>Ga0080013_1000230_pt1 | contig 80101 bp, 100 predicted proteins | sample ETNvirenome_6_85_FD_69236 | JGI IMG/M metagenome (GOLD analysis project Ga0080013, IMG submission 69236) | Marine viral communities from the Pacific Ocean - ETNP_6_85 (SPADES assembly) (version 2) | ecosystem: Environmental > Aquatic > Marine > Oceanic | place: Pacific Ocean | collected 2013-06-19
AACCATTGTTGGGCGAATATCTGTAACGATTCCCCACTGTTGTGTGTCCTCGTCAAAAATCTTATCGTTAATTTTTAGGTCTTGTATCCCAAGCGTCACCTCTATTCTATATACATTATCTCATAGAATGAGGGAATAGTCAAATAAATAAGTGTTTTATTTTGTGGTAGCGATGACGCTATATCCAGACACGAGGAGCCACACGTTTTCGTCCCACTCGTACGCCCTGAACCAATTCCCAGACGGGTGTAATTCGCTAACTAACGATGTCCCTTGAGGCCTCGCTTTTTGCTGTACCAAGTCACCGACTTTCATGAAGCACCTCCAGCCCCGCTTCGCGCATCCAATCCGAATGCTGATAATCTGCTGGTTCGTCGTCAGGCAACGCACACCAAAAGACCTTGTGTTGTTTGGGTAGCTGGTTTGTTGGCTCAGCCGAGGCAATAATCACGCCGACCTCTCTGGTATCGTGCTTATATCTGACCAAATCACCGACTTTCATTGACCACTTCCAATTTGAACCGGGGAATTGCTGCTGACGCCTCGTTCCGGTTGAATTGCACCTCGGCGTAAGGGACACCCTTCCGCTTTAGTAACCTGGGGTTAAGAATAACTCCAAATTCTGCTTTCTTGTTCGGTTGGTCGGGCCGACAGTCCGTTCCACTTTCATCAATCCACCACTGATACTTTACTAAATCACCCAGTTGCATTGATAACCTCCACGTCTTGCATGCTCTGGTAGCCGATTCGTCCATCTAAGAAACTCCAGGCAATCCCCAGGCGACCAAGCTTGTCAATATCAACAATGACACCTGTAGCCGGGTTGGGCTGGCGGCGAAATCTTACTAAATCACCGACTTGCATTGACAACCTCTAACCGTGATTCGCTCCAGTGGTGGATCGCCCCGTTGGTCAACACTTGAACCCCTCTAAGAATAGAGCGTCCATCATCGCTCTCAATATCGACTACGAGGCCGACTGTATCTTCCGCTTTTGTTACTTTGTCTCTCACTAAGTCACCCACTTGCATTGATTAGCCTCAAAAAGTCTTCCCGCATCCAATCCGTGTCCCCCGTGCTCCACGAAACAAAATAAGGAAAGGTTGTTTCTCCCACTTTTTGGTTCTTGTCGACTTTCAAGACGATGCCCTTTAATTCCTCAACGCCGTAACCTGCGTCTACAGTGACCAAATCACCGACTTGCATTGATAGCCTCCAGCATGGGTATGCCTGCCGGTAATTCACCGGACACAATTCCACCATGTTTAGCACAAACTAGCACTATTGTATCCACAGGAACGTACCCATAAACAGTGTCAGTTGGTTTGTCTTCGTCATCGGCCCACTTCCGCAGTAGCGGTTCGGGACGCGACGGAAAGCCGACTTCGACGGACGTGTAGCTTGGAGCGTTATCGATTCGAGGATGACAATAGGCCCCTTCGTGGGCCTGGACACTCATTGTAAACCCATCTTTACAAACAATTTCTTTATTTAATTTCATTTTACTAAATCACCGACTTGCACGACAACCTCACCAAATCCCATTCTCCAACAATTCTATGTAGGCTTTCAGAAGTGTTATAGACTCGCCACCACTGATGACCAGTTTCAGTTACTACGTCGCGGCCAACAACAATTCCTACCCAACCCAACCACTTGGCTCGAACTAAATCACCGACTTGCATTTATAACCTCTAAGTCTCGTTCCAACCGGCGAACCACCCGATTACTATCACAAAGGTGAACTTCATGATAGTCGTACCGTTGGTCGGGTCCAGTCGCAACCGTATTGAGAATCAATCCAATCGTACCTATTGGTACGCCGACGCCGGCCCGCGTAATCTTTACTAAGCTTCCAGGCTTCAAAACGTAAGGCTCCTGCTGAACCCAATATCACAAGCGTGCAAACAGCCTTTTTCTACCATATCGGTAGCGTCTTCGCCCAACCGTATAAAGCGGAAATGTTCCCAAGGTTCTTCAACCCCTTCAATATCGTCTCCTTCGCAGTCATCAAAGAACCTGTTAAGCGCATCCACTTCGGGGTAGCTTTCGTACCATTTGACGTCGGTCCAATGGATTAACATTGTCTCTTCGCCATCGTAGTCTTTATTTACCTCGTCGGAATCTTTGAAGACCATCGGAACCAATTCGGGCTGCTTCGCCAGGACCGCTAAAAAGTGGGGCATTAGTTCTTTGCTCACTACTACAACAACGTCGGAACGGTATCCCATTGGGTCAGCCTCCTACCCTATAATCAGTGTAGACGACGGCGCGGCCATCGTTGTCAGTCTCTACGCTACCACCGAGAAGCTCAGCGAGTTGCTCCAGGCTGGCACCCACAAGCTTGTTGGCGCATCGCTCTGCAATGTCGCGCTGGGCTCCTTCGCTCAGCATACCGTCTTGATGCAAGACTGTTCCTTTGAATACGTTTTGAATGATGTCTGCGATTTGATTCAATTTAGGCTCCTTTGCCTTTGTTTCTGTATGTATATTATCTCATACTTTGGAGGGAAAGTCAATAAAATTTCTTTTTTTAGTACCATCGGAGGGACTCGAACCCTCACGCCCCATTGAGCAACGGATTTTAAGTCCGTTGTGTCTACCGATTCCACCACGATGGCATGCTGAAGATTAATCTACCGCAATGATACGTTCGGAAGTCTGGAAATAGGGACGACTAGCGTAATACTTAGTGGTCATCCACATCCTTTGACATTTTGAGGGTTTGGGCTTCGGAGCCATCAAGTCCGTCAGTACGATGTGACCGTCAAAGCCTTGACGGTTGACGTACTCGGTTGGAGGGTTGAAGTCCGTACCACCGTGCATCACTCGCTGGGTCTTATGGTTCTCCCCTTGCTTCCATTCATAGATGAGAGATTCATCAATGACGGTATCAAACGGAATGACCGTGAAGGACGCAAGCTTAGAAAGCTTGTTCAACTCCCCAAAGAATGCAGCCAACATTTCATCACTCACCGAACCACTTTGGTCGATGCTGATAGCAATGCGAGCGCGCCGTTGGACCTTCTTGCCAGGATGGATGTAGCGATACCGTTTGTTCACTCGCTTGACCGTGGAAGTTTTGTTTGCACGGGTTGAGGTCTTAACGAAATAGCGAAGCACCTTTTTCCAGTCAATGTGTGTTTGAAGCTTTGCCATGATGTCACGGCGAACACTGCCAGGAACGGAACCCCAACCATGACCTTTGCTCGCAGCTTCTTCGGCACCCTTTTTGATGTAACCCTTCATGCGTTCATGCGCGATGTCATTGGCTACGGGGTCGCCGCCCCAATCGTCATGCGAATCGAATTGACCGTCGTCAGGGTTTCCGCTTTCCTCTTCCCCTTCGCCGCCCTGTCCTTTGCCTTTACCTTCTTCTTTTTTCTCTTCTTGTTGCTTTTGAAGCTTGACAAGGTAGGCTTCTGCCGACAATCCACTTTCAAATTCTTCAAACGGAGTGTCACACAAGCCGGGCTTAAGACAGCCTGGGGGCAAATGCTCCAGATGTGAATTGATTGCCAAGTCAGTAGCAAAGTTCCAAATCCGATGTTTCACGGTGTCAGGCCGACGACCGGTAACATGCTCGAAGACAAGATGATAAAACTCATGCTTCAACACGTCCGTCCGTTGGAGGTTCGTTAGCTTTTCAAAAAAGCTTGGATTGTAGATAAGCTCAAACTGTGCAGTCTCGGAGTTTACGCGAACGCCTGCCGTGGGGATGGCAGTAGACGCCGATTTGTTCACGCGCCGCGAAATGCTGGCGAAGAACGGTTCGGCTTGCAGTAAACGAGCGACGTGCAAGTTGAGATCGAAAGGAGTGTTTTCGGTTTTTTCGTTTGTCATGCTACTATTATACCACATGAGGGGGAAATGTAAAGAAAAAAGGGGGAAAAGAAATTCTTTTCCCCCCGTAACTTTAGCCAGCCAGGATTTTAACGAGGAAGGTATGAGTGCGTTTGTGGATGGCAATGATGTTCTCTTGAACACCACCAGCACCAATCACTTGCCACAACTTCATAGCGATTTCCGAGGGAAGAGAGACGAAGTAATTGGAAATGTTATCCGCTTGTTCTTCGGTCAGTGCAGCCTTGAAGGTTTCAGCAGCATCCATCTTTTCGACGAGTGCAGCGTGTTCGTTGATGTCAAAGGTATTCGTCTTTTCGAGGTCGCCTTTGTCAACTACATCTTCGACGGTCACTTGACGGTCATACGTTTTGATGAAGTCATTGAATGCTACCGCACCCTCGAATCCAACGAAGCCAGTGGCGAGATTGAAAAGGACGGGAGTCGGCTCGTCAAGCGTCAGCAGGCCAGTTTCCACCACACAATCATTGAAACGCTTCCAAGAACGACGCGACGGATAAACCTTGTTCGGTTCATAATCATCATTGTGCTCCAGGTGACTACGATTCTGATTGATGAAGTCCCAAACCAGACCATCAACATTATCTTTACCCCAATCCAACCAATCCTCTACGGTTGGCTCCACATCGAACACCGTGTAACGGTCCAGTTCGGCAGGGTCCATTTCATTGACCTGATACTGGTCGCCATGCTCGCCACCGTTGATAGCAGAGACAATGCGAGTATCCTCGTGCAGAGTCCAGCCAGCCAGCTTGCGACTGTCCATCAACTCAAACAGACCTTGGCGAACTTCAGTAGTAGCTCGGTCAACTTCATCAAAGAAGAGGACAACGGGTTCCGTGCATGCCTGAATGAACCAAGCGAAGGGACGGAAAACGGAAGCGAGTTCGCCATTGACTTCAAGCATTTCAGGCGACGGCATTCCCAACAAGTCGCCTTCAGTCATCTGACTGGCGCGACGTTCCACAACGGGCAATTCCATGTCCCCTGCAAGCTGATAAACAATTTCAGACTTGCCAACACCGTGGCGACCACGGATTAGGATGGGCTTCTTCACTTGAAGAACATGGACTGCACACTCACGAAATGATTTGAAATCGATTGCCATTATTTAATTTTTTCCTTTGGGCTTTTGAACTTTTAACTCTTAATATATATTATACAGGATGAATGACGATTCGTCAAGAAATTATGTTATTTTCTCTGAAATAATAATCGCGCCTAGAACCTTTGGGGAAGAATCGTTCTTCCTGGTACGTCAATCCTTTGAGCCAGTTTGCAGGTAGCTGCGCTTCAACATCTTCAACGCCCGATAGGATACGATCACCAAGACCTTGCAATTCAATCCCCAGTGATTTTTGTTCATTAGAAGCCACGTCGCGACCCATAATCCTAATGTGACCCGGATGCTCTGTTTGCACCACTTCATGCGTGATTTGATCCCATGCAATTGCAGTGACAATACTAGTCGTCCAGTCCTCATCTCTCCAATATGCTTCTTTCAGGCGCACGAGGGAGCCAACTCCGAAACCTTCTTTCTCGAAAACATCTAGGACTTGGCTACGCGATTGAGCCAGCTTCTTAACCAGGAAGTGTTTATCGTCTTTCAAAACCGGACAGGTTTTGCGGTTGTGCCCTTGAGCAGAACAGTACGAACAAGTACGTTTACGACTGCAGCTTTTCTTTTCAAAGTATTCGGTGGCTTCCCAATCCCCGGGGTTAGCTTCCAGGCGCTCCTGCATCCTTTGTTTAAGATCGGGACAACCGGCTCGGTTGTGACCCTGTTTGTAGCAATGGCGGCAACGGACTGTACCAGTGTAAGACATTCATTTCTCCTCATCGTTAATCAAAAATCTTAACTCTCAATATACATTATACTAGAAATTAAGGGTTTCGTCAACAATTTCCTTCTTTTTTTTCTTTGGTTGGGTGAACTTTTTGAGATAGCGTTCCTCTACCTCGAAGGTAGAAGGATGACCGGCTGGGAGGATGGTGTAGATTTTGGCTCCCTTTACTGCGTTTTTAATCTCCTTAGAGACTGCCATGATGAACAAAGGAGTGTTGAAAAGTTTCTTGCGGTCAGGCCATGAGAAGAGAGTCGCGGGTGCATTGGCGCGGAGCATTACGGTTGCGCCTACTTCAAATTTGGGAGTTGCCATCGTTGCGGCCAACACTTTCTTAGCGTACTTGTTGCCGCACATCTTATTATATAGTGGTTCGGGCATGACCCATTCAGGTTCGCGGAGGACGCGATTGGCAGCAGCAGTGTAGTAACCCGCGTGAAGGTAATATTGAGCTACGATGCGAGCGACTTTTTGCTTTTCCTGGCCCCATGAGCTTTGCCAGGTTTGACGGGCAGCGATAGCATCTTCGGACAGTTTGGCTTCAATTTTTTGAAGGATATTGTTTTGGGATACGGAAAGAGATTCGCGGCCATTTTTCACCTGGCGTTGAATAGAGTCAACAAATTCTTGTTCCCATTCAGAAATAAGATTAACGTGACGCTCTTTATTCTCTACAATATTATTAATGCGGTCGCTTAACGACATTGGCTTCTCCTCGACTGTCTACATATAATTATACGCGAGCCGAGCCCAAAAGTCAAGAAAATTACAATAAAAAAACGGAACAAGCACTCTTTTTTTTGGTGTGTGCAAACCGAGACTCCTTTTCAATGGCATGCGCCAGCTTCAAGAGAGTCATTGAAGCTTTTGTTAATAATCTATTTTTGCATTACGTTGTAATGCGCCTCCATTTTATATTTTTGTTCCGTGGGATGTATAAATTGTATCATAAAATAATAAAATTATTAATCTTCATTTTTTTTCTCTTTTCTTTTCTTTCGTTTTTTATATCCGCAGGTACATTTGTTATCATCCAGCGCATCGCAGAACCCCGCGTGATTATATAGCTTTTTGCTAATAACATGGTTGGCATCGTCCTTTCCCCTAACTGTACAGAATAATTGATTATCTATATGGAGCGACCAAGTTCCGCGTCCTACCTTCTCTAACAAAAATTCATGCTCTTTGTTTGAAGCAGCAAAGCTATCTTTCTTCTCTAATGATTTCCAGCGTGGCATGACAAATTTCCTTTTAGTCGTTTCCGGTGATTACTTCTAAATGCGCCGGCGGGTGCAACTGAATCCCTCGATGGGGTTCGTTCCACCGGACCAACACGCACGCATCTCCCACAGGGGCACTCGGTCGTATCTCTATTATAATTCCTAGAGATAGCGTATCGGGGGGCCAAGCTTGCTTCACTAGATCACCGGCCTTCACTCACTACCTCGCATAACTTTATGTAGCTTTGAGCAAACCATTCAATCCCGCCATCTGGACACAAAACACCATAGGGGTGATCCAGTCGGAGGTCTTTAATCTCAATGATGACACCTAGATCGGGCCATTCGCGCTCTTTGATTAGATCACCGACTTGCATTATTTCCTTCGAGCACTTTGAGCCTAAACTTCTGGATGAAATAACGTTCTCCCTCGTGCAAAATCCAGGTGTCACCTGGACTTCCCGATTCAGCCACAATTAAAACTGGTGCGCGCGTCTGGTATAATTCGCGTACCCAACTTGGCGCGCCAGTAGAAAGGTTACGGACGATTGCTAAGTCACCGACTTGCATGGTTTTTTACTAATTCAAATACATGATATTGATTGTGAATGTTAATCCACGAATAACCATAGGTCGAGTTGTAATCAGTGGGCGCGCCGTCTGCAACCCAATCCACATAAACGCTAGTGGACCCGATGCCGTTACCACGGGGGTCAATTTTAGTAATCAATCCCGTATGCTTTTGGTTATCGGACGTTTGGATTAATAGGTCGCCCACTTCGGGCCATCGCTTCTTATTCATTGATTGCCTCTATTTCATGTTGCCATACCGAGTGATTAGACTCCTGTCCAATCCATTCAATACGGTATAAGTCATGCGAGGAGGGGCCGACTTCCACGGATAGATCGTCAAAAGGAGTTGGTTCTTCGTCCCGACTCACCACTAAGCCCACCCATCCTTTGGTCTTATGTCTAACCAAGTCGCCAATTTGCATATAGGTTTGCATTTTAGTCGGGAATACATTCTTGTACTTCGGCTGCGAGTTTGTAGTATGCTGCTTTGCTCGCGTCTATCACAATGTCACCAAAGTAATGACCGGCCAAAAATACAATCAAAAATACTAATGTTGTCTTCATTTTATTCTATTTCGCTAATCGGGATAATCCATTTACGCCCCATGGGGCCTGCTTGCTGTGAGTCTAACGACACCAGCATCACACAATGGGGCAACGATGTTACTGTGAGACTCGTAATAATATAGTGCCCCGTTGCTGCTGGACCTACTGTTACTAAATCTCCCACTTTCATTATACTATTATAATCTATTATAATTTATTTGTCAAAAAGAATTCCTAATTTTTTGGAGTCGCCAGGATCCTACGTCGATATAGTCGCCGCGATGTTCTCCGATGAGGTTTTTTCCTTTGCCATAAGAGACACGCACAAATTGTTCTTTGCGCCCACAATCTTGAACCCCTATAATCTCTCCAACTTGATTAACAAATTTCCTGAACCGTGCATCCTCTTTGGAAAAATGCTGTAGCTTTACTTTATCGCCCATCTTAAACATTGTCTTTCTGCCCTTCCTTAATAAAATGTTATGCAGTCTGTAGCACGATGGTATACCCATTCATCCCACTCAAAGTCATAGCACCATGTTTCAATGCACTCATCATAGTAAGTGGTTACAACCCAATCACAACATTCGCCTATCCAAGGGTCATCATAACATCCCAGCGCTGCGTCTGTGTAGGGGGTTTCATCATATGTATAATATGGAGTCGGTCCCCAATCTACCATACATGAAGTACAGCAGAATATAAGTAAATATAATAATCTTGCTTTCATTCTAATTCTCCGAAATTATTTCAAAATCTGTTGGCTTTAACCATGACCATTGGGTCGGGTATATAGCTTCCTCTAGCATTAGATAAGGGTTTGCCCATCGTATTTTATATTCTGTGTCATAAGCTGTTCCAGTATACACTTCTTCAATTATTCCAAGGGGTGCGCCACCAAAGCGCACACAAAGTTCGCCTTTTAATTTAACCAGATCACCAATCTTAGGTGCCATCCGGGATTTTAGAGACTAATTTGAGGGTAGAGCGCAAATGTTTTGTTCGCGCTGGGCCTCCCATCCAACTAACTTGAATATAATAACGCCACTTTTCTTGGGGTTTGAGTTCGACGACGACGCCTATTTTTTCACACAGATGCTGGCAATACATCAAATCTCTCCCCCGCGCAGATAATTCTACTAGATCCCCTACCTTCATCATTTAGTCCTTCCTTTCAATAATAAATAGCGGGCGATCAAGAGAATCCCCAAAAGAGTAAGAAAAGCAGCCACTTAATGACCCTCCAGTCCTATCCATTCAAGTATTCCCAGGCAAAAATCTCGCAGACCCTCATAGGCGGCCCGGTCATAATAAATCATTTGGAAGCTCCATTGATCAGTTCTAAATCTTCTCGGTGCTCATCGTGAATAACCCCATCGGCCCATTGTACCTTCAACCATTGGGTTCCTTTAGTCTCAAGGACGAGTCCTGTTACATTATTAGTCGCCTTCTCTGCCAGCTTGCCGTTAAAAAAACGACGGGGATTGGCATAGCGTACAATATTTCCTATTTTAATCTTGTGAGAGTCGCTCATTGGGCTAGAATTTCAAGGTCTTCGGGAGGTTCCCAGGAACAATGGGATGCTAACCCACTGACAGGATACCACTGGACCTGACACAGGGAGTCTTTCACTCCCACTACAAGTCCCCAACAATGGGAAAAAATATTGTGCTTCACGAGAGTTCCTATGTTCACTTTAGGCTCCCACTGCATTTTTTAAAATCTTATCGGAGTGCCACTTGACCGTACCGGGCTTGCACACAATCCTTTCCAATTTATTGTTTACCCACACCGTAAGTTCATTGCGCCCCACTGCGGTTACAATGGCATGTTTTTTGTTGACAGTGATTAAGCTTCCCACGGGAGGAATACCCTCCTCAGTGAGCTTGCCGGGGTTTTCTATACGAAGGAAGGGACGCTTTTGATCGGGGGCCTGATAATAGCTCAGTTTGTCCGTCAATTTCTTCTCATTGAGCACCAATTTTACCTCTTTGGGCTTGCCCGTCAAAGAAGAATATTGTTTAGCATCCACGTACCACTGGTTTCCTTTTTTAGTAGCTTGTGTTACTTTTAAGACAATGGTTCGGTATTTAGGATAGCTGTATACTGTCTCTACTTCCCCTTGGGGAGTCATTTGTGCTTGCTTACGCATGCGACCAGTACCAAAACACCATTTTTTCATTAGAATATCGTTCGGTTGCATTTTTTCTCCTTTGTCAACCCTTTTTATTATTATATTTTAATTTTTTTTATTTGTCAAGGTTTTTGCAGATCCCGTACAAATCTATAAAGACCATAATAAATAATAAAGATAATCAATCCTTTAATTATCATTTTTTACATCCGGGAGGGCACGGTGCGTGAATCGGACATCCCACTTCACACTCGTCTTGAGCAGTTTCTTTAACCGGTGAAATCGTGGCTAAAAAATAAATGAAGGTGCCTACGGCCAATAACATTAGCAGAAAGAGGAGGGTAGCCGTTATTTCGTCTTTTAATATTTTCATCACGTTTATTATCCCACATTATTTTACAAAAGTCAAAACTTTTGTGCAAAAAGCTCCTCATAATTATTAATTTGGACAAGTTCGCCCAACTGTAAAGCATAGGCGCTCGTAAGATCGGTACGGTTGCGCCCCAAGGCATCATCGTAATCGAGACGTAGCTGGATCACTGCGAGTTCGGCGTTGATTAAAAATTCTAATGCTTTACGAATGGCTGCGATGGCACTTACAATCAGTGAGCGGGACTGGGCGTGAAAATACATCCTTCTGTCCTTTTCGTTTTTCAACACTAATTTTATTTCGACAGGTGCATCCGTCTTATTCCACCGAGAACTTTCTTTGAATTTTACTTTCATAGAAAAGTCATCAAATTTGACATGAGAAAGGGAAATGTATTTTTTATTTAGCTTCTCCATAAGTCCGTTAAACAATGCGTCCACCGGGCCATCCCCTTCACCTTTGATTGCGGTTGTTTTATTTTTTAACTTGAGATTGCAAGAAATATAAGAGCGCTTTTTTTCATCATTTTCTTTCAAAATAAAATCACTAATAAAAACATCCACCTTTTCTTTTCCCAATACACTATCAATAATACTCATCAAATCATTCTGCCGCGCTTCTTCAGGGAAAAGTACATCCATATACTAACTAGAATTTTGGAGCCTTTCAAAGATGATTGCCTTAGATAAAAAATAACAAATTGCCGCTAGTGCGATGCCGGAGAACACATCAATGATATAATGTTGTTTCAAAACTACGGTAGAAATAGAAATAAGGGTCGCCCATACAAAGAAAACTAAATGAATTAATTTATTTCTTTTTACGCAATTAGCCAATCCTACCAAAAAAGTTAAAAGCCACGCAAAAGTTACGTGGCCTGAAGGGAAAGTGTTATGGGCACCATCTATAAGTCTTGTCATTTTTAATAAAAACCCGGAGGCACCTGCTGACACCTCAAAGCTTTCGCGGGGATAAAAAGAGGGAAACGCTATATAAAAAATTGAGAGGGCCACCGTGGCTACTCCAAATGCCCCCATTGTCGACAAAAATAGCTCCCTCTTCTTCACCAGCACAAGCATCGTGAGGGCAATAACGGGAACTAGGGTGTGGTATACCCACACAAATTCTGGTATAAAGGGAATGTTCAAATCAAACTGAGTGAGAAGATCGTATTCGTTAACCGTAATAAAAAACTGGATGCCAAAGTAGGTAGCTAGATTAAGAAAAAGAAATAATATCAAATACTTAGTCTTAGTTACCAACGACACTACCGCACGACCTCCTTATCACCTTCCTCTGGGGAAGACTCGCTCACTCGTCATTTGACTAGGGGAAAAGTGCGAAATGAATTACGCACTCTCTATAATAGATATGAAGGAGAAGCTAAAAAAGGATATTTTTAAAGGATTTTTTCTAAAAAAGTAGATTTATAGATGTTTTTTTCACCATTCGGCCATAAAACTTCTACCAAGGTGACTTCTGTGTCTCTCCATGGTGCTGTTTTGCTATCAATGATAACTCCACCCAAACGCGCACCTTCCTTTTCTTTTACTAAGGTTCCTACTTCCATATTATTATTATAATATAATTCTATGAGGGTGTCAATTAAAATAAGTTAAACTTATTAAAATATCTTTTCGTTTCACTCACGGCTGCACCGGGTATCTTCAACACCTGGGCGAAAGCCTTCAGAAAAATGGCGCGAAGGATGTCTTCATCGTCGGTTTCCACAATAATCGTGTGGGCGTTATCCACTACCGCGTCGGGATCGCTCTCTGTAAGCCGCATACCAAACTCTACCTTGTATTCGTCGTCGGCGTCTGGTCCGCCCACCCACGTTTCAGAATTGGGATAAGCAAAATCCCCCTCTGCTCCTCCCGCCTCGTCGCGCATTAACTTTCTGATGGCAAGATTAAAATCTCGGCTAGACTCGTAGCGCGAGCGAGAGATTTGACCGGGCCAATCTCCTGGTGGTCGCAAAATGAGCTTGGAAACTTCCCACTGGATGTATTCTAACGCAGCGGCTTTATTGGCGACGTCCATTCCTGTCTCATCTCCGAACTCTTCGGAACGAACTCGATAGGCTCGGCCGCCGCCCTGGTTTTCCCACGTCTCAATGATAGCAATCTGGCTACCGTGTAGTTCAGCCGTAAAGTCCTGGGTGGGGACTTTCAATTGGGTAGTGAATTTTACTGGGATTTGCTTAATCAATTCATTAAAATTTACATAAGTCTTCGTGTCCACTTCAATCTCTGTGGGGTTCCAATCATCATCTATTTGATAATCCCATTCATACCAGGATTCGTCTTCAAGGGCGCGGGCCAATTTTATAAGTGCCGCGCCTTCTAAAATGCCGCTGCGCTTGAGGACGCCTTTGGCTATCTCCAGGATATGATCGGCCTGATCGTCTTTTTGGTCTAGTACCTGACAGATTTCCTCAAAATTGTGAGGATCGTAAGCATAGTTGCTGCCGTCAGGATTAATTTCGTCCATGTCAAAAGGGATCTCCATTACGACTGCGCCACCATCCACAGTATAATTAATATAATCTTGTAGCCAGTCATAGCCGTAGTTCGTGAGTTCGTCGGGTATTTGTTCAATGGCTTCCCGTGTCACAGTCTGGAAGGCACTCTCAACGAACTCGTCTTCGTCAATCTTGATATAGTATTTAGCAGAAACGCTAATATATACTTCCTCGTCGTGATCTTCTACTTCTGCGTGTACCTCTACGGCTTGATAGTGGCCGTTCCAATGCTCTTGTAGTGCGCCCACCGCTTGCTCGTATTCACCAAGCACGCTTGAATTAATCTCCAAGTTGTCTTCAGTAGTAGAGTCAACACGGGCGCTGCCAATGGTTGTATAGCCAAGAAAGTTGTGGAACAAGGTACTATCGTCGGTGTCCTGATAAGTTCCTCCGTAACGCTCCCAATTCCGGAGGTTCAGCGCGTCGTCCTCAAAAGCATTCTCGTAAGGATTGTCAGAATCCTTGGTGTCCTCTAGCTTCTTGATTTCTTTAGCTTGTGTATCTTTCGCCCAGCGGATTACGGTTTTAAGGAAGCTGGGGAACCTTCTTCCATAGACACGTTCCTCCGGCACCGCCAAGCTTACTTCGGCCGATGGATTTCTGTATTGCTTGAGGCGCAGGCGGGAAACCGGTTGGATCTCCCCCGTGTCTCTTTCTCTATCAACAAACAACTCTTCGTCGGCACTTTGAAACTTGTCCAACAAGTCTTGATCACTATCGGCACCCCACTCTTCTTTGAGGTGATTTAGGGCCTCAGTCTTTACAACGTAAGCAATTGCCCCTTCACCGTGGGCTTCTGCGACCGCGCATTTGTAATATGTCTGGCCGCCGCCGCCGCCACGCGAGCGGGGAGAGTGGCAGCTTTCGATCTTATCAAAGTCGCTCATTCGCAATACGTCAATGGGATGGCGCGAGTAAATAACTGAATATTGTCCGGTACTTTCGCCGCTTTCTCCGGCAGCGGGATTCTCCCGGTAGTAGGCAGACTTCTTGTTCCACCAGTTTGCAAGCTTCTGGAAGGGGTTGATGTCTCCGCTCGCCCTGGAAGTCAAAGCGGGGAAGACGTCTTGAAGTTTGCCCGCAGCGGTGTCCATTTTAGCTTCCAACTCCACTGATTTTTCCCTGTACTTTTCAACATTTACTTCGTCTTCTGGTGATCCTTGATCGGGAGATACCTTAAAATCTTCGGGCTTTACATTTTCAAATTCCTTATAAGATTGGTTTGCAATGTCAAAGAGGCGGCTGCCTTTCTGGAGAAGCTTCCCTATCTTTATTTCTTTCTTTTGGATTATCTTCATCCTTTCGTTGTATCTCTCTTCTGTCTCGTCATCCTTTTTTTGAGTAAGCTCTTGCTGATCGCCGGTTAATATCATTGAAGAGGGTCTGATGGGGTTGCCTCGGGCGTCTTTCCCCGTACCCGGAATATTCACTACATAGTAGCTTGCTCGTCCGGTCGTAAAGTCAGGAGTATATCCTGAGCGCTTTAGGATGTTTTTAAGATAGTCTAGGTTTTCATCTTGGGTGGGGAGCGGCTGGACAAGGCGCATCTTGTCACCGAAGATGTCCCCGAAGGGAAGGTCGCTTGGCTTCAAATTCAGCAAGATGCTTTCAATGTCACCAAGTTCCTCCTCGGTGACTTCGTTTATCTCTTCTTCTTTAATAAATTTTTGCCAGTTTTCAAAAAGCTTTTGCATTATTTAAATATCCGTTCCTTGCTTGTTTCAAACATGGGCCGCAGAAAAGATTTCTTAAGACTTAAAAGTCGTTCAAATCTTACTTTATCCCTCACGTTGGCATAAAAAGTCTGGGGTTTTCTAACTTCCCCGTTGATTAATTGTTCGCTAAAGTCATAAAACTTGGACTTGGTTGGGGGCTTGGCTAAAGAATTGCTCACCATATACAGATATAAACCCACCATGAGAAGGATTATAAATATCCAATATACATTTTTATTTTTCATCTTTGGGAACCCTCGTCGAATAATAAATTCGTGTCTTCATAATTAGGTCCACCAACTCAGTAGTGACCCCCCAATTTGTATCTTGTTCTTTTCCCATGTGATGGTCATAGTGCCAGGGTAACTTCTTTTTGCCCCACTCTATATCTGTGTGGCATTTGCGATGTAAATAAAAATATCGAGCTGCACAAAATACTAATGTTAAATAAAATGTTTTGCTCGCAAACCAGAGCGGAAGATGAATAGCAGCCAGAAGAATTAAACTTCCAATTTCTTTTTTTACAGGTGGCCCGCCGGGAAACTTATAATTTTCATCAAAGTTTTTATTCTTTCTACAAGTTTTGTGATGAGAGTGCCAGTGAAATGACCAAAAGGATTTTTTATTCTTTCCCAGGCCATGTAAAATATATTTGTGAAGGAGCCATTCTAGAATTGCCGAATAGATAAATGCCAGGGGCACCATCAAAAGAACATGAAGCATTATTACTTCCTTCGGATGCGTAGTTTAATTGCTTTATTTTCGCGGAGGCCAACGCGGCGGCGAAGGGCAGCGCCTTCTGGGCTTCTTATATAATCTAAGTCTCGTTCCGCTTGGGCCGCTTCTTCTGTACCTTTTTCAAAAGGTAATTCCATTTGTTTTTCTTTCTCTGCGGGGTCGGACCAATACTTTTTCTCTCTTTCGGGTCGGTCCACAAGCCCTGTCTTCTGTAGCGCGGCCATCAGGGCGTCCACGAAACCATCCTGCAACTCCCCATCCAGACGCTCGGCGTGCTCAAGGAAAGCTTCAAACTCGCTAATAGAACCATACCCTGAATCGAGATTCACGTATAGCTCCAGGGGATTGTCGTCGGATGGGTCAACAGAATCAGGCCAGATGCCAATAGCCTTCAGCGCGGCTTCCACCGCTTCTTTTATTTGTTCGTCTTCTTCATGCGTAGTATCGTCGGGATCTATTTTCCATTCTAGACCCTTGTGGTTCTCCACTTCAATCTCCACATCGACTGCCACCATAGATCTCCACCCCACAGAATCACTTCCTGTGTCGTCGGGAAACTCTAACTCCACACTGACGACGTGTGAGTCCAGATCGTAGCCCCCTAGCAGAGTTTCATATTGGTCGTAGTCTACGGCGGGGTTTTCGTAAGCGTTTTGTTCAGCGTCGCGTTGCATTTCCCGGAACCAGCGGTCGGCAATGGCTCGGATCTCGGCATTGGCTTGATTGGCTTCGTCTTCAAATCCTCGTTCTGTGGTGGCTAAAGCATCATCCCAGCGAATGCCCAGTTCTTTAACCACCCTAACGTAGTCTAACTTGTCTTTGTCGGTCAAGTCATCTGCGTAGCCGTCGCCGGTAAAATGGCGATAGGCTTCGAGAGCGCCGGTGTCTTGCTTTTCGTAAAGCATATTTTGTATAATAGCGTCTATTGTTTCCTCGTAGTTCAAGGTATCATTCTCGGCATCCCAGACTTCCTCATACTGATTGTCGCCGCCAACAACAAGAGCAAGCATTTTGTTCTTGTTGCCCTGAGAGAGGTTCCTCCCGAAAGCAAAATAAAACGTCTTTCCCTGAGCAGTATAATGGTCAAAGTAATTTTCCGATTCGGTGGCAGCGATGCACCAAGTCGCGCCTCTTCCATAATAACAGGCTGCAAACTCGGTTTCGGGGCGAATCAGCACATAATAATCATTCTTATCAACCACTGTGGATTCTTCTCGTGCTTTGATTCTTTCTTCTTCTTTGGCTGTTTTTTCCCGCTCTTTAGCTTGCATCTTTTCTTGGGCCATGCGTACAATGTTACTCAACTCACCGTAATAGTTAATCCTATTAATGTCACGATATTCTTTGGGAATGTGGTGTTGAAGCTCGTGGAACTTTGGTAGCTCCTTGGCTACGTTCATGGCGATGCCCCATGGCGAAACTAGATTGTCTGTGTCTTGAGCGCCAGCAACTGGGGAGGTAACCCGATTGCCATGGTGATCGATCCGTGTTTCCGTGTCGACGGGCCATTTCTTTGCCCAAAATATTTCGTTGCCCTGATCCACGGCATGCTGGATGGTCTGGTCTACAATTTTTGCCGCTCCTTCCAGATACTTTTGATTTCCCGAAGGGTCGGCTTGGATCAAAACGTCTAGGACGCTTTCGCCATCCAGTTCTTCTCGTGGTTTAGCTAAATCGACATATATCTTGGCGACATTTTCTTTGCGGCCTTCAATTAATAATTGTTCTTCGGTGAGGGTAGAGTAGCGACGGAAGGAATTAAAAAACTTTTGCATGGTCATACACTAATTAGTTTTGATTATTCAATAATTCAAGATTAATGTTAATTTTTAAGGGTACACTTAACACTGATGTGATAAGTCTCCCTTTTGACGACGCTACCTTCGCCTCGACAATGGGTACAAGGGTTCAAAATAATCTTCCCCCGTCCTTGGCAGGCAGAGCAGTTCAGAATTCGCTGGAAGAAAGAATTGCCTTGACGCGATGACTGTTGGACTCGTCCTTGGCCGTTGCAGGTGGTACAGGGTGCAACTTGGTCGCCTCCTCTTCCCGCGCAGTTATGGCATGTTACTGAATTGTCCAATTCTAGTACCCGTTCAACGCCACCGGCTTTTATTTCACTCAGCGAAATATTTAAATTTACTCGGGGGTCGCGTGGCGGCGGAGGACCACTAGGCCTGTTGCCAAAAAGATCGGAAAACATGGCCCCCAATCCTCCGCCGAAGCTAAACATGCTGCCGCTCCGATCGGCATCATACTTGGCACGCTTTTGGGGATCACCTAAGACGGCATAGGCTTCGCTAATCCTTTTAAACTGTTCGGCAGCCTGCTGGTCGCCCGGATTTTTATCGGGATGATATTTTTGTGCCAATGCACGGTAGGTCTTTTTTAAGGCGGGGGGGCTTATATTTTCATTGACACCCAGTGTTTTATAATAATCGGTCATGGGCTCCTCCTTAATGGATAGAAAAACTTATATTATGATTAAGCAATTCTTGTTTACACGTGTGAAGAGCATGGACGTGAACAATAACCGTCAGGGCGACGTGTTCCTCCACCATCCAACGCACATTCGTTTCATCCCACGTGGCACCCAGCGCAATATCTTCTAAAAGATTTTCAAATTGATATAAAATGCTAAAATATTCACAGAGATATGAAAAGGTAGATATATGGTGCTCCGGATCTTTGTCTTTGAGGAAGTCGAAAAGAAATTCAAAAGCATGACTCCGGTTGTCAAAGATTTCATTTAAGTAGTTGTCATATTCTTCCTGATGTAAAGCATAAATTACTTTTTGCGTCACGCTGAAGTCCTGCGGTCTTTTTCCGCTTCTCTGATATAGACCACCAAATCGTCGTACCCGCCAATAATTTTCTGGGTCCCTTCCACTGTGTACTCTACAATGACGGGAACGGTGGGCCACTTGAACCGCTCTTTTACACGCGCCAATAATTGCGGGCGTGTATCCACTGCATGCGCCACATGAGGAAGGCACTTCTCAAATAAAAGGGTGCGCGCGCGGACACAGTAAGGACAGCCTTCCTTGACCCACATAAAAAAATAAGAATAAGTGTAATCAAGGTCATCCATTTAAAAGTTCCTTGGCTCCCCCTTTTAATTTCGACTCTACCAATGAAGGTATTCCCACGACTACCAATTCTTGGCCCGTCGCCCCTTTGTTTAGAGTAATCTTTGTAAAGCTTTGGCGCAAATCTAAATCGGTGGGCAATCGCCCCTCTGTCAAATGCTTTTTCATAAAACTATCTTCGCGGAGTGACACCACATGTGTAGGGTTAACGAACACTTCGCGTAGCGAAAACGTGTTCATATCTTTCACCACTTCAACAAACTTTACCATAAACGTCTCCATTGTGCTTATATATTTCATTAGGACGGAACCAAAATATTTCGGGCTCGGGCCTTTTACTCAAAGAGACTTTAATGAGCGTATCATCCACTTCCATTACTAATCCGTAAAGAGGGCCCTCAATCTTGTAACGATAATTAACGGGGCGAATCGCCTCAAACCCATAAGTTTTATCAGGGATCCACACAAGATCACCCACTTGGAATTGGCTCATCAACAAGGCCTCCTTCCAACCCCTCTTCCACTTCCTCTTCGGGGACTTCTTGATGGATTATTTGGTGATACCCACCAATAATATTTACGCACTCTTCCAGCTTGGTGTCAAATTTGACCATCCCTACGCGCATCTTGTTAATGCTTAATAAGATGGCTTCTAATTGTTCATCGGTAAAAGATGATTCGACAATGGTGGCGGCGGTGGAAAAAGTACTATTGAATTCTTTTTTATGTTCTTTGTAAAGCTTTTGCACAAGAGGGAGCACCTCTTCTAAAGCCACAGAATAACTAATATTAACTTTCATTAAGCCTCGCTTGTTTTAATATATCATATTTAATTTAATGGTGTCAAGAAATTTGCAAATTATTTTATAAAGCTTTGTACACAGTAGCTACTCCAAGAGAGACAACCGCCGTAATTAAAATCCATATCAAACGAGAAGAGGTGGCTTTCCAACTTTCCAATTCACGCAAGCGCGCATATAATCCTGAGTCTGGATCGTACACCGCTTTTTTAATCTCTGAGATGTCGTCAGCCATCTCTTCTTGCTTTTCTTTAATGGTATCCATACTTTGCATAATTTGATCAAACTTTCCATCAATCTCAGCAAACGTCACTTGGACGGGGGTACAGTCATCAGATGACATAGTGGAAGCTCCTCCCTAACATTAATTAGTGTTATACCTCGACTATGGCGTGATTTGAGGTAATTAAAGTACCTGCCACTGAAAAAGAATTTTGCAATGCACATCGCGTCACTCGCGCTGGGTCGATAATTCCCGCCTCTAGCATGTCGGTAAGCTCATTCGCTACAAAATCCCACCCTTTATCTTCGGAGGATAAGACTGCAGCCGCAATCAAATCCGGGGACTCTCCCGCATTCAAGGCCATTTGTCGGAGGGGCTCTTTAATAGCTGTCGCGACAATCTTAACGCCAAGTTCTTGCCATTCATTCGTGGTTTCTTCTTTAACGTTTTCAAATAAAGATTCTGATTGATTAATAAAAAATGTAGAACCCCCGGGCAATATTCCCTCTAGCTGGGCCGACTTCACTGCTTCTAGTGCATCTTCAACTCGATGCATTTTCTCTATCATTTCAATTTCCGTTGGCGCACCCACGCGGATGATGGCAATGCCCGACGCCAAACGTGTAATACGGTCTTGTATCTTTTGGCATTCCGCCAAAGAGTCAGTGTCTTTTAATATAGCTTTGAGTTTTTCAATTTGGTTTTCAATGTCTTCTAAACTTCCCTTTCCTCCGGCGACCGTGGTCAATGCTCTTCCTGCCTCCAGGGTCTTGCACTCTCCCAAGTGAGTGAGCTTAACATCTTTTAAGCGTACGCCGCTTTCTCGACTAATGAGGGTGGCCCCTACTGAAAGTGCCAAGTCTTTTAGAATGTTGCGGCGCTCTTCCCCATACCGCGGAGCTTTAATTCCAGCTACGCGGAGTGTCCCGCGTGTGGCATTCATAATCATAGCAGCCAAAGCTTGGCCTTCAATGTTTTCAGCTACAATAATAAAAGGGCGCGTCTCTCGTGCTGCAATCTCTAACGCAGGCATCATCTCTTCGACCGCTTCAATGCTTTCATCTGTCACCAAGATCAAGGGATTCTCATAGCGTACGATACCTCGCTTGTCTTCGTTGATAAAAGCTGTGGCTAAGTATCCAGAATCAAAGCGAAAGCCTTCTATTAATTGAAGGTCTGTTTCGGCTGATCGTGCTTCTTCGATGGTAATTGAACCATCTTTCCCTCCTAAGTCAACGGCTTTGGCTATGAGCTTGCCGATGGTTTCGTCTCCATTGGCCGCAATGGTGGCAATGTGTTGAATGTCATCCAACGACGAAATGGGCGAAGCGTGTTCTTCGATCTGTTGAGTTAAATAACTAACCGCCTTTTCCATTCCCTTTTTTAATTCAATGGGAGGGGCGCCCGATGCTAAGTACTTTTGAGATTCACGGTACAAAGCATGGGCTAGAATGGTGGTAGTGGTCGTGCCGTCTCCGGCTTCCTGGTTCGTTTTTTCCGCAGCTTGCTTAACAATCTGCGCGCCAGTGTTGCAGAATGGGTCATCACCGATGTCCACAAACTTGGCAACGGTGACACCATCTTTGGTAACGATGGGGTTGCGTCCTTTTTGGTGAAGAATGACGTTGCGACCCTTCGGACCAAGAGTGGATGCCACGTTCTGTGTGACGATGCGTAAGCCTTCTTCTAGCTTGGCACGCAAGTCGGACGAGTCCATAAATTGTTTCATATTACACCTCTGTGTTTATAATATAATGGGTTTTTTTGAGAATGTCAAGTTATTTATCTTGGTATCGGGGGTCTTGTTCGAGAAGATCTTTAACTTCCGCAGTTTGGCTTTCAGCCTTTCGGCCAGCAGCTTGCGCCTTTGTTCTCCTCTTGGCTGAATAGTAAGTGCCAATATTCTCGGTCATTTCTTTGGTTGTCTTGAGGAGTGTAAGGAGCGTTTCACCTAAAACTTCTGAGTAGATATCTACTAGCTCGTCGATGTTTTTTTGCGATAAATCTAATTCTCCGTAAACTTCAAAATTGAGATTTGGCGTGCTTCGCATTTGGCTCCAACTAGCCGACCATTGCGATTTGGCATCGCCGCTAGCTTCGTTTAAAATATTTTCCCTTTCAATGGAGATCTTTTCCATTTGGTGGAACGCTTGGTTCAAAGAAATTTTGCCGCTTTCCAGCATTTCGTTTAGTTCCTGCTCTCTCCTTTGTGCGTCTTTGGCCAAATCTCTCCGCACCTTTGCTTGCTTGGCTAGCTGGCGCGCGTCTCGCGCCGCTTGCCTTTCCCTCTCTTGCTCAGGGGTGGGGTCTTCTATTTCCCCCTTCTCCACATAGTCGTGTAGGAAACCAGCTTTTTGATATCCCCCCATTTTTGTAACCATTTGAGCCAGGACCGGAAGACCCTCGGAGGGATTGGCTACGTAATTTTCAAAAGCTTGGCGCACATCAGCCGAAGTAAAACTCCCATCGGTGGCGGCAAGTAGCGAATCGCCTCTTGTCCCAAGGATAAAATCAACAAAATTTGTAGTGTTGATGTCAAAAGCAAAAAACAACAATCCCTCTACCCCCTGTGAAGTTGTTGTTTTGTAGGTAATAAGGTATTTGATTTCGCTAACGCCTCTGACTAAAAGGAAATCAACTAAATTTGTAAAGCTTCCTTTTACGTTTCCCTCTGCTCCCAGCAACTTCAAGCTCACAGGGGTATCAGCACCAAACTCCGAGAAGGCGACGAAATCTTCAATGGGCAACGTGCCCTTGACTCGCCCGGCCTCCTGCCTACCACCAGTAAGCGCTGCCAAAAAACCCTCAAAAACAAAACCTGATGCGCTCTCATTAAAATCGTTTAGGGTGGCTTGCAGCGCCTCTGTGATCATCATCATGTTAATAATTAAAGATGGAGATTTCTTTTTTTTCGCGGTGGCGGGAGTCAAAAACTTCTTAACGCTGTCAAGACGTTTTCTAATATCCTTGCCACCCGTAATACTAGCAAACACCTTATTGATTTCTTGGCGACTCTGGGAGTTTGGATCGCCCCAGGCCTCCGAAGGCACCAAACGTGGAATATCAATCGTCTCACTAAATCGTACTTGAGTGTCCTCAGTCATCAATGGTGGCGCGTTAGCTTCTGTTAACACTTCATCAAACAGTTCCCAAAGAGTTTCTTGTGTTAAAGAATTCTGGGGAGCAAAATAGTTTTCAACCAACTTGTCGATATCCATATTATAAATAGTTCCTATTAAACGATAATATCAGCTATTCCTAGCTTCACTGCTTGAGTAGCATTCAAATATACATCAATTTTTTTATTAAGCATTCTCTTAATATAAGCTTTAGTCATTTTAGTTTCGCTTACCAACGCTTCAATGTGTTGTTGTTGAATCCATTTAGTTTCTTTTATATCATTTTCTAAAGAATGGACGGTGCCGGTGTGCCCTGCGCGTACGCTGTGCATCATGACGCGAGTGTGCTTTCCAATCTTTCTCTTTCCTTTGGTGCCGGAGGCGAGCAACAGAACTCCTGCTGACATTACCTTTCCCAGTCCAAATGTATGAATCTCGCACTCTTCGCGGATTACGCGTAGCAAATCATAGATGGCAAACATCCCGAGAGCGTCTCCGCCCCAGGTGGAAATATAAAAATCTATCGGCTTATATATAATTTCTTTTAGTGGAGAGTCAATATCTTCGGGGTCTTCGTAAATCTCTTCTTTGCCTGATTCTTTTAATAATAGGAGGGAGTGGCAGATCCCTTCAACTTGTTCTTCGTCGAGATCTCCAAATAAGCTTAGGGCTCTAACTTTGGCTACTTGTTCTTGAGGGGCACTGAGGACGTAAATTGGCGCTGCGGTCTCATCTTGTTCTTCTTTAGTGGACTTTCGTTTTGTCATTTTTTAGTCCTAGCTGTTTTCGCATCTTGGTGTGCACATGTAACATATCATCTTTCCAGTATAAGTCTATCTTATTTCGTAAGTAAAGAAAAAGAATCTTTCCAAAGCTTTCAATTTGTTTTTGGGAAAACTCCCCCTTCTCTATTTTCTGGATGCACCATTGGGCTACTGAATTCGCCATGAAAGCCCGCTCGGCCCACACCATCTTTTTATCAATAACAATTAACTTATAATCAAAAAGTGCCTTGTTAATATTTTCATACATTTTTGTCTTGGCTGGCATTATTAAATTTATCCTTATAATAAATATCCAGCAAAGACATTAATTCATTCCAATCTTCTACTTCTATTGCATTTTTATATAATGGGGGGACCGATGCGTGTAACGTCTCAACGGCCCCTTGTTTCCAGGTTTGCATATATTCTTCGTCCTGGATGTGGAGTCGTTTGACTCTTGCTTCATCAATTTTCTGATCTTTGAGGGCCGCATACTTAAGGGCGCTCGTGAAAGTTAATTCTTGAAAAGCTTGCCCTATTAATTGTAGGGCAAGCACTTTGATATCGTATACAAACTTATATTTACGGCCTATATCCAGAATGGCGGCTAAAAATTTATACATTAAAGCGCCGAGGATGAACCAGAAGAACTCCTGCATCTAAAACCTCTTACAAAGTATCTAAACTATTTCTTCATCAAGCGTTGTGCCACACGCTGTGCAATTTCCTGGACTAAGGCTTCGTCATCAATCAAATCCACGTTATCAAGTCGAACGGATTCTTCTTGTTTCTCGTAGTCTTTATAATGCCCTTTGACGTCTCCTGCTTTGTGCTCGACGCCTTTGGGACCCTTACGACGCTTGTACTCGTCTTTTTTGCTTCCCCAGTCTTTGTCTTCTTCAAGCTCTTCTTCGGCATCCTCCGTAAGCTCTTCTTCGACATCCTCTGCAAGCTCGTCGCCCGGGAGATCGGGTTCGGCCATGTCCAAGACTTCTTCGTCAGCAGCCAAGTCGTCCAAGTCGTCCATAGCCTCTACGTCTTCGACTTCGCCTTCCCCGCCGTCAACAGAAACTGGAATCCCAGTCACTTTGGTTACGGCAGCGGCGATTTCGCCTACCAACTCTTCCACCATGTCTTCGGGGGTCGCTGCTTCGGCAGCCTCTTCGCCAGCTTCGAAGCCTTCAGCTTCGCCCTCGTCCTCATAAGCCTCGTCATAGTCGGCCTCTGCAGCGGTGGGATCGTCATCTTGTTCTTCAAGTTCGTATTCATTTAAAAAGTTTGAAGAAAGAGTGTCAAGCTCGGCCAGCTTCATGAAACGACGAATTGTTCCTTCTTTAAGAAGTGTTTTCTTTCGTTCGGTCATTTTTCTCTCCTTTGTGTTTTAGATACCAGTTCTTCTGGTTTTGCAAGTTGTAATAATTAGTCAAAACTAAAAGGAAATTACTTTTTTTTGCAATTTACTTACCGCTTGCTTTTCTATCTGTTTTACTCTGGCATAAGAAATGTTTAATCTTTTGCCCACTTCTTTTAAAGTCATTTTGCCATTTTTGTCCACGGCGATTAAAACACAGTTCAAATCTTCCTTGTGTTTTATCCACTGGCGGCAGCTTTTATTCGCGCATTTCTTATTATTTGCCATACATTCGGTCGCACAATCTTTCATCTGTCTTCCCCGCTTTCAATCATATCAAATATATCCTCTATCTCATCTGGGTTGAGGCCAAACTTTTTTATTATTTCTTGCTCTTTGGCTCTTAATTCTCGGGTCTTTTTTAATCTAAACTTGCGCGCTAACATGCTTTTTTCTTTTATTTTATTTATAAACGGCATTAATTCTGGGTCTTCCACAAGATAACCCTTGATGTATTCATTGAAAAAGAAAAACTTGGTCAGGTCATCAAAGTTTAATTTAAGCATTAAGTTGACATGTAATTCTTCCAGTGAAGGAAACATTATCATTTTAGCATTTTCTGGGCGTGATTTTCTTTTTCTCATTTTAAATTTAAAATATGGGTGTTGCTTTCTACGGCCCCTGCGCTGGTTTGGCAGATAAATTGCGCCTTGGCCTGTAGCTCCGTGATCGTACGTACACCTGAATAGGACAGGCCCGACTTGATTCCGTTGCCTAGGCCTGCGAGGATGTTAGCAACCGGGCCTTTATAACGCACGGTAGCGGAGATCCCTTCGTTGGAAGAACATTTCCCTCTCCAGTCAAACTGTGCTTCTTTGCTTGCCATACCTCGGTACACTTTCCTTTTAGTATTCATAGCTCCAATGATAATGTCGCCAGGAGATTCATCTGTCCCGGCCAACATAGAGCCTACCATTACGAAGTCGGCTCCGGCGGCAAGCGCTTTAACGATATCGCCCGATGAACGGATACCGCCATCGGCAATGATCTTTGCATCGCGGTCGGATTGGGCACACTCAAAGATGGTGTGAAGGCCCGGTACGCCATGGCCTGTTTGAATGCGCGTGGAGCATATAGAGCCCCCACCAATATTGCAGCGCACGCTATCGGCTCCCCAATCGGCCAAGGCATTGAACCCTTCCAGGGTTGCAACATTTCCGGCTATAATATGCACACTGTCGTTGAGCATATCTTTAATAGATTTAATAGCTCGCTCCACTAATTGATGATGACCATGGGCCACATCCACACACAACACACGCGCACCCTGATGGACCACACGCGAGGCACGTTTTAGATAATCGCCAGTGACGCCCACGGCAGCCCCCACAAAGTCCACGCATTCCCACGCTTCTTTTACCATTGTGCATTGGTCATCAATTGAATTGTATCTGTGAATGATGCCTAGACCACCCCCTTTCCGCATGGCGAGTGCCATATCCACCGTGGTAACAGTGTCCATTGGAGCGGAAAGCACCGGAAGGTCTAGGCGGATTTTGTCGTCCAGCGCGTTGCCGATGTCCACTTCGGAACGGCTTTCAATGTCTGAGTACTGGGGGACTAACAAGACATCATCATATGTTAAAGCTTTTTTAAATTTCACTAATAATCTCCCAATTATCTTTTAATAACTCCAAAGGTGCTCTGGACGTGGTTGCGTGGTCGGAAAAGAGAACGACTGCCCACTCTTCATTGCGATACTCAAGCTCGTGTCCGGACATAAAAATATCCACGATGACAGCCGTGGTAGCATTTTTTTTATGCTTTATTAGATTACCGATTTTCATTTTCTAATTCTTCAATCATTTTATTAAGATACCGGCGCGCCTTTTTTAAGTCTTGGAGTGCCTTTCCTTTATATTATTTGCCAAACTTCTTATCACACCGGTCTTCACATGCGTGCCAAGAATTATCAATATTGAGTTTGTAGGCTTCTTCACAAGTTTCCAAACAACGCTCATGAGTATCAATTGATACGGCATAAAGCGCTATAATAAAAAGTACAAGGCTAGTGATCACCACAAGCCACAATGCAACACGATCACAAAGAGGCTTCCCGCAGTCAGGTCCAAGGCTCATATTAAATATCCACTATGACGGCCGCGGCAGCAGCTTTTTTTATGCTTTATTAAGTTACCCATCTTCATTTTCCACTTCGTTGATTAACTTCTCTAGATACCAGCGAGCCTTTTTCAAATCTTGCAAGCCCTTCCCCTTGTACCGATAGCGAGACACATATTTAATGATGTTGCCTTCCGCATATCCCATTCGCCATGAATTAATGTAATTGAAGGTTTCAATGGCTTGCTCGCCTTTCCAATTAATATTGTAATGCTTGGGATGACTAATCTGTTCGCTCATTCTTTTCCTCTAAGTGTTTTTTAAAGTCTTCTAAGATGCCCAGTGCTTTTTCCCAGCATTCGGGGCAATAAAGATTAACCGCCTCTTCTTCATTGCGCACTACAACATTCCATGTTATTACTTGTTCTTTGTCCATCTTATCAAATGGCTTCTGACATGTCAAGCAATTATCTGGAAGCTTGCCAAACAACGCAATTTTAGCAGCCATCTCTTTTTCAGCGTCTTTCTTCTGTTGGTTTGCTATTTTTCTACTTAATTTTCTTTCGAGGGAACCCATTATTTATCTCCTGTTGATCCAAAGCCGCCATCTCCGCGTTTGGAATTGAAATTTAAAAACTTATCCGTCTCCACTTCTTCCACTCGGCAATGGACAATGGGAATCATGACTGCTTGAGCAATTTTATCTCCGCATTTAATCACTTGAGTTTCGGAACCAATATTATGAAGATTTACATATACTTCCCCATTATAACCAGGATCTACGACGCAAGCACCCACGAACAATTGTCGTTTATAGGCTATGCCCGATTTATTCTTGATTTCTAACATGTAGCCATAGGGCACTTCTACTTTAATGCCGGTGGAAAGAAGCCTTGAGGCCTTGGGAGGGATGTGAAAGTCTTTAGTCTCATAGAGCTTTTTATCGCCATTAGAACAATAGAACAAATCTATCCCTGCGTCCATTTTATGGGCCCGGACTGGCAATTTTGCTGCCGGCCTCATTCGATATACTTTTAAATGCATTGGAACTCCTTTATCCTAATAATTTCCACTCTCTTAATCCGGACTTTGTTGAAAAGCCCCATTGTTCTTCATACTTTAGCTTGGCCATATAGGGCCGATTGAGATGAATTTTATCTTTGTCGGGCCTGATTCCCCAACATTTGATGTCTACCATCACCGAGTTATTATCAATTGTTTTGACAATGAAGTAAGGTCTATTGTTAACAGTTTTTCTTTTGATCACTTCCCTCGGAATAAACCAAGCTATTTCTAGGTCGGGATCGTATTGAGAGATGGGAGGTACACATAAATAATTAAGTCGTTCTACTGTATGATCGTCCAACACCATCTCGAAGGGATATATACCTAGTAACTGTGTTCGATTTTCAATATATTCATCATGGGTAAAATCTTCGGTGTCTCGATGCTCCTCGATGGCTTCGTTTAATTTCTTTTTGTTTTTGGGCCGTTCGTCGGCCACCGCCTTCCAAAAGTGGCGCAAGTTATTAAATCTCTCATCCATCAATTCATTGACAGCCTCGGCTTTAATCAACACATCTAGTGACTTTTTATTAAGCTTAGAATAAATAATCTCTTCATTAAACAACAGCTCATCTAAGGTCTTGAAAGGCCGATGTAAAAGAATTTGTTCAATGGCTTTGTCTCCCAATCCTTTGATACTTGTTAATGGTTGAACGAGAGTGGCCCCATCAGCGATCTCCCATACCACTCCCGATGTATTTAAATTGACCGGCTCGACTTCAAAGCCAAAAGCTTTCGCAATATTAATAGCCTTTTCTTTACGACTCTCAGGCTCTTTATCCAAGAATGCTGCCATCCACTCCGCGGGATAATGGTTGAAAAGCCATGCGCATTGATAAGAGAGGATAGAATAGGATACTGCATGAGACTTGTTAAACCCGTAGCCGGAAAAGAATTCAAACTTTTGCCATAAGCTTTGTCCTTGTTTTTCGCTTAGGCCCTTTTCTATACACCCTTCAATGAATTTTTTATGGATAGCTTCCTTTTCCTGGCGGCTCGCATCTGTGGCCTTCTTGGTCAAGAGCTTTCGCAGTTTGTTTCCTTCGTCTAGAGTGATGTCTTTCCCCAGCTTGTGGGCCAACAACGCAATTTGCTCTTGAAAAATCAAAAAGCCATAAGTCTCGCGAGTGACTTCTTTCACAATATCATTAGTATATTGAATCCTCTCGGGATTCTCTTTGGCTTCCACGTACAACTCATGTACATTAGCGCTTAGGGGGCCCGGCCGGTAGATGGCCGTGATGGCGGCGATATTAATAATGTTGCGGGGCTTTGCTCTCTTGCAGAAGTTCTGCGCCCCTTTCTCCGTAAACTGAAATATGCCTGCCCACTTCCCTTTATGGAATATATTGTTATAGACTTGTTGATCGTTAAAGTTGATTTTATCCGGATGGAGCACTTCATTGTAATACTGTTGAATTTCTTTGAAGGTGGGCTCTTCAATTCCATGATGCCTCTTTAAGATATGATAGATGGCACCGCCGATCATCTTAAGAGTAGAAAGTCCTAGAATATCAAACTTGATAAACCCCATGGGTTCCAGATGGTGTACGTTCTGCCCTTCAGACCATGGTGTTTGTGTGACGCCTCCGCTATTAATGAGCGGCATATGCTTATCTAAATCTTCCCCAATAACAACACCCCCCGCATGCCTAGAAACTGAACGTACTTGACCATACAACACATTTACATGCTTTGCGATCTTAGGATATTTATATAAAAAGCTTTTCAATGAATCTGAATACTCCATGACCTCTTCAAAAGTGGGAGTATAAACACCAGCTTTAATACCGCGCATCTTCTTCGCGATGGGAGTAGCCTCCTTAAGCATCCGGGATGTCACCGCGTTCGCTTCTATAAATGGAATATCATAAAACTTAGAAATATCTTTGATCAAAGAACGGAGCTGCAAGGTATTAAAGTTAGAAATTGGAACCACGGTGCTGCGGCCCCATTCTTCAATTAATAATTCTTTCAGCTCCATTGGATCCGAAACATCATAATCGATGTCGGGGTAATCTTTTGCGTCGCGTCGTAGAAACCTGGAGAAGAGAAGATTGTATTTAATTGGGTCGACTTGGGTTATCCCCAAAACATAAGCCACCAGTGAGCCTGCGGCTGAGCCCCGACCTGGGCCTGTTAATTGTATGTCTTGAGCTTTGGAGGCGATGGCATGCATTGTAAGAAAATATTTACTAAACCCTCTCTCGCTAATGACATTTAGTTCTTCTCGTAGCCGATCTATATATTCTTTGTCTTCCTTTAAGTCAAAGCTTCGGAGCCCATCAATACATGCGGCCACCAAGGTTCTATCGGCAGTCTGTCCGGGGGGGACCACAAAGCTAGGAAGGCGCACTGTATTATCGGGCATAAAAGTTTCAATACGATTATGAGCAATGTGATGAGTAGCTTCAATGGACTGGCGCACCACATCATTATTGTATTCAAACCCCTGCATTTGAGAATACTTTTTATAAGCTTCCCACATTTCATCGCCGTTCTTCGGATAGATTTCATAACCAATCTCATCAACATCAATTGGCATTTCACTGGGCAGCCAATCGGGAAAGCGTCCCCGACCTAGAAACCCTAGGCGCTTATACATTTCACGATCTTTCCAGGCACCCGGATTGGGGTAGTGACTATCTGCTGTAGAGATTAACGGTATGTTATACTCTTCGTGCATCTGTATTATGTATTGATTAAGTTCGTGTTGTTCCGTTGCTTTGAGCCACTGTAGCTCTCCATACCATCGGTCGCCGAAGATGTCGATCATATTTTCAGTTGTATTACGCATGGCTTGGAGTACCGCTTTTTCTCCGGCCTCTCTATTTTCCCAATAGTTTCCAGCGTATACGCCACCCAAGCAGGCTGATGTCGCAATGATTCCCTCGCCGTGTTCTTTCAATAAACTATAATCAATGCGGGGAAATCTATAGAAATGGTCGCTATCAAAAGATTTTGAAACCAAAGAAAAAATATTATTTAATCCTGTCTGGTTCTGTGCCAATAAGAGAAGATGGCGTCGACGATTTAATATGGCTTTCGTTTCTCTTTTCGACTCTTCGTCTTCAATAGTGGTGGCCGATTTGCTGTCGTCGAGATATCTCTTTGCCTTTTTATCTTGCTTGGCTTTATCATACTCTTCGCGCCACTCAGCAATGCTGGGGAGGAAATAAGCTTCTACTCCAAAAATAGGTTTAAAGCTTTTCCCTTCTTTGAGCATTTGCTTCGCATGCTGAATTTGATAGGCCAAGCCATTCATGTTGCCATGATCGGTGAGTGCTAGGCCGTCGCACCCATTTTTAAACGCAAAGTCCATGTGCTCTTTTGGATAGCCGAGCCCATCAAAAGGGCTTCCCACTCCGCTATGTGCATGCAGTCCCACAAATGGGATGCTACTCTTCTTCATTATCTACTCCTATTGGATTCCATTCATGATATGATAGCACAATGTTTTTAGGCCTGTCAAGAGAATGTTCTGATGCCAGCCATTTTTTTAAGCCTTTCCAATTAGACACCTCGTAGTACCAGGGCACGTCTAATACATTGGCGCCTTCGATGTCCACTTCCTCAAAGATAAAGTCGTGCGTAAAAAACCTCCCAGTGTACGCTTCAGAGGTTGGCACCGGGGTAGTTGAAGGATCATTGTGGTGCCCGCGCACCTCTTTGCTACGAAACTTTTTCCTGCACTGAATAAAATCTTCGGAATCAAAAGTAAAAGGAAGGAAGAGTCCATCTTTAAAGGTCTTCCCTTCATACGAAACGTAAAAGGGCGTCGGCTTATGAGCGTATTTTCTATAATCTTTTAAATGAAAAGTGCTAAACATTCCATAGGGAAACGCTACAAAATAGCGATGAGGCGTTACCCATTTACTTAACTTGCGTGCGACCCAATACGAACTTTGAGCCCCCGTAATGATGCTCCAGGCTAAGCTATTTCGGCGACCGGCATCTTTGGGATGCACGGGCACATAGTAAATAGGAATCTCAGTCTTGCGGGGAATGTTGGCAAATTTGGCAGTAATAAAAAATTTGTAAGGATCAATGATATAGTCACCAAGACGGTGGCGAATCAAAGGTTGCATTTCTTTATCACAGACGACCCAAATAGTCTTGCACCCTATCATGGCACAATCGTGAACGGCCTTTTCAATTGCCAAATAATTCTTTCCAACCGGTTGGAGAGAGTCATGCCAAGGAAAATCAAAGTCTAGCTTTTGGCCTGCCGCAGGAACGATTCCTACTAGGTTGAAATTTTGAAGGGGGGCTTCTTTAGCTTCCATGGATAAATTGAATCTTTTCTGCCTCTTCGTAATGATCCATTTGTTTAAAAAGCTCGCGGTGGACAGTTTCTAATTTTATTAAAAGTTTCTTTTTGCCATTGCGCGCCCCTTCAAACCCATGTTGCTTCAAAAGGTCTTCGCATTTGAAACGCACCATCGTATCTGAATAGTCAAAATCTTCCACTTCTTTTTCGGATAGCGTCGATAAGGCATATAGTTCCGTTCGCATACGCAACCCTTCCTTTACAAAAAATACGTCCGAGACGAAATCGTCCTCAGTGTTAATGTGGGGGATATGAGGGACGCTTAGTGAAATCGGTACAAGCAAATCAACCACCTTATAGGTGGTATTCTTCTTTTTAATCGGGGGGAGACCGATTATATTTTTATCGCTAAAAAGAGTTAACTTATTATATTTAATTTTATTAACCACGTTTCCCTTGCTAACGATAAAGATATAATCATCTGTGAGTTTGGTGGATACTACACTGTCTCCACCAAGAGTTTGCCCATCAATCATCAGCTTAGTATAAAGTAGATTCCAACTTTCCCGTATTTCTGATTTTTCAAAAATGTAGGGAGGGGTTGGATTTTCTAAAATTATCTTCGCTTTAGATTGATGGGCAAATTGAAGTGCCCGAAGGCTAGACCCAAAAACTACATGCAGGCTAGCAGCCATCATCGTATTCGGTTTCAACGGCGCGTAACTGTTGGCGAATTTTCTTTGCAAGTTGACGCACCTTGCGCGAATAGCGCCAGCCGCCATGGCCTTTCCTATATCGTTTGCCACAACTATAGCCAGCATTATAAGCGCACAAAGCGCGAGACTGGGTATACTGGGCCTTCTCTAGCCACCGGGCCAACGCGTTGGCCCCCGCATGAATCGAGGTTTGGGGGTTTTTGAGTTGTCTACACGTCAACTTGGGGTTCCGTGTATATTTGGGGAGTACTTGCGTCAACCCGCATGCGCCGCGTGGACTGACCGCGTTGGTCTTCCACCGACTTTCGTGATGGATCAGGCTAATCAAAATCGCGGGATCTATCCGATTGATATCGGCCGCCTCTACCACATCTTCCATATGATCGCAAGCCAATTGAGCATTGGGCAATCCCATATTTAACACTACCACACATAAAAGCTCTACTAACATTAATTTCTCCTTTTTTAAATGTTATTAAATATACCGTAAATATAATTTTCTAAAATTAAAGAATAAGTTTGATTAGAAACGTTAACTTTCTCTACCATAGAAGAGTTAACAATAATAGTTTTGCCCACGGCGTCTTCGTCCAGTTTTTCGCAGTCTTCAGACACTTTTAAAACTTTGTAGAGTCCATGCAGTTCTTGGATGACATATTCATCGGGAACTAAAATAGCTGATTTTGTTCTGTCTTGTTTAGGATCCACGGCTTCTACCTTCTCTACCAATAGAAACCGATTAAAAGGTTCAAATTCCATTTTTTCTCCGTATTGTTTTGGTTTATATTACTTCGCATGCGCCGCCTGCGCATGCGAGTTCACCGGTGAGATCGGTGTTATCGTCAATTTCAATAACACGTGTTAAATCAATCTTTTCCAAGGTCTCCGCCAATCGTTCGTACTCTTCTCTTGCACAATCTTCAAATGGGGCTTGTTTGTACGTCCCACCATCATATGGTAACACAGTTATTCCATTGTAGCAAGAACGATTTTTCCACATCCATTCGCCTACAGTGTCCCATTCACGGTCTTTAACACTAATAGTGGCTGAAACATTGTGGGTATTTTGTCCTTTTTTATGGCCCGGTAATACCCACTCTTGGCTCGTTTGTTTGATTCTTTCTAGCAAATCGAGGGCTGACTCGTGGCGAGTGATGGCTCCATAAGGAGCCTTTTGAGGAATGCCGATGACTGCCGTGTCATGGGCTCTAAAAAATTCATCCTCTATTAAATTGGGATGATAGATTTTTAAATAAGTATAAATTGCTTCGTTCTTGCCGATTCGGATGCGGCGGATATAGTATTTGTTATGCCATGCATGAATGCCGCTAGATGTTCCTAGTGTCAAAGAAGTAGTTCCCGCAGGTTTGACGCACGTAGTTCGTGCTGCCTGTTTGATCCCGAGCAGGGCCGCGACACGCTTGTTCTCTGTTTTGACGACGGCTGCTCCTGCTGTCATGTCTAGTTTTAAAACTTTACCAGATGCAATCCCCGTCATGCTCACGCCAATAAGTGCATCGCGTTCCGTATTGCGACGCCAGATATCTCGGAGATAATGGAAGTCCGTGTAGCTGGCCTGAAGGGTGCCAATAAAAGCTGCGATGCGCGCACGGTCTTCATACTCTTCTTGGGAAGAGATATCGCTCGCATTAATTTCAGTTAGATTACAAAATTGGTAAGGGCGCAGAGCGATCTCGCAACAGGGGTTGGTGCCCCAGTCCTTATCGTTAGTAAAATAGAAGCCCGGTTCTCCGGCGCCACTAGCTTTTACTCGTTCCCATAATTCATTGAAGTAAGAGCGGGTGATACGGTGACGCATTAACACTACCGAATTGTTGGCGCGCCCGCGTTGAGGATCTTTTTCCCACCAACGTCCCGTCTTAGCTGCGATCATCTCATCGTCGTCAGCACTAAACAAAGAAATAAGAGCGGCTCGTCGAATCCCCCCAGCCAGTACAGCATCTGCAATGTGGCATATGATATCATGTACTTCAATGGGTGTGAGCTTGTCGCCCGTTTCTTTTAATTGCAACATCCCCTCGACCTTAACCAGACACTCTCGCAAGGGCTGTGGGCCTGGTGCCTTCCCCCCCGAGGTAACCAAGCGTGAACCTTTGGGCCGAATATCGCTATAGTCAAACCGGACGTGAGGGGTGCCCGAAAAGTGACTCCGCATCAAAGCCTTTACCGCATCGGCCCACCCTTCAATGGAGTCACCTATTAAAAAACGGCGGCTGCGGTTTTTATTGGCTTTTTGAATTTCGGGTAGTTCCTCTACGTGGTGTTTCTGTACGCTGTATCCCACGCCTGTCCCTCCGAGCAGCAGAAACATCGTTTCGCTAAAGGCGCGCCAATCATCGATGGGTAGATAAGCGCAATTAAATACTCTATTGGGGGCCACTTCAATCGGCTTCCCTCCAAACTGAAGGGAACGCATCGAAGGAAGTACCTTCTTATCGTACACAAACTCATAGGCCTCATTGATTTCTTGTTTTAAATGAGGGTGCTTTTTGATATGCATCTTTTTATTACGCGTAACCAACTCCCTCCACGTTTCGCGTCTTTCTTTTTTAGGAAGATAACGAGCGTATTTCATATGCACTGTAATGTCGGATAAAATTTGTCGTGTTAAGTCTTCTTCCATATATTAATCCTCTGCTACCATAGCTTTCATCTTCTTAAATAATTTTTTCGCTTCGTTTAAATCTCGCTTTTGTTCTTGCGCTTTTTCATTGCGTTGAAAGTTGCCTACCTCTTCTTGTTCTAAAATTTTAATAGAAACACTTCCCGGGTCCATAAAAATAGAATAGATACGAGCATCCGGTCCGCTTCGGTTTTTAGCTATAAACACTCTTCCGATATTTGAGTTCTTATCTGTAGTTGTACGAGACAAACTAAAAATAAAATCGGCGACGAAACATTTATTAAACGCTTCGGAGATAGACTCCATCGTAATGACTTCTTCATTCAGGCCTTTACGATTTGTTTGGGAGGCTGTGATGATGGGACAATCAAACTCTTGCGCCATACCGCGCAACTCTTCGTAAATGGATTCAAGGTCATGACGCTTCTCGTTGCTACTCTTAACAGGGCGCAAGAGATCTCCATAATCCACAATGATCATGTCTACTTCCATCTCATTCTGTCTAATTCTTTCTAAGTGGTTTTTCAGAGTCAAAGTCGTTGCAGACTTTGTAGGATATTCTTTAATAAGTAGTTGTCCATCCACGTTTTTAATGGTATCTAAAATAGCTTCTTTTTGATCTTTAAGCGTACTTAAGTTGAAACCGGTGATGCACGCATCATAACGTTGGGCAACTGCAATGTCGGCCAATTCTAGTGTAAAATGTACCACGTTTTTACCTTGTTTTAAAGCGTGGGCCCCAAGGTGTACGAGGACGTGAGATTTGCCCGCTCCAGTGGGAGCAACTACTACAATTAATTCGCTGGTGCCAAAGCCGCCATGGGTGATCTCATCAATCTTCGGCCATCCAGTAGAGATAGGATTCCTGCTCTTGAATAAGAAGCGTTCTTCAAAGTCTTTAATATAATCATAGCCAAAATCATTATCCGTCCCCAGCTTCAGGGCGTTGGTGATAAGTGTTTGTATCTCTTCAAAGGAGCATCGATTGATCAGCGGAATAGATTTCATAATCGCATCTTTTAAGACTTGTTTTTTACAAAAGTCTAATGCTGTGGACTGAATGTATTCTTTGTCTTCTACTTCTGCGGTGGCCCGGGCCCGGGCAAAGAAATCGCGCACTTGCTTTTGAAGAACAGTGTTCTCATCTTCTAGTTCCGTTCTAAAAATAGAAGTTAAGATATCATTGCTCGGGTGGACACCGTACTTCTTTCTATAATCAAAGACCTTCTGCGTAAAAAGCTGGAGATATCTTAATTCAAAGAAGCCCGTATCCAATACTTCTTCCATTTGATCACAAAATGATCGATCATACAAAAGAAACTTACATAAATTTTCTTGGAAACTTTTTCCAAATATTCCTAGATTTTCCATTACACCTCAGTGATTGATTTTTATAATAACTCATTTTTTTAAAAAAAGCAAGTTTATCGGCCGATATTCAACCGTTTTTTTATAGAGTAAATATCATTGATTTTGGCATTAATCTCATCCCAAAATTCAAAAAACTATAACGCAACGGAACCATTAAAAATATTTTTTTAGTTATTTTTAGAAGCGCGAACGCGGCCAACGAGAGTCAAACACTTTAACTTCTTTTTCGGCTTTTATTTCTCTTTTGATTAAATAATAAGCTACCATAACTGGGCCTACTATAAAACTGCTTAATACTAATAAATTCATACTTTTCTCCTTTATGAAGTACTCCCGGTAGGACTTGAACCTACGACCGGGCGGTTATGAGCCGCTTGCTCTACCAACTGAGCTACGGGAGTATTGGATTATCGTGAACGTACCCATCGGCAGGTTCTCTTCTTGTCGCCCTTTTTGTTTACTTTCGTGGTGCAAACTTCCTCGTAACGCTCATAGGGTTGCAATGTCCTGCGGCCGATGGAAGGGTACGGGAGATGACACCCCGCACAAAAAGCCAATCCCATGGCTATAATAATAAACTTTTTCATTATGCACTCCTTAATTTATTTCTTGCATATGCGTTTAAAAGCTACCACCAGATCGCTCCAACTATTTTCGCTGATGCCGTCTTCTAACATCATCACGTCTGTATTGGTTTTGTTGAATTCATATTTAAAATTATCGATTGTCCATCTTACTGTTTTTTTAGTATGAGGGGAAAGGCTGGAAACGTACAACTGCATCAGCCCATAGTTATCTTTAATGAGAGATTTGTTTTGAAGTACTGCTTCAAACGCTTTAATGGGGTGATTTTGATTTTCACAAAAAACCATTAGCTCTGAAAGCGTTACATCTCTTTCTTCTTTAAAAAATGGAAAGCGCTTCGCAATCGTTTTTAAACCCACTCCGCCTACACCACCTAAATTATCTGATTGATCACCAGCTATGGCGCGTGCCAGCGCAAAGTTAAGAGGGTGAATCCCATATTCATTCACAATGTCTTTTTTGTTTAAGTACCGTTTCTGAATGGGACGATGTAAAACTGTCGTATCGTCGAGCAATTGAAAGAAATCTTTATCGCTGGAGACGATGACCTTGTGGTCATCTTTATATTGTGAATACTGACAGACATAAGAGATCAGATCATCAGCCTCTACTTCGTCAGCCACTAATTGAATGATAGGAAAATTGTTCAGGTATTCAAATGTGCGATACATTTGCCAAATCTTATTTTCTTTCTCTTGTTCTTCGGTGAGAACTTTGAAATTGCGATTGAGGCGAATGGGCGCGCGGCCTTCTTTGTAGTTCTTATTCTTTTGTTTGCGACGGCGACTTCCGCCTCTGCCGTCCCAACACACTACAATTTCATCAGGCTTAATGTCTCTGCATAGTTTTTGTAAAGATTTGAGAAACCCTGCTGTTCCTCCCATGGGATTCCCATCTTTGGAGATAGTAGGGTTGACGATATATGACCTTAAAAACAAGTTTAAGGCGTCTATAACCATTATTCTTTTCATGTTATTTGTTTTTCTTGGCTTTGCGTCGCTTTTGGCGTACGCTGGAGCCTTGCTTGCGTCGGCGTCTAAACTTTCGGTGGGGGGCTTTTCTACTCATTGTTCTTTTTCTCTAGTTAAAGTAAATATATGAAGGGGCCGAAGCCCCTTCATATCACATCAAGCCAGTACGTGTGTCAAAGAATGATTCAACGATAATAATTCGTGCACAGAGGGCTTATATTTTGCCTCTGTGGCAAAGGCATACAGCAGCCCATAAATGGTCGCCCGAACTCTTGCCTCTTTTTTAGCATGAAAGATCTCATGATTAATGAGTAATGGATTATTAGAATTTAAAAGCAGGGTCCCTGTCGCGACATCGTACGTTGCGACATCTCCTTTGCTCTTCAAGGGTCGCTTGTCAATGGTCTTCAGAGACGCAGCTAGTTTCCTAAGCTGCACTGGAAACTTGCTTTGAGCTTCAGCCACAATAAGAGGGGGCCAAGCCTTCAGATCGTCATCCGCTTTTTGTTGCTTTTTTCTTTCGCGCGCAACGCTATAGTCGTCCAAGATCGGCTGAATGTATAATCTATAGTACTTTTCTTCAAAGGTATTACGGAAGGCTTCTTCATCTACCTTTAGAATAAACGAATTTTTAGCTGCGGGCACATAAAAAAGTTGGTCCCATTCTTGCGCAGTGAGGCGCAGAGATGCTCGCACCGGGGCATGAGAATAAGAACTCTTCCCCTTGATCATTCCAAAAAATTTATTGTCGACATGCATCAGCCTGTCGCTCATGTATAAAGAGACGCCAATATCATCGCTGTAAATACGCAATTCTTCCGGAAGTTCCGTAATGGTTAGCGTTCCATAAGCCTTTCCTCCAAACTTCAGGGGGCCCATATAGGCTGGTTTCACTCCCAGTGCACCCAAATGTGTGGGGTCATGGGGCTCGATTTGTTTCCCGTTTAAAAATATATTTAACCGATGTTCCGTGGCCAAAATGTTTCCGTATTTAGCGCCCAATTTAGGTACCATAGTCTTCTTGTTACCCTTTAAAGCATTTACAAACTTTTGTACCGTGGGGTATTTTTGCATCTCAATGCCATCAATAATAAGAATGGCTCCAGTTCCTTGCGCCGAAAGGCCGCAGGCCTCTCTTTTTTCTTTCCACAGATTATGATAGCGTTCTACTTCCGTAGGACACAATTCATTTTCCAGTTTGAGATCTGCGCAGGTAGCATCAAATGTCGCGCACGTCAAAGGTGGAGTTACAGTGTCGCCGCAGCCCTCCTCTTGCCCGGGCACATGTGCAGTGCGGGTAATAACAACTAGATTAGCGCCCAAACAGCTAGTTGCCGCCATCAGACCAACTCCAAACTGCCCAATGAGAGGAACATTGCTAGTAATTTTCTTCTTTGATTCTCCCAATACAAAAGCCCCCTTTACATCGTTGAAGCCTTCCCCGTCGTCCATTAGCCAAATAGACTCAATTGGTTTCGTACGACTTTTAGTTTCGCTGGGGTTGATCTCAATGTAAACGTTTTTAGCGGCTTCATCGACGGAATTGTCCACTAGATCGCAAATTGCGTCAGTGGGGTCATAGGCAGATTTTAAAGCGTGTAGGCATCCTAACGCGTCAGTTTTTATTGTACTCATTTTTTCTCGCTTTTGTCGCTGACCGTCATGGCCAACGAACTTTATAAATTATGGCCAACATAATTGCTGACCGTTTTTATATTATATTTAAATTATTTTGCTTTGTAAAGGATTAATTTACTTTTTTTCTAAAACAAAGAGGTACTCTTTAGTTTTGAGATCTCGTGTTAGATTACCCGTCTTTTTGTCGCGCAAATTTTTACCGGCGCGGAAGGTAATATAGTCTTGTTCCTCCACGGTGACAGACCCATACACTGACAGCAGGTCGACCATCTCTTCTTGAGATAAAAAGCCCCCATTACTATAAGACATTACTATAATTTTAGCGGGAGTCTTCTTCACCAATTCTGCTATGGCGGTTTTGACTTCGGCTCTTTTATTATAAAGAGACTTGTTCCAGTCTTTAGGAATACCTGCCACTTTGCTAAGTTGTTCTAAATCGGGCCTCTCATACGCCGCAATTAAATTAAGCATAAAGTAATTGGATCCATACGGGTGTTGATTATAGGGAGGGTCGTAGTATGCAACATCAATCTCTGGTAATTTTTCCACTAGTCCATTGATGTCTTCCTGGAAAATGTCTAGGTCGCACTCATACTCAGAAAACACGGGGACGTCCAAAGTTATCTCTCCTTTAATACGCTCTAGGCAGTTCTCTTTTTGCCCTCCAAATTTCCCCAAGGTAAGAGAGTCTTTTACTTTTTTCTCAGAATAATAGCCCTTAAATACTCCGCATGTGTTATTATGCACCGAAGCCTTATAAAGAAGAGGGGCCAGCGAATGCCATTCATAAGGCTTCATTTGGCGTCGTAAATTGTCGATGATCTTCGCGTTTGTGTTAGTATAAAACACTCTTTCGCCAGGTTGGATATTGTCATCGTCACGAGGTGCATAAAGTTCTTCAATAAAGCCACGCTCGTATTTTTCACTGAGCCGATTATTGTTTAAATGGCCAATGCGCTCTTGTAGGTGAGATACATTAACAGCCGACTTGTTTGTTAAATAGCATTTGTTAAACACATAAGAATAGGTCTCAAGGTCATTTACAATCAATGTATTCGAATGAGACTTCAGCATGCGAGCGACTGTGCCCGAACCAGAAAATCCATCCAAACAAGTTAACTTTTCTTTTCCTAAGATGTGTTTGGCGCGCAGAATGACATGCTCTATAAAAGGAAGCAGCTTTCTTTTGTTTCCTAAGTATGTTATTAATTGATTGGTTCGGTACTCTTCTCTATAAAGCACATGGCCTCCTCTGCTGCTTGTCGTAAAATAGTCACCATTTTATCCAATGACCACCCGCCAGGTTCAAGGAAGATAGATGGTTTTTGGGCCATCGTACGACCAAGTTTCTCATTGGCTATATACAATTTATTAAAAGGCTGTCCATAGGTTAAAGAAGTAAGTCGATCTGGAATGGTGCTCTCAGGTAAAAAATCGCACCCACAACAAAACATCACATAAGGAAAATAATCTTCATTGATAAGATAATTTCTTACTTCGTTGACGTTTTTACAGGCCCGTTCGATAGCGTTGCCGCATCCTTGCTTCTTTTTGCCTTCGAGTGCCCGAATATCATTGGTCCCTTGCTTTTTAGCTTCGGAAGTTAAAACTAAATGTTTTTTTCCACTCGCGCTGCGCGCAAGAATAAAGCCGCCATCGGGCCTAATGGAAGTATTGGTGGCCCACTGATACGTGCCGTAACGAGAATCGGCGACTCGGAGAGCTTCGTTGATCTCTTTTTTAGATAACGTGGACTCGTGCGTGAACTCATATTGCGGGTACTCATGGCGCAATTGCTGAAGGACCGTTTTCATCGCTTCTTGAGTATTTTTCTCATGCGATACTGCGCGTTCATTAAAAATCCTTTTCCCGCCCCCAAAGGCGGTATGGGTTTTTCTCAGGCGCTCACTGCTACTCATGCTTCCTCCTCATAAAACTCCGTGGCTTCGCCGATTCTTTTATCGAACTTCATTATAACTTCTTCATCCATAATTGTCAATACTCTTTTTCTAAATTTTTCATCTTGAAGTTTATCTATCCACTTGGCGGCTTGGAACTTTTCTCGTGTATCATCTTCATAGCAGAGTTCATACCATGCACCAGCTTGTTTTAAAGAGTCAGATCCCTTGATGGCATCGAGCCAGCTTTCTTCGTCTTGGACTCCAATCTCGTCGCCCCATAAAATCTTAAAGTTGCATTGACGACCTTGAGTGCCGAAGCGTGATTTTTCAAGTTTCACTTTTACCTCTGAGCCGATCCTATACCCCTTTTCGTCCAAAATAAAAGAGGCTTTGGCTTTGCGGCCCGTGAGCCAAACGCGCAATGAATATGCGTATATCAAGGCTTTGCCTCCAGGGGTCATATAAGGAGTAGTGAGCGCTTCAGAAGGTGAGCGTGTAATGTTAGTTTTAAGCTGATTAAGAACTAAAAAGGTTGATTGGCTGTTGGCGATGGGAACCGTCAGCTTTGACATTCCTTTAGCTAAGATGCGCGCTTTTACTGCCATGGATGAGAGAGGATTAAAGTCTCCCTCCACATCAGAAATGGCTGGTGTTAATGCTAATGAGTCCCAGATGAATAGCATTCGGTTTTCATTAGAGACTAGAAGATCTTCGATTGTTTCCAAAACAAATTCTACAGACGTCGCCTGTACGTAAAGAAGATTGTCTACATTGCAGCCTGCTTTCTCTAGAAAATAGGGATCAATGGCAGATTCCGAATCAAAGTAAATAACATCGATTCCCTTTTTTTGTGCGTTGGCAGCTATTTGAGCGGCCATGTAGGATTTACCCGTGGACTCTAATCCTGCAATTTCTACGATTTTTCCCATGGGGATACCAGCAAGCTTGCCGCGGCATATAATAGAGTCGAGCCATCGAGAGCCAGTAGAGATCCACTCTTTTACAATGGTGGGGCTGCCTTCATTAAGGTTGTGCGCCACATTAAGCCCCGCTTTTTTATTAATAAGGTTGCGCATGTTGGCAATTGAAAGCTTGCCAACTTTAGCTGCTTGTTTTTTGGGGGCCATTTTTAATCCTTTGAAAGTTTGAAGGCGTGACAGCAACTACGAAAGCCTTGGCGATCTACCTTAAAGCGAACGGTTTCGTCGCAGTCCATCACTTCCAAGATGTACGCCGCACTTCTTTTAATTAAAGTGGCGATATCGCTGTTGTCGGACCAAAAATATACAAAGCCCTCTTTAATATCTTGTTTGTGGGCATTGATAGCGCTCTCGCTATCAGGGCCCCCGCCTCGTCCCGTAAATCGATTTTTGATTTCTTGTAACTTGGCATCGAAGCGTGGATCCCCACGCTGAATCTGTTCTCTCATTTTAACTCCTTATTGCGGGTATCGGATTGTCTTCAGCTTTAACGGCGGGGATGAGACCAAATTTATCTTCCATGCTTTCATAGTCTGCGTAAAGATCCGCTATGCTAGCATCGATTTGGATCTTTTTCACTTTGAAAAGGGAAGCCGGATTGGCGTCATATTTAAAATATTGTAAGCCGCCGCCTACTGAAATATTCCCGCAATTGCATTGTCTGAAATCGTGGTGCGTACGGGAATAGATTGCGTCTCCACATTCATTACATTCGATTGCCTTTACTGTTAACAAATTGATGTTTCCTTCTGTGAAAGGGGGAGCCTCCCGAGAGAGGCCCCCCATGGTTTTTAGCTTAAAAGTTCGCCAAACGCGCGATCTACTTCCGAGCCCTTTGGAGGCTTGGAAACATCGCCTACAACGTCTTCAGAGTCCAGATACTCATTAAGAATCTGTTGTACCTCTTCTGTCGTTTTACGCGAGGAAGCAAAAAGCTGCTCAAAGTCTGGAACGTTTTCCATCCAATCGGCAGCCGTCGTTGCATCCTCGTGCAGCAGCGAAGATTTACGGCGTGGCGTAATCTTAGTCTCTGGAAAAGATGCGCCTACAGGCTTCTCATAATGCAGCACCAAGTCGATACCAGTTTCAGGATCGCTGATGTCTCCATACTCTGGGTTCAATACGAGCCCGAGCAGGAGTTCATAGGCTCGTTTGCCAAATCCCCACACTTTAACGCCTTCTGCCTCTTCTCCGCGGACTACGACAGGGGCGAAAAACCGCTGGCGCGCCGATAGCTTTTTAGCAATGCGCTTGCTTTCGTCAGTTCCCTCTTTCCAGAGTTGGCGTACGAAAGTATCGAGAGGGCAATCTTCGCCAAAGTTTTTCTTTGGACTCAAGAATCCCGAGTTTTCTCCTATATTATAGTGAAACCAATAATCGCGGAATGGGTCGCCATTGCCCGGAGGAACAATACGAATTGTTTGTTCTCCTTCGTTTGGACGCCAGAACTTCCCGCCACCATTACTGCTGCTTTTGAGCGCCGTCATACGATTGCGCATTTTTTCCATATCAATACCCATAATAATATTTTCCTTAAGTTATAGTCGTTGTGATAACTCTCTCACAACGCTGGTAATTTTTGTATTAAAGAGCTATTACTTTCACAGTACACATATGGTTCTGTGTATTGTGTAGAATAGATCCCATAAGTTGCCTTCATTTTATCATGTTCAACACCTTTTTTAACTTGATTTTGTATTTTAGTCATTAGTGTTGCATCCTCTTCCAGCATGTTTTGAGGTATAGCATAATAATACCTCTTTTCACGAGGAATGTCAAGCTTAAAAAACAAATTTTCTTGGTTTTCTCTCCAAGAAGTTACACCGATAGTCGAAATACGTGCCACCTCTAGGCGACTAGAAAAAGTCGTAAAAGCTGCTTTAGAATGTTCAAAAACATTTACCATATGATAAGTTGAAGTAATCACTTGATTGAGCCGATTCCAATATTTTAATATTGGTAGATCACCTATTATACCTGATAATTTTTTATTGTCAACTAAAATTATTTTTTCAAAAACGGCGGAGCGTGCATACTGTTGAAACACATTGAACAAGAGATTGTTTTGCAATTTATTAAGGGGGGATAACCCTACTCCATCGGGGACAATATACATTACACTTAACTTAGTTTTACCATGTAGCTGCTGCAAGATTTGAAGTGCCGCGCCCGAGACCATTCCACAACTGGTAATTAAGAGCGTTTCGGGCAACACGGCACCCAAAAAAGAAGTGAGATCAGGAACGTTTTCTTCATAAAATTCAGGAGAAGCCTGGTAGGGGAAGTCGAACGAAGTGGAGGTGGATGAAAGGCCCACATCAATCTGTAAAGCGTTATATTCTGAATAGGCGCTGAGTCGCTGCGCAATTTTGCAGCCAGCGTTGCCGAGTCCGATAACTGTTTGCATGTGGCTCTCTAGTTGAGGTCTAGTTTGTCCAGTTCGCCATCTAGGCGTTTAAGAAGGGCTGTAACCGTTCCGGCAGCTCTAAGGTCTTTTTTAGCAGCCAAACGCTGCAACTTAGTTCCCAACCCATTGAGGATAGCGCGCTCTTCATCGGTAAGGCCCGATTGGGTTGCTCTCGATTGTTCCATTTCCTTGGCACGATATTCGCCGGTTGCCATCTTAGCAGCGCCAACTTCAGTTATAACGTCCATTTGTTCTTTGATCATCTGTCTTAAAAGTTTAGTGGTCACGTTCATCACAACCCTCCTTTGTTTATAAATAGTTTAGCGAATATTTAACTTCTTCATGTCGCCCCAATTTTTGCCGCCCGTACAGTTTACCTTAAAGCGTCCAAAGCGCGTCTGCGCAAAAGTTTCTTTAATGGAATGAACAAGGCTCTCGTCTTCAGCGGCCAAGTCGATAATGATAGAATCATGATTGCAAAATTTAATGAAAGATCTTTTATCTTGAAGTAACTTCCACACAGCATACATTTGCTCAAATAACATATCTGCTGTGGTTGATTGAATAATATAGTTCAAAGCATGATAATCATCGCATTCGATCACCCGGTGATAAGGGGTAATGACTTGTTCGTCTTTATAGTAGAGTGCCTTTACTTTTTCCCTATTATAGACAGCATTGATTTTCTCGTCCTCTTTAGTTGGATTGTACAACCAGGCAAATATTCTCTTCTTTGCCGTTTCCCGATCTATCTTTTTTCCAAATAAATTATTAATATTCCATTCGTGCAAATCGTCGCTAGGTTGGGAGTGCGACAAGAGCGCCAGGATCGTCCGAAGCTCCGCGGCATTAAAATCCAATTCAAATAACCACTGATGAGTAGGCTTTACTGCGACGCGATACTCTTTAGAAAGCGTCAGCACCGGGAAGGAGCCCGGAATCGTCGTCAAGCGGCCTGTCTTGGTTTTAAAAGCATCATAAATAATTTTCCCTTGACACTCTTTCAAGGTGCGCGTGATATTCCGGTCACGAACAGTGGTGGCGGGGAGCGGCGTGAAATCAATTTCGAGAGGTCGCTGTTTTATTTGCGTAACCACTTTCATTATCTTTAAAAGATGGTCATAATTAGGTGGTTTGGGGAACGTGGCAAAGATGTGTTCGCATATTTTATTTTTGATACAGGCATAGTCGTTCAAAAGCACGGGAGGCACAAACTCAAAAAAACACAATTTATCTAAATCAATAGATGCCTCCTGGCACGAACGAATAATGGCCTTCAAGCTTTCTTCTACTCTATTCAATTCTTCTTGGAAGCGTTGGGGACACACGTCACCCAAGCGTTGACCGTGGACCCATAATTGCGCGTATTCAACCTCGCGGCCTTCAAGATAAGGGGCATACGACCATGTACGGGAAAGGTGCAACCCCTCTAAATCCTTAAAAAATTTATCGTCTTGGAAAGCCAGTATACACTGCTGCTTGTCGTCGAATGTTTGAAAAAGCATTACTCATTTTGGACGTATGTGGTATAATCCAAATCCACACTTTGTGGAAGTGATACGCCAGTTTTATACATTGTAGCAGCTGTTTCTTTATAAGTCAAGAGTTTTTTCTTTTTGGTAGCCATCGGGGAACCTTTGGTTAAATACTGAGGTGTAAGAGGCCCTTTTCGTTTGGGCCCATAAATCCTCGCGGGATTGTAATAAGCCGCCAAAAGTTCCAGTGCGGGAATGGCCGCTTCCAAACTGATGCGATCAGGCCTGTCTCCCAGCGCTGCGTCGAAACGTTTTTTAAAATCATTGTATCGAGGGAGGCGGAGGCCTTTATATTCTCGATGTTTTATTTGTTCCAGAACGCGAATGAATTCGGCATTGTAATATTGTTTTAAAAAGTCCGGATAGCTTATTTTTTTAATCACAACCTGCTTCATTTCAGATACTACATCGCTTAGGGAGACATTTTTAAATCGCGGTTCCGCTTTAAAACAATGAGAAGTTTGATATTCATATAAGCGCGTGCTCTGATAGTCATCATAAGCGTAACTAAAAAGTACCAACAGTGTATAAGCATCATAAAAAATAGCAGGAGTGAAGTAAGAGGCGAACATACGCTCCATGGTGGGGAAGTTATATTTAATGAGATATTTTTGCATGGGCCCCGAGTTTAAATCGGCAATGAGGCGCCATGGGACGTTCTTATCAATTCTCAACCCAAAATTGGCCGCGGCTTGCACATAAAACTTAAATTCTTCATTGCTAAATAAGGGATTTTTTTGAAAATCGTTACCAGCGTCGAACTCTAACAAGTCCACGGCCAAGCCAGTAGAATTAATCCCTATTTTTGATGACGCAAAGAACGATGAAAAGGTGAAAATATCACTGCGACCTTCGAAGAATTTTAAAAACTCATGAATATAGCTGCTCATATTAGTGATGATTTGATTAGAGCGCACTATTCTCCTATTAAACACCATGAGGAGAGTATAGGCCTGCTTTAAAAAAGGTGCCATGGGATCAACATAACCGCGTTTAGCTTCAAAGTTGCCAAAAAGAGCATTAGAAAGGCTTGTTTTGCCGCGCCGTCTTCCGCGATTCATATAACTGCGAAAATCCGCGAATGCCTCGGATACAAAATTTAAGAGAATGGGTTCTCCCTGAGTTCCGTAATTTAAATAACTTTTGTCCACGAGGCTCAAAGTTCCTTTTCTATCTACTTTTCCATAAAATGGTCTTTCATACCATAAATCTATAAAATTGGGATTATGGGTAGTTAAGGCGAACATGAAAGAGGTTTGAGTATTATAATACTCCCGTTGCACAAACATGTTTTTGGCATCTAAATTATTGGAGGCGCGAAAATGAGGGGAATACGTAGGCATTATAATAAATAGATGGGAATAGAAATTAACTCATTTAAATCAAAGGCAGTGTTGTCTGGAAATCAACAGTCGGGATGGCCCCCCTCTAGAGTGATCTTGGCGTTCGATAGGGCTTGACGATAAGGGGCCAACTCCTCGACCCCTTTAAAGCGATATGCCCATTCTCCCGAGGCGTACGCCGTAATAATGGCCTTTGCCCCTTTCCACTGCATATCCGCGTCGCTTCTCGGGCATGCAAGCCATGGATTGGCCTTTATGAGAGTTAACAACGTTTGAAGGGCCACCATCATCTGCTTACCATCGTCATCCAAAGCCCTACTGGGGCCGCCCGCGGGAAGATCGCCGAGGCTCTTCCCGCTATTGGCGCCGCCGGTCATACCGGCGCCGTAATTCTTCCAACCATTCCACATCAACTGGTTGAGTAGCTTGTCGGCAGCGTTGTGTACAGCCAGGTCCCCCTTGGCGTTCCCTAATTTACGTGTATATTTATAGGTATCATAATCTTCGATGAAGCCCGCTTCGTTCTCATGGCCGTCTGGCGTTGTGAGGTTCCCCCAACCGGTTCGCGTCGCCACCTTGAAATAATAGTCTACCCACGCGTTCCAGTTCCCTCCTTCGTCCTGGGTGCCCGCGAGTTTCTCTACTTCGGCCTGTATTCCTTCTAAAATGGTTCGCAGCTGCGGATCTTCTCCCGTTGTCTCGGTGATTATTCCACTTTCACCGGCGCCGATGCCAGCAGGCGTAAGGCTAACCTGATCTCCCGAAGTCGCTTTCGTGGTGCGCCCCGCATTAAAATCGTCCACCGATTCTTCTAAAATGGCTGTGATGGTAGTGGCAAAATTGTCGCGTTGAGCCTGGTGTTCTACTTTAAATACACGATAATAACCACTAATCTGAAATATTCTATTTACTTCCGCGTCTACATACTGACGCGCATCTAGAAAAATGTATTGCCCTATATGAAAGGTAGAGCACCCTAGAGTTTGAATTTCAACTTTAAAAACAAGGGGTGGGAAAACCCCTTGACTCCCCATATCGGTTTGTCCGCGCGAACCTGGTGGCCGTTGTTTTAAATAAATGGCGGCCTTCAAGTCTGGATTGGTATTATCAATCAACTTAATAGACTTTACAATACCTTTGCTTTGGCCCCCCAAGTAAAAATGGAATATTCTATTTTTCATATTATAGATGTAGGAACCAAATGCTTTTACGCCTCCCGCCGATCCATCGCTTTCAGGGATCTCATTTACCGTATTCTGGGTACCAAAAATAAACCATGTTTTCAAGGGGTTTTTGGTGGGCGTTGTCCCTTCATAAACTTTACCATAAACAAAGTCAAGCGATGGCATCATCCCAACATTACTCCCGGCATCTTTAGCACAATTCTGTTGTGCGCCTACTAAAAATTCATTCAACAAGTCAGAAACAAAATTCTTAAACGAATAAAAAGTTAATTCCTTGCCTATAATATTGCGTACAAAAAAGTTATTTAACCGTTTCAACGAAAGGGGTAAATAATAAAGAGGGAATCTTAAAATGGCATTCTCCGTTAAGGGGCCACTATAATAAATATACCCTAGGTCCACTTTAAATTTTTCACTGTGTGCACGACTAATCAATTCGTATACCGTTTGCCCATCCGGCTCATCGGGTCGGGTGGGAAGTTTTAAGAGGGTCTCTATAAGATCCCCCGTAAAGACAAAAGGAATAAGCTGCATGCTTCCGGCCATCAACTCTTGATAAGTAACAATCTTTTGGACGAGAGCATCATAATTAACGTCAGTCCACGGGGGGTATTTACCCAACATTGTGGGCGATGCGCTCATCATTTCGGCGAGCACGCTTTGAATTTTCTCTTTGGCTTGAAGATTGGCATTTAATTTAAATTTTTGAGTTTGAGAGAGCTTGCTGTAATATATTTTTTGTTCTCGTAGCAAATGTTGGGTAATTTCTCGAAGCCCTTGAAACTTAACGGCGGCTAGCTGCCTTAAAATCTGGGCCTGCGCGGTGGAGGCAGCATTGCGAATGTTGGTCTTGTTTACATTTTCCTGTTCGGACGACTGCTGGCCCGTACCCGTCACCGAGACACCGCTGGGCGCGTTCTTCGTCCCTGCGAGTGAATTAAGAAGAGCGTCTAGTGAGTCCTGGAACATCCCCATTGTCTGAAGGTTGTAATCGGCACCAATTGGTATTGTATGTGTGAATAAAAAGTTGTCTTTGTACAGTTTTTGAATTTGGCTACTGATGGAGCCCATGTCATCGTCGCCCAGAACCCCTTCAAACTTGACCTGATCAAGATGGTTGCGGATATCCCCTTTTAAAGTGGCCACGCTAAATACCCCCCCGGGGCCTAGGCCCGCTTTCCCTTCCCAAACCCATGGCATTGATGTGCGCTTGTCCTTCAGGTGATAGGGTACGGTCAATGGGGCGTTGGGGTTGTCCTTCTTCCACTCCCCATACCAACTGCTCATCCCTGAACTCGCGGCGCCCTTGGACGTGGCTCTGAGCAATTTCATCTTAAAAATCATTTCGGCCAATGTACGGAGTTGGTTCTCGCGTAAGTTTTCCTTGCTCCGTGTAATAATGGTCTCCATAGACGCCGCATGCTCGGTTGCCTTTTGTTGCTGAAGCTCCGTCAATGTGGCCTTTACCATGGACAACACATTCGAGGACGGCCCATCAAAAGCACTATCCATCGTCCCTATGTAAGAAATATTAACACTGACGCTTCCATCCACATTAAAATCAAAATCATATTTTTCTATCCCCACATCTAAACTTAGCGTCCTTTCCTTTAACCCGAGCCTTTTAGTTAAAGAATGTTTTTCGCTATTAATCGTATGGGTGCGAGCGGACCACCCTATTTTAAATCTTAATTTTTTATAGAGGTTGTTAGTAACATCCCGGCTTCCATAAGAAAATAAATCCGAATAATAACTGCGCAATTTGGCGCCGCGGCCAACTCGGATATCATCCTTCGGAGAGCCTTTAAAAATAGTTCTAAAGTCCTGAAAAATAAAAGAGGCATTTACTTTAATAATTTTGGCCCTTACCTCATCTACCCCATCGAGATTAACGCTAACGCTTTTTATCCCTGCTAACGTTCGTTGACCCTGTGCGCGCAATATAGAAGTATCTAAATTTACTTCATTGGGAAAGTCTAAGACTGCCGAATCTACTCGAACCGCTTCTGCATCATAATAATCCACCGAAATCTGGATGAAGGGAACCATTTGGGCCTTTTCTTCTGCGGTCAATTCGAAAAAATTGCGCATAGTATCCGCTGGAACTGCCCCCGCCGTAATATAAGAAATATAATTTATATTTTGTTCCCACTTGGCGGTACTCGAATGGTCATTTCTTTTTAACCAAGACAATGACCTCACAGGTACATCGTCCGAATGCTCTGAGTGTGCGGAGCCGCTTCCAAACTGTTCGTAAATGGGTTTCGCAAATTCTAGTAAAAAGCATTGCTCATTGAAATCTCGCAAGCTCTCCGGTACGCTGCCAGTAAAAGCATTAACTTTGTCGGAATCCGGTGCACTGGCTGCAGGTTTAACCGTCTTGGATTGAAACTCCGGTTCTACGATGTCATCGAGGTTCGTCCAATACCAATTGGTCGCCGTTGGCCATTTAGAATCCCCTTTAGTTGCGTCCGGGCCACCAAAACGTTTTTCGCAATCACGTTTGGCCTTTGCGAAGAGTTCTTCGGTTTTGGGGCACTCAACGGTATCGGCTACCAAATCGGGCCATATTTTTAAGTTCTCTGTGCCCGGTGAACATTTGCAGTTTGCCATCTATATCCTCTATTCTAGGGCGATGGGGGTGGGGGCCCCATCTTTAATTAATTATGTAATATCTAAAAAATCCAATATCAGTTCTAAGGGCTGCGGCACTTCAATTATATCCCCACCCTTGATATTCGCTTCTAGAGGCTGCTGGTTGTACCACGCAATCACCCACCAATAGGCTGGATCGCCATAATATTCGGCGGCTAGTTTAAAATATTTTTGCCCTACTGTCCAAATGATAGATTGAGTGTTCAATTCCTCGATTTGCGAAACAGCGGGATATTTCAAATGGGCGCTCTTAAATTGAGTCAGAGCGGTTAAACCTCTTTTCCTAAAAATCTCGGAAAACTTATAATTAAAAGACTTATTAGTAAAAACCCTTCTTTTGTTATAGCGCGTAAATGCCATATATTAATCCTTTTAGCTGCGTCGACGGCAGATCTCGTTGACAACAGATTGAGTGCGCTCATCATTGGTGTCCGTGGTGGGTGCAGGGGTTTGGCTCACTTGGGCCGTGAACGTTGATGCATTGGCGGGGTCAAACACTTCATGATGAACCACATCTCCGTTGGCATTTGTACCGCCTCCCGCTGGTGTCTGATCTAGGGCAAGAGTCTCCTGCGCCTCCGCCTTTTCGGAGGTGCTCTCTACTTCTACCACCGTATCTTGAGGTGGCGCGCTGGGGCCTCCACTAATATTGTAAGGATAGGCCCCGCCGAGTCCACCAAACTTATCTCCATAAAACCCTACTTTTTTCTGGTGGAGTACAATCATCTGCAGTGAGATCTCTACATCAGAAAACATCAGCTTGTTGTTGCCTGCGGTATAATATTGGTTTTTGGTTTTGTCTGCGAAACCCGGATTAATAGTGATAGGGCCATTAAAATATCCCTGCACATGTTCAGACCCTACATTCGCCACATTAAACACTTTTAATTTAAAGTATGGGGGGGCCTTTACGGTGGCAATTGCCTGTTGGGGCCCTTCTCCAAACTGAGTGTCAAAAGTGGGATACTGTAATTGTAAGAGGCGTTGGATGCTTCTCATATTAATAGCGGCCTCATATTTATTTTCCGAAACCACTCTAAAACCTAGCGTCAGTTTGCGGTCAGTTCCCCCATAAAAAGATATAGGGTCCATGCGTCCGTATACGAACTCTTGGCGCCATTGTGGAGTCCAGGTGTCCGCATATTGAGTAATGATCGATGAAAACTTAACGGGCGATGTTTTGATATGCAACGGCGTGATTGTGATGACTCGTTTTCCACTATTTCCGGGTACCGGCATTTAAAGTTTCTCCTTTGTTAATTAAATTTTCATCTGCGCGAAGATCTCAGGTGCCAAGAGATCCACCGCCGCTTGCGTGCTCTTAATGAGCGTCCCATCTTGTAAAACCAAATTGATTGTGACGCGCGCGGGTGCCGTGGAGGCGCCTTTGGGCACCACTTTTTCGCCCCCTTCTACATCGGCAATGGGTTTGCCGCTAGCTTTGCTCACCATCCGCGCGTCCTCACTAATAGTACCGCCGTCATGAAATTGAGGAACATCAAAGGTCTCCATCGATTCGCCGCCGCCGCCAACGCCCCATGTCGGATCGTCGCTTTCTAGACGCCAATCAATCAAGCTTTTCGCGAGGCCTATACCCCCTCCCACAATTGCTCCTGGTGCCCCTCCCATTGAGGCGCCGTAGGCGGCATATTCCCCCGTCGTTCCCGCTACATTGCCGTACCCCACTTCTTCAGGGGTGAGCGCGCCGATGCCCATTCCGGCGATGCCCATTCCCATTCGGCCGCCACCGCCTTTCATAAAACTTTTAAATTTGCCAAAGCCGCCCGGGCTCTTTCCCATTCCGGGCAACATCGTACCGGGGGGCATATAGCGCTTGCCTCCGCCTGGTCCACCGGCAAACCGCCCTCCTCCGCCGCCCATTGGCCCTCCGGGGACCATTGCGGCGTTTTGTGTAGCCACCCGAACAGCGTTTGCAGAAGCTATCGCTTTAATGGCCCATGTCGACCACATCATAACCAAGCTCCCTATGGCTCCTCCCGTCATTGTTACCATTCCGCCGACAATTCCTACCCAAGGACTCGCGGCCAACCAGTTATCTATAGCTCCTTTTATTTCGTACCACGTATCCCCAAACTTTTGCAATTCTTGTCGAGTTTTATCAATGCGATTGGCGGCCTTTTGTTCGTTGGTAGCTTGTTTGTTAGTTTGATCTGCGAGTTTCTTCTGAATGTCTAGGTTATTAGCAGTCGATCCTCCCGCGTCGTCAATGGCTTTTTGCATGTCTGCTGTGCTCGCCTCTAAGATCTTCATGCCTGCTGCAGCATCTCCGCCGCCGAACAAGTCGCCCGCTAATTTCCTCATCGGGCCGTTATTGAACTGGTCGACAGTCACGCCTGCTTCATCCAATCTTTGTTTCAAGAACATCATAGCTGCGCCGGCGCCTTCAGTATTTTGAATTCTCATCATCTCCACACCGCTAATGTTTAGATCGCTAAAAACGGCGTTTAAGGTTTGAGCCGAGGTCGCAGCACCTTCAAAAGTTGACCATTGTTCCATGCTCGACATGAGAGTATCCATCGATGCCCCAGTTGTCATTTGCATTGCTTTTAACTTACCAAATTCTTCAATAACATTGGGAACGGCGTAGATTGCTAATTTATCCATCGAGCCAGCAAGTTCGACTGCCACTTGATTGACATCTAATTTTAATTTGCGCGCCAATTCCGTCGTTTGAGCGGTCAGGCGTGTTGCTTCAGTGGCAGTTTTACCGTAAGTGGTTTGTAGGCTATCCCAGATCTGTCCCGATGTTTTGGCATCAACGCCCAAACGAGTCAACATCATGGAGCTACGCTGAAAGGCTGCGGACTCCTCGTCGGATACGCGTTTGAACTGCGTGCTCCCTTGAATTAATGTTGCATAGGTTTTTTGGGCTTCGGCGTCCGTCATGATCAGCCCTTTGGTAACAGCATGCGACCGTTCAATCAATTGGCTGTTCATTTGCTCCATATCGTAGCCAAGCTCTTGGGCTTGTAAACGAGTGTCGGTGGCAAATTTTTGGGTGGCTTCCCATGGACCCGTGACAAGCGACTTGCTCCAATCCATGGCCTGCTTCTTCAACGATCCAAATGCCTCATAGGCCTTCTCTAAAGTCGAGCCAATGACGCCAGCTTTATCCACCGACTTGGCTAAATGCTGCCCCAATAGCTTAACCGACCCATTAAGCAATTTGGTGTTGCCATGAGCATCTAAAAAATACTTACCAATCTTTCGAGAGCTTTCGGTAATCCCAAAAAGATTTTGCGCCCACCACTGTGAATCTGCTTTAATCCCATCGAGGTATTTTTCAAGCTTTTTCCCTTCCTCTGTCTGGGCCTTAAGTTCTTTGGTACGTTTTTCTTCTGTTTTAACTAAGTCTTGCTGTGTGGCAAGCTGGGTTTTCAAATTAGCGAGTTTGGCCGAATCGAAACCCTGCTGTCGTTCAGCTGCCTTGAGTTCTTTCTCAAGGGTATCTAAAATTGATTCCTCCTCGGAAAGTACCTTTTGTTGTAACGTATATCTCTCTTCGGCTTGTAGGAGTTCTTGCGTCTGAGTGTCGTAAATTTCTAAATAAGCTTTGTGGCGATCTTGGAGATTGGCCGTGAGGGTGTTCTCCATGCCCTCGCGTTCTTTTGTTAATTTAGTGCGCTGTTTTTCGATGGCCTCAAGTGCATCATCTATACGCTGTTGTTCTTTCTTGGCCGCGGTAATACGCTCTTCGGCCTTAGCTCTTTCGCCCGGGGTAGGGGGGTGCGCCGTTCTCCGTGAAGGTGGCTTTGGATCTTTGGGGTCTGCCATTAGTTAAGAATCCTCATTTGATGGGCCATTTTAAGCCCGTGTCCCGCTCAAAACGAAAGACGGCCTTTTCCAGCGCTATTCGATCTTTTAGGACTTTAGGATCCCCTAAACCATGTTTTAAATAAGAGTCCATATATTTCTTTTCGCGGCTTACTACATTGGTAAAATTAGTTAAATCTTGTTTGTTACCAGTAATGCGTACACCAACGGAATCCGAGCTAAACAAGGGAGGGGCAAAAACTCGCGCCAACACATACTGTAATTTGGCGCCAAACTCGGCAACATATGATTCGTTTAAGATGTTCTGCTTTAAAGCGCTCAGATCAATTTCAATATCGTTCAAGGTAAGGGACTCCTCTACTATTAATGTACATTAATAATTAGTATGTTCTTTGCTTTAATTAACGAGATCTGCGCGAAGCGTCTTTTAAGGCTTTTTCGCGGGATTGGTTTTCATCTTCTTTTTGTTTGATAGTACGCTCTATAAACCATCGGCGTAGACCTACTGGTAAGTTATAAAGCTCTTGAAGACTCCATGTGGCATGATATTTTAAAAAGAAAAATTGTTCGTAAACGTTTTTAATATACTCAGACGTCAGGCCAAAAGAAGCCCGCGTCGAGCGGGACCCCCATTTCGGCTTCTTCGCCACAATTCGAACATTCTACATGCTGCAGCATGTCAACATCCGGCATAATGCGCCCGTATACCTTTTTTAAGACCGTCGCATCCATAATGGGCAAGTTCTTAATAAACCTTTTAACATGGAACCGATCTGCCTGTTCATTAATAGAGAGGATCATCGCTTCTAAAAGGTCTAAAGAACCCAAAACTTTTTTGCTCCCCGTTAAACGTTTTTCATCCCGCGTGGAAAGAAGGCGAAACTCAACGACAGCCTGGGAGCGGGGCAACGTAATTACAAAAGTGTTGTTCACAGTGGGCTCTACTTCAAAACGCACCATTTCTCCTTCAAAATCTTTATTGGAGAGTTCGGACAAGTCAAAAGTATAGTCAAATTTACTACCGCAAGCAGGACATTCCAGCGAAGTGGCATATTCACTCCCATAACCAAAAATGCGTGAATGAATCAATAAGGCGTTCTTGTCCCCAATTAACAAATCCTCCACTTTGATCCGTTTGTCCACTACCACATTTTGAAGCATTTTATCTAAAGCAATTCCTTTCTTCAAAAAAGAGGACGTAGTTAAAATATCTTCTTCTTTGGCGGTCATGTGGCGAAGTTCTACGCTTTGGCACCCATGTAAGGGGTGGCCTTGAGGATAAAATTTGCCTTTGCTCGGCAAATCTACCATTTCCGTAGGCACTATAAAGTGCAAAGGATCGACATTTTCCTCCGCTACAGGAGGAGGGGTTAGGTCAGGTGCTCCCGCGCCTGGTTCATTTTCTACATTGTCAGGGACATTGGCGAAAATCCTATCTTGGTTTGATCGTGTCATTCTTACCTCTCTAAGTATTTAATCAATAGATTATTAATATTATATATTATTATTAAGTTGTGTTTAAGAAACTGTGTATACCCTATCGCTAACCGCCCAAAGCAGCCGCCAAATTGGTGTATTTGGCAACGTCATATCTAATCGTCAAATTAACAGTGGCTATTTCATCCGACCCATAAGTGGCTCGTCCAAAGTCTGCTTTCGTAATCCACGGCTTGTGGAGGGTCCAAAATTCATAAGCTCTATTATCGGCATCGATTTGCGTAAATGTAATCTGACCTCCGAGGGCTTTAGAAGCGCTGGATTTTATGATAGCGGCCATGGGGGTACTATGCGACGCTATCCGATAGCCCGATTGCTTCATCATTGCGTCCACTTGCCTGGTGTTATTTTCAAGGGGGGTCTCTGCATCAACCAACACAATTTCAATGGGGTTCCACGTTAGCATCCCGGGTTTATAAGCCGCATCGTTAATGTTTATATATTCGGAAACGTGCACTTCAAAACTAGGTTTTTGAAATTTTAATAAAGTGTAGGTTTGGATGGGGGTTGTTGAGGAGCCAATCGTTGCTATCCATCTATACGAAAGCTTGGGACTCGCTTTAGCATCGCTCCAAAATGTCCCCATGATTAACCCTTTTTGTTTGAGTACACTTTATGTGTATCAGGTAGCAGGTGAAGGCGTTAATTGGCTTGTGGGACTTCCAGTTTTGTCTAAAGTGGCATAGTCATAGCGGAGGGTCAAAGAAAGAACTACTAATTCATCCGAACTATAGTCTAACTGGCCATAATCCAATGATGTAATCCACGAGTTCCACATTTTCCACTCTTCTACGGTATTAGCTTCCGCATCCAATAGTTCAATGATGGGATTGCCAATATTCGCCGCAAATTTGCCTTTGCTTAAAGAAAACTGAGCGGCTATTTCTGTCACCGGACTTTTATATCCGCCCGCCACAAACATATTTGAAAGAATAGCAGATGTATCCGGCGCCACGGGATCCACAAAAGTCACATCACATGCATTCCACGTAACACGCCCGGGATAATAAAACCGATGGCCCACATATTGATGTTCAATCTCATTGATCGTGAAGGAAGGCTTCTTTACCGATTTCACAAAAAAGCTTTCAATTTGATTCCCATCCGTTCCCTGCCCCATTGTAAAGAGCCATCGAAACGAACGCTTGGGTTCCACATTGGGGTTGCTCCAAAAATTATCAGCCATTAGTCTTGTTCTCCTTATTATAAATAGTATAAAACATTTTTTTCATCTTTTAATCTTCAAAGGCGGCACCAGAATCTGTCAAAATAAAATCGATTGCAATAAACTCAATCGCACGAACGGGCTTAATATAAAGTTTGGCATACATAATATTTCTGGCTACTAACTCGGGTGTCGTGGTTGTTTCATCGAGAGTTAATTCAAATTCCGCAATCCCTAAGCGTGCTTGGACCCCGGCCAAAAACGGTTCGACAGTCCCTCTAAACCTATTCCAAGTCGTACGTACATTAGGAGAAAAGAGGAGCGTTGCGGCAAAATGAGAAACGCGGCGCTTTAAGAAAATAAGAAGTCTGCGTACATTAATTCTATCTAAAGCGGATTGATTCGCTTTTAATGTCTTTTGACCAAAGATCACAATGCCCTCTTTGGGAAAAGTCGCAATGGGGTTGATATCTGCCGCGTAAAGCTTGTCGCGCTCTTGAGATGTCAAAGTCATACGCGCAGACCGTACGGGAATACCCGCTTGGCCATTCGACAAGCTTCCCCGGCTATAGCCTGCAGGGGCAAACCATAGTTCGGATGCCTTCTGCGCTGCAGATATAGCCCCTAAAGCCACCACAGAAGGAGGCACCCATACTAATTGTCCATTAGTTATATCGCTAATCTGGACCCATGGAAAATAAGTTGCGCCATAACTGGAATTAATCGCTAAATTGTTTCTAACGTCTAAAATAGCTGCGTTGACGTTGGGATGGCGCGCGCTATCGGAGAACACATTTTCATACGCTGAATCATAAGCATGCTTAATATCAATGATGGCCAGTGCATCCCCGCGCGATTCACATAGATCCACCAAAGATCTATTCAATGTATTATTCTTGATACCGGGCATCGCGGCTAAATCATATTGTACAACTTCGGGATCTTTTAAAGAGTCAATTGCCACCTGTACGGAATTAAATTCATAACTTGTTTTAGGAGTGGCGCCGTCCAATAAACGATTGCTAAAAGGCTCTGCCTCTTTAATATTTAAACCATCAAAGCCCCCAAAGAACACGGTAGTGAAGCGATCAACCCCGGCACCTTCTAGGACCCTGACATACGAGCCGGTCCCGCGAACATATTCAAGATTCCCCCTATCTATACCGTTGCGAGAACCCGATATGTAAACATTAGTGCCGGTAAGGGTGGTTGCGGTATTGCACATATCATCCAGAGTAAAGAAATAAGAAACACTAGAACTGTCAGAAGTCGATGCATTAAAATCACTAATCCCAAAAGGCTTGATTTTCAAATGGTCCACCACGCTTTCTTCTAATCGCTCGCCGCTCCCAAAAGTCGTGTCTACCCCAAAATAAGTATTACGCAGATCCGTTGGATTTCCTTCTGAGGCGGAAATACGCATGCGCAAGAGAGGAAAATCAAATTGAATTGCTCCATTAGTGGCACCGGTGATGAAGGTCTTAATGCCAATATGGATGCTGGTGTCATCAAAGTTTCCACTTACAAATGAAGGCATCTGATTCCCTGTGAGATCTTGGAAGCTTGCAAATCGGAGTGGCCCACGTACACCAAAAGGCAGCAGTCGGGGATCCGTATCTCCCTTTTTAACAATCTCAGGCAATTCTACTCGAACGTACTGTGACATATTCGGGTAATCGCCAAACTCCGTATAGGCACGATCTTCCTCGTTCCAGTCTACGAACCTGTCTCCAATTTTACGTCCAATAAAGTTTTCGGAATGAGGATTTAAAGTACAATTATTAAATTGCTCTACAAAATCTACACGATTATCCGTATCGTCCATTTTGCGCAGCGCCACCGTAAAAGAGCCATACTTATCGAAAACATTTGAAGAACGTTTGAGATCTTTAATAGACACTTTAAAATTGCGCGCTACCCAATCTCCGCTGTTCCGCGCCACTAATTTAAACAAACGTTGCATTTGGGCCGGATCATAACTTGCCGTCGCTGCCTCTCCGATGGCCATGTCTTGAGAGAAAAACCACCCTGTTTCCGCATTTTGATAAGACTTTTCAAAATTGCCGCCAAAGTTTGCCGCATTTCGCATGGGAAGAATAACGCCAATATGCTGCGGCCTGCTACTATCCGACGTCCCTTGCAGGACTTGGTTAACCATACCTTCATAGGATTCCCCCAGCCAATAGTCCGTAACTGTTGTAGTTACAAAAGGATTAGCTAAAGTGGGATTAGTATTAAAAACTTGGCGAATATATTTACTATCTGTAGAAGTAAAACTAAAATCGCTATGAGCAGCTAGCGGCGTCAGGAGAGGGCCCGCAATTTGCACGTTAAAGGAACGAAATCCCACTGAATCAATGTAAATACTGCTTCCAACAGTTGGCCCTCCGTTCATTGAGTATGTCCCGGAAAGCCCAATAAATAAATTTTCATCTAAATACCACGTTGCCGCGAGGCAACCAGTAACAGCGCTAAAAGCACCTGATAATCCCATGGGGCCACCGGCTGGGACAAACCAGCCTTCTGCGGCCACACTCCTAGCTATTTCAATTCCGGTGGAGAAGCCCCCGGGGGAACTTGTTACCTCTACCACAGGGAATAAACTGGGCAATCCTCCTGTGATAACGTCAAACTGGACCAACGCTGGGGGGGTTTTCGAAAAGCCGTCGACACTTACCGACGCCGAAACAATCTGAGAAAGGCCGCCACCGGCATCGGCATGATTGATAGATGCAACAATATTGGCGGCTAGCCCCGCATTGTCATGGAGGCCCGCAGCGCCCGTGACAAATTGAAACTGGTTAATAACGGGGGGATCCTCCATCGAACAACTAACTTGGCGCATGTTGCCAAAGGCACCGGTAAATTGAATAAATGAATCCGCCACAATCGTGGCATTAGAAGCAGTAAGCGCCCCGCTCATATACGTTACCGATGGGCAATCAGCAACAAAAAGGCTATATGCGCCCCCGTTAGTGGCGTCATTGGTCGTATAAGCTGTGTTTGTGGTACGCCAACCTGCTTCGCCGCCTGCTGCTGCATCTTCGTGGGCTTGTCCTCCGAGCCTTACATAAGTTAGTGGAGAACTATTCCTAAACCATGCTTGTGCTGCATAAGGAGCATATGTGGGAGCAGTATAATTACCGTCGCGAGAAATGTCCCCTCCTTTAGCTCCCGGGACAGGCTCGCCAAAAGTAGTAATAAAATCTGCATAAGAATTAATTTTAATGGGCTTTAAAATGGGGCCTTTTGGCGAACGGCCAATAAGCGCTGGTCCCACATCGCCCGGGCTCTGGGGGCGTCCCGTATTATCGATTTCGTGTAAAAACACTCCGGGCGAGATAAATTTATATTTGTCAGCAGGCATTTTTTAACTATCCTTTTTTAGGGGTCTGGGCCTCCGAAGCTTAGTCTTCAAAGGCTGCACCAGAGTCCGTTAAAATAAAGTCAATAGCAATAAATTCAATCGAGCGCGCCGGTTTAATATAAATCTTAGCATACAAAATGTTTCTATCAATCAAATCGGGCGTCGTGGTCGTCTCATCCAAAACCATTTTAAAATTAGTAATGCCTAATCGAGCTTGGACTGAAGCGAGAAATGGCTCAACCACCCCTCTAAAACGATTCCACGTGGTACGTACATTTTGATCAAACAATAATGTTGAAGCAAAAGCTGAGATGCGCCTCTTCAAGAATATCAAAAGCCTGCGCACATTAATGCGGTCTAGGGCGGAATGAGTAGCCTGAAGTGTCTTTTGGCCAAATATTACAATGCCTTCTGCCGGGAATTGAGCAATGGGGTTGATATTCGCATCGTAAAGCTTATCTCTCTCTTTAGAAGTTAATCTTTTCCTTACACCCACTACAGGTATTCCAGCGTTCCCACTCGATAAGCCTCCACGGGTGAATCCCGCGGGCGCGAACCATAATTCCGAGCTTTTTTGGCCATAGGACATGGCACCGATGGCCGCCACCGATGGAGGAATCCATACAAACTGGCCGGTTATCAAATCCCGAATTTGTACCCATGGGAAATAAGCTACTCCATAACTGGAGTTGACCGCCAAATTGTTTCTCAGATTTAAAATGGCCAAATCCACATTGGGAAGGCGGCTAGCCGCCGAGTTGGTGCTTTCATATTCAGAAGTGTAATCGTCTTTCAAATCGATGACTGCTAGTGCGTCACCCCGCTGCTCACACATATCAATTAAAGTTCTATTTAAGGTATTATTTTGAATCCCTGGCATGGCGGCTAAGTTATAATCCACCACTTCCGGATCCCTCAATGAATCAATAGCAACTTGAATAGAATTAAAAGCGTAGCTCGTTTTCGGGCCCGTTGCAGCGTCTAAGAGGCTATTTCTAAACGGTTCTGCCTCTTTAACATTTAATCCATCAAACCCTCCAAAAAAGACGGTTGTAAAACGAGTGACACCCGCATCCTCTAATACTCGTACATAAGAACCCGTTCCGCGATCATACGTAAGATCGCCCAACAAGTCGCCGCTAGTTTTATCAGTGGCGCGGGAACCGGACAAGTAAACATTAGTTCCTGTAAGGTTCGTTGAAGTATTACACATATCATCCAGCGTAAAGAAATAAGAAATACTAGAGGTGCCGGGAATAGTCACGTCTGGTGCACCAGGAACTGTAATGCCCACTGGTTTAATCTTTAAATGGTCTAGTACACTTTCGTCAAATCGCGAACCGTTCCCAAACGTCGTGTCCACTCCAAAAAATACATTGCGTGGATCCGTAGGGTCTCCCTCAGACCCCGATATTCTTAAACGCAATTTAGGAAATTCAAAGGAACAGCTTGCCGCATTGACACCGATTCCATTTCCGCCCGTAGCACCAGAAATAAAAGTACTCACGCGATGCAAACCAGTATCATCAATATTGCCGCTCACAAAAGTGGGGTTAGTATTGGAGGTGCGATCATCAAACGAATTAAAAATCAAAGGTCCGCGTACACCAAAGGGAAGAAACTCCGCCTCGGTATCGCCTTTTTTAACTGACTCGTTTATTTCCACACGAATATATTGCGACATATTGGGATAATCACCATATTCTCTATAATTGCGATTTTCATCATCCCACACAACATGCCTATCGCCAATTTTACGTCCAATGAAATTTTCTGAGTTTGGATTCAAAGTGCAATTGTTAAATTGTTCCACGTATTCTACTCTATTATCCGTATCGTCAATCTTTCGCAACGCAACCGTAAAAGAGCCATACTTATCGAAAACATTTGAAGATCGCTTAAGATCTTGAATGGAGACTTTAAGATTTCGCGCCGCCCAGTCGCCGCTGTTGCGGGCAATTACTTTAAACAACGTTTGCATTTGTGAAGGGTCGTAGCTGCCCGTGGCGGAGGCTCCGACATTTAAGTCTTGAGCAAAAAACCAACCAGATTGGGCATTAGAATAATCTTTTTGAAAATTTCCACCCTGATTTCCCAGACTATCGCGTAATTTCAAAATTACTCCTATATGACTGGAGGCCGTTAATTGGTTGCGCACAGCGCCCTCATATGATTCCCCGAGCCAATAAGAAGTAACGTCCGTGGTCACATTATTATTAGTCAAACCAGGGTTGGTATTGAAAACTTTGCGAATGAAAATATCACTTGTCGGCGTAAAATCAAATTTTGTGTCTACAAGAGTGCCTTGGGCGCCCGAAAGAACAACTTTAAACTGTTGGAATCCCACCGATTTAATCATGAGACTCGTGCCTTTGGTCTCAGGTCCATCCAGTCCTGGGGTAGTGCCACTAATAAAAGTGCCTGAAAGTCCAATTAGAAGATCTTGATCTAAATACCATACAGCTGCCAGAGTGCCTGTCACTGTGGCGCCTAGATTAAAGGAGGCAGAATCAGCTACAAAAAGACCCCAGGCGCCCCCGTTTGCGGCCGGGATGGCCGGGCCACCGACGGTTGGATCTGGGGAGGCTGTAAGAACGTGAGTACGCCAGCCAGCTTGGCCGCCTGGCGACGCATCGACATGCTCTTGTCCTCCGAGCCTCACGTAGGTAACTGTAGGATTATTTCTAAACCATGCTTGCGCTGCATAGGGGGCGTATGTCGGTGCCGTATAATTCCCATCGCGAGAAATGTCCCCTCCTTGCCCTCCTGGTACAGGGTTCCCAAATGTATTAACAAAGTCTGCATATGAAGATACTGTAATTGGTTTTAAAATGGGGCCTTTTTCGGCGCGCCCAATCAAAACGGGCCCAATATCTTCGGCAGTCGCTGTGAGACCGGTATTGTCTATCTCGTGGATAAAAACTCCCGGCGAAATGAATTTATATTTATCAGCAGGCATTAGTTCGATTCTCCTTATGGAAACAGTTTTCTTTATTAATTAGTTATTATTCCCTATAAAATCCTCTTGAATCAATGTAATCTGGAATGTCGCCGACGATTACGTGTTCACGAGGTATTTTTACTTCGACAGCATTTTGTCTTTTTATAATTTTTGGCCGCTCTCCATTGAGCCCTTCTCCCATGACATACCCTAATACTTCGAAAGTAATGGAGGTTTGATAATTGCGTTCATCATCTCCCAAGTCGGAAGCATTATTATTTAAATTTAAATCTGATTGCATGAAAGTTTCATACCGATGGCCCTCTCGTTTGATTAAAAAAGAATTAATATGGCCCCCTAACGTCGCAAAAGGTTGAGTGAGCTGGTTCATCTGTTGAACGTATTCAGTACGAATGGTCACAACATAGTTCATCGAAAGGTAGACCGGAATAGGCACTGAAATTGTTTCATACACTACTTTTTTATTTTTAAGGGGGTAGTAGGGCTGCCGTCCTGGTGTCCGATTCACATCTCCAAACTTTTTAATGTTGTCGGCAGCTGCAAAATTAGTCGTTTTATCCGCTACGATTTTCCGAGCTACCGCGATGCGCCCTCCGTGTTTAGGGTCCATAAAATTGCCCGCGCCGCCATAATAAGCTCCTTTTCGCGTCAGGCTTTTGGAAACGGTGGTCCGTTCGATACTAATAATAGGCAAAATTAAAGTTCCATCCAAATCGCGCAACTCTTTGCTTCTTTTAGCAAAGTATGCACGTTCGGACGAAGCCCAAATAATAGGAACCCTTTTCCATCCTTTATTCGTATAGGCTCTCAAATTCATATAATCATTAACAAAATCATAAAATGCGTAATCAATCGTTTCCAACGTGGAAGGCTGTATTTCATGAACATTAATAATCCCGTTGGCGTTTTCAATTCCGGTCTGGGAGCTATAAGTATAGTCTAAATAATCACCATTAAGTGGCATCAAACATTCCCTCTCGTGCTTTAATACATTTCGCTTGGGTGCTTAACATTCTTTCCCACCCATCTTGACCTTGGCCAAAAATATGTCTAGGATTATCGAGCGAGACGATTTCGAAATAATCCTGGCCGTATAAAAGAAAGTCCCCTTCGCGGACATATAAATTTTGGTCCTCCGTTAATCGCCGCCGATGAAATTTTACAACAATGGATAATCGTCGGTCAATGCCGAGGCCCGTAGTGGTGGTAACATAACCTTCCCACAATACCAGAGCATACACTCTTATGGGCACTAAAAAGTTTTTTTCTACTGCTTCTCCATACAAAGGATGAAAATTAGTCGTCTCAACGCTAATGGGGTAATATAAAACTTGCTGCCCGATGACACGCTCAATGAGTTCATCGTTGACTTGCTTTACTAAGTTGCGCTCCTTCTCCCCTAAAAACAACGGAGGGGGCGGTTGGGCAGGCTGTTTCCATTTATTTGTATCCGACATTTATCTTTATCCTGTATAGATCAGCATGGGTATTTTTTGTTGCACAATGTTCACTGCATCGACCAATTCAGCATCATCGACAGCTAATTGTTTATAAGTCACTTCATCTAGAAAGGTTTTTAATTCTTCTCTTAGGTTTTCTTGTTCGGTCTGGCCTTGCGTTATCAATGCGGGGCCATCTAAAGTAACAGCATCTCCGGGAATGGGGATAGTGGTAAATTTACTACGAATGTTTCCTAGCATTTCTTTGCACAAGGCCAGGCCGAAACGCCTTATCCACTGTTTTCCAATTGAATTAATATTTTGATATGGAACGTTTTCAAAAGGCAAAGTATTGGCGTTGTTAATCCCTTCTACCCCCGTGGTTCTATCCGTTTGCTCTTCCCACGGCACCGTCACTACAAAAAAGTCTATCCAATATGATTTAGGCATTACCATGACAGGGTTAGGAAAAATACGAATATGGTTGTTCTTAATCTCATAAGACCACTGAGAGTTGCGTGTGTATATGGCGTCCTCAAAGGCCATGGCCTGAGCTTTATTTTGCCAAACTGGTATTAATTGAAAAGTACTATCGTCGGAATATTGCCCGTAGCTAGCCAAGTCTCCTACTGTATTTAAGCCCCCATAATATCCATAGAATCTCCACATCGATTGAGGGGTCTTATAATAAACTTTAGTTATATTTATTTTCTTATTTCCTACAGGGTTGGGGAGGCCAAAAGCCCCCGCTACGGCCGATGCAGAAACAATCTGTTGTAAATCATAGTCTTGCTGGTTGATAGTTATATCAAAACTAGCCGAATAAATGGGAGTATCGCCCCCAATTCCGGCCTCAGTCGATATTCCGTAGCCAACGCGCCGTGCGTAGTCAAAGGTGAATTTGGGGTATTTTAAGTTAACATTAACACCCGTTAGGGCGTCTCCGGCCTGGAGTTGGCCGTCTTCGTTAAATGAGCCGGTTTGTTCGCCTAAAAGATCGCTCAAAGTATTCTTTGCTTGATGAACATTCAGGATATAAGAGTATTCCAACACTGCTTCTTGATAAGCTGAATAGACTTGTTCTTTGGTCATTTCAATGTCTAGGACGTCGCCCCCTAATTTTTTATAGGTATAGCCTACTTGATCAGCGGCGCCGGAAAGGAAAAACCGATCATCGGTATAGACCTCAAACGGAAAAGCTCTATTGGTAACGGCTATGGCCGCCTCCGCAGGATTGCTTCCGGATGGAAGAGCAACGGCACTAGTTTGAGATCGTGGTGTTAAAGTGGGGACTGCCATTCATTTATTTCTCCTCAGAGTAAATAGTTGGGAGAGGGGTTAAAAGGCAAAGGATAATTTAAATCGCTAATTCTCTTTTTTATTTTGAGATTTTTCCGAGCGGCGTTTCTCAGTAGAACGTTTTTTTGCAGTTTTTTTAGCTTTCGCTTTTGATTTCTCCTCTACCTCTGGTGTGGGTGGGGGCGCAGGTGGCGCTATTGCGGGAGCCGCAAGGGGCCCCGGCAGCTGGGTTGCTTCTAATCGCGCTTTTTTGATAAAAAGCCATCTTCGTAATCTTTTCTTCTTTCCCATAAAAACTCCTAATAAGTGGCGGCCTAGGCCGCTCCAAAAATACCATAATATAAAATGACGGTTGCGCCGGCGGGCGCGCTACTTGTAGAAAATACTTTAATAACCATGTTCCCACCGGTTTGGCTTTCAAGCATCGTACGCAAGCCGCGCGCGCCGCCTGCTGCAACGGTCGTAAAGATAAAGGAATCGGGCAAAATATGGCCATTCGTGATGCTCACCCGAAAATGTTGTCCAGCGGTTAAGGTAACGTTGGTGAACATTGTCGCTTCGAAATTTGCCGTCTGGCTTAAAGAAACTAAAGTCCCATTGGTAATAGCAGTTCCATCCGTGTCTAAATCGTCTACGACATCCCAGCCGCCCCTCAAGGTAAGATCCCCAAACGTCACTTTTTGAGTAGCTGCCAGAGAGATGGGACCCCCGAGGCCTGCTAAGTTAGGCCTATTATATTGATTTCTTTTAGCCATTAGGACCCTCCTCCTATGATTAAGTAAGTTAACTTTACGTTCTCATTAGTAAGAGATCCCGCGGATGCTGCAACGCGGATCCGTGCATGCTGCGCCAAGGAAGAGCTTAAAGTAACATAAAGAGATACGCCAACTCCACCGCCGCCGCCAGCGCTACCGGTAGCAGTCGTTTGTGTAAAAATAGTGGCTGCGCCGCCGGTGCTACCAGAAGCGAGTCGCGTATTCTTAAGAGCGATTATAAACTCTTCGGTAGCGCTTAAAGTTACATCTGTGAATTCGATCAGGCCTGCGGGGCCGCTTTGAGTGACCTCGGCTACGCTTCCATGAGTTATAGCAGTTCCATCAGTATCAACATGAAGGCCCGCTAATGTGGATCCAGATGACTGGAGAGCGGTATTAAGAGTAGTAGATGGAGTAAAAGATACACTGGGGCCTCGTAAAAAAGAGGCGTTGCTCCATATGGTTTTATTATATTGATTTCGTTTGGCCATAAAATGTCTCCTAGACATGTCTCCCAAAGATAACATAACTTAAAGTTAATGGTTGATTAGTGGGGGTACCAGTGTCGGACGAAACCATCATGACGGCACTACCACCCCCCGGCATTCCCGTGAAATTGGCATAACTTCCGCTAGCGCCTGGACCGGAAATTTGAGGAAAAATATGATCCACGATGCCAATGCGATCATTCAGAAGCGTAACCTGAAACCGTTGGCCCGCCGTTAAAGTGACATTAGTAAAGTTAATAATGCCTCGATCCGTAGCATTTTGAGTTATACTGACCCCCGTTCCATCAGTGATAACAGTCGCGTCAGTTGTTACACTAGTTCTCTCAAAGTTGATATCCCCCGTACAAACGATAGTCGGTGCATTAAAGGCTGGGGCGGCGGTGGCCTCCAGGTTTAAACTTAAAGGAGTCGAAAAAGTGGTTTTGCTATATTGATTACGTTTAGCCATGGGGTAATAGTCTCCTGTTGGCGAAAAATAGGCGCTTCTTCAATAATTAGTTTTAAAAAAGAAAAGCCCCGGCGAACCGAGGCTTTTCAACTAATCTACACTAATTTATGGTTTAAGTGGACGAGCCGCTTTCACCAAGCAGTCCGCGAACGATGACAAGGCCATACATATCGGGACGAACCATCTTCTTGGCATATCGGGTCATTACACCCTTACGAGGTACGAAGTCCTCGATGCCGAAGATTGTTGGCGTAACTTGCAATGGTACATAAGGAGCATATACATAGCCACTTTCAAGGAAGCTATTGCCCTTACGTCCCACAAGAATAAGATTACGCGGGAAATACGGATCCACATAAACATCATAACGCTTATTAATAGCGCCAATTTTTTGAGCACCTGCAGTTCCCTTGGCATCATCAACAGTGATGCTTGCACGGAAGCCAGCGGTAAACTCAAGAACATTGGCAAGCTCAGGAGAAGTGACCAAGAAGTTGGCCCCTCCACGAAGCGTTTTTCGGTGAATTTGAGCAGAGACATCATTGCATGTTTCCAGCAATGTTTCATACCACTCAGAAACCGTACCGGTGAAGTCGGGTGCTGCCGCAGTAGCGCCTACTTCTGCGCCTGTTGTCTTATCGACAAACAAGCCAGGTGAGCGCGACCAGAACAGAATGCCGCCGGTTGCACCTTTAACCAGATCTTCAACAATCTCACGATCAATCTCAAGAGCAATCTGCTCGGAAAGAATTGACGTAAGTTCGACTTCTGCATCCAGGTTATGATATGCATTAAGATCTTGGCCTAATTCCGGTGTCCACTTGGCTTTGAGCTTTTTAGTCATCGCCGTGACAGACACAGAATCAACTTTGATATTGATTTCAGGAATATCAACATTATTTTCCAGTCCCCAGTCAATTGCACCCACAACAGAACCAATAGCATTGCTGTTTCTAAAGTCATCTACCATTGGGAAACTAACGCCAATGTTCGCAGGCTGCGTGCCACCAAGGTTGGCCGCGGACAAACCGCCGTCAGGGCTAGCAATAACCGTCAATAGATTAACAGCTGATCGATTCGGTACCTGACCGACTGAAGAGCTAAACTGAGTCAAACGACGGATGTGACGAGCGCCTGGAGGGCCTGCTGTCATGCCGTCAAACGTCATAGCCACCAAGTCATCAAAATTGAAGCTTGTGCCGTTGGAACACGTAAGGTCAGTCCTAGGAACACTCAAGATGGCAAAAGTAGTACTACCCGATACAAAATCGGGGTCGTACTGCATAATTGCATCAATTTTATTGGCGAGAGGAGTCCCTACACCAACCAGTGGAGATGTAACAGCGGGCCCTGCACCATAAGTTTCTTGCATACCAAATGTACCCGATGCAACCAAGGTTGGATTGGGGAAGTTGGCCGGAGCAATACTACAAGTAGGCGAAGAATAACCATTCATTAAGTTATAAAACGCGCCAACCGTAGCATTAGTGCCTAGGTTGCCAGCTAAATTGACGCCGCCTGTAATCTGTGCGCCGACCACTTGGCCGCCGTAAAGCGAACTGTCGAACGCATAGTCTAAGCGTGTGTTGGGCGCCGTGTCGTTGTCAGTAAGGCCATATGTGAAGTCTAGAAAGAAAATCAGACCAGACGGCAAACTCATGGGTTGTACACTGACAAGCTCATTAGCAATCAATTGGCCGAAAACACGTCGGACAATGGGGAATGCAACAGCTGCGAAGCCTTCGACGTCGCCACCTTGCATTGAGGAAGCAGACTCTCGGAGAAGCTCCTTCGCTTGGTTTTCCAAAAGACGAGCCATGCCATTTTTGACATTATCCCCCGGAAGACCTTCAAGAAGACCCGTGCGTTCCCACTTTTCAAGCAGTGCAGCGCCTTCCTTTTTCATATCGCGGTTAACGATACCTTCAGTTAATTTTTCTAAAATGGACATTGTAAATAATCCTCCTTTTTTAAGTATTTTTTAGTCCAGCGAGAGCTTTCATTCTCTCAGCAAAAGGATCAACCTTTTGCTTTTCCTCTCTACGAGAAATAAAAGCTGAAGAACTACGTGACACAACTTCGTTCAGTGATTCTGGCATACTACGTTTAGTAGTAAGCCCCACTGCACTTTGAAGAGTTTCAAAAATAATTTTTGCTTCTTCAGCAGACGTTGCGCTCGAAATAGCGTCGGCAATTCTATCTTTTTGCCGCTCATTCAAGGAGATACTATTTAAAACACGATTTTGATATAGCAATTTAGCATTTGTTAAATTGCTCTCATTAAGCTTTTCTTTAAGCTTATTAATGACTGTGCCATATTTGTTAAGTTTTTCTTTTAACACTTGGACTTTTTTGGTAGTTTGTTGTTGTTCTTGAAGAAGGGATTTGTTCTCTTTTACAAGAGATTCCTGGTAAGGGAAATTGGGACGCTGTTTGGCCTTTTTATAATCGCCATGGCCGCCGCCCATATCATCTCGTTTATCTCTTTCTTCCTCTAGCTCCTCTTCTTCGCTTTCCTCAAGGTCCCGCTTATAGGGTCGACCTTTTTGAAACCCCAGATCCTCTTTTTCGGTCGGGTCTTCGCTCTTAGGCTCCTTTGCCGCTTCGGGAGGAGTTATCTTCTTTTTTTCATTATCCCGCTTGGCGGCGCCTTTGGTTGAGAAGAGTGCGGCGTCGCCGCCCAATTCAGAAAGGAGTTCATTTAAAACATCTTCATCGAGTTCCACTTCTTCGCCATCTTCAGTGAGCGCATCAATTTGATCGGCGAAGCCTTCGCGGTTGGCCATCTCGGATGCGTCTAAAGTTCCTTCTTCCATTTCTTCTGCCATCATTTCTTCTAATTTATCTAAATCAATGGTTACAATTTCCTTTTCATCGGACATTTGGGCGGAAGGGAGATCATCAACAAAAGTTAATTCGCCCTCATCGGTTACTTCCAGAGCAGTTTCTTCACCTCCTTCTACTCCTTCAATTTCGCCAAAATCGTCCATGGCACCAAATTCTTCCCCTTCATCCTGTTCTAAAATCTTTTCAACAGCTTCGCGGATTTGATCTTGGTATTTTTCAACCACAGTTTCTTCGGCGTTTTTACGGGCCGCTTCGCGTAATTCTTCGGCATCAATGATTGCTTGTTCTAACATGGAAGACATATTTTTCTCCTTACATACGAATTCAAGAATAAATAGTTTTAAAATCTATAAAAAACCAACCACTTAACTAATGATTTTCTTGCTCCATCTTTTTCCTGAGCTTTTCGAGCACTTTTTGGCGCCTACGGGCCTCTTTTTTGCGACGTAACGAAGGTTTTTCATAAAATTTTCTCTCTACGCACTCTTCCACAATTCTTTCTTTTTTCGCTTTTTTTAAAAATCTTTTAATTAATCGCTCCACGGGCTCATCGTGGTAACGCAATTCAGCTTCTACTCTTATGGCTCTTTTCATGGTTTCACCTAAATTAATTTACTCCATTTGTGGCCACCAAGGGCCATGATGCCACTGATGTCCACCCCCGGATCGTGAGGCTCCACATCTGCTAGAGCCCCTGCCGTGCCTTCATGCTTTGCGTCGGCGTTCCCACCTTTAGCCAGTGGGGTTACGCCTTCAAAAACATTAGCGGGCAAGCCTGTAGCATTTAAAAGCTTCTTTTTTTGCTCTTTCAACTGCAAATAACGTTCTTCTTCTAGTTCTTGGCGCTGCTCTTCCAACTGCTGTTGTTGAAACTTTAAAGTATTATTATGTTGCGATGGAGTTTGGGGTTGGGGTCGTTGTTGTTCTTGCAAAGGGCGGATGCCTTTGACGACTTCTGCAATAATGCCTGAGAGCATACCTTGTTCGAGGAACACTTCTTTAATGCATTCTTTAATGATGGGCTTCAGGGTTTGCTTTAATTGGGATTTTTTCATTTTCACTTCTTATTTTAATATTTCATTTAGGGCGCGATTGATGCGGTCCCCTTTTGTAAAGATTTCGGTGAGGGTCCTGGTTTTTTGCCCTTCCATAATATAAGCACCAGGAGCAGATGGTTCGCTGACTGCATCAAAACAGATTAGCTGAAGGTCGTCTTGGACATATTGGACGCCGCCGTTTCCCTCTTGAAGGGAGCCTAACGCGCGTGAGGAAAAACCAAACTTGACACCGCTGACGTAAAGGCCTCTTAGTATATCGCCTGCTGGCGTGCTAAGCACCTTTACCGTTCCTATCACGCTGTTGCCATCCCACCATATTCGATTAATGATGTGCGAGGCGTTTTTTAAGTTGACGACGCTATCGTCGGGATGATCACATTCGCCAATTGCGCGGCGGTCTTCAACAATCTTTTGATAGTTGTCTATCTCTTTTCGCAATACTTCTTCAGTATATACTCTCTGGTTGCCGTTAACGACCCCAGCTTCTTGGAGTTTAGCCGCGAAGATACAAGCGTCCTCCTCCGCCACCATCTTCTTTTCACCTTCGGTGAGAAGATCTTGGCAACCTCTTTCGTCGCACTTTAATTCAAAAAATTCACGTAATAATACTTTTGACATTTTTATTCCTCATGCGGGCGGTGCCCGCGTGAATTAAGAACCTCCGCAACAATGGCGAACTGGTTGTAACATCCATTTCTTAACTTGCATTACAATCTCCTTTATTATTATGGGTAACTTTAAACCCGAAATCATTAAACAGAACGCCTAATAAATAAGTCGTTCCGCTACTTAGCCATCCTAAAATCAACGCGTTTACAACGTTGTGTTCAAATGTAAATAGTTCTGTGTAGCCATTAATTCCAAACAAAAATACACCAACCCAGAACCCCATGCACATTGGGCAATGAAATAATTTTCCAAAACCTCCGAGCGAAGTACGAGATGGGCGTATTTTATTAAAAATGGAACCGACGACAAGAATCTGCGTTAGCCCATAAGCGGCCAAAACAAAATATATTAAATCCATATTTACCTCTATTTTTTATTATTCGTAGTAGTTGCCCACTAAACCATAGGCGGCCGTAGACCCCGGATAGGTGTTGTTGGTGCCTTTGCGAGGCTCATGTGGGATTTTGCCAAGTTCGGTGGAGTGCTCATCATCAGGATGCAGCAATTCTCTTTCTATAGCCTCTTCATAATCTTCATACTTCTGGTAAAAGTCTTTTTCGTGTTCAAAAAACTTCGCTATGGAATATAAGGCCACGTTTGTAGCGTCTACATCGCCTTTTTGTTTTTCTTCTACTTCTAGGAGGGTCCCCTCTAAAGAGCCAAAAATATTGCCCCCATGAATGGAACCGCCATCTACCACTCCATGCTTCGCCAAGTGATCAAACAAGCGCGATTGAGTGGCGTAAATGTGGGAGCCATATTGTTCTTTGGAGAGGGCCAGTATCTTTTGTTGACGAGGAGAAATAATGACGTCCATCTCGGGGTGATCAAAAAGCATAATGTCGCCTGCCATCGTCTTGCGCGCCTTTAGGTGGACTATCGCATCCGGACGCTCTATGGTTAGGGTAATAGCCATTAGGTAGTTAACTCGTGGGCCAAATTTTGAATTTGAAGAACCTGAATTAAGCTTTGTCGATTAAGGGGCGCCTTGTTAAAATTCTCCAGCATCTCTTTTACTTTATCTAGCTTGTCGCGTAAAACTGTGTCTTCTTTGATTTCGGCGAGCTTGTAAGATTCTTTAACGACACCTTTAAGGCGGCCAAGTTCCTCATGGAGATAAAATCTAAACTCTACCCCATTATCCACAAATGAATTAACAAAATTGCGCAACGTTTCTTTTTGCTCTTCCAACATTTCATTATGAGCTTCATTAAATCGAGAAGCAAAGCTCCGCATCACAAGATTAGAAACATTTTTAATTTTATATTGTTTGGGAGAGGTCGTCATCAAAGTTTGGGCCACTTTTGCCTCTAACAGTACTTTAGATTTAGGGTTTAAATTACCAGCAAAAAGTTGTGCAATGGTAGCAAGGTACTTATAGTTGGGAACAAAATTAGAAAAGGCATCCTTAGAGATTTTTTTATTGACGGTGGCAATCACTCGACTTTGCTCTTTGAACAATTCAGCCTGATTAATCGTCTCATGTTGCGACAGACTTTCATGAATTAATTTTTCGGCTAGCCGCTCAGGAAGATTTCTCGTTTCTAATAAACTTTTATAAAGATCAAGCTCTTGTTTCAACTGAGTATCTTTTTTAAACGCTTCTTTTAAAATTGTAATAGCCACGTCTCTTTTTGCAGTATTTTTGGCCACCGATTGCTTTACTACTTCACGCAGCAATACCTCATAAATGAAGGCACTGTTTCTTTTTTTATTGTGTTTCGCCATTATATTTGCTCCAATTGCTCGAATAACGCCTTGACTTCTTCTTTGACCTCAAATATTTCAATCTCTTCCTTTTCATAATTAGTCTTTTTGTTCTCAAAAATACCTTTACCCAAGCCAAGTAGCTCTTTCGCCCCTTGAGGAAGATTCATCCGGGTCTGGCGTGAGGGCATTCGTGCCATCTCATGAGATCCCATTGCGGTGAATTGGCGCTTGCGGGCGCCCATGTCGCGTTTATCAGATTTTTCCGGAGTATACGGGCCGTGGGATTTATTAGTGGTGGTTTGCCCCGTTTTCTTATTGATATATTTTACCGTGGGGACGTCTCTTTTGGCGGGAGCGGCTAAAAGAGGACTTTCTTCTGCTGCTTCTTCTTCGCCACCAAGCTCTTCGCCGCCAAGCTCTTCGCCACCAAGTTCTTCGCCTCCAAGTTCTTCGCCTCCAAGCTCTCCTCCTAGTTCGCCGCCTCCGCCGAGACCTCCTCCCAGGCCTCCGCCGCCTTCGGCGAAGCCTTCTTCCGTCGCACCGACGCTTTCAAGCTGAGCCGAGACCTGTCTATCGTAGAAAATTTCTCGTTGGTTACGCAAGAATTCTTCGTCCGAAATATCAAAGAGATTGTTCGCAATCCAACGCTTGCTGAAAAAACCCTCGGTGGCGCCGGTGGCGATCTCAAACTTGGTGCGCCAAGTTTCAAGCTCTTGCATTTCGGAAATCTTAGAAGGGTTATTAAGTTTTAACTTAAAGGATAATAAATCATCGTTACGAAATCCCAAAACGTATAAATGGACAATAGCCAGCTTTTCTAGTTCTGTGACGAGAGAGCGTTGAAGTCGTTGTACTGTTCGAGAGAAACGAATGTCTTTTTGGGCCAATGCACCTTTATCTTCTTCGCCGCCTTCCCCGCGCACTAAATAAGATTGAGGAATCTTAATAGCGGCAAAAAGCTTTTCTCGTAAATATTTAACATCATCAATGGCCGCTGTGTAAGCGCCGCCCGGTAACGTGACGATCTCCGTTTTGTTTTCGCCCCGCACTGGAATAAAATAATCTTCTTCCACGGACATAGGGTTATAGCGCAAATCTACGCGGCCGGTATCTGGATCTATTACTTGGTTGCGCTTCATGGTCGTAATAAACCGTTGCATAAAACTTTCAATGTCTTGCGGAGGGATGTTTCCAATATCGACATAAAAAACTTTGCGCTCGGGGGAACGCACAATTCTATAGGCCATCATCGCATCTTCAAGCAGCGTCAGTTGGCGCCAAATTCTTCGGGAAGAATCAAGAACGGAGGTTCCATAAGGAGCAAATTTATCATTGCCTAAAATTCTAAAGTGAGCAACCTGCCAGTTTTCAAAGGTGACGCCTGCGGAGTTCCATTGGTATTGTATATAATTGGGATTATTTTTATCTTGCCCCTCCAGTCTTTCAATTTCTCGGGTGGGGAGCCCAATGACATTTTTAATGCCCACTTCTGCATCAATATCTAAATAAAGATAAAAGTCTCCATATTTTGACATTGTTCGCGACCAGCCAAATAAATTAAACTCAAGGTTTAAAACTTGATAAAAAAGCGCTTCAAGGATTTGTTTGATTTCTTCATCCGGACATTGTATCTTTAACATTCTATTGTAAACATTAAAGGTGGTCATCTCATCAGCATAAATATCTAGGGCCGAAGCTAATTCGGGAGTATACTCCATTTGATCAAAATCAGCGTAGCGTTGCAAACGACTTTGTGCTTGGATGGTGTGGGCGGCGAGATTATCTAAAGGATTATAGCCGAGCCTTTCAAACTTTTGTCCCGAGACGTCAGTAAATTGACGTGCGTACTTGTCCAATCGGCGGCGGCGCAGCTGGCGCGTATTTTGGGACCGATAGTTAATGATGGGCCCCGAAAATAATCGAGTCAGTCTTTTAAATAATGGAGAATCAGGGTTTCGTGTTTTTTGTCCGTCCGGCATGTCTTATCCTTTTAATATCCACAAATGATCACGCAGTTTTTTTCGTTCGTCAATGGCCCGATCCATCATATGTTGTTTGTGTTGTCCGGGCAAGCGACTGTCTAAATGCGTTTTATTGGTAATGATAGCATTTAAAAATGCTTTTTTGTAGGCAGTGTCCCTTTGATTTTCAATAATTGCAGTATCGCGTACCCAACACCCAATAGCCGCAGCCATGATTAAATCATCGTGGTAGGAGCGTTGGGCTTCGGGTCGGCCGTTTCTCCAAATAAAAGTATCCAATTCATTTCCTAACCGTTTGGAATAAATAGTTAACATTTTGTTTCTTATAAACTCCTCGAACTTGGCAATGATTAGGGGACGCGTCTTATGAGAAGTGGTAAATCCAGGTATAGCGCTGGAGTTGCCTTCGGCTACATATTGTTCGACGTATTCATGCGTTCCCTTTTTAGAAAAATAAATGTTAGAGTATTCTTTTTCTATTAATTTTTCTAATACGTGATAGCCCACAGAGTTGTTTTCGACAACGACCATTGCATTGCCAAATTCTTTGCCCGTATTAAAAACAAGTTCGGCAAATAAATCGGGTGTTACCTTCCCTTGATATTCCGCAACAATCTCCAACGTCTCCAATTTGAAAACATGGAAGGCGCTAAAATCTTTGCCGTCGCCGCGGGACACGTCGGCGCTTAATAAATAAGTATTCTCCGGCTTGTATTCTTCCCAAAGCCACAAATTGCGGTCAAAGCCCACCCTATAAGTCGGTTCGCAATTAACCGTTTTTATTCTTAAAATATCATCGGGATGAATAACAGTGTCGCCCGAGGTGTTAAAATTACATTCATATTCTTGAGCAATTTGACGGTTGCTCATGTTGCGCGTTTCAATGTCAAACCATTCTTGATCCCGATCTGGATGTCTGTCCCAGGTGAGCTTGATAGGAAAAAATTCATTCTGGTTGCTTTCCGCGCCCACATAGGTTTCGTGAAACCAGTCCCCCACACCATTCGGAGTAGAAATGGCCAAGCAGCGGCCACCAGTGGAAATGGTAGGATAAAGCCCAGTCCATAAGTCTCTTAAGTTTTCAATATGTGCTGCTTCATCTATAACCAATAAGGACAACGCTTCAGAACGGCCTGCATCAACACTCGTAGAAGAAGCCTTGACTTGGCTCCCATTAGACAATTCAATACTATTTTTGTTATCCACCGTTAATTCGGAGATCTTTAGCCATTGAGGGAGATTCTTTAGAATGGTTTTGACTTTTCTCACTAAATTGGCGGCGGTGGCTAATTTGGTAGCGGCGATTAATACGTTTTTATCCCGATGAAACAGCACAAGCCATGCAATATACGCAGCAGAAATCGTGGAGATGCCCAATTGGCGCGCCTTTAAGCAAATCAAAAAGCGGTGAAGCGCCAAATTTTCAACTAAATGTTTTTGAAAATCGTATGTTTTAAAGGGAATCAATCCCTTACCAGGGTGGGGAATCTTACAATAAGTGTTGATGAAATAAACAGGGTCTTTGCCGCAAGTTACAACTTCTTTGATGATTTGCTTTTTTGTAAGCTTGTAGCTCATTTGTCACTTTTTTTACGCTTATCATTATTGGGTCGCTTATCGCTTTCCAATTCTAAAAACTTTTTAAAATTAGCGTCTAGGCGATCTGTGGAGGGCTCTCCTACTTCAATAACATCTTTCAGGTTGCCAATGGTATAAACCTTTTGACATTCTACCCATGTTCTCACTCTAGACATATTTTGTAATAAAATATCGGCCGGGCCATCTTCTTTAAGGCTTAAAGTATCTTTTGTAAGCGATTTGTATTCTTTCTTAAGAAATTTAACAATATCAGCATAAGTTTGTTCTATCTCTTGATCAAGCTTTGTATTGTGAAAGTCTGATATGGGAACTTCAGAATGATAGCCAATAAAGAGCTTGGGTCCCGAGATCTTCACCTTGAAGCCATCCATCACGCGGGAATCTATGATGGGATCGCCCTTTTCTCTTTTGAGACCGCTCGTGCGAGCTTCGCCATCATACGAATAATTTTCATATTGGGACCCATCATATGCATTTGCCGCTGCTTGCGAAATACCTTGAACTATATCATATACTGTTGCCATTTAATTTGCTCCTTTTGTTTACCAACCGCTGCCCGGGCTTCTTCGTTTGAGCCCCAATTCAGAAGACCGATGTGAAGGTTGCGTAGCTGTGCCTACATTTCTGGCTGTTCTATAAGTCTTGCCTGCATATTTAGATAGGGCTTGCCCAAGCAACGCAAGCTGGGATTCGGCCTCCGGATTTTTTAATTCTGCCTTGCGCGCTGCATCAAGAATAGCA
>Ga0080013_1000231_pt1 | contig 80023 bp, 71 predicted proteins | sample ETNvirenome_6_85_FD_69236 | JGI IMG/M metagenome (GOLD analysis project Ga0080013, IMG submission 69236) | Marine viral communities from the Pacific Ocean - ETNP_6_85 (SPADES assembly) (version 2) | ecosystem: Environmental > Aquatic > Marine > Oceanic | place: Pacific Ocean | collected 2013-06-19
GTTTATTTGGAGTTGACGAAGATGTACTTAAATTGAAAAAAAAATTATTCAGTACAATCATTGAATACACCACAATTAAAAAATCCAAGATGAACGGGACAAATAACATATATAAACAAGGGGTTGTTGGGGAATGAATAAACTACAAGCACAAATTTGTAAATGTCAGTCGGTGTAACAAGTGCTACTAACATTATTATATGGAATATATGTTCACAGTAATTATCCAACAATTGTACGAGTTTGTATTTGATTTTAGAATAATATACATATTAGGCAACTATTGATAATGTATAATAACTACTTTTATGAGTAGTCATTATAGTATATTTCTAACAAATTATTATTTTTGTTTATACATAATTTTCATTCCGATATATGCTAATAAAAGTGTAATTCCAATATAGTAAATATTCGTAAATCCATTTGTTTTTTTAACATTAAAATTGCGTATTTTCTTATTATTACCATTACAATCGTCACAAAAATTCATAAAGGTTTCCTTAGAATTAGAAGAATTTTGTAATTCCTCAAGCATTTTTCCAGTTACGGTTCCAGAAGGAACATTTCCACCAGATTGCAATTGCTGTAACTCATTTATAGGCACATATGCCGATTTATTTTTAACAATATTATTCGCATCAATTGTTTCTAATGTAACTTCAGCACATGGAGGTTCATTGCCTTCCATAAAAGCACTAAACATTGCCAATGGATTTACATCTCCTAAATCATTCATTACTCCAGGTATTAATCCTCGTAATCCTGCTCCTACATTTAAATTAGGCATTGCTGGTAGAAAATTTATATCTCCTGTAGGAACATTATTAAGATACATAGACCGAGTTACTAGTTTACCTGTTTGAACATCTTTACATTGACCCCCAGTTGTTAAAAAGAATTTATCACCTAAAGGACCACCAGTTGTAGAAGCCCGTCCTTCACCACTTACTAATAATTCTACATAATTTACAATACCAGCAATATCATCGGCTAAGTCTCCCATAGAACCACCTCCACTCATCCCCAATTCAGACGGACTTTTAATAAATTTATAATATTTATAATCTGGACCTAAGAATTCTTGTTCAACATTATCCATATTTGTTGCTACCTTTTCAAAAAAATTAGCCATACTTATATTATATATATAATTTAAAATATTGTAATATATTTCATTGCTTCTCTCTATACAATAAATTATATGTGGAGATATTTATGTAAAAATAAGACTTTACATAAATTTTTTAAGGAGATGGTAGGGATTTAGATTTAGCAATTATCGCGCTACTTTGCCCTTTAGCTTTATTAACCATAGACAACAACCGTTGTTTATTTGCGTTGGCTAATTGATCTGCTTTTTGAGCAACAATATCATATTTTTTTTCAAGTGTTTGTAAATTTTTAATATCTGTTTGTTGTTTATCATCATTTAAAATTAACGTGTTAACCTGTTTCATTAGTTGAGCAACATTATCTTGTAGTGCTTGGACTGAACCAGCATTTTTATACATTAATGTAGATGCATCACAACTGCCTGTGTTAGATGTATTAGAGGAAGTAGCATTTTCTAAATTCTCAATCAAAGATTTATTTTTAAGAAACGCATTATATATAAACAATAAACTAAACAATATTATTAGCACTACTATTACAATATTCATTATATATATTATGAGTTTATAATTTTCTCTCTAATTATTATATAAATGCCCTTGAAAAATACATTTGTATTTCGATATAAGAATACTCGTCCAATAGATTCACCGGAATTATATTTATCAAATTTTTCATCCCCTCCTCCAGCTAAATATTATAGAAAAGATGCCTGTCCTTGTGATCCATCAGTACCAAAAGTTGCTATTACAAGTGTATTTGGTGATGTTAGAACCTGTCCAAAAGTAATTGGGGGATCATCTAATTGTATTCCATTAAGTGCTAATACTAACATAAATGCTAATGTTGGCGTTGATTCCAGTGGTGTTCTTCTTAAAAAATATTATACGTCCAATAATGAATATTTAAAAGCGCGATGCCGAACATTTGATCAACGTTCATTTCATTTTACAAATGCAGATGGAGATTTAATAGCAAATTGTTGTGATTCATCAAGATATGTTTCTGGAAATTGTAGTAAAGTAGTATATAAACCAAATAATACTCAATTTAGCACGCAAGGGGCGGTTTCATCAAGTGATAGATTATTTAGGTTAAGATATAATACAATTACAGCGTCTAAAGGTAACAACCGTTCAAATTGTCCTTCTTGTCAAACATATCCATCAAGTCAAACACAAAATGATTATACTAAAGCAACTAAATTATGTCGTAATAGATTTGTAAATGGACATAAAGTTGTATGCAAAAAATAATAAAATTGATATAGTATTTTATTAAAATACTTAATATACAAATTAACTTACAGCGACCAAATTCCATTAAATTTAAAACATTGAATTGAATATATTAAGCAATTCAATATTTTCATAGGTGTAAAATAATATGGCGTTTAGAACATTGCATGAATCCGTATCAACCAAACAACATAAAATAAATGCTATATTGAAAAAGGCTGAAAAACTTCATCTAACTACAATGGATGATGATGAACATCATTTGAAGATATACACAGCAATTGAACAATTAATGCGACAAAAAAATCCACGAAATGTTACGTCTAATGTGATAACTTTATCAACGATAATAAATTATAATTCAAAATTAAAGACATTTAATAAAACTGGTACATGTTCTTTTGAGGAAACAGAACTTATCAGTCATTCATATAATTCAGCATACGAATTTGAAGAACAATATTTATTTTATAAAATATTACAAGCAGTAAAAAAACGCCAAATAATTTTCATATTTATGGACTTATTAAATTATACAATAGAACATAATGATGACGATACTAAAGAATATGTCCATCATTCTGTATGTGGAATTTTAAATCCAATCAACAACAGTTCCACAACAAGTCACAATGAATATGACTTCTTATATTTTAATTCACACGGTAATGTTACTAAAGATTATCATTTTTATAATATGCTTCTTTCAACCCGTAGGAATAAAAAAATATCGCTCCCGTGTGAATTAGATTATTTCATAAATACCAAATTTACAAATTCATTGAATGAATATTTATATGTATATGGAGAGAATACCCACATAAAATATAATACAACAAAGAGATATAACTATCAATATGTAAATTTACAAAGCGGAGACAATTATGGTGTTTGTTTTGCGTTCCCCTTCATTATTTGGTATAATATTATGAATGAATTTAATAGTATTTATAAAATTAATAGTGCTACCACTACAAAATATATATCTTCATCAAGAAAACTACTTGCTAAAAAAAAGTTGTTCCAATTCATAACCAAAGCATTTATTATATATGATACTAATTTTGAACAAATAGTAAATGAACTGATTATAACTCCAACGTCAACCCATAAAGCATCAAAAGTAATTGAAGAATATATTGAACGTAAAGGAACAATATTTTTAAAGAAAATTATTGGAGCAATAGTATCATTTGTAGGTCAAAAACTTATTAAAGATAAAATGGATATACATTAAATGGGAAAAAAAAGTAGAAAAGGAAAGAAAAAATCATTAGATAACACAAATAAACCCTTGGCATATTCTCAATTTCGCACAGAACAAGAGAGACGATTTGAAACGCTAAATATTATTTATCAATTAAAACAAAATGGTTTATCATCCGAATTCCCAGCAATAAAAGAATTGCTTGAAAAATTAAATTTATATGTTTTAGTCGGACAAAGAATGGAAATAAATATTCCATTTCCTGAAAAACAAAAGTTGATTACAGGTGTTTTGGCTACACATAAACGAGAAGAAGTTGTTGTAGTAATGAAACAAATTACACAATAATTAGTTATATTTTATCCATTTTTTATTTTCTATATTGACCTTTTACATAATTGTAAAATTCAAAAAGTGTAAAATTGATGTAAATTTTATATAATAATTATTATAATATTGATAAAATTATTTTATAAATGTATAATTTTTATACATTTATAAATAGTTATAATCCCATAGGTGGTAAGGGAACAAACTTGGGTATTTTAGGAATAGGTGGTAAGGGAATTTTGGGTATTTTAGGAATAGGTGGTAAGGGAATTTTGGGTATTTTTGGGGGTATTATTGGAACTTTAGGTGCTGGTGGTAATGGAATTATTGGAAAAGGAAATTTAGGCAACTTTGGTTTTTTTTTAGGTCCTGGACAAGGTCCTGGTCCTGGACAAGGTCCTGAATGATGTCCACCTCCGTGATGTCCACCTCCGTGATGTCCACCTCCGTGATGTCCACCTCCGCGATGTCCTCTCCAACCACCAATATAAACAGGCGGAGGACCATCAACCACTACAACATTATTTTTTCTTGTATTGTGAAATAACATATAAATTATAATTATAAACGCTAAAACAAAGAATACATCTTTAATAGTCAACTTCATTCTATATAATTTGTATAGAATAAATTTTACAATAAGTGAAAATATATTCAATAATAACAAAATGATATTTTACGTATAATTATGTGTGAATATATTAATTTTTTTTATTGGATTATGTGGAACATCATATTCATTACACCATGCAATACTTTTGTGTAGATTTTTTTCTTTTAATTTATTCATTTTATCGCGATTAGGATTTTGTATAAAACCAATAGTATCATTGATTGTTTCTAATTGTTGTTGCCCATATATTGCGTTTATTTCCTGCAATTTGGTAATATACAAATAATGTATTGGCATATTTAAAAAATTAGAAATTGTATATTTCCCAAAATCAATATTTTCCAAAATTTGAAATATGTTAAATAAACGTTCAGTTATAAAATCACTTTTTTTAAATTTAAAATTTTTGCATATAATATATTTTTCAGAATTAGCATATCTACTGGTGTTTGGTTTATAAATATAGACGTTTTCATAAAAACAACTTAATATAAATAACAAGTCAACAGATCCTTTTAATAAAATATCAAATACTTTTAGAATGAATGTTCCATGTTCTTTTTGCATTAATATTGCATATGATATTTGGGAAAAAATAAGACGCATAACGTGTTGTTCTTGTTTACTATAATCCACAGAGAAATCAAACCCACCGTCCCCTGTAATTATATTCATTGAATTACCATATTTTGAATAACAATATTTTATATTATCTACTGAATATAAATTACCAGTGTTATCTTTACCATATTCAATAATTACATTTGGATTTTTCTTTAAAAAAAAATTAGCTTTTTTCCATCCAGGTATATTGGTATTTGTATTATTTATTAGCGTCATTCCATAATATATATCATTGGAATTTTTTCGCAACGATGCAAACGCCTCTATAAAACCACCTGGTCCTTCAGCTAAATGAAAACTATTAATAGAATCAAACTGATTATTAGCAAATATATCAAAAACCTTACATATTTCAATCATTTTATAGTAAGCTCTTGATATTGGTTTTAATTTACTAATAACTTGCTTATTTTCATATGAAGTATGTATGAATTCATATGGATTGGTATATGCTTTAACATAATCCCATTTGTCGTAATATGTATGAATAAGTTCCTTTGTATGTTTCAAATATATCGCTAAACTTTTATTTATATATGGTTTCTGTTCTGTAACATCAAAATTTATAGTTAGGTTTTGAGGGGTCAATACATGATTAATACTTGGTAATGTATAATAACTCATTATATTGTAGGTTATATATAATGAGTTATAGTGTTTAGGTTGATTTAACATATTAATTTTACATAATTTTTACATATCGGTTGGTGTAACAAGAATGTATAATTTATAATTTAATTTTTTTTTTCAATTTACGAATTTTTCTTGGTTTTTTTATTGTTTTTTTTGCTGTTTTAACTGCTTCTGTGGTTTCAACTTCTTCCATTTCTTCTTGTAATTCAGATTTCCCAGACATCATTAGGGCAATTTCCTTTGCATTTACATCCCGCACTTTTTTATAAACAAAATAACGATTTAAAAATGAAATTCGCTGTTGTTCTGGCGATGTTTCAAGCAATAATGCATCACCAATCATATTCTCTGTTTTTGTCGTTCTTCGTGAACGTTTTTCTCGCTCCACATCTTGCTTCATTGCATTATACATTTCTTCAAACATTCCAGTAGCATCAGGTAAATTCATACTCCGTGCTTCATCTCGTGTAATTAATTGAAATCCATAACTATCGAGTAACCTATCTAAATAATCAAAGTTAACTAAATATTCGCGAAGCGTTTTATTTATTGATTCTTGATACACGTCAATTGCATATCCAACACTACTTGTGTCGTCATTAAATTCGTCACTATCATATATTTTGGTAATTCCCCATATTTTTTTATCATCTATATAAGACGATATACCTTCTCCTTGTTTTTTTGTTTTTAATCGGTTGAATAACGTTTTTCCGTCATACGCTGTTCCAATAAAGTATCCTCCCATTGCACATCCTTCATTTACATTTCTCAAAAAGTTATTTAATGTATCTAAATTATGAAAGAAATAATGTAGAGCAAATTGACATGATACAACATTAAATCCTTCTCTTGCTACACCATATTGGTTGTATACTCCTTCCCCTAAAGTTGTTTTATCTTTCGCACCTACTCCAAATACAGCATTTACAATTTGTTTTCCTTTATCGGAGAAACACGCGTCGCCATTCTTAATATTCACCGAACTATTTGCGTTTACAAACAACGCCTTTGGCAAAGTTCTAAAATTTTTACACATATTTAAGTATCTTGCACACGCACCATCTAATCGATTAATAATATTATCCAAATTAATGTCTACTCCAAATACAAATTTCAATTTGGCAGCAATCCATTTTGGCAAATCACCGGCTTTTCCAACAGCCAAATCATATAGAGTATTTCCTCTTTTTGTAGTTCCCAGAATAAGTTTTCTTTTAATATATAAATTATGGAAATTTCGTAATGCGCGAGTTTTAGATTTTCCAGAACGATTATAATACACGTCATCTTCACCTAAATCATCTGGTATATCGGTTCCTGTTGTTATCATTTTATCATCTATAGGATAATGAATTGATTTCCATACACTATTTGCCACATTATATGCATTTCCGTAATTCCGCAATCCTCTCCTATATTCAGCAGTTTTATCGTGACGAACATGAATAGGCACCCATCTCCAACGCATTGGTTTTGATGCATCATATTTAAATTCAACAATCATATTATCTTCAAACATTTCTGTTCCATCTTCAATATACATTTGTGTGCTATCAGCAATTACGGAACTAGATTTAGTGAGCATTATATTGCAAATTCCAGCATTTGCATCCGTTGGGTTTGTTGGATAAAATTGCATTGGTCTATAATTAAATTCGGTTTCTTTGGATGAAGAAGTGGGTAAATTATTTGTAATAATATCATTACACGGATTAATATACCCATGTTGTTTTTCATCAAACCCTACACGTAATATTAATGTTTTATATTGATTAGATTGCGACGTGCTAGACATATCAATACCTTGTTTATAAACATTTCCAACAAAATCACTGGTTCCATTGATCATTTTTTTAGTAGAAACTAAGAAATCAATCGTGTTATATTCAGGTGGTTTCCATTTAAATGATGCTTTCCAAGTTTTTTTAATTGGAGGAAGTATTTCACCAATAGTGTCCGACCCTACACCAGTATATGCAGGGGTAAATATCAAACCATCTGTTGTATATTCTATTAAATCGGCTTTACTTCTATCTATAAAATATTTACATCCTTCAAATATGGAATTGGGATCTGTTTCATCTGCTACATAAAAATTCTTGTGTTCTATTCTAATTGGTTCTGCACCCGCATCAGTTTTTATTTTTAATGACGATACAAAATGTTTTAATCCTGTAAATCGTGATGTTGAAGGTCCATCTTCAACACCTTTTGATGTATCAGTTTCATCGCCTTTTTTATATACAAAGGTTTTTTCTCGTTGAGATTCCCCTGATACATAATAAATATCAAACGCAGCATATAAATTAATATATTTGCCGTGTTTATCATATACAATATGTTCACCATCTAATATACTATTAAAATGCGATAATAACTCTGTTGACGCACCAGTATATTGAACGTTCATATTAGTATCAATTAGGTATATTTTTCCACTATTATTTATCATTAGTAACTTTCGCAATCCGTCAGCCTTGTCTGTAACCGTATAATGATTTCGTATATTTGGCGTCATTGTATCTGAATCCAATTCTACAATATTTTTACGTTCTAATGAAATCGAAGAAGGACCAACAAAATCTTTTGGGTATATTCGACGGGTAGGTTTGTTCGTTGGATATAAGATAGACATATATTCTTCTAATACAGAATCTATTTCAGTATAACGGACTGGAAAATTTGTTTGTTGTAATCCACGAAGAATATTAGTTATAGCAGAGCGTATATGTGTTGATGCAATAGAAGGTTTAGATATAAAACGTGTATTTTTATTATCATATTCTATTTCTATCTCATAAGTTGGGGTATTTTCAAACACGTTTGCATCTGTAATATTAAAATGAGGAATCATTCCACCACGTTTATTTTTATCTGACGAACGAACAACACTCATATCGATTTTTATACCAGGTAAATTAGGATGAGTTCCTGTAATACGGTTCACCAATCGATATATTTTTTTTTTAGTATCCCAATCGTTTATAAGTTGACTGACTAGTCCGTGTGTAGATCGCAAGTTTTTTTCCTCTTGGAGTGAAACACGAAAGTTAAATTCATCGTAATTTTTAGGACGAATATTGTATTGTTCTGATTTTCCAGGAACATCATAAAAATAAGGCGTTTTTTGATTAAATAACACACCAAATATTACCCTACCATGTTCATCTGTAATTTTATTTGTTTTACAAAAACGTTGGATTAACTTTAATCCTGATAATTCAGTTCGTATATTGGATATTCCCCATCTCCCTGTAGTCGATGTGTATTCTGATTGAATTTTTAAAGTATATTGCTCATAAGTAAAATTAAATCCAACCGATTTTAATTGTCTTATAACGTTATCATAATTAATTCGTGTTATTCGTCTACGACCAATGGTTCCGAACCGAATCTCATATTCTAATGTTTTATTATGAGTATCCAACCATAATAATTTTAAATACTCATTAATATAATTAGTTGATTTATCGTTATAATTAATCGCTCCTCCTTCCATTATGTATACTATGTAACTACATATTATTTTATGTATTAATTTCAATTTTATGTTTTACTCTTCGTAATTATATATTTTGTTTTACTCTTCGTAATTATATATTTTGTTGAATTTCTGTATATAACATTTGTTTTGTTTTATCTTTGAGAGGAAATGATGATTGTTTAATATGTATACCAAATTTATCTGCGATTAGTTGAAGGTCTTTTTTTTTATAAGATGATATAGATTTTAAGGGGTTTTCTAAATTACTAACTTCATAATATGTATTAAGTTGTTCCTTAGATTGTGTGTCTATTACTAAACTAAATCTACAACTTATATCTTTATCATAGTATATAACATAATAATTTTGTTCATTAGTATTAAATAAATAACTCATCATACATTTATTTTTAATTAAAATAATATTTATATTAAAGAAACAACATAGTCCAATAAATGTATCGATAACTATATGAGCACTATTACCTAAATCACTTATCATATTTGGTAACGATATTTTATATGATTTAAATTTATCAATTAGTTTTTTCTTATTATCTTTCATATATGCATTAATAGTATTAATAATATTAAACTTGCTATTTTTTTCTTTTTGAAATGTTCGCTTCATTATGTTATATTCCTCCATATCATAGTTGATAACAAAAAAAATCCAAAAAAGTTTATCTTCTTCTATTGGGATAAATCTATTACTTTGAATAGACAAATTTTTTGGTGGAATAAAAGTTGGGTTTAAGAGTTCTTTTCTATTAATAGATTTATATTGTGTATTAATAGAATTAATTTTATTCATATCTAAAGCAAAACTTCTCAATATTTGTACTATATCCATTATAGTATGATGCTAACATTTTTTTATATTCTTTTTATGTTGAATGTGATGTTGCTAACATTTGTTTATATTTATTTTTTTCATCTTCTAATATATTAATGTGTGCTTCCTGTGTCTCAATATAAATAATATGATTATATAATTCAGTTATTATATTCATTGGAATTTTTGTTAAATTAATAAATATTCCATTTTTATTTTCACTAAAATCACACTCATATTTTTTGAAAATTTTCAATATATCTTTATGATGTTTTTTAGGTAAATTTTGAATTTTATCTCGTAATGATATTAATTTAGCATTATCAATTTCTTCAGTTATTTCCATTTAAACAAATTAGACAGCATATGTTTAAGTATTATGTATAATAATTACACATATATAGCCCCAAACTTATTCTTCAATAAAAACTAATTTCGGTTTTACATTTGGTAATTTTTTTACTCTATCCCTAACAAGTTCGGCTAATATTGATATAGATGGATCATTAATTTCATATCGTTGACCAATCACTTTTATTGTAATAGTATCTCCTTCTTTAACTGTTGTAAATGCTTTATTAACAAAATGATGGTCACGTGCAATAAATACATCAATAGGAGATTTTTTTTCTAATGCAACAGCGCGAATTCCAGCCTTTGTTATATTAGTAGCACGAACTTTCATTTTCATTCCCTCAGGTGGATTACATATTAAACAATCTATTACTACATTAAATGAAACATTAGATGTTATTAATTCTCCTGCTGAATACGTAATTACACGAACAGAATTAGGTTTTATATAACCCTCTAAAACACATTTTCCTTCCAATTCTTCAACTAATTTTTTTTGCAAATTATCTTTAATATTGCTACCAACTGATATAAATGGGAGTAATACATTACGAGTAATTATATTTGCCATATAAAGTCCATATTTTTTAGAGATTTTTTTTACCTTGGATATAGTTTTATCTTCTTTAATTGGAGTAGACGATGTTATTGCTTTATCCATTGAATATATTATATACGAATATTACTTTTATATAATTAATCAATTTTATTTTAATAAATCATACATAATTGTATATGATAAAACTCCTACTAACAATGATATTATAATATTTGCAACAAAGACCATACATATATTATTATACCACGCTTTCCAAAATCTAAACAATCTAAATTCATAAGATGTCATTTCTACTAAATGTATATTTCCATCAGTTTCAGCATTTGTACTTGGTGATAACGCTTGAATACTTGTATCTGTATTAACTGATATTACATTACTATCAATATGATGTAAAGCATTATGTATTGGATTAACTCTAACCATTGTATTATTTCTAATATTTATAATAGGTGTGTTACATAAAAAACACTTCTTATACTGTTGTGTTTCTTGCCATCGTGAATAGCATTTTACATGATACGTGAAATTGCAAGAGCAATATACATTGCTACATAAATCTAATATTGGTTCACTTTGTAGGCAAATAATACATTGTTGAGAATACAATAATGTGTTACTACTATCTTGTAGTATTGATGAGGATGATGTTGTTGATATTAATGTATTACTACTATTTTGAAAAGTTACTGGTATTGTAACTATACTATCATTGTTATTATTTTGATTTGTATCCATATATTACTATTACTGCTGATTTTATTTATACATATTTTTCTTTCAAATTGGATATATCTTCCGGTCTACATATATGTATCATATATTCTTCTGGTGTTAAAAACCAGTTTTTACCATCTTTATTTGTTAATTGATAATAACGTAATAATATTTCTTGTATGCAACATACTTGATTTTTATTTAACTTTAATTTATCTACTTTATCTGCATTATAATCATCATATATTTTTTTTAAATTATCTATAGCAGTTCGTTTGGTGGATTGATCACACCGAACACCTTTATCTCGATCAACAGTTATATTCATAGTTTTATATACCATTTTATTGGTATCTTTAAAATTGGTAATAAATCCTATTAAGTCATTAAATCCTCCCACTAGTTTATATTTTTTAGGAATTACATTATGTTCTAATATATATTTTTGTGTAGTTATTGTTGTTGTTATTAATTTTTTATTTTTAAGTGTAAAGAATTTAAAAGGAGATGTTACTTTATTTTGTGCCTTTTCTTTAATCTTGTCGTCATCCGTAATTTTATAGCAAGGGATATTAAGCGCACTATCTACTAATAAAAATAAATTATGCTTTATTGAATGATCAACATAATTCATATTATCTATATAATTCTTAATATTTTGTTCAAAATCCGTTAAATCAGAATCAGTTTTAGAATATATATATTCAATCAATCCAATTTTTTTTTCAATTGGTAACATATCAATTATACGATATAATACACATAATTTAACTTTATCCTCATCATCGATGTCAAATAGGTTTAAAATATTTTTGTTAATTATAATATTACATTCATCATACCAATTTTTATTACCTTGTTTCTTTTTTTCTACATCAATCATTGGTGTATCTTTTGAAAACACATGATCATAAGTAGTTTTAATAGAATCAAATATTGCGGTCTTTGTTTCATCATCAAATATAGTTGTTGGAATTGCATCAGTAGGAAGATTAAATATTAATTTTTGTCGTTTATATTCCAATGGATATTTACGCTCAAAATTAGATAAATTGCTATGAACTAATTCTATTGGTTGAAATAAATAGAACATATCTATATTAATTAATTTACCACTTCTACCAAACATATCAACTAAATATTCATTTGGTTCAGTAATCAATTGTTGAAGAGCACTATCAATTTGTATTAACGGATATTTTTTATATTTATGCTCAATAGCAAACAACAAATTTTTCTTAGTAAATACATATTGGTGTTTATACAATTCCTTGATATTTTGAACAATTTTATCTATATTTAATACAATAAATCGCTCATTAAAACTGTCATCATTCTCTCCAAATGTCATCGTATCTCCACTTGGAATACATTTATAAGAACAACTTTCTTTATAATCACAAATAGTAGAGTATGGTTTATTTCCTACAGCATATTTTATTTTCTGACCGGAAGAAACTTCAATATCAACAGTTTGGTTAACTTTATCAACCCCCATATCATTAATACCTTTATTAAGGATACAATCAACCGCTGTTTCTTTTAATATTCGTGTAACTTGTCCTATTTGAACAGATTTATTTTCGGCTAAACGATACACATACATATCTATTGGTTCAATATCAGTATCCTCAATGCTTGTTCCATGGAAATATATTTCAACATTCCGTTCTTCAAAAGGTAACTGATAATGACTACAATATCTAACAGCTCTACCAATAATTTGCTCTATACGATTATTATTATACCAAGGTTCCATAATGTGAACTTGGCGAATATTTTTTAAATCAATTCCTTCTGAACCAGCCTGTGATATTATTATAACTTTTACATCTTTTCCATATAAATTACTATCGTTTGTAGCAGCAGTTATTTCTACATTATTGTGTGGAGATAAAAAGTGATTTCCTGTAATCATAATATATTTGGCTGATTTAAATGGTTTATCTTTTTTCCGTGGTTTCATTGTTAAAGCATCTATTTTTGAAACAGGTTCTTTTTCAAATAAATTATGATGAGATCCATATCTGGTAATTCCTATTTCTTCTAATGCAAGGGCAATAGGAATACATCCACCATCAATATATTGTGAATATACTAATATAATTCCTTTTGACTGTAGAATTTTACTAGTTAATGTTTTCAGTTTTGCCGAATAGTTAATAAGTTTATCTTGCGAAAAAATCCTACCAAAATCGGTTAGTGTAGTTGGTTTATATTTATAATTTGCCTTTTGTTCTTCAAATGATAATAAACGTTTTAATCCTTGTGTTCCAATTATATCTCGGGGCATAATACTCAAAGTTTGTTTGGTATCCTTGATATATTTATCTAATTGTTTACTTGGATATATCATATTTAATGCTTGTAATGGTTTATCTAATAAATGCCAGGCCTTTTCTTTTTCAAATCCTTCCATATTGGGTAATTGTGTGAGTACACCTGAAGTTTCTATAGAGGATAATGCTGATAAATCATCTCCCCTCTTTGAACCTTTTGAACCTTTTGAACCTTTTGAACCTGTTGGTTCAATTACACGTATCATTGAATTCATTATAAAATCATATCCTTTTTTTTGGTATTCATACAATTTGTTTAAATATATATCCATATGTTCTATTTTTTGAATAATTGGTATATTATCCATTTGAACACTGGGATATTTATATCCTACGGCTTTAATGGTATTTTTTTTATCAAATTCATTTGGAAAAATACGAAATGGAAAACTATATGGATTTTCTCCACTTACATACGAAATATACCCTCGTGCCTTTCTTATTAATAAGTCTTTCCCGATCATATTGCCATGTGAATCTGTTTTAAAATTTCCTTGTTTATCAAAAACATCAGATTGTTTAAATTTAGAGTTATCATCATTTACATTCATCAAATTTAATAAAAAAACAATTTCTTTGAAATTGTTAAACATAGGCGTAGCCGACATTAAAAGTAATTTAATATGTTTAACGTGTTTTACTAAACCCATCAAATTTTTAGCTATTTTCTTCTTAGGATTATCTCCAGTTATTCGTATATTATGAACTTCATCAATTACTATCAAACTATTAGAGAATTGTTTTCTTAATTCCTTCACATAATTTTTTTTGTATTTTTCTCTAATTTTATCTAATATATTAGAAAATTCAATATATCCTACGAATATATAATTGCGTCTAATGATTGATTTTATAAGAGATATTACCTTCTTTTTTGTTAAACCAACTAGATTTGTCGGATTAATTTCTTTTAAAAATTTATTACCAGTACAAGCAGTTAAATTCCATCTACCATTATCTAAATGTAATCTACGTTCATCAAACAATTGTTTTTTAAAATTTTCTTGAACATTTGGAGCAGCTATGATGATTATACGTTTAGATACTCCTATTTGCTTCATATAATCTCTCATTTCTTCACATACAGATATTGCAGAGCACGTTTTACCGGTTCCTAAACCGTGAAATAATAACAAACTATTATAAGGCGTGAGCATAGATAAAAAATTACGAACAAAGATTTGATGTGGCGATAATTCAAAATCACTGCCACATAAATTTTTAGACTCTTCCTTTACATCTTTTATGCTTGTGTCATATCTATTATCATAGAATTCCTTCTTTTCAGCAATTTTTATATTAAAATTAGGATCTAATATATTCGGATACAGATAATTGTATTTATCCTTATTGTCTATAAATTCCTGTTCTATACTATTAATCTGTGCTATACTATATGTTAACATATCAACAATGTCATCTCTACTTACACTAATACTTGTTTTTTCCTTACCTTTTTTGCTGTCGGTCTTCCTCTTGTGAGTTAATTTTCTACCTTCTTCTGTACTTGTTATACCAATCTCTAATAGTTTTTTAATATCAGATATTTTCCGTTCAGACATACTATATTACTAATATATTAGAAGATTAATCTATATTCTTGTAACACTTTATTGATTTTATGCAATATATCAATCTTTTCTAAATTATATGGACGTATTTTTTTTATGGCTTCTTCATAATTATACCAACTAATTTTTCCTACTTCACTCCGTTGATAATTTTGTAAAGTATGGTCTGTAATAACTGCTAAAAAATATTTATGTGTATATGATTTAAAATTCGAACCAGTAAATGTTTCTTCATATTGGCATACATTTTGCAATAAATTAATTTTTGTTTTTGGAATTCCTGTTTCTTCTACAAATTCACGAATTCCTGTTGTATAATTTCTTTCATGATAATTTCTTCTCCCTTTTGGAAATCCCCATTCTGGATCGATCCAATTAGTTTTACTTTTTAATACTATGTCCTGTAATTTAATAATTTTACCTTGTATAATTAATCCGGACCGTAATGTTTGTAATTTCTCTCTCGATATTTTTTTTTCATGCATATATTTACTTCCTAAAGTTTCTCCACCCCACAATTCATTCCATAGCACATCAAACTCTTTTGTAATTATATTTGTCTTTTCATAATTTGTCATTTCATTTATAATATTTATAATATATTCGATATTATTGATATTATATTTACCACGAATAAAGTCTACATACCCTAAACTATCTTTACGACGAATCAACAAGTATTCATATTTTTTAATTGTTTTATTAAACTTTATACCTATTATACCTATACTAGTAATGGGTTTTTTACAATTAAAAAATATATGACCATTCATTCCACAATTATTGCAAAATTTATTACTGTTATTATTCATAGTTAATATGTTAAAACCAATTTGTTTTTATATCATTTATTATTAATGACTTTAAATCCAAAAATATGGGGACCTCCGTTTTGGTTTACACTACAAACAATCTCTATAAATTATCCTACTTCTCCCAATGAAACTACTAAAAAAAAATATTACGATTTTATACAAAATATCCCTTTGTTTATACCAGATGATTCATTTGGTAACAAATTTGTTGAATTATTAGATGATTTTCCAGTAACGCCTTATTTAGACTCTCGTACATCATTTATGAAATGGATTAATTTTATTCATAATCAAATAAATAAAAAACTTGGAAAACCAATTATTGAATTTCAAGATGGAATAAATAAATATTATGAACATTATAAACCACCGGAAATAAAAAATAAAAAAGAAATTAAAGAAAAACAAAAGATTATATATGGGACCTTTATTGTTTTAGCATTATTAAGTGCATTTTATCTATATAATAAATAATTATGTATATATAAGTTATATTATGCGAATAGAATTGTGGATATTTTTTATAACTGCTTTCTTAATATATAATACTTATTATGATGGAAAATATACTAAATTGTTAAAAGATAATATGAAATATATTAAAATTGGTATAATTGGATTTGGTGGTCTTATATTATATTTATTCTTAAAACGTCATCCAGGGGAATCTCATTCATTATTTAAACACGCAGCAGCAATTATTAAATATATGCCCATTGATAAAAATAGCAAATCACTAGTGTCACCTTTTTTAGACATTACACATAACAGTTCTTTTTTCTCTCCACAAAAAGTTTCGAACACTAATGATGTAAATGGAAACATATCTCCTGCAATGCAATCTAATCAAGGAAATAATTATAATAATTATGGTGGTGGAGGTAGAGGCAGTAGTAATAATAATTTTAGAAAACCTATAAAGCGTTCGGTTAGTGAAACAAAAAAAAAATATGTAGCGTCTAGTCAGAGTTGGACGTGTAATCATTGTAAACAACAATTGGATGCTACATATGAAATTGATCATGTTATTGAGCTTCAAAATGGAGGAACAAATGATATAACAAATTTAGTTGCTTTATGTAGAAATTGTCATGGAAAAAAAACAATGATGAACCGATTATAATAAACAATGATGAACCGATTATAATAAATAATGATGAACCGATTATAATAAACAATTATTTATTATAATCTAAAATATATATAATAATGAACACAACTTCTTTTTTGTCGACTATTAAAAATGGGTTTATTAAAGGTGTTGAACATACTAAAGCATCTGGTAAAACAATGTATGGATTTAGTAAAAATCATAAAGGTCCTTTGATAACCTTTGTTCTTATGATTTCATATATAATTGTTTCAATTCTAATATATAAATACGAGTCTTGGTCTATCTTAAAAGAATATTCTCTATGGACAAATGTTGTTTTCTTTATAGGGTTGTTCATATTCTTATTTACATTTGCAACTCAAACAAATGATGATATGCTAGGTAAAAAAATACCTTCAACAAAATACCAATTATTGAAGAGTTTTAAGTATATAGGGTTAATTGTCATTGGATTAGCAGTATTATTTGGAATTATATATATGTTATCATCGATAACTGCAACTTCTTATACAATTTCATTATTATTAGCAATAGGTGGTATATTAGGAATATTATACATAACATTCCTTGGAATTAAAACTTTACCTATTTACAAGAAAATAAAAGATACAGGAACATTTCAAATAATATATCATATTTTATTCCTTATACCTTGTATTTTATTTGATGGACTTCGTAATTTACATACAGACTTCAAAGAAACTCCAAAATTTATTTCATATATACTGCTTCTGGAAATAATCATTCTAGCTTTATATTTCATAATACCTACAATTAGCACTTATATTTTAACACATAAAGGAACACAATTGTTAAATAAACCAAAATATATTGATTATGAATTACAATTGGGAACATACGAGAATTTAAAACATAATAAAGGGTTTAATTATCATTATGGTTTAAGTTTTTGGGCATTTATAGATCAAAATAATCCTAGTAATAATCAAAATAGTTCTAAAGACGCCACTATTTTAGATTACGGAGGTAAACCAAAAATAACCTATAATGTAACGACTAATGAATTAAAAATATTTATGAAAGAAGGTATTGATGGTTCTAAAGTAATTTATAAAACTAAAAACATACCGTTACAAAAATGGAACAATTTTGTTATTAATTATGTAAATGGAACTTTAGACATATTTTTAAATAATAAATTAATTGCATCTGATGCGTCCGTTATTCCATATATGACAATGGATAATGTTACATCTGGTAGTAACGAAGGTATACACGGTGGTATAGCAAATGTTATGTATTATTCTGAACCAATTAGTCGTTCCAAAATTAATATGTTGTATAAGTATTTTTCAAATAAATATGAACCAACTACTCATAATAAAAACATATCGTCGTCTCCTCCGTCTCCGTCATCCCCTCTTCATTGGAAAAAGGATATTGCTATTAATTCTGATATGAAAATGGATATTACTGTTAACGAAACTAACTAATTACAAGAATAGAAGAATAAAATACAAAATATGTATGTTTTAATAATACCTTAGTTATCACAACCGTTTTAGTATATTTTAGTATATTTTAGTATATTATTAAAAAATCTAACATAATATTATACTATGAATACGCACAATATTATCATTGGTGTTGTAATTTTAATTATACTTTATTTGTTATATTCTTATTATTTCAGTAGTAGTACAGATACTACATTAGTTAAATTACACGATGCTACTACCCCAGATATTATATCTGCAAATCAAATACCTTCCGGAGTTACTACAGATTATACATACTCCATATGGTTCTTTATAAATGATTGGAACTACCGATATGGACAACCTAAAATTATATTTGGAAGAACCGATAACAATAATAACCCAGCACCATCTATTACTTTAGGAGCATTATCCAATAATATTAATGTTACTCTTGAAACATACGAATCAACACAATCTGGTGTTGCTAATAATCCTAATGGAACAACACATACATGTTCCATTGAAAACGTTCCTTTACAACGATGGACCAATTTGATTGTTAGTTTAAACACACGCGCATTAGATATTTATTTAGATGGTAAATTAGTCCGAACTTGTGTGCTTCCAGGAGTGCCCAAGATGAATCCTTCTAGTAATGTAATATTAACTCCCGGTGGGGGATTTTCTGGATATACGTCCGAGTTTAGATACATAGCAAATGCTATTAACCCAACCCAAGCCTACAATATATATAAAGAAGGATATGGAGGAAGTTCAATAATGGGTAATTTATTAAATAAATACAGAATAAAATTGGCGTTTGTAAAAGATGGAAAAGATGTAAATAGTTTTGAAATTTAAATATTCTTTTAACATATTTAATTTAACAATTTAATTTAACATATTTAATTTAACAATTTAATTTAACATATTTAATTTAACATATTTAATTTAACAATTTAATTTAACATATTTAATTTAACATATTTAAAAATAAACAATATTAGATAGCTAACAGCAAATATTTTGTTTGGTTCGATTCCTTTAGACTTGGTTGTCACAATGCTATCTGCATTTTTAATATTTTACAGTTGATGATAAAATATTAAACTTTATAAGAGATGGTAATAACTAATTTCTTAACTTATATATATATATATATAAAATGAGTGGTTTTGCAAAATTATCAGATGGATTTGGAAAATCAACTACAGATTTAAAACGTGGATTTAGCGGATTTGGTAGTAATAAATATGTTGCAGGAACAAAGCAATTTTTAGATTCTAACAGTATTGTTGCTAAAGTAGCTTTCTTGTTATTATTAGTAATAGTATTTGTTTTGTTACTTCGTTTAGGAGTATATATTATGTCTTGGGCATTTGCGCCTAATAAAAATCCTAAATTGGTTAGTGGTATGAAAGATGCAAAGAAATATACAATAATTCAACAAAACCCTGCTTTATCCAGTTCTAAACCTGTATTACGCTCTGTAAATCAGCAAGATGGTATAGAATTTACATATTCTACTTGGATATATATTGATGATTTGCAGTATGGTAAAGGACAATATAGGCATATCTTCCACAAAGGAAATGATAACATTGTTACAAGTGGAAAAAATGTTGGATTAAACTTCCCTAATAATGGACCTGGATTATATATTCATCCTACTAAGAATGCCTTAGTTGTAATAATGAACACATTCTCAAACATAAATGAAGAAATTATTGTGAGCGATATACCGCTGAACAAATGGATAAATGTAATTATTCGTGTTGAAGGCAACAATGTTGATATATATATTAATGGAACAATTGTGATGCGTCATGTATTAAAAGACGTTCCTAAACAAAATTATGGTGATGTGTATGTTAATATGAATGGCGGTTTCTCAGGGTTTTTATCTGATTTATGGTATCACGATTACGCATTAAATACAACAGAAATTTTAACAATCGTTCAAGATGGACCTAATATGAAAATGGATCAGTCTATGGATATATTCCCTCCTTACTTCTCTCTTAGATGGTATTTGGGAAATTAAATAAACAATTTAAATAATACAATTATATATTTTTATAATGATATAATATATAATTATGAGTTTTTCAAATAGAACAATTTTAACAGCAACATTAACTTCAGTCTCAACAGGTACACTCATAGTAGAAATAATTGCTCATGCTGGCATTTCTGTAAATGATTTAGTATATAACAATCTTGAATGTGTTAGATTAATAAATCCTACTCCAGGTATACCTACATTACTGAATTTTATTACAGCTCCTGTCACTACGTATGATGCGAGTTTTAATTCGAGTGGGCCTCCCCCATACACATCCCCATCCGGAGAATATTTTGAATTTGATACAATCGAGCCTAACCCTCTTGATATAGATCGCATATATTATGACGCGAGTGGTTCTACTGAAACAGGTTGGACAGACATAACTATACGAGATTATGTAGATAATACATCCAATGTACACATCGTCTTTGCGTTACCAGCTTCAGTAGCACCAGCAGGTACTACAGTAGACATGACCGTTGATAGTATAGTATTAACTAATCAATATAGAAAGTTTACATTGGCTAATTCATTTGGACTTATTAAGAATTATACACGAGGTTATAGAGCAATGACATCACAAAAAACCTTTTCTACCTATGCTTTTGTAAACCGCAAAAATCAATTGGTTAAAGGACTTCAAAACTCAAGAATTTTATAGATTATTTTGGTTCTATTTCAGTATGTTTTATTATATTTTTTCCTGCGTTTATTAATTTTTCTTTCTTTTTATTTTGATAAATTAATGGTCTAAATCCAGGCGAATGAGGAATAATTTTATATTTATCACCACTATTTAACACGACTTGTTTACGAGTCTTTATGTCATAATATACTTCCCCACAACCATAACATTTGGAGCATTCAATATACACTTTACACGCACCAAATACTTCACATTTGTGACAAGTTTTTCCATTACAATTTGTACAAACAGATTGTTTATATATTTGTCCTGTTCCTTTACATAATGAACATCGCTCATTATATAACTCTTTAATTTTTACCATATATATTATTCATTGATTTTATTTACAATACATATGATTATACGCGTAATTTAGGATTTATGCAAATATCTTTACTTGGAAAAATATCACCCGACATACACTTATCATTTTTACCGACATATACACAACTCCTAAATCCCTTTTCAGTTCCTATATAACAATATCCAGATTTGTTAGGGTTTTGAATAGAACTATTACTATTATCGGGTGAAGGTGGTGATCCAGAATTACCATCACTTACGTGAATATCTAATGTTTTTTCTAATACATCAAGTCCACTTTCTAATGTTCCTCCAGCAACATCTACTCCAGTTTTAGCACCAGTAGTGGCCATTTGTATAGTTTGCTTAGTTCCCTCAGCAAGTGTTCCTATAGCATCTTTACCTGTATCAGCAATTACGTCTGTTCCCCTTGCTAAATAATTAAAAATATTTAATCCTAATATTGAGAGAATAATAATAATAAGTAAAATTTTAGTTGTGTTTAACCATTCGTCCATTATAATTTCTATATATATAATATTTATTATTTTTATAGGTATTTGAGTGATTTATTTATATATATATATATATAATGCCGTATGAATTAGTTAAATGTCCAACAAATACAAAAATAGAATATAAATGTGTTCCAATAAAACAGGTGACTACTAAAACCAAAACTATGGATAAACCTATAGTTATGTCACCACCATCAAGTTCTTCTGTAGTTGCAACTACAAGAAAGAGATGTCCTAATGGAACGCGTAAAAATAAAAAGACAGGAAAATGTGAACCCAAATCAGGGGTTATTAAAAAAACTTTAAAATCCACAAAACGAGGTAAAAAAATACATACAAGAAAACTCCACAAAACTGTTAAATTAGTTCCAACTAAAAAAAAAGAACCAAGTCATATGTTTTTTGATGATGATAAAACAATTTCTGCTACAAAATCAAAAGCATCTGTACTGACAATTAAAAGTGAAACACCTAAAATAAATACACATTTAAGTTCCAAGATATATGATCTTACTTTCAGCAAAAAAAAATCATATAGTCCAGAGATTAATAGGTTGATGATTGATGAGATTACAAAGACTAAACGTCGCGATTTATTTGAATGTCCAAAACCTATAGACCAAGTTAAAATTAAACAAAAATCTGGCAAATATAAATGTGTTAACATTACAAGCAAGGGAGCACAAAAACAACTTATTAGATTTCTTAATAGACCACGAGTTGCTGATTGTATTACAGCACCTAAACAACATATGTCAAATTGTTGGTTTAATACATTATTGATGTCAATGTTTATTAGTGACAAAGGGTATAAATTTATGAAACCCATTAGACAAATAATGATTACTGGAACACGGTTAGATGGAACTAAATTACATGCTCAATTTCATAGAGCATTATTGAAATTTAATAATGCGATACAAGCAAGTATAGATTGTGTAGACCCGAATTTTTCATTACTATTGGATACAAATGAAATTATATATGATTTACATAGAACAATAAGTTATGATTTAGACTCCAGTAAATGGCACGTAATGTTTGAAGTTCCAAAAGTTGGAAAAGCAGGTAATCCAATAAAATATTACCAAGCAATTGTATCTGCATTACTGGATGATACTAATATACAAAAACATATATTTAATGTTAGTAAAATATCGTCTTTAAAAGACATAAAAAGTCTTTCAGATAATCCCGATATCATAGTTCGAAATTTCGCTGACAAATCAAAATATAATACAAAACTGCAAAAACCTGAAACGTTTAAAGTTAACGGACATACATATAAATTAGATAGTGTAGTGTTAAGAGATAACTCGAAATCCCATTTTTCATGTTATGTTACAATAAATGGCGAAGAATACGCATTTGATGGAATGACATTTTCGCGATTATCAAAATTTAAATGGCGTTCATTATTACATAAAAATAAGGATTTTAAGTTTGAAGATATAGATGTAAGATTAGGCTCCGCTCTTACATTTAATTTTAAAAAAGGGTATCAAATCTTATTTTATTATCGAATAGATTAATTCAAATTATAATATAAAACTCAAATTATATATTATATAATTATTCATGAATAGTATATCACGACGCATTCGTAGTACTGGAAATTTAGATAATTATCAGTTAACAAATACCCAGTCAAAATCACATAATATAGGTATTAGCATGAGTACAAATACTTCACCGCGTAGAAATGTTAATCATTCTAATTCAGTTATAGATCCGGAATTTGCTGAAGAATTAGAACATACCTTACGTCGAAATACGGAATATGAATTGGAAATAGTAGAACATGTGGAAAACGCACAAATTAGAATAGGCAGACCATCGTATTATACCCAATTATGTGATTTTACATACAAAACAATTTATTATAAATATAGTTGGAATTCTATTATGTTTTTATGGTTTTTATTTATTCGGTTGATGTATTTAAATTATGATTATGATGTTTCTATTTATAGTTGGTATAATGATACAATGTTTTTCATAATTGCTAATAATTATATTTACAAACGAATACATTGGAATAACGCAAATATATCATATTTTAATACTACATTTAAAGGGTGGTGTTACATTGTATTTTTATTAAGTTTAGGCATATTTACAATACTTAATGTCAATATGCCTCGTTTTTACTTAACCAAACATTCTGTGGAACATTTCAACGTACAAGACACATCAGTATTTTATTTATTTATATTATATGCTATCATAAACCAATGTATGTCTATACGATATTTATACAAACAAGATAATAAACTTATCATAAAACAATTATTCAAGTATATTTTAGTGTTGCTATATATTTTTATGGAGAGAATACTGGATATTTTCAATGTATATTATCCAAATAATGCAGATTTTATAAATCAATATCATTTTCACCATTGGATATGTGGATTATTTTTAATAGTTTTAACAGAATTAGATCAACCATATCATACTATGTCTCAATATATACATTTTGCTGTTTATTTACATGGAGTTGCAGTATATAGTTATGTCCCAATAATTACTTAAACCCTAAATTTAAATATTATCATATGGATAAGGAAACATATGATAATGTTGCTGTAGTTCAATATCGTCATCCAAGTGAATTCTTCCATAGAAATAGTGAAGGCGAAAGAATTCCAGTATGTTGCACATTGAGAAAATGTGGATTATGTATGTTAACACTTGTGATATGTATGGGAGGAGGGTTTTTAGGTAAGTATTTAATAGATAATTGGGATAAGTTGGAAGGAATTAGTTAATTATTTTCGTGTTTTGCGTCTATGCCTGCTTTTGCGTTTGTTGCGTGTTCTACGTACTCGACGAACGTGACGCGTCCTGAGTTTGCGACGTTTGTTGCGTGTTCTGCGTGTGTGTTTGCGTTTGTTTTTTCCTCCAATAAATACACGTGGAAGAGGGGGATATGTTGATAAGTTTTTCCAACTCCACCAAAATTTTTCAATATATCGTTTTTTATCTGATTCTGTAATATTGTTCTCTTCCATTTGTTCCTTTGTTGTCATATTTGTATAATAGTTTATTAAATAAATTCTTTCTGCCAATAAATACTCTTTTGTAGGAACATATAAATATCCATTATGTTCGCCTGACGTATTTGTATATCCTAACATTATTTGTTTAGAAGGTATTAAATTAGAACCATTATTTATACTTTTTAACATGTTTCGAAAATTTATATCTTCACTATCATATATTGTTATATCGCCAATTTTGACTATTCTAACATATCCTCTTCCATCATACAAGGTAGTTCCATGATACCAGGTAGTAGCATCATCCCTAATATAGGCTATTATTTTTAATACTTTTGGATTTTTATCATCTATACTAACCTTTAATGTAATAAATTGTGCTCCTGCTCCTGCTCCTGCTCCTGACGCTGCTCCTGCTCCTGACGCTGCTCCTGCTCCTGACGCTGCTCCTGCTCCTTCTGTTGAGTTGTATTCAAATGATTTTTTAAACTTAGTAATAAACCCTTTAATTTTTGGATTTGTTGAAGCATTTAATATAGGTTGTAATATATTAACTATATATTGATGTATTATAAAATTAGATATACTATTTAAGTTTTCTAAATATGGTGTTAATAAATCACTTACTTGTTTAAATGTAATTTCAGATTTTATTGGAGTTCCATATTTATGAATACCATATGGATCAGTCTCAGGTTCTAATAGTGATGTTTGGAATATTTTTAAATCAATATCAGATGTATATTGAGCATTAGTATATCTTCTCACAGCTAAACCACCCATTAAAAACATTTTATATCCTAATTCGTCCATTTCTTTTGAAACCTTCCCTATATCTGTTAATAACCTATCAATATAACATGAAAATATAACTCGTTCTAAAAATTGTTTATAATCTGTTGCTGTTGTAATATCATTGTTTTGTATAATTTCATCTATTGTATATGGGTTGTTACTTTCATTAAGAATAGAATAATTAGTAGGTTCTAAATAATTTATGATAGGTATAAATTTTGGCGGGGTGGATGATGAAACTGATGAATGTAACATTGAAACTGTTTCAGGCGATAATGTTTCAGACGGTGATGTTTCAGATGGTGATGATTTTCTAACAACTTCTTTTGCACGTTTTACTAATAACCTACCAGAACTTGTTGTGCCACCCGATGATGGCGTTTTTAATACTCCTATGTGTTTTGACATTTATATAAATTATGAAGATATAAAATTGATACGTATAATATACATTATTTATATTGAACAAATTAATAATCATGTCAAGTATAAATAAAATGTATTCTACTATGATTAAAACATCTATGATTACAGGGACGTGTTTTGGTGGTTATTATGGAATTAAAGAAGCAAATCGTAATTATTGTTCAAGGAAAGATTTGACTACTATAGAAAAAATGGGAGAATATTTCTGCTTTGGGTATATGTGTATTGGATTTAGTTTTACTGGAGGATTATTCGGATGTATGTATGGTGTAACATCTCCAATATCTATTCCTACAACAATGTATTTGATGATTAAAAAAAATCATAAACATCAAAATGAAAAAAATACTCCTGTTACCCCAAAACATATTGGATTATATACAAGTAATTTCCCAACTCAAATAGAGGGATCCCATAAAATAGAAACACGAGTATTGAACACTTATATTCCAACTTCTAAATATTGTGAAGATGATAATACACCCATCAATGATGTTTCACCTCTAGAAAATGAAAAGCGTTAGACTTTACTAATTTCTATCAATCTTATTCAAATAAAAATGCAATTTACCTGTTAATGTTCGTTCATTTGCCCAAAGTTCTGTCAAAGTTGCATCATCATTATTTTTTTCTGCGCGTTTTATAGATATTCCAATTTTTTTTAATTGCATCATCAATCTATCTCTTTCTTTAATATATTGATTAACACGTTGTGAACGCTTAGATTGTTCGTGTAATTGTCTTGCGGTTTTAGTATTATGTTTAGGCATAGTTATTATATACATATATGCCACTATGTTTATATCAGTTAATTATAATTATATAAAATATTATACACATTATGACCTCGGTATATATTTAAAATTATTAATTACATTTATCTTCTCTATTGTTTTTTCTAAATTTGTTTTCTTAATTCCATGATATAAATAATCTGTTTCTGGTTTTACTTCATTTTTTTTAATTTGTTTATAAACATTGTCTATTCTTTTTACCGCATTTTCTACCAAAGTTTTATTTTCAATAATTTGGATTTTGGTATTACACGATTCAGTTAATAATGCTATAACAAAATATATAATACTTTTTCTCCGTTTCTTTACTCCTGGAGTATATCGTATACAAAATAATTTCAATAAACTTTGAATTATTTTTCCTATCATTTTATTTCGTTTGGTTGATTCATACAATAATACATCCCAAATAATCCAAACAATATCTTTTTGTAATTTTCCATCTACAGGAATGAAAGCACGACGCTCACAACAACATTTTTCTTTTTTCTTTTTACATGCTGCTTCAAATTCCAATATCCACTCCACCCAATAACATGAATTATGTGTATTTAATGTATTGGCAGATATATTGTATGCTAATTCATTAACTGCTATAAATAACTCTTTAGGATCTTCTTTCATACATGTTGGTTGTCCATAATTAATATTATCTGCTTGCAGTTTATACCCTAATTCAGTCATATTAAAATCGTTTTTTCCTATCTTAATAGCATCATAACTATGTTTTTTCCGAGAGAAACATAAGATACATATTAATTCCGCAAATAATTTTCGCACCTTATTATTATTTCTCATAGCCAATTCATTTGTAAGATATCCATTTGATACAATCTCTCTAAAATTATCCATTCGCATATTCACATAAATGGGTAATTTAGGATTTCCAATATGAATATGTTTGCTTACGCATAATATAATACATTCCCATACATCCTCATAATGTCCAGCACAAACCAATTCAGCACTCCAATAACAACTATCTTCTAATTTCCCATTTATTAATGATTTTATTAATTGTGTTTTAACCGACCCTTTCTTATATTTTGAAAAACTTATGCCTACAAATTCTTTTTGTGTTCTTTTATCATTAATCTCATTATCATTCATTTATAATTATAATTCTATAAAAAAAATACCAATAATACATATATATGAATTTAATTCAAAAATGTAATAGTAAAATCATATCATTATATAAAAAATCGTCCTTATGGATGAAAGTTTTAATAATTGTAAGTGTTTTATTATTAGTTGCGATGGTATATAATCGCCATAAACCTCGCATCGAAGGTTTTACACAACAAGAAAAATTTATTGCTAAAAAAGGTTCGCAAGTATATGATAAATTTTATGTTGATCTATACGATGATTTAATATTTGACGCAGCCAAAAATAAATTTGAAATTACTGAAATTATGCGTGCCACTAATATGAACCCCAAAACATCCGTTGTTTTAGATATTGGTTCCGGTTGTGGTCATCATGTCAAATTATTGTCAAGTAAAGGATGTGATGTTGTAGGTTTAGATAAATCTAAAGAAATGATTTCAAAAGCTAAAACAAAATATCCTGGATTAACATTTGAAGAAGGAGACGCAATGACTGCTATGAAATATCCAGCAGGTTCTTTTACAACTATTATTTGTCTATATTTCACAATATATTGCATACAAGATAAGCGAACATTTTTTCAAAATTGTTATAATTGGTTAAACCCTGGAGGTTATTTAGCAATTCATTTAGTAAATAGAGATAAATTCGATCCAATTCTCAATATAGCCGATCCATTAACTATGGTGTCTGCCCAAAAATATGCTAAAGAACGCATCACGAACTCTGTTGTTAAGTTTAATAATTTCCAATACAAAGCTGATTTTAAATTAAATAAAGAACGCAATGAAGCCGAATTTGATGAAACTTTTAAAGATGATACAACAGGTAAGGTGAGAAAAAACACCCATACATTATATATGCCTACGCAAAAATCTATAATAGCAATGGCTAAAACCGCTGGATTTACATTAAAAGGTAAAATCGATATGGTTGGATGTCAATACGAATATCAATATATTTATATTTTACATAAACCCAAATAAATTTCTGTATTATATATATAATGGCAGATGCTTCTAATGAACAAAAGTTATATATTGCAATTATACACCAAGATTTAGAGGAAATTAAACGATTAGTACAAATAACCCCTATAAATGTTAATTTCAAACCAGAAGAAAATAAAACAATTCTAGATGTAGCTAATAGAGCTATTGATGATATTATAGAAGATCAAATCTATTATACTTCTCGTGAGTATATATCTTTTGATGATTATATGAGATGTATAGGAGATGATAATCAAACCATTGAGGAAGTTGACAGAAGTAATTTTTCTCATGAATTGCTAGAAAAATGCAACAAAATAATAGAGTTACAAACTGAATTAAATAATGCGCATGATATAAAAAGGTTATTAATATCCAAACAAGCAAAAACACACGAAGAACTCGCACAAGTTGGGGGTCGTCGTAAAAACAAGCGTAAAACCAGAAAATCTAAAACTAAACGTCGTCGTAAAAACAAGCGTAAAACCAAAAAATCTAAAACTAAACGTCGTCGTAAAAACAAGCGTAAACCCAGAAAATAAAGTGGTAAATACTTATGTGTATAAATGACATATAAATAGTATTTGAAAATAATATATAGACATCCAATATGCTTCTCTATATATTAACATACGCTATAGTAATATATATTTGCTACTTCATATATTTCCGTTTACGATTTCGGTTTTGGTCTACACAACCAGTGTTTCATTTCCATAATTTATGGTATTGGTTGTTTCCCCCAGGGATTATATATCACACACCATTTAAACGTAATAAATATTATACTCCATATAATGTGAATGTAGACACATTCAATTCCTTGTCTTCTCTCCATTTAGAGAAATGTATAGATGTAATTCAACAGAATTATTTACAAGAAAAGGAAATTTTGTACAATCCTACCCGTTCTAATATAATGTCTTATTTTGAAGGACATAACAATCCATGTTTTATGTCATATTATTTTAAAAACAAAGTATTAACAGATGTAAAAACGAAACGATTAATTCCACAGAAAGACATCATAGCGTGTTTAACTGCGCGACCATTGGAAATAACATTATATTCAAAAGAAAATTTTAATGCGTATTATGTTGACTATTTATGTGTAAAAAAAGGAGAACGGAAACAGGGATTGGCTCCGCGCGTAATTTATACCTATGCAATTGAAAGTAGAATTGCTAATCCAGACATATCAGTGTTTATGTTTAAGAGAGAAGGTGAATCTACTGCAATAGTTCCAATAGTTGTATACAATAGTTTTATGTATGATTTAAAATTTTGGAACAGTAATACGCGATTTCCAGCGCCATATAAATTAACCAGAGTGAATGATGGCAATTTTAATTTATTGGTGAATAAATTTCAACAAATTCGTGCTAAGTTTGCGTGTACTATTACATCTAATATATCTAATATAGAAGTATTAGTTAAAAATGAATGGATTATTCCATATATTATACATGATGCTCATGATATTGTAGCAATATATTTTTTCAGAAATGGTTGTGTGACATATGAAGGTGGTAAAGTAATTGAATTAATTGCGTCAGTATTATTTCAAAATGAATTTACGGAGTTTTTTGAACTAGGGGTATATATGGCTATAGATGAACTTAAAAAAAAGCACTACAAATATTTTACAGCAGAAAATATGGCTCATAATGGTATTCTAATAAATAATATTAATAATAAAAAAACACCGATGTATAGCGTTCCGTATTCATATTATTTTTATAATTTTGCTGTGCGACCTTTCATACAACAAGAGGTGTTTATATTGTGTTGAGGTGATTATATTGTGTTGAGGTGATTAACGGATATATTTACCTACACGTGCAAATGAATCTACAGTAAATATTACAAATACACCTAGAAAACAATACAAAATAAGTTCCTCAGTTACATGACCTGTAGTCTCGTCTTTGTTTTCTTCCAATAAATGAATCATATAATTTAGTTTTTCTAAAAGTTCATCTTTATTTCCATGAACTTGTTGTTGATCGGCTGCTTTTGCATAATATGGAACATACCCATTATGGTATTGTCCTGCATATTCAGCAGTGGTATTCATATCCCTAAATGCTTCTGCTGTTACAACATCATCTGTTTTATTATCAGTAGCCTTAGTACAATTAGTACCATTAGTAGGTTGATATAGCGATGCTTCTGGTTTAGTTCGTATCGCAGTTTTAGATTGTACGACAGGGGCAGGAGGAGGATTAAAATTGGCTAATTCGAATTCATCATCAGAATCATCATTACCATTCATATTGCTAGTCAAATGTTCTAAAGAATAATTCTTTTGTTGTCTTTTTTTCTTTATTGTTTTATTTAAGTCCTTCCTATTTAATTTTCTATTTTTATTTTCACTTTTAAATTCTGATGGATTTAATAAGTTATTCATTACTTAATAAAAATATAGATATTATTTTAATTTATAAACGGAAAAAAATATATTAATTGTATATAGAATGAAATTAAAAATTCAATTAACATTAATTTTAGTATTAGTTGTGTTAATGTATTACAATCCATTATTTTTAACCGATATCACACGCTCACCTTTAGGGAAATTAGCATTAGTAGGAGGTGTTTTAGGACTTTCTTATAAATTTGGAAGAAATACTGGGATTATAAGTGCATTAATTGTATTATTATTATTACACAATTGTTATGAAGGATTAGAAAATAAAAATGATGCTAAACAAACAGAAAAAATATCAGGAGATGCTGATGATAAAACCCCCGACTCCAGCGCTGATGATGAAGAAGACGAAGATGAAGATGCAACGCAAGAAAAAGAAGCTGCTGATAAAACTACAAACACTATTGTTGCAAATGAAGAAGTAATGCGTCCAAAAGCTTCTAACGAAACATTAGCATCTGATGGTGCAGGTCCATCATCAGAACCATTGGCTATGCCTGCAACAACTACTGAAGGATTTGCTCTATTAAATTAATTTCAATCATTGTAATGCCAAAAAAATATCACAGGTATTATTTTATAAAAGTATTGTATATGAATAATTCAATACTTTTTATTATATGTATTGTATGTATTGTATTAATAGGAATATTTTTACATCAACACTTCATTGTTAAAGAAACCTTTATTTCAACACTTAATAAACACATTAATAAACAAAAACGAAACATAAGATTACACCGCAATTATTTGCATAATAAATACATTAAACCAATTCAACATCTAGTAAAAAAAAAATTATTTAGATAATGTATATATATGTTAAAATTAATTCATAAATCATTACAAAGTTTAAATAATAGTAAATTTTTTGCTGGAATAGTTATGATTATGCTAAACATAGGTTCTAAATATATAACTATAGAATTAAGTAAAAATCAAAAACAATATTTAGAAAATTCTATAGCACGTCAATTATTAATTTTTTCAATTATATGGATGGGAACACGTGATATATATTTATCTATTGGATTAACCGCTGCATTTACAGTGTTAACAGAATATGTGTTCAATGAACAAAGCTCCTTCTGTATATTACCTGATTCATTAAAAAAATTCCAACATGTTTTAGACAAAAACAATGATACTTATGTAAGTGATAAAGAAATGCAAGATGCAATACGTGTATTAGAAAAAGTTAAACATCGAGAACACAAACGAACACAACTTCAAATGTTAAATACATTTAAATAAATAATACTATTTACTGATTTTAGCATTGTATTAGTATATACAATGCTAAAATTTAAAACAACAATTGACGTATCCTTTATATTATGAACACTCTTTATATTCTTAAAATTTTCCAAATATAAATTTTTAAATCTCCCTTATTATTAAGTATAATATAATGTCAAACACATTACAAAACCCTACAGAACATATATTAATTATAAAATTAGAAAATAATTTACTAAAAAACCCATATTATTTAAATTTTAATAAATATGCTATGTCTATTCATAACGTAATAACACGTAAAACTCTTCCTAAAAAAACACCAATTAATAATACCACTCGTAAAATAATTAAATCAACCCCAGATAAATTATCTGTAAAACCACAGAAATTACAAATTCAAAAGGGGGGGAAGGAAACACAATCATCTAGTACAAATCAAGCATTATTAAAAAAAGATAAGGATAAAAGGGAATTAAAACAAATTGCTAAATTAAGAAAAGAAGAAAAACTGAAACAAAAACTGAAACAACGTAAGCAACCGAATATTAAAAATTATATGAAAATAAAACCTTGGTCTAGTGAAAATTATGCATTAGGAACTATTAGTAAAACATCTTATATGACAGAAATTATTTCAAATTTATTAAAAACGATATTTAAAGATAAAACATACACTATGTGCGTTAGAAGACCGCATCCATTAAAATTTATTAATGAGTATACTTCGCCACAATTTCCCAAATACCGAGAACCAATATTTTATTATAGCGGTGAATTAAAATGTGAAAAAGCCAATATATTTGATAATAAAAATAAAATGTATGAAATAATTTATGACGCTGTTCCCTTTAAAATTAGTAGTTATATGTGGGATGATAATGTAAATGCTATTCCTTATAAGGATATTATAGCAGAAAAAAGTGGTAAATATGCAGGATATTATAAATTATTGAATAATTTGAATATTAATGAAAACGCAATTATATATATACCAACCGTTCATTTATATTTAATTAAAAAAGATGCTACTTTTACAGATAAATTTACAGCAAAATGTGACTATCATAAAATGGAAATAAGGAAAATAATGCATAAGAATAAATTAAGACGAGATGATATTAAAAAACAAAAAAAAATAAAGGAACAACGGGAACATAAAAAAACACAGAAGAGGATTAAATATGATGAAAAAGCACGAAGAAAAACTAAAAAGCACGAAGAAAAACTAAAAGAAGCAAAACGAAAACAACAACAAGAAGCAACACGAAAACAAGAAGCAAAACGAAAACAACAACAAGAAGCAACACGAAAACAAGAAGCTATATATAATATATTAAATAAGGGACAAGGAGGACAAAATCAATTGCATAAAATAGATATAGTGAAGTCATTATGTTATGGATTTACATCTCCGCGAACATATGATATAGAACAAAATAAACAAATTATATTAAAGTGGATACATAATATATACACAGCACAACCAAAACAGAAAGTTGATAAAAAACTAGATGTAAATAAGTATGCGATTAAGTTGAAAAATGGGGAAAGTATCATTATTAGAAATAAAAAATGGGATTGTAATAATATTAGAAAATGAAAAGGTATAATGTATTTGTAAATATAATTTTACATATACCTACATATTTTTTATTATTCGGGTGCTCGTCTCGATACTTGAATTTGTTATAAATAATTCTTATTTACCTTCGTAATACATATATCTAGATTTTCTTCTGCTTTTGCTACATCTATTATAGTGTCCTGACCAATTAGGTTTATCAATTATATATGTTTTAATCTGTCCTATATTGACTACTGACCCCTGTCTACTAATTAATGAATTCTGTCTACCAACTACTGACTCCTGTCTACTAATTAATGAATTCTGTCTACCAACTACTGACCCCTGTCTACTAATTAATGAATTCTGTCTACCAACTACTGACCCCTGTCTACTAATTAATGAATTCTGTCTACCAACTACTGACTCCTGTCTACCAACTACTGACTCCTGTCTACTAATACTAACTCCTGATGTATCATACACTGCATAATATAATGTTTTGCATGGAATCTTTATAATTTCAATATCGGTGTTGGAAATATCATCCTTTAGTTGTTTGCTTTGGATATGGTGAACCACCCTAACACTTTTTTTATTGAAACACATATGTATATGTTTGATATTTTTTTATATTTATATCAAATTTGTTAGTACAAAACCCTATTTGTTCATTTGTATCATAATTAAATACATCTATCCCTATATTAATATCTTTAACATATGATATATTCTCATCACAAATATTATTCCAAAACAATGGGTTATCTATAAATTCTTTCATATCATATGTGTTCATTTTAAATATATAATAATATGAAGATGGAACATTATTATATATTTTTCGATATTTAACATTGTTATTAATAATTGTAATAGATTTTTCCAGTGATGTATATTTACGCATCATATTAAATAGAATATGTGTAGTATAATTTCCTACTAATCCATGTAATATATTATTATGTTTGGGATTAATAATTAGTTTTGGTACACATAATACATTGTTAGGTAATCCACTCATTAACTTAGTTTTTTTCATAATCCAAAGATTCGCCATATGGACGTTGTTAATTGAAATATAAATAAAAGAATTTTTATATTTCAATTTTAATAATATTACATACATCTTTACAAAATAAAAACAATGATATAATCTATTACATAATAAATTTAAAAAAATATTTGTTCATCAAAATAAAATTTAATATATCTTGTTCAATAGAAATATTGGGAGACCAAATATTCATATCATAGAGCATATGTTGTTCTGAATACAAAGAGTTATGGTTTTTAATGTTGGATAAACAATAATCATTAACATTGGTTGAATGTTCTATATTTGTCATACAAGTATCTAGACTCCAAATAGGAGGACGAAAAGGGTATAATTCTGGATAAGTAATTATAATATGTAAATCAATATAATAATGTTCATCAATAAATGTAGATATAACCCAATTTATATCATCTGGTAATCCTATATCTATTTTTCTAATATACTTAACTAGGGTTTTTGTAGGATTAGAATTATACACAATACGCAATGTATCACTTTGTAAACTATTTCTCTGCAAATATATTTTGATATTATCTTGTGTATAATTCATAATATTAAATATATTATGTAATTCTATTATGCCTTCATTATTAAATTCTTTTTTTCTTCTTTTTAACCAAACTTTATTCATAATAGTTAATATATAATAACTATTATAATATTTATATAATGGTTTATTTCTTATAAATAATGGGTTTTTAAGGGCAACGCCCTTATATGTAATGGGTTTTTAAGGGCAACGCCCTTATATGTAATGGGTTTTTAAGGGCAACGCCCTTATTAGATATTAAGACTTACTGTATTTTTCTCCGAACGAGGTCTTCTTTTTGATCTTCTTGGCATATTATCAACTTCACTGGTTATTTTTTTTAATTCATCAATACTAATAATACTAGAAGTTTCCTTTTTTCCTCCCATCATTTCCTTTTGTCTGATATTAATCTTTTTTGTTTTTAATCCAGATAGTAAATCACTAATATCTCGGGGTCCCTTCATATCTGGACGGGGTTGTCTTGGTGGAGAACGTTTAATAGGTTCACTATTGAGTGCTGAACCAAAATTTCCTTCCATATTAACAGCATCATTAAAACTGGGCCTTCCACGACTCATTCCAATATCCGGTCGTGAAGATGGAGGTCCGGGTGGTATTATTTCTGGACGATGTAATGTAGACAAATCAGGTTGAGGGGGTCCAGGCGGAGAACCCATTGGTGGCATTTGTCTAGATGGTCCATTATTACCACTATTGCCCATTACTCCATTCATAAATCCACCAAATCCAGGATTATCTTGACCCATAGTATTCACGGCAGCACTAGTAAATTGTCGCATTAAATCTGGGTTCTGTCGCATAATATCGTCCATGCCTGGCATTGCGGATTTAAACATAGTATTTGTCATATGAACCATAATAGCACTGCCTCCCAATTGGAATAATAATTTCAATTCAGGTGCCATTTTAGCCTTGGATTTATATTTCTCATGCAATTCTGCAAATATTTCATCATAATCATCCATATTTTCTGTAACAGATTCCCCCCATCCATCTAATTTAACATCAAATGGGTCAAATTTTCCATTTAAATATTCTAACCCAGTGACTGCTGCCATCATCATTTTTCCTTGAAATTTAATAGAATTCTGTCGTTCTTTATCAGAAATTATCATTTCATATTCCCCTTGCATTTCCATCAAACTAGATTCCATAGTATATTTCTTGCTTAACTTAACCCCTTTTCGTTCTAATTTTTCTAATTTGCGTAAATATTCAAATTTTTTACGAAGTAATTCTTCTTTAGATAGGACTGGTTCAGAAGTAACCTTAATAGTAGGATCTACTGGAATTTCATTAAATTTTTTAAACCCATCCCATGTTTCATTTTTAGCTCCATTTTGTGATGTAGATGTAGCAATATTTGGTTTGGTATCATTTGTAAATGAAACACTAATAGGAACACCATTGGTATTAGAATTATTTGACATACTTGGTTTAGATGCGGCATCAGTAGAAAATGTACTACTAAATATTTTGCTGGTTGCATCAGCACGTGATATTTTAATATTTTCGGATGATAAATTATTCAATTCGCTTTCTAACTTATCTAAATCGGTCATATTAATATCACTGGTTGGTGTACGTGAACCACTTTTTTTTTTATCATTCATTAACATTTCAACACCAGGACCAAAATTAACAGATTTTGGGGTAGAAGCACGTGACGATTCATTTATCTTAATTGTATTTGGTGTTTTATTAATATTAGATATATTAATGGTTGAACCAATATGAGACTCTCCGAGATTAATAACTTCTAAATCGGCCATTTCTTATGTTGTATTAAGAACTTATAATTTTAAGTAAGACGCATTAAATATATAATAATATATTATACGCAAAAATATTATGTTGGTATAAAAAGTTGAGAGTTTTTAATATACCAATATCCTTGTAAAAAACAATCTGCTAAATCATCTTTTTTTTTATGAGAATTAAACATGTCCTCCCACATAGCAAATTTCTGGTATTTTTGAAATAATGCTTTTGTAGTAGATACTCCTAATTTCTTCTTCTCTCTGTAACTGAGTTTTTGTTTGTTAATAAACTCCTTAAGTTTGTTAGATGCAGAAATAAATTCTATACAAGGAGTGTTATTCATTATAAAATATTGTGCTATCATTCCTTGAAGAGTTTTCATTCTATTTGCCAATGGACTAATTTGATTTTCAATAATAACACAATCAATGTTATGTTTATTAAATAAATCATCAAAAATATGTTGTATATTTCTTCCTAAAACAACCAAGTTAATATTATCGGCTCTGATTGGAACAATAATGTCTAAAAATTGTGTATTTAAATATTCTTCTATTATTTTAATATAATCATCTTTAAGTTTACAATTCTGACTATCAATAGAATTATCTTTACAATATTTTTTAATATCAACCAATTTGCGTTTTTTTATCTTGGGTAAGGTATTTTTAATATTGGGAATATGATAATGTGAATAACGAGCATGTATTTTACAATAAAATTTATCTTCTTTAAAATATTTCGGTTCACGTGTGCATTCTTTGGTTAAAAAACAACATTTTTTGGGAAGTTCTGTTTGACAAATATTTATCACATCCCAACTATCAATTTCAAAATAGGTTTTTTCATTTATAAAAAATAAACAATATGCTAAATTTTTCATTCCCACATCAATACTTAAAATTTTCATAATAAATTTTATATAACTATACAATAAAACTAATATTTATATGTTTTATTGTACAAAAACTATATTTTACTCATATTAATTACTTCTGGGTTTGGTTAAATATCCTTGTTGACTCATTAAAGGTGCTTCTAAACGACTTTGTAATGCTTGCCGACTAAGATACATATTTTTAAGATCGCTTGTTTCATATCCATAAGGTTGTGATGCATCAGAACAAGATGTATACAAATATTTACCTAATGGTGCTGTAGGTAAAGAGTTACCATATTGACAAAAACCACATTGATCACAAGCAGCTTGTTGATTTGTTTTAATAACTGAATCAGCATTTTTTATAAGAAATTGTCTATATTGATAATTGGTTTGAATATGTGATTTTTTAATTAAATTATTATTAATATCACAGGCAGGTTGCCAAGATGCATAGTTTCTCCCATCACTCATTAATGGTGGATAATTAAAATGAATATTATTAGATCCGGCATAACAAGTTCCCCAACTCATATTATATAATATAGTAAAAGAAAATATTATATAATCATCTCCCTAACTATTGTTGTAACAATTGTATTAATTCATTTTTTTTCATTTTACTAACATTTGAAGATAAACCTTGATTTTTAACAATTTCTCTTAAATCCTTAACCAACATTTTTGCATAATTAATTTTGACAGATGAAGATGTATTACTATTGGGAATCTCATCTACGACATTTGTTTCTGCTACATTATCGTCACTAACTTCAGTTGGAACAGATGCTTCAGTCGATGCTTCAACAGATGCTTCAACAGATGCTTCAACAGATGCTTCAACAGATGCTTCAACAGATGCTTCTAATGTAGTATGTTTTGCTATATCTTCTACATGTAGAGGAAATTGTTCCAAAGAACTTCCTAGAGAACTCCCATCAGATAAATCACTTTCAATAACTGGTATATTTACATCACATGATTTATTAATTACAATATTTTTAATATGTTCTATGTCATCAGATAGTTCAATAATTTCAATTGGTTTGGATGTTTCATCTAACATAGTTTCAATATCTGTTGATGTAGGAACATGTTCAACTCCATCTAAAAATAAATTGTTTGATGAAATATGTATTGTCTTGGTATATAATTCATTGTCCGTATCACTATCGGTGTCAGAACCTGCATCAGAACCTGCATCAGAACCTGCATCAGAACCTGCATCAGTATCTGTGTCTGTTTCCACATCAGTGTCAGAATCGGTATCAGTCTCCGTATCAGATTCAGAATCATCGGATACATCAATCATATTATTTGAATTCACGTCGTTTGATGTTGTCCCAGTGTTATTACTTTCAGTAGAATATACTCTAATACCATTAGATTGACCGGTACTACTTAAACCACCTCCAGACATATTTCTAAGGTTCCGTTGTTTAATAGTTTCTTGCTGTATAAATTGCATCAATGTGCTGAGTTTTTCTTCAATTGTAGTAACCTTTTGTCTAATATAAAAAAAAAGCAATAATCCTATAAATGTTGTAAAACATAAGCTTATAATCAATCCTTGACTTAACGCCATTATACAAATATTCCTAAAAAGTAATTTTAAACCAAACGAGTTATAATGTTTTTATTTGATGTGTTATTTCTGTTGGATATTCTAAATCATATAAAACATTCAATCCTCCCTTTATATATGATATACCATCTACTAATTTATACTTATAATCAATTATATCATTATTAATTGAACACAGCATTTGCTTATTAACTATAGATTTATCCTTCTTATGAATAGAACAAACCTTATGATAATGCGTTGTTAACATAAAAGATACTTTTAGTTCCGATAAATATAATAAATACGATTTCGCTGCAATGATGGCTTCTTGAGGATTTGTTCCAGAATAAAGTTCATCAAATATACAAAAATGTCTTAAATGAGAATGTGATTGTATATTTTTCAATATATCTAAGCATTTACGAGCCTCTGCTTGAAATAAACTATCTCTGCCTGAGGTTTCAGGTATATTCAAATACGAATAAAAAAAGTTGTATGGATTTATTGTTGCTGTTTTATAACAACCAAATCCAATTTGTTGAGAGAAGATTAAATTCAATAATGTGGATTTTAATATAGTGGTTTTCCCAGAAGCGTTTGGACCAGTTATCATATATTTTTTATCAAGATTAATGGAGTTGGATACGTGTGGTGACATAATATGTGGTAAATAATATTGTTTCTTAAGTCTTGTTTTTTTACCAAAAGAACATTTGTTAATTCTTCTCTCTACAATATGTTTCTTCAATCCATTTAAATTGTCTAAAAATCCTAACAATCCAAAACTATATTCAATAGTATCTGATATTTCTTTATCATAAAATATTGTGTAAAAATTACTCATATATGTTCCAATATTATGTATGTTTCTAATGTTGAATTTTTCATTATGAATGTGTTGAATAAGAGTTTGCGTATGTAATAGCTGTTGTTTTCTCTCTAATAAATCCTGCGTGAACCCATTAAATGAACCTAATTTTTCAATATGTGTTAAAAATGTATCAATTGTGTTTAAACTATAACAGATATGTTGTTTTGTAAGATATAAGAATTTCTGTATTCTGTAAATATTTTTATAGAATTTATAACATGATAAAACATTTTGATATAAACTAAATATGTAAAAAGCACCTATCGCAAGAGCGTATACTTTCTTATCCCAATTATCACGACTGGAAAATTCTTTTATTAATTTTCCAAAGGCGTGATTGCGAAATTGTTTATATAATAATGATTTGTATATATCAAATGTTATAGGTGCTTTCATTACAAACTTAACAATAATAAATGGCATAATTAAAAAAACAATTGGTATTATTAAACTAATAATAGGCGAAGTTAAATTATATATAGTTACCAATTGTAAAAATTTCGAAGATTTGTTGCAAAATTCTAAATGCTCCCATTCAATGAAAGAATATTTTTCTTTAAATGCTGTTTGATTTTTAAATTCATTCCATTGTTTATAATAATTGTAATCAATTAAATCTGTATGTTTATATTTCTTCATAAGTATTTGAAAATCCGATAAAAAATGAGTGTTTGTGGTGTAGTATGAACACCATTTACAGGTCATAATATTACCAAGATTAGTTTGATTATTAAATAAAAATTTATATAAACTTGTTTCTCCACCAAGTTCTAGATCATTAATTATATCTACATTTAATTTTGAATTTTGTACATATTCAATTGGAAGTTTAAACTGAGATAATATATTTTCGTTGTCCATTAATACAAAGAAAATATATTATAATACGAATGTAAATACGAATTTTTCAATATGTGTAAGAATATTATTCTTCAAATGTTATAAATAATTTTCTCTAATAATATAGTTGACGTGATATTTTTATGTTGATTTTCGTGCAAACTTTTCAAAATTTAATGGTAAATCATCAATTTGAGTATTATAAAATTGTTCAATTTCTTTTAATTTCAAAATATCACGACGAGTAATAAAATTAATAGCAAGTCCAATTCGCCCCCATCGTCCACTTCGTCCAATACGATGAATATAGGTGTGTTTATTTTTAGGAATATCAAAATTAATAACTACACTTACTTGTTGTATATCAATCCCACGTGCTGTAATATTAGATGAAATTAATACTCTACTTTTACCATTTTTAAAATCATTAAAATTTGCTTTTCGTGTGGCTTCATCCATACTGCTATGAATTCCGACAACTGGAAACTGATCTTGTATCATTGCATCTGTTAAATCCTGAACTCGTTTAATTGAATTACAATATATAATACATTGTGATACCGAAATTGTATTGAAAATATCTTTTAATGTTTCATATTTTTGATGATCATCATTTACATTTAATTTAAATTGTTTAATACCGTCTAATGTTAACATTTCATTTGTAACCAAAATTTTCACAGGATTACGCATAAATTGTTTTGTTAATGAATTAAGTTCTTGGGGCATAGTTGCACTAAATAATCCTACTTGAGTATCATTGTTTAAATATTGGAAAATATTATAGACTTGTTCTTTAAATCCAGAAGATAACATTTCATCTGCTTCATCTAATATAAAGGTTTTTACATTATTGGTTTTTAAATGTCCTGTTCGAATTAAAGCATGTATACGACCAGGACATCCTATAACAATATGGGGGGTATTATTAGACAATAATTCTTTATCTTTTTCTGTAGGTGTACCACCAATTAATAGTTGTATAGTTATTTGTAATGATTGACCTATCCTATTACACACATTATAATTCTGTGTTGATAATTCGCGTGTTGGAGACATAATAATAATTTGAGTTTTATTAACCGATTCATCAATTAATTGCAGTGCTGCTATTGAAAATGCTCCTGTTTTACCAGTTCCTGATTGGGCTTGAGCAATTACATCTTTACCACTTATCATAGGAATAATAGACTGTTGTTGAATATTACTTGGTTTATCAAATCCATAAGAATAAATACCGCGCATTAATTTTCCTTTAAAATCAATATTATCATCATCCCATGTAGTAAATGTAGAATTTTTTACATCAAAATTACTATTTTTATAATCACATTCACTTGTATCATCATCCGTCCCACACCCTGTTTTTAACACGTTGTTATTTGAAAGATCCATGTTGTTAATTATTATTATCACTAATGCTTTAAGTATGTTATATCAATTTTATTATTATGTATAAAATTGATATAACAACATAAAAAAATACACATATAATATAATATATAATGGCAGCAATGTTAACACGAACTAATACATATTATTCTATAGATTATTTTAATAAATTAGAATTTGATGGATTTAATTATACTATATCAGATAAAGCTATTCATACTATAAATAAAATATCTAAACTGGTTGGTGCTCCAACTTATAAAAAAACACCTATATTTAAAAAGAATTTAAAACAACCCACCAATCATAAACAAAATCATTATGACACAATTAGTAATATTGAATGGAAAACATTACGTTCATTTGAAATTACCAAAGTTGTTAATAATGAAGAAGGTATTAATAAGGAGATTAATATTATTCGTGGATATCTTAATAAATTGTCTAACGACACATATGATGATTTGTCTGAAGATATTATTGAAAAAATAGAACCATTAGTTACAATAGCATCCAAAGAAGATTTATTAAAATTAGGTTCACATATTTTTGAAACTGGTGCTAAAAACCGTTTTTATTCACAATTATATGCAAAATTATATAAGGAATTGATGGATAAATTTTCAATTATGCATGAAGTATTTCAAGATAATTACAATAATTTTTCATCAATTTTTAATAATATAGAAACATGTGATATTAACGATTATAACAATTTATGTAGAATTAATAGAGACAATGAAAACAGACGTGCTATGGCCGCGTTTTTCGTAAATTTAATGAAATGCGATATTATTACAGTAATAGATATGATTAATATTATACGAAAATTCATTGATATGCTATTTACCAATATGAAAGTAGAAGGAAATGTATCTATATGTGAAGAAATTTGCGATATATTGTATATTATTATTACGATTGGTATTGAACATTTAAGAAAAGAAGAGGATTTTATTGATTTATGGAATAAACTAGAACAATATTCAAATTTTAATAAAAAAATATATCCTTCTATAACTAATAAAAGTAAGTTCAAAATTATGGACTTAATGGAGGATTTTGCAACAATAATGTAACACAACTATATTTTTACACTAAAAATTATATTAAAATATATTTAATATTATTAGAATATATAAATGGTTGTTTCAGTTTTAGATAAATCTATTAATTATCCAGAAATACGGAGTATAAATGAAGATGATAAGTCAACAGATGTATCCTTGTTTTTTATTGAATTATTAGATGTACAAATTGTTGCGTCAGTTGGAAGTGAACAATACACATTTATAGATAAGGGTATTGCGTATATTCCTTTATATTTAATACACGATGATAAAGGTGAAGCACAAATAGGTGTATATGAATTTATGGCAGCAGATGTAACAAATTTATTAGATTCAGATGGTAATATTGATGTAGAATTATTAAACGAGCCTTTATTATATTCTTTTGTAACTAAAGAATATTTAGAAAAATATGCTGATGAAGTACAAAAACATATTACAGACAGTGATGATGACACATCTACAGAAGAAAGCACAACTGATGAAGATGAGGGTCACATTGATATGGAGGATGAAGAAGATGAGGATGAAGAAGATGAGGATGAGGAGGATGAAGAAGATGAGGATGAAGAAGATGAGGATGATGAAGCATCATTAAGTTTAACCGGTTTACAAACAAAATTAAAGGGAGAATCTGTATTACCACACGAAGATACTATAATTAAAGAGTTATTTGAAGAAGATGAAGATGATGAGGAAAAAGATGAAACGAAAGAAAAACAAAAAGGTGAAACAAAAGAAGACGATAATAAATATAGATCCACTTTTAAATCAGGGTCTAATTGGATACAAAAATATATGAAAAATAATAATTATCAAATAGTAGATAATGAAGGAGGAGGAGATTGCTTTTTTGCTGTAATAAGAGACGCATTTAAAAGTATAGGTAAAAATGTAAGTGTGGGAGAGTTGCGTTCAATATTAGCAAGAGAAGCAACAGAAGAGGTTTTTCAAGGAAATAAAATGATGTATGATATGTTTAATAATGAAATTATTACAACAAAAGAACAAATGACAAAATTACAAAAAGAATTTAACTATAATAAAAAATTACTACAAAGAACAGTTAAAGTTCCAACACCATCAGTTCCCGAAGACAAAAACGGAATTTCATTACCAACTGAAAAAAAAGCACTGGAAGCGTCTCTTACTGATAAAGTTAAATCCGCACCAGCTATATTAAGTCGACAAGAGAAAAAACAACTGATTGCACTTTCAAAAGAATTAAAAAGAAAATGGAAAATATTAAAACAGGAACATGAATACGCATTGGAAAATATTAATGAATATAAACATATGAAAGGAGTAAATACATTAGAGGATTTCCGTAAATTAATTAAAACAAGTAAATTTTGGGCTGAAACATGGACTATATCAACAATAGAACGTGTATTAAATGTTAAAGTAATTATATTATCCGAAGAAGCATACACGCGTGGTGCTTACGGAAGTGTATTACAATGTGGTCAATTAAATGATACTATATTACAAGATAAAGGCGTATTCAAACCAAAATACTATATAGTTACAGAGTATTTAGGAAATCATTATAAGAGTGTATCATATAAAGGTAGAAAGATATTACGATATGAAAATATTCCATATCATTTAAAAGAAATTGTTGTAGATAAATGTATGGAGAAAAATGCAGGCGTCTACTCCATAATACCAAAATTTAAAAAATTTAAAGAACATCTACAACATAAAGAAATAGATGAAGTGGGTGAAGTTGAAGTGGGTGAAGTTGAAGTGGGTGAAGTTGAAGAAGATGGTAGTGAATTAGAAACAGATAAAACACCTATTGGCACACCTGTTGAACCTAAATTATATGATGAAGATATAGTATTCCAATTTTATAAACGTTCGGCAGACAAATCTCCTGGGAAAGGTTCTGGTGAAAAAATACCTGGTTCAAAAAGAATGCAATTTGCTGAATTAGATGCTATAAAAGATTGGCGTCGTATATTATCCAACTTTGCACACACCCCATTTGAATTAGACGGACATAAATGGTTATCAGTAGAACATTATTTCCAGGCTTCTAAATTTAAGGAAGAAAACCCAGGATTTTACGACCAATTTGCAATGGATAGCAATACTGAATTAGGCAAAGTATTATCTCAAAATCCAGAAATGGCAAAAGGTGCAGGAAGTGAAACTGGAAAATACAAAGGAAAACAAATACGACCAAAAGAAATAAAAGTAGAGAGTAAATTTTTTACTGAAAAAGCATCCGGTGTAATGGACAAAGCATTACATGCCAAATTTACTCAAAATGAAGAAGCGAAGAAAGTATTAAAGGCAACAAAAGATGCGAAATTAGTAGTGTATGCAAAAGGATCTCCTGCTGAAACATTTACAATATTAATGAAAGTTAGAAATTCTCTATAAGTTGCTTTATCATTCAAAACGGACATTTTATTAAGCAAATTTACACACCAGTCCCTAATTCCACATTACACCTTACATTTTTAATCGCTTTTGTTCCTTCATCACAAATTTTTTTGTGGTGATTGTAGGATAGACATATTTTCTAGTTTTTTTGTTAATTGCACCAAGATGCATTATATTTGCTTTAATTAAGTATATGTATTATATTTGTTATTTCAATTTTACAATATATAATACCTCTGTAAAAACCTCTTTACAAAAGTAAAGATAAATCGCAAAAAAGAAGTTTGAAAACATCTTCAAATATAATTACAAAGTATATGAAAAATAATGTAAAAAAAAGTGTGTATATTACTATATATAAATGAAATTTTCAAAAAAATCAAAGGATTTAATAGAACATTTTATACCATTAATGAATCATTTTATTCAAGAACAAAATAAACACAATAAACACAAATCAGATGTCATATTTAAATCTTTCTTTACAAAAATACGGCAAGCTGAAAAAAAATATAGTTATTTGGTGATAAAAAAGTTAATAAAACGCAAGTTAGAACAAACACGTTCAACAGAGGAATTACAAACTGATAGTTATTTAAATTCTCATTATGTTCCATATACAATTAAAAATTTTATAATAACTAACACAAAATATTACTTAATATATACATTTCCTATAGGTATACGAACTTATAAAATTGTATTTGGAATTTATAGCGAAGATGATTTGAATTTTTTACATAAATATGACAATTATATACATTTAATTATATTATGGTTAAGTATTATATCCAATATATCCAATTCACAATGTTCAAAAAATTTAACATTATTATTATATTTAACTCCAATAAAAAAAATACTGCCTTCTTCTATATTAAATATACTTTCTCCCGAACATGTAAACAGTGCTGTTACAACTAGTTGTGTTAAAAATGGCAAAATTTTAATTTTTAGAAAAGAAGAGTGGTTTAAAGTGTTATTACACGAAACATTTCATGTATTTGGTTTAGATTTTGCACACGTGGATACTACTAATTTGTCTAATAAGTTATTAACATTATTTCCAATAAAATCAAATATGATTGTAACAGAAACATATTCAGAATTTTGGGCTGATATAATGAATGCAGTATTTTGTAGTTATAATATGTTAGAGAATAAAAGAAATATTGAAGAATTTATTTCATATTGTGAATTATGTATATTATTTGAAAAAATTTTTACATTATATCAATGTGTTAAAATATTGGATTATATGAATCTACGATATTATACACTATTTCGCAAAAATGCTATATGTAAAGCAATGCGGGATAATTTTTATAGAGAGAATACAAACATATTTTGTTATTATATTCTTAAAAACATTCTGATGTTCAATCACTATGATTTTATGACTTGGTGTTATTATATGAATGGTCCAAATGTATTAAATAGTAAAGATAACAAAGATTTTTTTAATGAATTTTATAATTTTATAGATTCTCAATATAATTCCAAGATATTATTAGATGCTTTTAACAAATTATATTCCTTTCATTCAAAATTAAATGAAACCGCAGATAATACAACGAATACCACTGATAATACAACGAATATCACTGATACAAAGAATATATTATTAACTACAACACGTATGACTATTTGTGAACTAGTGTGATAAAATACCATCAAAAGATTTTATTAAATTCTTTGATTAATTCTTGTTTAGATATAGAGTTAGGACCACAAGTATTATTTTTACTGTCATAATTAATTATAGTTAATGCATTAAATATTTCATCGGTTAGTGGAGTATCAAATTTAATAAAATAATGTGATTGTATAGATTTTTTTATGGTTTTGGTATCAATATCACCAGCGTTAACACCAACACGCCTAAAAGATATATCGTGTTTTTCCTCTTTCTTTACAAATTTGTATTTATTAGGAACAAGTTTTGTTGGAACCTTTCTCTTTATGGGTTTTTTAACCCATATTTGAAATACACAAGGAACATCATACTGTTTATTATCAACTATAAATGAATTTTTAGGTAAAACATATTCATATTCTAAATGAAAATGCAAGTCAAAATGTTTTTTTAAACTTTCCTTTTTAAAACTTTTAGGTAATATAAATGAAATACTATCACAATATTCAACCGATTTCTTTATAAATTTAATAGCTAATGATGATTGACGACCAAAAGGAGGGTTACCTATAATATGTATTTTATTATAATTTAAATTGGTAATTGTATTATAATCATACACTAAATAATCTTGTTTAATTATTTCACTATTTTCAGGTTCTAAATCAAAAAATTTATAATTTTTGAATAATGATTTTATACCATTAATAAACGCACCATTCCCTGCACTTGGTTCAATACACAAATCATTTGTTTTAATATTGAGTATATCTTTTATTAACTTAATACATACATTTACTATTTTTGAAGATGTATAATATTTATCAATTGTTTTTCGTTTTAAACCGGTTGACTGAATTGTGGGAATTTTATCATCCATATTAACTTTATTTTCAACAATTATTTGTTTTATATTTAATTCCTGTAATTTTGCTTCAACAGCTTTATCTACAAGAAGTTTAATTTTATCAACATTATTTTCACACGGTGTTTTACGCTTGTTATGAGAGTCATAGTGAGATTTTTGAGAAAAATCTTTTCCACATCGTTCGCAACTATATTTAACCATTTTCGTTATATATTGTTAATATATTTTGTGTGTATATCAATTTTTCAAATTAACTTAATTTATCACAAAATCTGTTATGTTAAATCCTACATATTAGAAGGTGTGTATTTTCAATTACCTATGTAAATGGCAATATTGAGTATGTTTCCCTGATTTATTTTGACAGGGAATACCTTTATGGGTTAGATAACCACATATGTATACATATGAACCATCACCAGTTGATTTTTTATTTTGTTTCCAAATTGTTGAAGCAAAATCAAAATCAATATCTATATTGTATTTTTGAGGAACAGATTTTATATTTTTATTATTAGATGCTTTATCATCTAATAATGATTTAAAATGAATTTGAGAACGGAGTTGTGAACGTGTAAGAACCATTGTAAATGTTATGTTTATTTGTTACTTATACAATAAATAGTATTTCAATTTTATCAACTCTATATGCTAATATACATAATTACAATAAAATTGATACTAAATTATAATAACCATACCATATAACTAAATCTTACAAATATGGGAGTTCGATTATTAAATAAGTTACTATCGGAAAAATGTGCCGGTTGTTATAAAAAAGTACATTTCAGAGATCTTCAATTTCGAACACTAGTGATAGATACAAGCATATATTTATATAGGTATAAAGATGCTAATACGCTAGTAGATAGTTTTTATTTGATGTGTTCATTATTTAGATATTATAATATACAAGCGTTATTTGTATTTGATGGTCCATCCCCACCAAATAAAAAACATACTCTTGAAATTCGAGCAAAAAAAAAGAGAGAAGCTGAAAATAAATATAATATTTTAAAAGAACAATTACATAATGTTTCTATAAAAAAATCAGAAGAAACTATGAATGAAATAGAAGAAAAACTGGATTATTTGAGAAAGCAATTTATACGAATTACTCACGAAGATATCTTATTAATAAAAAATTTGCTAACATTATATGGGATGTCATATATTGATGCTCCCGTAGAAGCAGATGCTTTATGTGCGTATTTATGCATTAAAAATAAGGCGTATGGATGCGTGAGTGAGGATTCTGATATGTTTGTATATGGTTGCCCAAAAATAATGCATCATTTAAGTTTACAAAACCATAATGTTATAATGTATGATATGAATAAAATTTTACAAACATTATACATTTCTCAACAAAATTTCACCCAAATGTGTGTTCTTAGTGGGACAGACTATAATATATCCAATAAGAATATTTTCACATATTATAAGCAACTATTTCTATTTCATAGATCTAATTTCATTGATTTTGTAATATATATTTATGAAAATAATATGATAAATGAAAGGGATATGACACAGGTTTATAATATATGCAATACATTTGAATTAACTAATGATGATACCTTATCAAAAGTTATGGATGTTCCAATTCAAAATAATGAATATACAAGATTTGAATTAGTGAAATTTTTAGGACAACAAGAGTATTATTTTGTATAAAAATATGTTCAAACATTGTTATACCCACTTACCACAAAATATATATATTATACAATATTTTTTCTAAGAATATACTATAATGCCACAATTTAATTTTGTTAATTTGAATTTTTTTCAAAAACCTACTTTTAATTCTCCATATAATTCTAAAATGACACCAAAATATCAGAGAAAATCTTCGTGTATGAAAAATATAATAAATATGAAAACTATTAAAAATATGAAATCGGGCGGTTGTAAAAGTTGCGGACATTAGATATATTACATATTTTATGCCTCCATCTTGGATTTTTTAATTGTGGTGTATTCAATGATTGTACTGAATAATTTTTTTTTCAATTTAAGTACATCTTCGTCAACTCCAAATAAACTATTGAGTTTATCAAGTATTTCAATGACTTCATTATAAAAATGCATGTCTTCACTCCATTGTGGGTTCTGTGCTTGTATATCCTTACTCCATTTAACAAATGATTTGCGTTGTATCATATTCACATCCTTTATAATTTCATATACTTCCTTTTGATCACAATCTTTATTCCATTCATTATTTTTTTTAATATAGAATTTCTTGCGTTTTTTATCAGTGCAATGAATGGGACGCTCAATTTGTTTCATGTCTTTTAATTTATTCATCATAGCAATATCCATGCTATACAGAAATCCATATGTGCGTATATCTTTTAAATCTTCAATGGAAACCTTGATGCTACTTATAAAATCTTCAATATTCATAGCATCTTTACAATCAACATTGAGAAAATTGTTTAGATTGAATGTTTGATTGTTATTATTTTGTATGGTAGGTTTATTTGCCAGTTCAATCATAAGTTTATTTTGCTCTGTTTGTTGTGTCAATATAATTTTGTTTTGTTCTGCTTGCTGTTTGTTTTGCTCCGCTTGTTGAACTAACATTTGTTTTAATATACATTCCATATTTTCATTTGTATTCTGTTCGGTCAATTGTTCCATAAGTTTTTCCATTATAGAATTAGAGTTGTTTGTAGTGGTGTCTTCTGGTTGATATATTGTTAATTCTGTGGAGTTACATTTTTTTTTGTGACGATATAAGTTCTGTCTACTAGTATATTTTTTACCACAAGTACATACGTAGTCCTGTTGTAGTCCTTTTTGTAGTCCTTTGTAGTCCTGTGTAGTCATTTCTTTTTCTGGTGTGGTATTTTTAGATATTTTACAAGCCTTTTTATGATTATAAAGGGTTGCTCTATGAGTATATGATTTACCACATATACATTTGTTGTATTTTTGTTGTATTTTTGTTGTATTTTTTGTTGTATTTGTTGTATTATGTTTCTTGGTCTTACAATGTTGTTTCCAGTGGTGTTTTTTGGAGCATATATAATCACATTTTTCACAATGATAATTTTTTACTATTTTTTTACTATTTTCGCACTTTTTCATTTTACTATATAGTATTGCTAAAGAAAATAATTTTAAATTAAAATTGGAAAATTACAATAAAAAAAACTTATGCAGTCAAAAATGATTACTACTAAAACATTTAACTGCATAAGGAAAAAAATAAAATGACAAAAAATAAAATGAGAAAGTGTTTGAAAACACAAAATGGACATTTTTAAAATGTCTCTTTTGGATATATATAAGAATGTATATCATAATTATTCTTTATAAATAGATCCATGTTTTATCCAATTTTTTTGTTTAGTTTTTTTTATAGACATACCTACTCCGCCATATTGGAAATTATCAGTATCATATACATGATTATTTGATTTATGACTATTACAAGATCTACATAACATAGTAAGGTTTTCTAATTTCCATGTATCTTCAGTATGACGAGATTTTGGCATAATATGTTCAACAGTATATGCACTATCTAATGGAATATTACAATGTATATTTGCACATCTACCTTTACAAGACTGAAATATATACATCTTTTCATTGCTAGTCAATAGTTGTTTACTCCATCCTTTATAACGTCGTTTTGTATATAATCGGTTATTATCGTTTATAGCATTGTTTTTCAATAATTTATATTGATTAGAATTCTTATGTAATACAGTTGAATAATCCATAATGTTTATTATTTGTATGTGTATCATATTGTATTTCAATTTTTATCAATGCATTTACGGTTATTCATAATATATTACTTCATTCAGAATATATTATGTAAATATTTATCGTCTTCTGCGTCTGCGTGTTGAAGAACGTTTTTTATGCTTTCTGCGCGTTTTTTTCACACGACGTCTTCGCGATTTTTTAGTGCGTTTGTTAGTGCGTTTGTTAGTGCGTCTTCGTTGACGACGTCCTCCCGTAAACAAACCAGAAATAGCTTGTCCCACTGCATCTTTAGCATGGTCTAAAGTAGATTTGTTTGTTGATGTTGATGATGGTGTTGGTTCTGGTGTTGGTGTTGATGTTGGTGCTTTTGCTTGTTGTGCTTTTGCTCCTGGTGTTGCTGCTGGTGCTACTGGTGTTGTTGCTGGTGTTAATGTTGGTGCTACTCTAGGTGCTACTGCTGGTGCTACTGCTGGTGCTACTCTAGGTGCTACTGCTTGTTGTGCTTTTGCTTTTGCTGCTGTGGCTGCTTGTTGTGCTTTTGCTTTTGCTGCTGCGGCTGCTTGTTGTGCTTTTGCTTTTGCTGCTGCGGCTGCTTGTTGTGCTTTTGCTTTTGCTGCTGCGGCTGCTTGTTGTGCTTTTGCTTTTGCTGCTGCTAAATTAAAACCAAGAGGCATAATATATAATATAACTAGATAAAATATTATATAAAATTGAGTAAATGCATTATTTTTAGGGGACAATATGGATATATTTAAAATTTAACGCGTTTGTATAACTCTAAAGCAACCAAACCTCCGGATACTTGAGCTACAATATAGGGTAATAAATCATGCACAGGTAACTTTCCTGCGGCAGCCATCATTACAGATACAGCTGGGTTAAAGTTACCACCAGATATTTTTCCACCGACCATTATAGCAATTGCTAAAGCTAAACCGATAGGCAAGGCTTTTCCAGTCGCCAATATTACATATAAGAAAAATAAAGTTCCTAAAAATTCTACTACAAATTTGTTCATTATATTAATATAATAGAAAAAAATTTATTATTCTCCTCTTACACTAGCAAAATTGTGTTTTCCTATTGCTACCATTTTTTTATGTCTAGTTACTACATTTGAATCAAATGATTTCCCTGTTTTTCTAACCTGACCTTCAAGAGTTCCAGTAATTGGTGTAGCAGGATGTAATATTCTCCTCATAGATAATGTATAAAAAGCGCGTGATGAATAATTAGTAGTTTGTGGCATTTATATACCTTCATATATTTATTTTTCTAAAGGAATAAAATATGTAAAATTACTATTATAATGCTTATTCAGTAATTACGCGTGGTGCTACATTCATCGTTATTAATTCCTGAAACAGTAATTTACACGCATATGGAATATTTACTTTTGAAAAATCAACACGATTTTCACACATACTACAAGAATGTATTTCTTTATCGTCATTGTAAGCAGCAATCATACCGCATTTTTTACATATTATCGTGCTATATTTATCTGAAGCATCATATAATCGTTCTTGAACTAACCGAGCAGCACCATGTGCAGCCATACAATCTCTTTCCATTTCTCCTGCCCTCAGCCCACCATCACGTGTGCGTCCTTCTGCTGGTTGTCGGGTTAATACTACCATAGGTCCTTGACTTCGACTATGCTGTTTATCATTTACCATATGTTTTAATCGCTGATAAAATGTAGGTCCAATAAATATACTCGTTTCAATTTGCTCTCCTGTCATTCCATTCATCATTACTTCGTTTCCGTGTCGTTCATAACCTACATTCTGCAATTCAGAACAAATATTTTTAACAGCAAAATCATTAAAACTTGTTCCATCTCCAAACAATCCTAGTTCTACTAGTACTTTTCCTAAAAGAGTTTCTTTTAATTGCCCTATTGTCATACGAGATGGAATAGCATGAGGATTAATAATAATATCTGGGCGTATACCATCCGATGTAAATGGCATATCTTCCTCAGGAATAATTAATCCTAAAGTTCCTTTTTGCCCGTGTCTGCTACTAAATTTATCACCAATAACTGGTTTTCGATATACACGTGTTCTCACTTTACAAAATGTATATCCATCACCATTTCTATCTACATAATTTTTGTCAAGATATGTATCTTCTCGGGTTCGAAAAATTCTACTTTGGTCTAAATATTTAATAGTTTTAGTATGATCGTTTTTATTTTCTTTTATAGGAATAACTTTTCCAATAATAATATCTTTATTTTCAATTAATGAATTTTCTGGTATTAAACCCTGGGTATTTAATTTGTTATAATTAGCAAATTTCATTCCTTTTGTTTTATATTTATCCGGTTTGCATCGTATTTCTTCATCTCCGTATACTTTTTTATCTTCATCTTTTTCAGTATGATATATAGTAGCGGAAAACAGCCCTCTATCCAGAGATCCTTTATTGAAAATAATCGAATCCTCTTGATTATATCCTGTATAAGTAGCAATAGCAACGATGACCATTTCTCCTGAAGGAGTTTTATTTAAATTTAGAATATTCATTACACGTGTATCTACAATTGGTCTCATCGTATAAGTTAATACGTATGCTGTTTTATCCATCCGTAAATCATAATTTGTAGCATACATACCCATTGCTTGTTTTCCCATAGCACACTGATATGTATTTCTAGGAGATTGATTATGTTCTGGAAATGGAATACAAGATGCCAATATGCCAAATATAGTGCTTGGATGAATTTCACAATGAGTATAATTGTATTTTAACATTTCAGTATGTTTATTAAGTGTAGATGGTTTAATAGCAATCATACTCTTATTTTGTTCATCAGGATCAATATATTCAATAATGGACTCATTAATATTAAAATTCACAAGTAAATCATTCCATGATAAACCTTTTTGTTTAATTTTTTTAAGAATTGCATTTGTTAACACCAATTTATTTTTTTTTACTTTTAAAACTGGACGTGTCAAACGACCAGCATCATTACATATACGAATTTCTTTATTTTCATAATCAAATATAATACTCGTATAAATATTAATAATTCCTTTATATTTTTTGGTCTTTAAATTTGTATATAATTTATATGGTTTTTTAGTTATACCAATCCAACATCCATTTATAAATACCTTTACTATATCAAAACAATTAGTTGGTTCAATATTATTAATCAATATCAATTGCGGTTCAATAATCTCATAAAGTGCTGTGCTATCAGTATGAATAGTAACATGTGTCATATAACTCAGGTTTTTTACAACTCCAACTGATCCTCCTTCTGGCGTTTCTGCGGGACAAATATATCCCCAACTTGAATTATGTAACTTACGAGGGGGAATAAGTTTACTGCTTTTATCAATAGGAGTATTTACACGCCTAAGATGACTGAGACTGGATATGTTAGTTAATCTATTTAATACCTGTGCAACACCAACTTTATTACTATTTACTTTTTTAATACCAAAATCCCCCGTTGCTAGTGCACGTTTCAATCCATTTTCAATAGTAGTGGATTTAATAATTTTATAAATGTTTGTGTCATTAATAATATTAATATAATTATCGGTTGACCTCCATGAACCATTTTTGATTTCACGAAGAATTTGTTTTTGCATATCCTTAACTAATTTATTAAAATAATTTCTAAACAGATTATTCAATAGAGCACCAACTAAATCAATTCGTTTGTTTTGATAACTATCTCGGTCGTCTGGACTATTTAATCCTATACTACACCGAATAAGTTTATTGGTCATATATCCTAGAAAGTACAACCGCTGTTTTTTTGTTTTACAATGCGGAAATAAGTCATAATTTAATATGTCTTGAGTAAATTTACATTTTTTACGATATCCTTCTTCAGGAGTAGTATTTATTGGCGTGAACATAGAATATTCTACTATATATTTAAAGCATTGTTCCTGAGTAATATATTTATTTGTATCGATAATAGAACCTTTAAGGGCATACAAAATATCCTTGTTATTTTTATTTGTTATATCCAGCATAATATATTCACATATTTCTCTGTCAGACAACACATTTAATGCGCGGAATAATATGAATAATGGAACTGGTTGTTTGATTCGTGGAAGCTGAATATATATAGAATGACCAAATCCATTATTTTTACTAGATATCATCATCATAATTTGTTTTGGAGATATAATTTTATAATCCGGAATGGATTTTATTTCAGCAATGTAATTCCATTTTGTATTGCCTTTTTTAGTATTAAAACAATATACTTTATTTTCAGCAGCGCGTTCTTGAGCCAATACAGTTTTTTCACTTCCATTAATAATAAAATATCCTCCTGGATCAAATCGGCATTCACCTGATACACTATGATTTATGTGTTGATATTGATTTAATATACAAACACACGATTTTAACATAATAGGCAATTTACCTATGCGAATTTTCCGTAAAATTTTACATTTTGTTTGAACATCATCTAAATTTTCTCCATATCTACGAATAAATTTTACATGTATATCTAATATCATAGCGGAATTATATGTAAAATTTCTCAATCGCGCTTCTTGAGGAAACATTACTTTTGTTGCTCCATTGTTTTCATAAATTTGAGGTCTTAAGATGTGAAAATTTTCAAAAGTGATAATTATTTCCAATTCATATTTTTTATGCGTTTCATTATAATCATGAATAGATTTAATATGAATTGGATTAAACATATTGATAGTATTTTGTATTTGATTTATTACGAAATCATTATATGATTCAACTTGATGTCTTACTAGACGTTGTAAATATTGATTTTCAAAATAACTTTCAATTAATAACCACGGTTCTTCAATATATTTATTAATATTAATACCGGATTTATTTTTTAAAATGGGTGTTACATTAGTTTTTGACATATTATTAGATTGTTGCATAATTATTATAGTTACAATCTATATCAATTTATTTTTAATATGTATTTTGATTATATATTTTATGTAGATATTGTTATAAATGACAAAAAATTATTCACCTACATATACGTAGAAACAGGTTTTATATAATTTTTTTGTATAAATTATTATCTCTTTATAATATACTATGAGCGATAATCCTAAAAAACCAATTAGTCCTAAAAAAAAAGTGTTTCCAATTATAAAATTAAAAAAACCAATTATACCAAGATTACCTATAAAAATGACAAATCTTCAATTTCCCAAAATGGATCTTTCCAATTCTGTATTTTCTGATAAAATTACTACTGATGATGATGGTTTATCTAATAATATATATAATATTACAAACAATAATTCGTTAGATACATCTAATAACATAAAAACATCAAAATCTACTTTTTTAAATAATTATACTAACAAAAATACTTCTAATATAAAAAAACCAAGTTTGTCTTCTATTGATATAAAGATTAATAACTTATTAAATAAAATAAGAATGGAAAGAGAAGATAGGATACAAAAAAATAAATTAATAACTGGTCAAAATTATAAAAATTTTATATCTAAAATAGATAAAAATCAAACAAATACCAAATCTAGGAGACATGCTACATATCCATATAAATCGCCCTTAAATGTAATTAAAAATAAGTCGGCAATCACTGCTAATAAAAGTATAGGAACGGATGATGATAATGATGTTACAAAAAAAACTCATGATAATGCAGAGGAAAATATTAATAATATTAATGATATATTTCGTGAAACGTCGGCTTCACTTAGTAACATTTACAACAATATATCAAAAGACTATTTAAACAAATATAATAATCCTCATTTTCATGGAAAATATATGTCAACGCCTGAATATATTCCATTTAGTCATTTTACATCAAATAATACTGTAAAAAATCCATTGTTTATAGAGAAAAAAAAGGTTGTTATACAAGTGGAAATTAAAAATGTAGCTGATTTATTGAAATTAATTGATGATTACCCTATTAAACCAGACGTTGAATATAATATCAATATGGGTGCAATTCATAAGATTAAAGAACCTTTGAATGAATTAAATGATATGATAGGAATGAATGCGCTTAAAAATTCGATAGTGGATCAAATTATATATTTTGTTCAAGAATTACATATATCGTCTGATTCAAAAGGAGATTTTATGCATACATGTATTTATGGACCACCCGGAACTGGAAAAACGGAAATAGCAAAAATAATGGGAAAAATATATAGTAAAATGGGTATATTAAAAAAAAATAAATTTAAAAAGGTGACCAGAGCAGATTTAATTGCTGGATTTTTAGGACAAACATCACTTAAAACTAAGGAGGTTATTTCCGAATGTTTAGGAGGTGTATTATTTATAGATGAGGCATATGCTTTAGGAAATAGAGAAAAACGAGATAGTTTTGCTAAGGAATGTATAGATACTATATGTGAAGCATTAAGCGATCATAAAGAAGATTTAATGGTTATTATTGCTGGGTATAAAGAGGATTTACAGAAATGTTTTTTTGCTTATAATCAAGGATTAGATTCACGATTTACATGGAGATTTAAAACGGATGATTATACGCCAGAGGAATTGCAAAAAATATTTATTAAGAAAGTTAATGATGCAAATTGGAAAATAAAACAAAATAATGTTCATTCAGAATGGTTTGAGACTAATAAAGATTATTTTAAATTTTTTGGACGTGATATGGAAACATTGTTTGCTAAGGTAAAAATAGCACACAGTCGACGGGTGTTTTGTTTATCGAATGATATAAAAAAGGTTATTACGGATGCAGATTTGAAACGAGGATTTGAAATGTTTTTAGAAAATGATGAAGTTAAAAATCGTAAGGATGATTTTAAAAGATCGCTTAATTTTGGAATGTATTCATAAAAGGGGATGATATCCCCTTAGACCCCTTCATAAAAGGGGATGATATCCCCTTAGACCCCTTTTTGAAGGGGAGTTTGAGGGGTGTCCCCTCTAGTTTGAGGGGTTCTCCCTATAGTTTGAGGGGAACCCCTCATTGTTGCGAATAATATATGAATTTTTTTTTCTATAAATAAGTAGTATGACATCTACAAAAAAAATTATATCAGTAAATCCAAATTTTTTACGTGTAGGAAATACACGTAAAAAAGAAAAGAATAAAAGAGCTAGACAACAACGAACTAAATTAAATTTTAGTTTAAAACCTAATTCTATAAAAAAGGATTTGCTGCGTCGTATTAAAGAACACCAAAAACGAGAGAAGGAAAAACATGAATATAGCAAGTCGACAAAAGAAAACATTGTTTTTAATACTGAATTTAAAAGTGCAATGAATTCATTAGAAGATATTGTAAAACAAAATAAACAAGCTAAACAGAAAAAAGAACGAGAAAAACGGAAAAAAGAACGAGGAAAACAACATCAATCTATTAAAAATAGAACATTTAAAAAGGATGTTCATGGTGGGTTTAGAAATATACATTCGTCGCAACTCCCAGTTCATATGGATTCTATTGCATCACAATCAACATCATCACCAATATTAGTAGTTAATACATCCTCGCAACATAAGGATCCCCCGCCATACGGGTGTTTAAAGGGTGGAAACAAACCTACTTTTAGACAATATAATCGCACTTTAAAAGCAAGGAGAGATAAAATAGATGTTGATAGACCTCATATGATACACAAAAATCCTACTAATCAACATACTAAAATCGAAATTTCTTCTCCTATTATTCAATCCGCAAATAATTCTCAAGTTAGACAACAGAAATTACAAAAATTAAAGGATACCTTTAGGAAAAAAACTACTATGTCATCAAATAAACCTAAAAAGTATAAAATACAAACAACGAGAAAGATATATAAACTAGGTAAATACGGTGGTAAAGTTCAAGTATTAATTAAAAATAATAAAACACGAAAAAATATCAATAAGGCGATTAAACTTCTTAATAAAAAATCACTATTGAGTGTTAAAAAGTATTTAAAACAAAAACATCTTTTAAAAACTGGATCTACGGCACCTGAATATATATTACGAGAAATGTATAAAAATGCAATACTATCGGGTGATATTCATAATAAAAACAATGATATTTTAGTACATAATTATTTACATTGAAAATATTTGTGGTTAATTGTATAATCTCACATCATTCACGTGTATAAATATCTAAACATGTAACTATATTAAAGATATTATCATTAATATAGTTATTGATATGGCAGTAATCAACGATTATTTCCAAAAAACAAATGAACTAATAAAAGAATATGGAGAGAAGGCACTTGTATTAATGCAAATAGGAGATTTTTTTGAAGTATATGGATTTAAAAATACACTTACCGGAGAAATCTACGGAAGTGCTATAAAAAAATTTGCTACAATATGTAATTTTAATATTGCTACAAAATCCAATATAAGTTTTACTTCTGTTCCTAGAGAGAAACATATAGATATTGTTATGGCTGGTTGTCCGAAATATGTAATTGAAAAATGGGCGGATCGCCTACAAAACGAAGGATTTACGTGTGCTGTATATACTCAAGATAGTAAAAAAAAGAATACTACTCGTAGTCTACAATTTATATGTTCGCCTGGAACACATTTTATAAATGAAGGCTCTCAATTATCAAATAATATTATGTGTATTAAAATATGTAATATACCTCCTACGCGTTTAAATACGAAAGCGCGTATTATAATTGGGTTAGCCAATGTAGATGTATATACAGGTATTTCAACATATAACGAATATATTGAAAATTACTATCATAATCCAACAACATTTGATTCTGTTGAACGTTTTTATTCAATATTTAATCCATCAGAAATAATTATTATTTACGATTCTACCACATTATCATATAATAAAATTCTTGATATTATGAAATTTATTAATATCCACAGCAAATGTGTCCATAATGTAGATATTAATGGATCTACGCAATTGTCGCAAAAAGTAAAAATGTGTGAAAAACAAACATATCAATTGGAAATTTACAAACAATTTTTTACAATAACTGATACTGCATCATTTATGGATACAAATAGGTTTAATAATTTTCATATAGGAAGTCAGGCATATTGTTACCTATTGGATTTTATTTATAGTCATAATCCAAATCTAATAAAAAAAATTTGCATTCCTACAATAGAAAATAGCAGTTCTAATCTTCAACTGGCAAATCATTCCCTTAAACAATTGAATATCATTGATGATAATAATTATTCAGGTAAATTAAGTTCTGTTATAAATTTTATTAACAATTGTGTAACACCAATGGGAAAGCGTAAATTCGCTGAACAATTGTTGCATCCAACAACGAATATAAAATGGTTGAATAAAGAATATTCAATAGTGGACTATATGTATTCTAATTTAGATTCATTCCAATATGTATATGATGGATTAAGAGAAATTAATGATATACAGCGATATTATAGAAAAATCATACTTGAGAAGGCAACACCAATTGATATAGTTGTTATTAATGATAATATACATACTGCGGTTCGTCTGTTTAATAAAATCAAACATGACAGAAGTATTATGGAATATTTAAATAAATCACAAGTTGTTCAACACGCCAACACCTTGATGAAATATATTTCGGCTTCTCTCGACATTAATATTTGTAAAGACATTCATATGAATGATATTAATAAAAACTTCTTTATTCGTGGACAATATCCCAATATAGATAAGATTGAACGAAATTATGTAGATTCGATGGATAAATTTGATTGCATACAAATGTTTTGTTCTTTTAAACTTACCAAATCAAGTACCAAATCACATATTAATGGTGTTAAAATTCATACAACGGAAAAATCGGGGAGTTATTTAAAAACTACAAAAACACGCGGTGAACTACTAAAAAGCGTTCTTTCAGCTAAAGAAAAATTAATATACAAGTCTAGTTATGATGGCAAAACAAAATGTTTTATATTAGATGGAAATATTGAATTGAGTTCATCAACAGGTAATAATAGGAAAATATCTAATGCGCAGATAGATTCTATTGCGTATTCTATTATAACAAATAAAGCTAAACTTCAAAATATGTTACAAGAGGAATTTAAATTATTCATACAGAAATTAATAGAATTTAATACTGAATTTGAATATATTATATATTTTTTGACTTCTCTCGATGTTGTTTATAGTAAAGCACGACTAACAAAAAAATATAATTATTGTATTCCAACGATATATAAACGATCAAAACAGGCATTTTTTGATGCTAAAGATATGCGGCACGTATTAATAGAACATTTACAAACCGAAGAAATATATGTTCCAAATGATATTTCATTGGGAAAACAACATAATATGGAGGATGATGAACGTGCAAATATAAATATGGAGGATTTTATGTATAAACCATCGGTAACTTCTTCAAACAGTAGCAATATTGCATATCAAAATGGAGTATTACTATTTGGAACAAACGCAGTAGGAAAATCTTCTTTGATAAAATCAATTGGAATTTGTGTTATAATGGCGCAGGCAGGTTGTAGTGTTCCATGTTCGTCGTTTACATATAAACCATTTCATAAAATATTTACTCGCATTTTGGGTAATGATAATATATTTAAATCTCTCTCTACATTTGCTGTAGAAATGTCTGAATTGAATATTATTTTGCGAAATAGTGATGAAAACAGCCTTATATTAGGAGACGAATTATGTTCTGGAACAGAACTAGGATCGGCAATCAGTATTTTTGCGGCTGGACTAATACATTTAGAGAAGCAAAATAGTAAATTTATATTTGCTACGCATTTTCATGAAATCACCAAGATGCAGGAAATTAAGAATTTAAAAACATTACAAATGAAACATATGAGTGTAATTTTTGATAAAGAAGAAGACACACTTATATATGACAGGATATTACGAGATGGACCAGGGAATAATATGTATGGTTTAGAAGTATGTAAATCATTACATCTACCAATGGATTTTTTGGAAACAGCAAATAATATTCGTCAGCAAAAATATCCCGAAACAAAATCTATATTGACACAGAAAACTTCAAAATATAATTCTAATAAAATTAGAACAAAATGTGAAATTTGTAGTAGTATATGTGTAGAAGTGCATCATTTAGAACCTCAACAAAATGCCAATAAAAATGGATTTATTGGACATTTTCATAAAAATCACAATGCAAATTTAGTAAATGTATGTGAAAGTTGTCATATAAAATTTCATAAATCTAATAAAAAATTAAAAAGAAAAAAAACGACACGAGGTCATAAAATTTTAGAAGTATAATATATACTATGACTGGAATACAAAATTATCTTCTCACAAGATGGCCTGATATAACATTAGTAGTGCTATTTTTATTTATTGGATTGATAATTATGGTATTGAATAATATTTCATTTAAGACGGACGATGATGATGTTAAATCAAGGAAACTAGAGGAGGTTATTATAATAGAGGGGATGAATGGTGATGGTGATGGATCATCGGGAACCGCATCCGCATCTGTAAAAGTAAGTGATGTAGAAAGTAATTTAAATAAATCGGTATCCGAACCAGAACAAACACTTTTTGATAAAATACAAGGAGGATTTTGTCATAAATACCAAGGGAAGAGTCATTTATTAGAAGAGCATTGCAATAAATTAGCAAAAGGAGTATGTAAAGTCAGTGGATGTTGTGTTTTAGCACATGATTCTGACGATAATTCTAATAAGTGCGTTGCTGGAAATGCATTAGGACCAACATTTTTATCAACTGATGATGGAACAGATTTGAATTTTGATTATTATTATTATAAAAATAAATGCTATGGAAAAAACTGTGGAAATACATAAATAAAACACCGCAAATAAAAATTGATAATATAATTAAAGATATTGTTATAGTAATATATATAACAATGATTATTCCAATTAAATGTTTTACTTGTGGCAAAGTTTTAGCAGATAAATATGAATATTATACTATTCGTGTAAAAGAATTGAAAATATCTCGTTCGTTAAATACTGAAAAAGTTATTTATTTAACGCCTGATAATATCAAAAAAACTCCTGAAGGTCAAGTTTTAGATGAACTTGGACTAAAAAAAATGTGTTGTAGACGACATATGTTGTCCCACGTAGATATAGAATGATTTATATAATATGATTGAAATGAATAAAATATTTACATATTATATAAATGGGAACTAAAAGAGTAAAACCTAGACGCGTAAAACGCAAAGTAGGCCGCAGTACCAGAAGAGTTCGCCGTAAAGTCGGGCGTGTTAGTAGAAGAGTTCGCCGTAAAGTTAGACGCGCCAGTAGAAGAGTTCGCCGTAAAGTTAGACGCGCCAGTAGAAGAGTCCGCCGTCGCGTCCGCCGTAAAATGCGTGGAGGGGGAGGAACCGTTCATTACACACCTTCAAACGCCGATTTTTCTAATGTAAATGAAGTTGTTCCATACAAAGTAGGAAAAGGAATTGAACCAGGACAAGTATCCAACGGAGTAAAAAACTATTATTCTTTGTCAAAAGATATGCATGGACAAAATAATTGGATTGAAAATACTTCTTTAGGAACTTCCATTCCAGCAACACCACAAAAAGGTGGTGGAGGATTATCAGCTTTAGTTCCTCAAGATTTATTAAATTTATATAGAGGATCCGTCTCTGGAGTTGGTAATTTATATGATGGATATGTTGGTCAAACAGCTCCATTAAGCAGTAATCCTAATGTTATGAAACAAGGGTTAAAATCAGCGAACGTACATATGATGCCTCCAAATATCAATGCTATTCAGACCCGTTCTGATAAATTAGCGGCATCGGTATAAGTTTTTTGTTTAGTATGTAAATATTAAGATATATACAAAATAATTATATTATCAATATATATATATATATAAATGGGTGAATCCTTATTAGCAATTAAGTTTAACAACTTACAAAAATATTCAGATTTATGTATAACTCAAATGATAGTAGCATTTTCTTTATACAATGATTCACAGATGATAAATTTAACTTATCAAGCAATGACACTTTTGAAAAATGTATCAACAGAAATTAGTAATAAAACGTTTCCACCTGAAGAAGCTGATTCTATAAGAGCAATATTAAGATTATTGCGTGTGGATGAAGCATTAAAAATATTACAAAAACTTTATAATGAAAATAAAACAATACAAAAGGGTGGAGCAAAATGTGATGAAGATTGCTATAATGATGGTGATTGCATTGATGATCCTGAATGCCCGATATGTGTGCCTGATCCTGGGGCGGGAGTGAGCGTATGTAGACCGGATAGACCGGATACATTGAGTGTACCTCCAAGTCACCCGATATACAAGAGTAAGAACCCTTCACTTGAATTAGCAAGACTAACTACAGGACTAACCTCAACAACGTCTGACCAATCAAATTTGCCCGTCGCTCAATGTATGAATAGTGTAGTTCAAGTGTATACCAAACAAATGGACAACCTCATAGCAAGGCGAGACAAACTTTTGATACGATTGGACGTTTCAACAAAAGAATATCGAAAAGAGGTGAAGGATAACTTTGAAAAGCGTGTAAAAGATCAAGCAGCCGAGTTATCAAGTAGAAAGTATAAAGAAAGAGGACCTGCGGCAGGCCTTGGTGTGGTTGGGGGTATAACAGCATACAAATTTACGAGTAGTGCTTCTGCATTACTTAAAGCTGCGTCCTCCACGTTACTCAATGGTGCTATACAAATAGGGTTTACTGTATTAAACCTATTATCTATTGGAAATCAATTATCTGACTGTGCAACTGAAGCTGCAGCAAGGGGTGAGTGGATGAGAACTCCAACAGGCGCAGCAGCAGGCGCAGACGCAGCAGACGCTCCACCAGCATCTGGTTCCGAGGAAGAAAGTCTCCCCGCTTGTAGTGAACAGACATTTTTTAATAGTATAAGCCCCTGGGCGGAAGCATGTGCCCCTGGACCAGAGTTTACGTGTAAAGCATGGGAGGGTGCAGACATTGATGAAGTTACTAATATTACAATGGTAGCAACTGTAGCAGGTGTCGTGATCCCAGCAGCCGCTGTGTGGTTGCTTGCCCGTCAGTTATTGGGACAAAATAAACTTTCCAAATCAACTCCCTTAGGGTGGATAACAAAGGTCGGGGTGCCAGGGTTGGGGTGGGCGTGGGGGTTGTTTGACCTCGCCCTACCTAGTGATGAACGACGCGGGTTAGAAGAACGTGTGATAGCTGGACGAGTTACAAACATAGACAAAACATTGGAGGACAGAGCTGGGTTACTTAGACGCTCTGCCGACGAATATTCGGGAACAGCAGCGTATAGAGGACTCAAGGCCGAATTAGATAGAATTGATGAACAAATGAAACAGTGTCAAAAAAACATTGACGAATCACTGAAAACGGCCATGACGGAAGCTTCTCGTGCGACTAAGAGGAAATATGACGAAGTAATGTTACTAACCGAAATTAAAGGGGATGTATTATTAGCGGTAGTGAAGGGTCAAGCAGCCGAAGCACTCGCAGACAGCCGATTACATAGTTTAACAAGGAGTACTGGACCTCTAACAGAAGAACGAAGTCGGCGTAGACGACCAATAGAAGAACAAAGATTGAGGGGACCTCCAACAGAAGACCGAAGATCGAGGACGAGGGGACCTCCAACAGAAGACCGAAGATCGAGGACGAGGGGAGCACTTTTAATACAAGACACACCAAAATCCATCTCACCTGAAGATGTATTTGGAACAGGAGCACCAGCAGCACCAGCACCAGCACCAGCAGTACCAGTACCAGCACCAGCAGCAGCAGGAGAAGGAGGAGAAGGAGAAGAAACCCCATCAGAAATACCAATAGGTGGAGGTAGAAAACGACGTAATAGTAAAACACAACATAAAAGACGAATAAATAGACGTAATCGTAAAAATACAAAATGTAAAACGATTCTCAAAAAGCGATTAAAACGATACAAACACAAAACTATAAAACGCAAGCATAAAAATAAAAGTCGTAAAACACAACATAAAAGACGTATAAATCGACGTAATCGTAAAACACACCATAAAAAATAAATAATATACAAAAGAGCGATATAATGTATCTTTAGAACATTTGAAATAATATTATATTGATATATATTATAATATTATGTTATCTGATTTAAGAAAACAATTTAATTCAATATGTACACCTTCACAAATCTATGTTTTTATTTCTATTGTTTCATTATTAGCAATTTTAGTTCAAAATATATCAAATACACGTAAATATTGTGTAGGATTATATGAATGTGATTTAACATTCTCCAATGTATTTATATTTGCATTTAAATTAGCCTATATAGCTGTATGGACTATAATTCTTAATAGTTTATGTAAAGCTGGTTACAAAAATTTAGCTTGGTTCTTTGTATTAGTGCCTATTGTATTATTATTTGTATTGATGGGCGCATTTATGTTTGTAACTGCTAACAAATTATTATAATCCACTAAATAAGACTTTATTCATCAAATAATTCCCATGATAAATAAAAATCCCCCATAATATATTTTTATAGTTAAAAGATGTAAAAATATATGCTTACCATATACTATATATAGATATGGACGATGAAAATGAAAGAATTTCATGGAAAATCATTGATAAATATTTCAAGGACAATAAAGATCATTTAGTAAAACATCATTTGGATTCCTATAATAATCTGTTTAATACTGGTATCCATCAAATTTTTAGAGAGAATAATCCAATTAGACTTATGAAGGAAGAAATTGAAGGAACAAATGAATTTGCCTTTGAATGTCATTTATATTTAGGTGGAAAGAATGGTAACAAAATTTATTATGGGAAACCAATTATTTATGACGATGATGATAATACACATTTTATGTATCCAAATATAGCGAGATTAAGAAATATGACATATGGATTTTCAATCCATTATGATGTAGACGTAGAATTTGTCATTAGAAAAGTAAATGCTTCTACTGGAAAAATAGCAAGTGTAGAACGTCCTACGCTTACATTAAAAAAAGTATTTTTAGGAAGATTTCCAATTATGTTACAATCAAATTATTGCATATTAAATGGGTTTGGTCCGGAAGCCAGATTTAATATGGGTGAATGTCGTAATGATCCAGGAGGTTATTTTATTGTAGATGGAAAAGAAAAGGTTGTTGTTTGTCAAGAAAAATTCGGCAATAATTTGCTTTACATTAGAGATCAAGTAAATGATATATATAGTCATAGTGCCGATATCAAAACGGTATCTGAAGATCCATCGAAACCAAAACGAACATTGTCTGTTCGCATAGTAGCACCCAATACCACCTATTCAAATAATCAAATAGTAGTAGCAATTCCGAATGTTAGAAAACCTATTCCATTATTTATTTTAATGAGAGCATTAGGAGTAATATCAGACAAGGATATTATTAAAACCTGTTTATTAGATATGGAAAATAATGATTATATGGTGGATTTATTTATCCCTTCTGTTCACGATGCAGGAATGGTTTTTACTCAAGAAGCAGCAATTAAATATATTGCTACATTCACCAAAGGAAAGACCGTAGCAACTGTTATGGATATTTTAATGAATTATTTTTTACCAAATATAGGAGAGTTGAATTTTGAACAAAAGGCATTCTACATTGGATATATGGTATATCGCTTATTATTAGTATATACAAAACAGGATAAACCGACTGATCGTGATAGTTTTCGCTTTAAAAGGGTCGAGGTAACTGGAGCATTATTATATGATTTATTTTTAGAATATTATAAATTGCAACTTCGTCAAATACGAACTACAATAGATAAAGAATATTATTACCATCAAGGAACATATCAGGCGAACTTTACATCATTAATAGAAGGCAATTACACCAATTATTTTCAAAATAGGATAGTAGAAGAAGGAATTAGAAAAGCATTTAAGGGAAATTGGGGCGCACAACCACATACCAAACGTCTTGGGGTTGTTCAAGATGTCAATAGATTAACCTTTTTTTCATTTATTTCTCAATTAAGGAAGATAAATTTACCAATAGATTCTACAGCAAAAGTGGTTAAACCTCGTTTGTTAAATTCAACTCAATGGGGTATAATATGTCCCGTCCATACTCCTGACGGAGGTAATATCGGATTTCACAAATATATGGCTATGAGTGCATTTATTACACCTGGGTGTTCTTCTGACAATATTGGTCCGTGGTTGCGTAAGCACGGTTTACGATTAATTGAAGAATCGTCTCCAGAATTTTTATCACAACACACAAAAGTATTTGTAAATGGTGGATGGACAGGAATTATAACAGAACCAGTTGAATTAATAAACACATTTAAAATTCAAAGACGAAATGGATTAATCCCTATATATAATTCAATAAGTTGGGACATCAAACGAAATGAAATTCATATATTCACGGATTCCGGAAGATTAACAAGACCTGTATTTTATGTAGATAATAACGCTGTTAGTTATAGACATTCTCCATTAATGTCTTTGTTAAAAAAAGACGACGATTTTAGTTGGTCTCAACTACTTTCAGGCTTCTCTCCAAAGAAGATTTCATATTCACTTAATACTTGTAAAATATATGATACAAAAGAATTATATGATATTGATGAAGATAGTCGTTCGACAGAACACACAACATATAAATTTTTAAATAAGAATAAAGCAATAATCGATATGCTTGATACTGCTGAATCGGAAGGTGCGTTAATAAGCATACATTCGACCGATTTTACAGATAAACGTCATACGCATGTAGAAATTCATCCATCTTTAATATTAAGTGTAATGGGTAATATGATTATATATCCTGAGAATAATCAGTTACCACGCGATTTATTCTCATGTGGACAAAGTAAACAAGCAGTTTCTTTATATAGTTCTAATTATCGCAATCGGATTGATAAAATGAGTGTTATTTTAAATTATGGACAAATTCCATTGGTTAAATCTCGGTATTTAGATTATATCACAAATGAACAACATCCGTATGGAGAGAATGCAATAGTTGCGATTATGAGTTATACTGGATATAATGTAGAAGATGCGTTAATATTTAATGAAGCTGCTGTAAAACGCGGAATATTTAGAACAACGTATTTTAGTATGTATGAATCGCGAGAAGAAAGTAGTAAGATTGGAAATACTGCGGTTGATGAAAAATTTTGTAATGTTCAAAACACAAATGTTATTGGTCAAAAACCTGGATATGATTATGCGTATTTAAATAAATATGGCATTATAAAAGAAGAAACGAAATTAAATGATAAAATTGTAGTTATTGGAAAATGTGCGAATTCATTAATAGAACCAGGAACATTTATAGATATGTCAGTTGCGCCAAAGAAGGGTCAGATGGGATTTGTTGATAGAACTTTTGTAACTGATGGGGAAGAAGGATTTCGAATTGCAAAGGTTAGAATACGTGAAGAACGTGTTCCATCCATTGGAGATAAATTTTGCAGTCGTGCAGGACAAAAAGGGACAATTGGTATTATATTACCAGAAGCCGATATGCCTTTTACAGAAGATGGAATACGTCCGGATGTAATAGTTAATCCTCATGCATTACCAAGTCGTATGACTATTGGTCATTTAGTAGAATGTTTAGTAGGAAAGGCATGTGTGGAATATGGCGGGTTTGGGGATTGTACGGCATTTGTTAATAAGGGTCCACAAAATAAGATTTTTGGGGAAATGCTAACAGAAGTAGGTTTTCATTCAAGTGGTAATCAATTATTATACAATGGAATGACTGGAGAACAATTGGAAACAGACATATTCTTTGGTCCGAATTATTACTTGAGATTAAAACATATGGTAAAGGATAAAATAAATTACCGAGCACGAGGTCCAATAACGCAAATGACGCGCCAACCAGTTCACGGGAGAGCAAAAGACGGCGGATTACGAGTTGGAGAAATGGACCGCGATGCTATAATTGCACATGGTATGTCTACATTTTTACAAGAATCAATGTTGGAAAGAAGTGACGATTATTATATGGCTATATGTAATAAATCTGGAACTATTGCTATATATAACGAACGAACGAATTTGTTTTTGAGCCCTATTGCGGACGGACCTATTAAATTTAATGGGGAATTGGATGGTAAGTTAAATATTGAAAATATAAGTAAGTTTGGAAAAGATTTTAGTGTTGTTCGGGTTCCGTATGCTTTTAAATTATTGATGCAAGAGTTACAAACAATGAATGTAGCAATGCGTATAATTACAGAAGATAATGTAGACCAATTAACTGCTTTATCATATAGTGAGGAGCAATTTACATTAAATACTGGTTACCAATCATATAATAATTTAATAACTGAATATAAAAATATTACGGAAGAACATATTCCAGGAGTTAAATATGCAACTCCACAGGACGACACCTCGCCATTTTCACCTGCTACGCCAGCATTTTCACCTCACACACCGGAGGGTCCAGCACCAACTACCGCATTTTCACCTCACACACCCGAAGGTCCAGCACCAACTACCGCATTTTCACCTCACACACCCGAAGGTCCAGCACCTATATATGGGGTTTCACCTCACACACCAGAGGGTCCAGCACCAACTACCGCATTTTCACCTAAAAGTCCAGACGTTCCTTTATATAAAATTGCTATTATTGTTCCATTCCGCAATCAACCAGTTCTTCAAGGAATTGAAGGACAAGATCGAATGATCCATAAAGAGCGTTTTATTCAACATATGAAACAATTTATACCAAAGGTATCCCAATATGCAATGACAGAATATTTTGTTACATTACACATTGATGTTATGATTATTGAACAAAGTGATGATGATAGAAAATTTAATCGTGGTGCGATATTAAACAGCGGATATAAAAATGCAATGAATTCGCAATATTATAGAGGAATTATATTCCATGATATAGATTTATTACCATCTGATGTGATGATTCCATTTTATGCATTGGGTGTGTTTAATTCTGCGTATACTAAATCAGACAAAAAGATTGTTCATTTAGCACATAAATGGGGACGCTACGCATCATTAGGAACCGGATATATAGGTGGTGTAACTATGTTTGAAACTACCCAATTTAATAATATAAATGGGTTCCCTAATTATTTCGCAGGATGGGGTGGAGAAGATGACGCACTTAGAGAGAGAATAATTGCATATGCCAAGGAAATGAATAAAGATTATGTAGATAAAGATGATAACACTATATTAACAGATTTAGTAGATTATCCGGCAGGAATACCAGAAGATAGTTACACTGATTTAGAAGGGGTAAGCACATTTAGAGAGAAGCGCGATATATTAAAGGCTGATGAAACATTAGATAATAAACTAAAACGTGAAGGGCGAGCATTAGATAAAAAGATATGGAAATATAATGGATTGGTAAATCCACAAAAATACGGGGAATTATATTCAATTAATAATGAGGTAGTAGAGGACGCACAGTATCAAATGCGCAAGATTAATATATCTTTAAACGGTAATTTAACATCATTGAAAGTAATGAATGATGAACTGGGTGGTTTATCACAAATAGCATTGCAAATGATAGAATTAACACCTAAAATGCGTATACAAGAAAATATTCCCACTACAGCAGCACAACCAATGTCACCACCATTTGTGTTGCAATCAGTTTCAACGCCAGAAACACCGGTAACACCCGGTGTAACGCCTTCTTACGCACCATCAACCCTTCCAAGTGTAGACACATCGGTAAGCACATCAGATACGGATGTTTCAGCACCACATTATACACCTCCAACTCCACCATCTCTTGATGCTTCTGTTTCTTCAGATGATTCAGGAAGGGGAGGAGGGACATTTAACGGAATTAAAAATGCTGGAGCAGGTATTATTAATAATGTTAAAAATATAGTTAGCAGTATTATACCTGGGACCAACACCAATACAAGCACTAATACAAGTTCAGGAACAACACCTAATTCTACTACACCAGTTATTAAGATAGATACTTCGGATATTAAAAATAATCAATTACAAGACGTTACTGATATAATACATAGCACAGATGTAACACCAGAAAGTAGCATATTAACAGATATACAACCAGATACTACAACTACTAATGAACATACCAACCCGCAAGATACAGATACTAAAAAAATAATAACATAATTATAACATAATAATTATGGTGGGTACATATTATATTTTATTATACTAATATTCAATTTAGTAAAATTGTTAAAATATAATATACATTTTAATATATGAATAATATTATTATAAATCCAAATAATCCATCACATCCATTAATAGCAAGAGAACAAACATATTTATTAGATAGAAAAATTCTTTCAATTCATAGCGAAGATAGAGATATTAGTCAATGGCCAAATCCAAATAATTTTGCGGTTACACTCCCAGAAGATTTAATAAATATTCAATCTATGCGATTAGTTACTTCATCATTTCCAAACAACCAATATGTATTTACAGAAAATTATCAAAACACGAAATTACAATTTACTGTAACTGAACCTCACACTAGTGGTTCAGAACAGCATGCTTTACTAGATATAAGCACAGATATACTAACAGCCGAAATACATGAAGGTTTTTATGAACCGGTCCAATTAGCAACAGAATTAGGTAACGCACTTAATAATGCTGTATCAGCAGCAATACCAACTATTACCACAGATTACGATAACTTTGTATGTCAATATAATGAGGTTAATCATAAAATATATATTGGCAATAATAGAGATGGATTTGTATTAAATTTTGATGAAGAAATACAATATGATATAAGTTGTGGAATACTAAATGTATGGAACAATTATATAAAATGGGGTTTACCTTATTATTTGGGATATCAAAAGAAAGTGTATACACCCATATTGTACACCGATTCAGATCCGTTTTCATATGGGTTTACATATGAAACAACAGATTGGATAACATCAGAGAGAGGTAATGCCTCACCATATAAAATATATATTTCTGAACCTCCTTGTACAATAGATATATTTGGTGATAATACAATGTATATGGAATTAGAAAAATATAATTCAATTGATGAAATACAACCATATTCTGACAACACTATGTCGAATTATAATAATGATTATCACGGAAATGTAAATAGTGCATTTGCAAAAATACCACTGTTACAATTTCCTTTTTCACAAATACATGATTCTAGAAATGCATATTTAACAAATGTGAAGGTATTTAATCCTCCACTTCCAAAATTACGCCGAATGAAATTTAAATTTAGATATCATGATGGAAGATTAGTGGAATTTAAGTGTGTACCATTTACATTTTCTATAGAAATTAACCAATTAAGAGACGAACAGGAAAGAGTATTAAGCGTACGTGTTCCTAATGCATATTCATTATAAGTAATGTATACACACCTGAAACTTTGAAATGATATAAATCATTTTAGTTGTTTCAAGGATCTAGACCGAGTTATAGTTTGAATGCTCCTATAAAAAGTCAAATATTTTAATTTTTCATCGGTGTAAATATATAGAAATATAATATACATTTTAATATATGAGTAATTTTATTATAAATCCAAATAATCCATCACATCCATTAATAGCAAGAGAACAAACATATTTATTAGATAGAAAAATTCTTTCAATTCATAGTGAAGATAGAGATATTAGTCAATGGCCAAATCCAAATAATTTTGCGGTTACACTCCCAGAAGATTTAATAAATATTCAATCTATGCGATTAGTTACTTCATCATTTCCAAACAATCAATATGTATTTACAAACAATTATCAAAATACGAAATTCATGTTTGATATATCAGGTGAAACATTAACAGCCGAAATAAATGAAGGATTTTATACTCCGGAGCAATTGGCTATAGAATTAAGTAATGCATTAAATGATGCGGTTACTAATTTTTTTGGACTGGGCTCATCATATAAATATTTTAAATGTAAATACAACGATGTAAAACACAAAATTTTTATAGGAAATGGTAAAGAAACATTTACATTACGTTTTGATGAAGAAATACAATATGATATAAGTTGTGGAATACTAAATGTATGGAACAATTATATAAAATGGGGGTTGCCTTATTATTTAGGATATCAAAAAAAAGCATATACACCAGTATTATACAAAGAAAAAGATTATGGTTTTGATTATGAAGTCCCCAATTATTGGATAAAAGCAGCTTCACCCAGCGACCCTACAATATATATTTCTGAACCTCCTTGTACAATAGATATATTTGGTGATAATACAATGTATATGGAATTAGAAAAATATAATTCAATTGATGAAATACAACCATATTCTGACAACACTATGTCGACTTATAATAATGATTATCACGGAAATGTAAATAGTGCATTTGCAAAAATACCACTGTTACAATTTCCTTTTTCACAAATACATGATTCTAGAAATGCGTATTTAACAAATGTGAAGGTATTTAATCCTCCACTTCCAAAATTACGCCGAATGAAATTTAAATTTAGATATCATGATGGAAGATTGGTGGAATTTAAGTGTGTACCATTTACAATTTCTATAGAAATTAACCAATTAAGAGACGAACAGAGGCGGATATTACGTGTTCGTGTTCCTCATGCATATATATTATAAGCAAATGAAAAGCAAATGATAAGCAAATGATAAGCAAATGATAAGCAAATGATAAGCAAATGATAAGCAAATGATAAGCAAATGATAAGCAAATGATAAGCAAATGAAAGGCAAATGAAAATCAAATGATAATCAAGCTCCATATGAAGGTTATGTTAAAAATAAATATGTTCTTTAATATTATATAATATGAATACCTTATTTTTTATTATAATACTCATTATTTTAATAATTATTATAAATATTTCAAATGTATATAAAGCTCCGCTAAGAGAATTTTTTGATAAGAAAAAAAAAATTATTCTCGTGGGAGACAGTATATTTAAGAATAATAATTATGCATCTATATCTGTTGAGGACACAATTAAAGAACAATACCCAGATGCTCTTATTTTAGCAGAAGATAATGCGGTGATATATGATGCTAAAAATCAACTTTCACAAATAGGGAATAATTTAGATAAGTCAAATACTTATATATATATATCTGTAGGTGGAAATGACATATTAAATCATTATCATTTTTCACCTAAAAGCAATACTCATCAACTTGATAAAATATATAATGCCTATGTAAAATTAATTAACTCTTTACGCTTTAAAAAAGCTAATATTGTATTAACCACAATATATTTCCCACCTACATATAAGGAGTTTCATCCTCTTATTCGTAATTGGAATAAAAAATTACAACAATTAAGTAATGAAAAAGGATTTGAACTATTACCATTACATAAATATATGAAATATAAGTATCATTTTGTAGATGCTATTGAACCTTCTGTATCAGGTAGTAAAATTATTGCGAATACGATATTTCGTAATGCAAATCAATAAAAATATATTATACGTTTTGTAATATATTTTATAGGGTGTTTTCGTTAAGGTAGGGATAAAATGTTACATATGGTAGAAGTAATATGTGAATAAATAAACGGATGTTCACGACTTAACCGCAGTGATATGTGCATCCTACAAATGCCATTTGATATTGATTTCCTATAATAGCCGTATGTTCAGCTGACGCTTTTGCAAAGTCAAACTCATATGTAAAATGTTCATCCGTTTCTGCTTCATCATTATAAATTATATATTTATCATTAAATATTCGTATCCATTTCTCGTCATATTTATCCACGAATACTTGATTACCACTATCATCATATACTAGATCATATACGAATTGTTGTGTCATTGGATCTATAACACCTTGCGAAATATCTATTATATCACCACTTGCGTCTGTTGTTTGGATAGTTTCGTATCGCAATTGTTTGGCAGGTCGTTGTTCATCATTAAAATTACAATCCATAGTAATCTTGGCCACCGTATAATTATGTAGTAAATCATCGTCTTGTCTCATGGCTAATCCTGGTATAAGTGATGATGTCATATAATCTCCATTTTCTATTGGACCATTTATATTTGTTACCCACATTGCACCTTCTCCGAGTGAGTTAATACGTAAAGGTCTATCTTCATGGGACACATTAAAAGATTGAGTAATAAGACCCTTGGTATATGTTTTAGATGTACTATCATCTTCCTTATTACTAATAACACCCCATACTGCTTTGTCTTTTGAGGTTGATGGATAATCTACAATAGGAAGGGATTCATTAATGGTAATTTTATGTTTATTACACTCATCACAATGCCCCATTTGATTGCGATAATTACCAGTTGAACGAACAATAAATCCGACATTGTTTATTGTTTCATTGACCCCATAATTACTATGTTGACCCGTGAAATTTTCGTCATTATATCCACTTATATCTCCAACCACGTGTAATACTGATGAGGGATCTGTCGTCCCTATACCGACACGACCACAAACACCGTCCTCACTTTTAATTATCATATGTGTATGTTGATATGAGACCTCATTACCCACTCCTGTACCGCCCCAGCCAGCTGAATTTGTACAAAAGCATAAATCTCTTAACCCGTTACCCGCATCTTTTGCTAAAATAGCTGTTTTAGGATAGGTCGTGGCGTTATCGCCAGTGGGGATAAGTTCCCCACTCCCACCAAAATATATGCCTTCGGTGCCGGTTGTACCCTTTGTTAAACGCAGATCTCCATATATATCTAATTTTTTTGATGGTGTTATATTTCCTATACCGACATTACCACTTCTGGCTATACGCATAGCGTTCGAATTGTTCAAAACATCAAAATTAATACCGGCTTGGTTTTTTCCAAATATATTTAATCCACTATTTATTGTGTCCATTCCATATCCTTCTCCATATACATATACCTTTCCAGTTCTAATATTTGCCTCTCTCCCAAGATCCAAATTATATGAGGGATCAGTCGTCCCTATACCGACATTGCCACCCGTAGGATTTAATAAAATACGACTATCTTTTAATACAACAATAGCATCTTTTCTTTCGCTATATGTACCAGCACCTATGACTGTATTTACACTTGAATCGTAAGAATTTGTGCTTTTATTATATTGTCCTGATGCGTGCATATAGTCATCATAAGCAATTGTATTTAGTCCTTCCGCATGTGAATACTGACCAGAAGCATCTGTTATCAGTCCTTCCGCATGTGACCACTTACCTTTAGCAGTTGTTCCCCATCCTTCCGCGTGTGAAGCAATCTGCGTCGCTCGTACTAACCATCCTTCCGTGTGTGAATCCATCCCCGTAGCATTTATTCCCCATCCTTGTTGTAGTTTATTGTTGATTTGTGTAAGAGCTCCTGCTACATCTAAATTACCAGATACATCCAGGTTTTCATTTACAAACAATGTAGTCAAAGACACATCTTGTAAATCTGTATGTCCTACTATTGTTACTGCACCAGACACATCCACATTACCAGATACATCCAGGTTATTCAAGGAAGCATCTTGCCATCCTGTTAAATCTACACCAGTGTCTAAATTCTTAATTCCCTTTTTTCCT
>Ga0080013_1000232_pt1 | contig 79578 bp, 65 predicted proteins | sample ETNvirenome_6_85_FD_69236 | JGI IMG/M metagenome (GOLD analysis project Ga0080013, IMG submission 69236) | Marine viral communities from the Pacific Ocean - ETNP_6_85 (SPADES assembly) (version 2) | ecosystem: Environmental > Aquatic > Marine > Oceanic | place: Pacific Ocean | collected 2013-06-19
GAATTTTTGATGAATTAAGAGAAAAGGGAAGCCTCTATAAAGGGGTTCGATTGGGAAAAAGAAGGGGGATAATTTCTTGTAAATCTTATGATCCTGATGATCTTCCTCCAAGTTTTGATAAAAAAAATCCAGATAATCAAATAATAGGTGTTGCTTTAACAGAAAAAAAGCTCAATCCAAAAAGAAAAGTGGTTGTTGTTTCTCGTGATATCAATATGAGGGTTAAATGTGACGCTCTTGGAATTTCAGCAGAAGGATACTTGGCAGGAAAGGTTGTTGGACATGCAACAGATTTATATACCGGATTTACACAGCATCTCGTAGAAGATCAAATTATTGATCAGTTTTATGAGGGGAAAGACGTTTTTGTCGAAAAAGAAGATATAAGACTCTTTCCAAACCAATATGTGATGCTTGTTTCAAATGCTAATGAAAAGAAAACCGCTTTATCGCGCTTTAAATGCTATTCTAAGCCGCTTTTTAAAGTTTTTGATGGCAAGGGTTGGGAGTGGGTTATAATGCCTCGTAACAAAGAGCAGAGCTTCGCTCTCGACCTTCTGTTGGATGAGCGTGTTCCGATTGTTACTTTAGTTGGTAAAGCAGGTTCTGGAAAAACGTTGGCCGCAATAAGTGCCGGAATTCAGCAAGTATTGGAAGGAAAGTTATATAGCAGGTTGATTGTTTCTCGGCCAGTTCAGCCGATGGGAAGAGATCTTGGTTTTCTTCCGGGATCAATGGAAGAGAAGATGCGACCTTGGTTAGCGCCAATTCGAGACAACCTTCAATATCTCATGGGAAATGACAAAATGATGATGGAGGAATACATGTCCAATGGAACCATCGAAATTGAAGCGCTAACGTACATTAGAGGCCGTTCAATCTCAAATGCATACATTATAGTAGATGAGGCACAAAATCTCTCTAGACACGAACTAAAGACCATTATAACGCGTGTGGGTGAAAACACCAAAATTGTCTTGACTGGAGATATTGAACAGATTGATAATGTGTATATTGATGAAACTTCAAACGGATTGACTTATGCTGTTGAAAAATTCAAAGAACATGAAATTGCAGGTCATGTGACACTAATTAAAGGTGAGAGATCAAAAACAGCAACATTGGCCGCAAGGATATTATAATGAAAAAATTAATTGGATACTGGAAAGAACATTTAGAAGATAATAATATGACTTATTGGCAACATTGGAAGTTTGCTATGTTTTGTAGTGTTTCACTATTTATTCATGCATGGCTTCCTTGCTTTTTACAGGATTATGCGAGCAAAAAATTATCAAAAAACCACAAAAAAGGAGAAAACTAGTTATGTGTTTAATTTGTACGTCTTTTCAGAAAAATGAACTAACCATCATGGAAGCATGGAGCAATTATGCCGAAATGGCTGAAACCATGGAACCAAAACATGCTGACGAAGTTTTTTTAATGCTTTTGTCTGCAAATACAAAAGTAGGTTTTGATAATAAAATGCCTAAACCAACTATTGATAAAATTAAAGGAAAATAAAATGACTGATAAATTTAGCAGTGATTTTATTATTGAAAATTACAACATTAGTGAACTTTCTGCGCAGAAAAAGAAGAGTACTATTACACAAATTCCTTTTTCTATAAGCCATGGCCCTAGTATGAGATCTCGAGGAAGGCCTTATTATGCTTCTCGGAATACACAAATAGGTGGAGAGCAACATTCTGTAATTGATTATGATGCGGCGGGTGGCTCTGAATATCCTTGTCGAGATCCTCTCCTGTGTGGCGCGATAATATATTTTGATTTTCAAGATGGCACTGGCGCCACTGTTAAAAATCATGGTTTAACAGGCGCAGCCGGGGATGGTACCTTATCAACTTATGGGGGGGGTGCCGATGAATGGCAGTGGAGCAGTACAAGTGGAATTAAAATGAGTGGCACTTATAGTCTGGAATTAAATCATGGGGCGCCCCCGGCCAGTACGGCTGACAGTGACGGATATTTATATATTCCTCCGGCATTCCAAGAGGGCATGAGTCCGTCCTTTGGCGGCAAAATGAACACGGAGTCCGGGGTGGCATCTGGAGATAGATGGACTGTTTCTATGTGGTGGAAATGCACACGACCAGAATTTTTTGGCTTATGGTATGTAGGTTTGCCCGGGAGCGTCGAGAATGGTTCGGTTGGTCTGTATGTTTTGGCTGACAACAGTTTTGTTATGGACGGAAATAATGAATCACACGCGGAAAATACGTTAGTCGGATCGGCCGTATCCGATATTCGAGATGGAAACGCTCATCATTGTGTTGTCACTTATGATGGGGGCGAATATGAGGATCCTACAGATGTAGGAGACAGAGCAAAGATATATGTTGATGGAGTAGATATAACTACAACTGATACTTTAAATACTAGTCAATATGGTGTAAATAATGATAGTTTTGTTATAGGCAGGGCAATACATCGTAACGGCGGCGACAACCATCTTAGTGGCGTGATTGGAGAATTTGCTTATTGGGATAGGGTCTTGGACGCTGATCAAGTTAATAAATTGTATAATGGGGGCGCTTTAGATACCAGAACTAAAAATGTTTTAACTGTTTTGGATGAAAGGGTTTTTCATTATGATTAGAGGAAAATCATATGACTGATAAATTTAGCAGTGATTTTATTATTGAAAATTCTAAAATCACTGAACTTTCTTCTCAGAAGAAAAAAGGAGAGGGAGGAATTCAAGAACAAATCCCCTTTTCAATTGGTTCTGGGCCCGGGCATCGATCTCGAGGTATACCTTATTTCTGTATGCGTAGTAATCCAAGTTCTGTTTTTACAACTTCGAAACAGTCAAGGGCAGCAACACCTCCGATACTATATTATACTTTTGAGGCGTTGAACGGAGATGGAAATGTTGAAAATCAGGCCACCGATGGAGAAACAATGGATGGTACTCTGGAAGGTGGCGCAGAGTTATCTGCAACTCAAGAAAAGAGGGGTTCAAAATCACTTTATTTTCCCGATGGTGATGATTATCTAGATATGAGTGACGCGGATATACTTTCAAATGTACAAGATTTGGAAACAGGGTCTATAACATTTTGGGTTTATCAAACTAGCGATGGAACTAGAATGTATTTTCATGCTTCAGATCATTCAGATTCTGGTGCAAGTGAAATTGAGTTTTATAGTAGCAAGGCTGATGATAATATCAGATATATTGTAAAAGAAGGTGTTGGAGAGGTGACAGTCCTAGATTTATCATTTCTCGATGTAGACGGGATGGATCTTAATGAATGGAATCACTTGGCCATGACTACTGGGGCAGGTGGAACTAAATTATATTTAAATGGGGAACTCAAAGCCTCTTCTACAACACGGGCTTTTTTTAGCGATGTTAGTGACATCAGTAGAATAAGATTAGGAGTAGATGACGCTGTTAATGATGATTATGTTGGATACATTGATGAATTTGCCATATGGAATGTTGAATTAAATTCAACAATTATTGCCGCAATTGCTGCATCGAGCCCACCAAATTTAAATACAGTTTGCGCGGAAGTTCACCAAATACATCAACTAAGAAATGGCGCTGAAATTATATATGATTAAAAAGCTTTACTTTTGATCAAAAATATGCTACAATATATTTATAATATTTTCAAATGTTAGAAAGTTTAAAACTTAGAAAGGTTTAAAAGAAATGAATGAAGAAAAAACAATTAATGAAGAAGATCTTAATTTAGAAAATCCAGATCTTAAAGAAGAAGCAATTCCAGATACTGCTGTAAAGCAATTTCTTGTAGAATATACCGGTGATAAGTTTCAACCGGAAGATGAAAAAGTTACAGTTGAAATGATTGTTGAAACTGTAGCAGAAGAATTTCCAGAATTTTTAATGGTAGTTGCAGAGGAAAACTGGGTTAGAGGATATCATCAAGCGCTTCATGATGTTGAAGAAGGCATGAAAATAGAAAAAGAACTTGAAGAGAAAAACAACAGTGAATGTTAAAATAGTTAACTATATTCAACGTTCTTATAAAATATCTTTAAAAGAATCTAGGGAAAAAATTCTATATAATAGAATACCAATATATATAAAAGATCAATTGCCAAAAAATATTGATTTAGATTATATATTAGATTTTCTAGAATCTAGTATTCCTCATCATTTAGTTTCTGAAGTTGAAACAATATATATAGCACATATTGAAGATTTTGATAGACGAGATATCAACGCTATGTATAAAGATGGTGCAATATATATAACGAATAAACAAGATGATATGGAAGATATGCTAGATGATATTGTCCATGAAATAGCACATTCAGTTGAAATATTGCATCCTGCTGAAATATATGCTGATGGAGAATTAGAAAATGAGTTTATTTCGAAAAGATTAAATTTATATTATCTTTTAAAATCTCATGGATACAATATTAACATGATTGACTTTGTTAATTCAGAATATTCAAAAGATTTAGATAATTTTTTCTATAAAGAAGTAGAATATAGCAGATTACAGAATTATATAATTGGACTTTTTAATACACCATATGCTGTTACCTCTTTGAGGGAATATTTTGCTAATGGTTTTGAAGAATTTTATTTAGGCGATAAAAAAATGCTTAAAGATATAAGTCCTTTTTTATATAATAAAATTTTATTTTTACACGAGGGAGAATTTGAATATGAAATGGAAACAAAATATTGAATATAATGTTTCATGCAAAAAAGAAGTTGTAGAATTGGAAGTTAATGTACCAAAAAGAATATTAAGTTCCGATCCAAAAATTGACTTTAACGAAGAAACGGCCAGAGAATTGATATCATCAGAATGTCCAAATCTAGATATCAATAAGTGTGTCGGCAGTTCATGGCTTTCGAATAGAGGTGAAAATTCTACTTTATCTGGGGTTTTTCTATTTTCTTTAAAACAGGAAAAAAAGAAGCCTGAAGTCAAACAGGAAAAAAAGAAACCAGAAGTCAAAAAACATCTTATTATAAAAGAAAAATTCAAAAGAAAGAAAGGTGATTAATGTCTCACATATCATTTTCTGCCCTTAAAATTTGGGATGAATGTCCTTATAAATATAAATTATCATATATCGATAGAATTAATGTATTTGAAGGCAATATATATACTGCTTTTGGTAGTGCCATGCATGAAGTTTGTGAAAAAACTATTTTAAATGAATGGGATAATAACAAAGCACCTGAAAATTTTCAAAAATCATTTGCTGAAGAATATAAATCTCTTCCACAAGAAATAAAATTAAACACAGATAAAAAATTATTGAAAGATATGTTTTCTCAGGGCACATATTTATCGCCTTTAGCAGTTCCTTTTTTAAAGAAATATTTTGGAGAATTTGAAGTTATATCTTCTGAAGAGCAGTTGTTTGAGCCAATTGTGGAATTTAAAAAGGAAGATTACGATTTTAAAGGATTTGTTGATTTGTTTATAAAAACATCTGACGGAAAATATCATATTATTGATTGGAAAACATGTTCTTGGGGTTGGGATATGAAAAAGAAAACCGAACCAATTACAACATATCAATTAACTTTATATAAACACTATCTTTGTCAAAAGCACAATATTGATCCTAAAAATGTTGAAACTTATTTCGCTCTTCTTAAGCGTACCGCTAAAAAAAACCAAGTAGAAATCTTCAGAGTAACCAGTGGTGCAAAAAAAACAAAAAATGCTCTTAACTTATTGAACAAAGCATTGTATAATATTGATAATAAACTTTTTATTAAAAACAGATTATCTTGTTCTAGATGTGAATTTTATAAAACAAAACATTGTAATTGAGAGGTTAAAGTGAGCGAAAAAAAGAAAATTAAAATTTTAACGATTAGTGATCATCCGCTATCACCTTCCGGAGTTGGCATTCAAACAAAATATTTTATTGAAGCGTTGTTAAAAACAGGAAAATATAAATTTATTTGTTTAGGTGGGGCAATGAAACATGACAATTATCAACCATTGAAAACAGAGGAGTGGGGAGAAGATTTTGTTATTTTTCCAGTTGATGGATATGGAAATCAAGATATAATTAGATCAGTTGTTCGCAATGAAAAACCTGATATCTTATGGTTTATGACAGATCCTAGATTTTATGAGTGGCTGTGGGCTATAGAAAATGAAATTCGGCCCCTTGTGCCCATGGTATATTATCATGTTTGGGATAATTATCCTCATCCTCATTATAATAATAAATTTTATTCTTCGAATGATGTTGTTGCATGTATTTCAAAAGTTACATATGACATTTTACAAACAGTATCCCCGCATGTTGAGAGTCATTACTTGCCTCATGCTGTGAATACTGATATTTTTAAACGTGTCAGCGATGAAGATATTAAAACATTTAAAAATGAAATATTAAATATTTCAGATGAAATGGAAGAACAAGAAAAAGTAATATTTTTTTGGAATAATAGAAATGCCCGAAGAAAACAATCTGGTACATTAATTTGGTGGTTTAAGGAATTTTTAGATGAAGTGGGACATGATAAAGCATGTCTTGTGTTACACACGGATCCAAATGATGAACATGGCCAACCTCTTACTCATCTTATGGAAAAATTAGAACTCACAAAAGGCCAAGTATTATTGTCAACACAAAAACTTCCACCGGAGCATATTTCTCTATTATATAACATGTCCAATTGTACAATAAATATTTCAGATGCAGAAGGTTTTGGTTTGGCTACTTTTGAATCATTAGCGTGTGAAACTCCAATAATTGTAAACATGACCGGTGGACTTCAAGAGCAGGTAACAGATGGAGAAGCATGGTTTGGAATAGGCATTGAGCCTAGTTCTAAGGCAATTATTGGTTCCCAGCAAGTTCCTTATATTTATGAAGATCGCCTCAATAAAAGGGATTTTATCGATGCTCTTAAAAAAATATATAATATGCCTGAATCTGAAAGAAGAGAATTGGGTAAAATGGGGCGCCAACATGTAATGAAAAATTATAATTTTCAAAATTTTGAAAAAAAATGGGAAGAAGTTATGGATTCTATATATGAAAAACATGGGTCGTGGGAAAACAGAAAAAATTATAAAAGTTATAAACTTATAGAGATTTGAAGGTGAAAAATGAGAAAGAAGATTATTGTCCGGGGCCCCGCCCTTTCTTTATCTGGATATGGATATCAAACTAGATTTGCACTAAGGGCCTTGAGAACATATGAAGAAAGATTTGACATATATATAATTAATACACATTGGGGCCAAACCGGCTGGATTAGTGAAGATAGCGAAGAAAGGAGATGGATAGATGGTAAAATAGCACAAACTGCATTTTATTTACAAAATAAAGGACAATTTGATTTATCACTACAAATAACAATACCACAGGAATGGGAAAAGATGGCGCCAGTTAATATAGGATATACGGCTGGCACAGAAACAACAAAAATGTCTTCAGAATGGATGCAAGCATCCATGAATATGGATCGTATAATAGTTACATCCAATCACACCAAATATGCTTTTGATAAGACAGAATTTGAGGCAACAGAAAATGCTACGGGCAAAAAGAAAATGGTTAAATGCACTATACCGATTGAAGTTGTTAACTATGCGGTGGAGGATTACGAACCAATTGAAATGAATGATTTAAATTTACAAACTAAATTTAATTTTTTAACCGTGGCCCATTGGGGCCCCAGAAAAAATTTAGACAGTACAATTATGTGGTTTGTGGAAGAATTTATTGATTTTGAAGATGTAGGTTTGGTCATTAAAACTCAATTGAAAAATGGATCACTTATAGATCGAGAATTTACGATTAAAAAAATAGAAAATATGTTAAGTAAATATCCAGATAGAAAATGTAAAATTTATCTTCTTCATGGAGATTTAAAAGATGGAGAAATGGTTAGTCTTTATCGTCATGATAAAATTAATGCCATAATTTCCACTACTCATGGAGAAGGTTTTGGTTTGCCACTTTTTGAGGCAGTATATAATGGCATACCAGTTGTTGCGCCAGATTGGAGCGGCCAAGTTGATTTTTTATACGCTCCTGTAAAGAATAAAAAAGGAAAAATAAAAAATAAGGGTTTGTTCGCGAAAGTTGATTATGATATTAAACCAATTGAAGAACATCATATATGGGAGCCGGTATTAATTCGAGGATCTCATTGGTGTTATCCAAAACAAGGTTCTTTTAAAATGAAACTTAGAGAAGTTTATAAGCAGTATGATAGGTATAAAAAGTCTGCTGAAATTTTAAAAAATCATGTTCTTGAAAATTTTAAAAAAGAAGACATTTATAAGAAATTTGCCGATAATGTATATGAAGAGGAAACTTTTGAAATAGAAGAATGGCTTAGTAATCTTAATGCTGAGGTAATTGATTGATGCAATTTGTCTTTTTGGCAGACTTTTTTGTTGAAAATGGAATTCTAGGAGGGGGAGAATTAAATAATCAGGAGTGTATAAAAATTTTAAGAGAAAAAGGCTACGAAATTGAAGAAAAAAATTGTTTTTTGATTGATTTGAATTTTTTGAAAAAAAATACTTTTAAAAAATTTATTATTGGAAATTTTTTAAGTTTAAAACAAGAATGTGTTGATTTTATAACAGAAAAGATATCTTATATTATATATGAACATGATCATAAATATTTAAAGTCCCGCGATCCTTCTTCTTATAAGAATTTTTTAGCGCCGGAAGATCAATTAAGATATATTGAATTTTATAAAAATGCTAAAACAGTATTATGTCAATCATCTTTACATATGAGTATAATAGAAAAAAATCTCAAGTTTGATAATCTTGTAAACCTAGGTGGTAATTTATGGAGTTTGGAAATTTTAGATTATATTGAAGAGTTATCAAAAACAAAAAAAAGAAATATTTTTTCTATCATAGATTCGATTAACGATATAAAAAATTCTTATGCTGCTATTAAATATTGTAAAATTAAAGAAATGCAATATGAACTTATTAAAATGATGTCCTATAAGGATTTTCTTTCTCACATATCTCAAAACAAAGGGTTAATCTTTTTTCCCAAAGTTGTGGAAACATTGAACCGCGTTATAGTAGAAGCCAGAATGATGAATTGTGAAATTATAACCAATGCTAAACTTATTGGAGCGCTTTCGGAAAATTGGTTTAAGTTTAAAGGAAAAGATTTAATAAATGTTATGAGAAAAAAAAGAGAAGAAATACCGAATAAAATAATTAATGGCTTTGAATTATGAGTTTAAATCCTAAAATAACTATTTTATTACCTTGTTACAACTCAATGAAGTATTTAGAAGAATGTATTACTTCGGTATTAAATCAAGATTATAAAGATTATGTTGTATGGGCATGCGATAATGAAAGTACGGATGGGACGTATGAATATTTGTTGGGTTTGGAGAAGAAGCATGAAAAATTAAAAGTGTTTCAATTGCCAAATATATATCCAAATGGATATGGTGAGGCAGTCGAATATGCAATTAAAAACATTAAAAGCGATTATGTGACTTTTATAGCTTCTGATGATTATATAGAATCAAACTATATTTCTAATTGTATGAAAATATTTTCACATGATCCGGATAAAATTAAATGTATTCAGAGCGCAATTAGAGGAATTAGTGAAGGACAAATAGTAAATCATCAAGTACATTCCTATAAAAGTCTTGAAGAATTTAAAAAACAGTGTTTAGAAAGAAGCCCTGTTAATACACCGACGGTTGTATGCCACAAAAGTGTACTCCCCTTTCTTAGAGTTTATGAAGCACACCATGCAGCCGGATATACATGTGCCGGCGCCTGTGATTATGACACTTACTGCTGTATGGCTGACAAAGGAATTTTTATATACCCGGTTCCAATCTACTTAGGATACAATTATCGATGGCATGAAAATCAATGCACTTGGAAAGTGATTGAAATTAAAAAAGAAATTGATTATGACAATATAATTCAAGAATATTGGAGGAAAAAATGGAAAATATAAAAGATCTTAATAATCTGGGTTATTGGTCACAACCCTAGACAATAGAATTAGGTTTCATAGGAGAAAAAATGAAAAATAGTTACAAAGACGAAAAGACTATATTTAGTGATTTATTTGTTTTAGAATTGGCCAGTAATCACTGGGGTTGTTTGAAAAGAGGAAAAAAAATTGTAAGAGAGTTTGCTAAAATAGTTAAAAAGCATCATATTAAAGCAGCCATTAAACTACAATTTAGAGATTTAGACAGCTTTATTCATCATGATCACAGAGCAGATGGAGTAGGAGAAGATCTTACGAGCCTTCCAAAAAATAAGAGATATATACAAAAAATTTCTAGGACCGCTTTAAATAAAAAAGATTTTAAGGAATTAATTGGTTATATCAAAAAATTTAATTGTATCCCAATGGCCACGCCGTTTGATGAAAAGTCGGTTGACTTGTGTGTAGAATTGGGGCTTCCCGTTATAAAGATAGCGAGTTCCGATGTAAATGACTGGATTTTATTAAATAGAGTTTCTTTAACACGAAAACCAGTGATTGTATCCACAGGCGGAGCCAATGCGAAGCAAATTGATGATGTGGTTAAATATTTTAAAAATAGAAACATACCACTCGCTCTTAACCACTGTGTGGGTAAATATCCCACTGAAGATCGTGAATTAGAACTTAATCAGATTGATTATCTTATTAATAGATATCCCGATTTAGTAATTGGTTTATCCACCCATGAGTATACCAACTGGCATGCTTCGATGTATATTTCTTATGCAAAAGGAGTGCGTATATGGGAGCGACATATTGATATTCCCTACCCTTCCGAACATGAACAAAAAGAGGTATCTAAATATTGTTCTTTGCCCCACCAAATTGATGAGTGGTTCTCGGCGTATGAAAAAGCTAAGTTGATGTGCGGCTCGAGTTCCGTTGAAAGACGCAGTATAGATGCAAAAGAAAAAAATTACCTTGCCGCGCTACACCGGGGACTTTATCTTAAGCGGGATATTAAAGAAGGAGACATCATCTCTTTAGATGAACTATATTCTGCCATTCCCTGCCGTAAGGATATGGGACACATTAATAGTAGAGAATTTGTTAATAATCAACTAATTGCCAAAATAAATCTTAAGAAAAATGAACCTTTGTTAAGAGAAAACATTGAATGAAAGTTTCGGATGCAATAATAGGGTTTTTGGAAAGTAAAAAAATTACTGATGTGTTTTGCATCTCCGGCGGCGGTTGTATTCATCTAATAGATTCTTTGCGCAAGACAGCCAAAATTAAGACCACATGTTCTCATCATGAACAAGCACTTTTAATGGCAGCGGAGGGATATACAAAGCTTTCAGGGCAGCCATGTGCTAGCGTGGTTACGACCGGTCCCGGCGGAACTAATACACTTACCGGTTTATTGGGATTGTGGCTTGATAGTGTTCCCTCCATTATTATCTCAGGTCAAGTTTCTTCCAACCAACTCTCTAGAGGAACAGGCTGTCGTCAGATAGGAGATCAAGAATTTAATATTATTGCTGTCGTTACGCCTATGACCAAATATGCCAAAATGATCGAAAAGCCAGAGGAAGTTTTGTATGAATTGGAAAAAGCGTATGAAATAGCGGTGTCTGGCCGGCCCGGCCCGGTGTGGATAGATGTTCCTTTGGATATACAGGGTTCTCATGTAGAAAAATTTAAAAAATATGAAAAAGAAACGAGAGAAAATAACTTTTCCAATAACGAGGAAAATTTTTCTAAATTTAAAACTTTGCTTGAAAGTTCATCACGGCCGCTTTTTGTAGTGGGAAATGGCATAAGATTAGCCGGCTGCTATTCGGCATTGAATATTTTTTTAGAAGAGATGAAGATTCCTGTTGTGACGGGCCCGCATTCAGGAGTAGATGCGGTGGATAACATTTATGAATATTATGCCGGAAGAATTGGCATTTTAGGACAAATAACGTCGAATGAAATTGTACAAGAAGCGGACTTATTGATATGTTTGGGCACTCGATTACCCGTTAAAATGACCGGGTATAATACGGCTAACTTTTCCCCTCATTCTAAAAAAGTGTTTGTAGATATTGATGAATATGAAATTAACAAGCATGATTTTGATGTAGATTTAAAATTTGTTTTACATTTGAGACATTTTTTCGATATTCTTTTTCAAAATAAGTATAAGGTGGCTATCTCCCCGTGGAGAAAGTTTGTTAAAGAAAAGCGAAAAAAGCAAATTTTTTACTATCCTAAACACAAACAGCTTAGAGAGTATGTAAGTTATTATTATTTTATAAATCAGGCACCCGAGTATTTTGGTGATATTCCAATTATTACCAGTAATGGCACCGCTCATGTGGCCACGCTACAAATGTATCAATTAAATCAACACCAACGTTTATTTACCAACGTGGGATGCGCAAGCATGGGCTATGGATTACCTGCTGCAATAGGCGCTTGTATAGGCAGTAAAAATCAGAAAATAATTTGTATCGAGGGAGATGGTTCTATAATGATGAACCTTCAGGAATTGCAAACAGTAATCAACCATAAGCTCCCAATAAAAATTGTTTTAATTAATAATCAAGGCTATCTTTCCATTCGAATGACACAGAAAGATTTTTTTAATGGAAAAGAATTTGCAGTAGGCCCGCAGAGTGGAGTTGGCTTACCTTCTATGCAGAAGATAGCAAAGGCATTTGGTCTCCCATACTATCAAATTAAAGACAATAATTCAATTGAGAATGTTTTAACGGAATCTATTGAGGCCCCCGGACCATGTTTAATAGAAGTTTTTACTCATCCCATGGAAAGGCATGAGCCCAAAGTTGTTCACAAGGGTGTGTCAGAAGATGGTAAGATAATACCGGGTGATTTAATTCACATGAAAATAACAGAGGGGTTTTGAGTGAGGGTCGTATTAACTGGTGCAACAGGCGGCATAGGGAGAACTATTGCAGATGTCTTAAAAAAATCGGATATTGAATTATTAGAGCTTAATAAACTAACATGTGATTTATCCACCGGTGGAATTGATTTTTCTTTTGAAGACTTTGAACCGGTGGATGGTCTTATACACTGCGCCGGGATTAATATAGTTAAAGATTATAAAAATATAAATAAAGAAGAGTTCTACAGGTTGTTTAACATTAATGCCTTTAGTTTTGTTTCTTTGTGTCAAAAAATTAATTTTTCTTCTGGTAGCAATATTATTGCCATAGGTTCACTGTGGGCAACGGGTACAAAAAACGGCAGAATACAATATTCTATGTCCAAACATGCGCTGCTAGCAGCAGTCAAAACACTTGCATTGGAAATGAGCGAACATCAGGTGAAAGTTAATATGGTTTCTCCGGGCTTTGTCAATACTCATATGACCCAGCAGTATAACTCTGCCGATCATATCCGCAAATTAGATGAATATATCCCTCTAGGTTTAACGCAGCCAGCGGAAATTGGGACTTTGTGCCTTTATTTATTGAAAAATAATGTTTCAATAACCGGTCAAAATTTAATTATTGATGGTGGATATTCTTGTAAAAATATATAAGAAGGGTTAAAAGATGAAACTTTTTAGCGTAAATACTAAAATATTGGAAATTGAATGCAACAGCGACCGCTTTTTTGCGGTTGAATCTTCTTTTAGAAAATATAATGTTACAATAACTGCCGAAAACCCCCTCCAGAAGCTAGCTACGTTATACAAATCATCAGATGTTGTTATAATCGATGAAAGGCTGATAGAACTGTATGGAATCAATAGTGACTTTTATACTCTTTATTCAATTCCAGCCGCAGAGGAAAACAAAACGATTGAAACATGTTTAGATTTGGTGAGCTTTTTAAGTGCTAGAAATTTCAATAAAGGTAATACCTTGTTTGTGGTGGGAGGAGGAATTATACAGGATATTGGTTCTTTTGCAGCCGCTGTCTACAAGCGGGGAGTTAATTGGGTTCTTTTTCCAACTACGTTATTGTCAATGTGTGATTCTTGTATAGGGGGAAAAAATGGAATTAATTATAGAGGTGTTAAAAATCAGCTAGCATTATTTTCTTCTCCTCAAGAAGTGTTCATATGTACTCAATTTATTAAGACCTTAGAATCAAATGATATCAAGTCGGGGCTTGGAGAGGTTCTTAAATTGTTCTCCATTGGGGGAAAAAGTCTTATGGAAGAATATTATAGATGTGTGGAGAATGGTCAGGTCGTCCATGAAGACAGTTATGCTGATTTAATTTTATTATCTCTCAAGGTTAAAAAAGCAATCATTGAAGAGGATGAATTTGAATATGATATAAGAAAATCTTTAAATTATGGTCATACAATCGGGCATATTTTAGAGACCTTATCAAATTATAAAATTTCTCATGGTGAAGCGGTGGCTCTTGGTATGATTATTATTAACCGCTTGTATAATAAGAATCTAGCCCGGTTGGATAATGCGTGTTTAGAGTTGATTGATTTATCTAAACTTGGACACTTAGATTATTCTAATTTGGGGGATCTCCTTATGAAAGATAAAAAGACGATGGGAGATGTGGCGACTCTTGTAGTTCTCGAACAAGAGGGGGAGATAAAATTTTATGAGGAAACTATAAAACAATCGTTGATTGATGATATCATAGGAGAAATAAATAAAATTGCGTAATTTTCTTTTTATCGATTTCGGCGCTTCCCGCGTTAAAGCAATTACTTATGATATACAAGAGGATCAATTTGGCAAAACAATTAGCATTGAATCACCTTTTTTAATGAACGTTGCCATGGCCAAAACAAAAACGACAACAATTTTAAAAGAGTTATTATCTCTTTTCCCTCAGATCGATGCGGTTATTCCATGTTGTATTCTTGGGGGCGGTTATGAGAATGATGTATATTATTCATGGAAAAGTAAAAAGGATATTTTCACTGCAAGCTGCCTTATTAGTGAGCTTTTCAAGGGAGGCGCTGATTATCATGTTCACCGAGATCATGGTGGTACTGTATCCACAATAAGTTTTCTTGGAAAATTGAACAATGTATCATTTTATAGTTGTTTGGGAGATACGCCATGTGTTGCCCGTTCTATCAAGCTTGATGACATGACGTGCATTCTTAACTTAGGAACAGGTTCACAGATTATTTCTAAAAAAGAGATTATCAGCTTTATTCCTAGCGGACGTGCATTAAATGTTTTTAAGTTTTTTTTCGATAGTGTCGACGTGGATCTTTTTGATGAATTTTCAAAACTTACATATGAAGATCTTCTTCACTCGTCGTTAGATTTTAACTTAAATATTTTTAAAGAGGCATATGAATATGGGGAAAATTCGGGTTCGATTCGGAATATACAAGAAGATACTTTCAATTTAAGGAATTTTATTTGTTCACTTTTTAGAAGTTATTTAGAACAATACTTAAAAAATTTGCACACTTATAATATAATATATTTAACCGGTGGAATAAGTAGGCGCTATCCCCTGATTCAAGAATTTTTTGAAAAATATGGACAGAAAGAGATTATTTTAAGATCAACGGAGATAGAAGATACATTTATTGGCATGAGAAATAGATTGTTAAAGGATTATGGAAATATTAATAACCGGAGTTGATGGATATATAGGAAAAGCTTTATATGACTATCTTTCGAATAAGTATAATGTGCTTGGCATTAATAGAGGTAAGTGCAATTTAAGAGATTGTCGAGAAGTGGAGAGGGTTTTTGCGAATAAGAAGTTTGATGCTGTAATACATACTGCTGCGCAAGGAGGCAGCCGTCTAGAGAAAGACGCTGTTGAAGATTTATACGACAACCTACAAATGTTTTTAAACCTTCTTAAACATAGGGGCAAATATGGGAGATTTATACATTTCGGCTCCGGCGCACAGTTTGTTCACAATGATTTTTATGCTTTGAGCAAAAAAATTATCTCTAGCATAATGCAAGAGCTGGATGTATTTTATAATATCATTATTTATGGCCTCTTTGATCACAATGAGTTGCCAACCCGGTTTATTAAAAGCAGTGTGAGGAAGGCATTAAAACAAGATGACATTATAATTCATAAAAATAAAAAAATGGATTTTTTTCACATGGAGGATTTAAAAGTTTTAGTAGATTATTATCTCACATTTCCTACGCCGCGGCAAACATTGGAGTGTTGTTATAAAACTTCTTTAACTTTATTAGAAATAGCTAGCATTATTAAAGATTTGTGTAATAGCAAATCAAAAATAAGAATTTTAAATGTTGGCCTTGGGGCGCCCTATACCGGTATTAACAGCGCAACACTCAATTCTATAATAGAAAAAGATTTTTTAGAGAGACTAAAAGAAAGTGTATTGAATATCAGACTGAATGGCTAACTTTGCCGGCAATGAATAATAAAATTTTGTTATTAACAAAAGCCCAAAATTATGTTATTATAAAACTTAAGAATTGGAAAGATTTAATTAATGAAATTTAAAGAGATAATAGTCTATAGACCTAATATTTTTAGAGATTATAGAGGTGACTATTGGACCCTGTGGAAAGAAGGTATAAATGAGGGGAAAGATTTAAATTTTAATCATGATAAAGTTTCATCTTCTAGAAAACATGTATTACGAGGCATCCATGGAGATTTAAAGGCTCACAAATTATTAACTTGTTTACAAGGAGAAGTTTATTGTGTAGTTGTTGATAATAGAAACGATTCTCCCACTTATTTACAGTGGGATTGGATTATGTTGGATGATAAAAGTAGAGATAGAATTTTATTGCCACCGGGCTTTGGAAATGGTTATTTAGTTCTTAGTGAACAAGCCGTTATGCACTATAAGTGGTCGTATGAGGGAGAATATCCTGATGTGGGTGAACAATTTTCTTTAAAGTGGAATGATCAAAGATTAAAAATAAATTGGCCTATAGATCAGCCAATATTATCAGTACGAGATAGAAAAAAATAATATTTTTAAAAACGGAGTATTAAAAATGTATGAATTGTGGGAAATGGTATCATATGGCATGGGAGAGCCACTAGTACCATTTATCTTAAACAATAAAAGTGATAGTTTTGAAAAAATTTACAATGATTTCACAGAATTAATCAAAAAACAACCATGTGTAATTGTATATTCTCACAAGAAAGAAACTGAGGGCTAAATGAGAAAGAAAGCATTGATAACCGGAATTACCGGTCAGGATGGGAGTTATCTTTCTGAATATTTATTAAGTTTAGGATACGAGGTATATGGAATTGTTAGAAGACATTCAGTAGCAGAAAATCAAGACGCTAGATTGCAACATATAGGCAATAAAATAAAAACATATTATGGTGATTTATTAGATTATTCTTCTTTATCTCGAATTATCAAAGAAGTTATGCCTGATGAAATTTATAACTTGGGCGCCCAAAGTCATGTTAGAGTTAGTTTTGATATGCCATCTTTTACTATTAAAACTAATGCATTGGGTGTTTTAAATATGTTAGAAATATATAGAACAACATGCCCTAGAGCCAAATTTTATCAGGCTTCTTCTTCAGAAATGTTTGGAAATTCCATCGACGAAGACGGCGTTCAGAGACTAACCACACCTATGAACCCTACTAGTCCATATGGTTGCGCCAAGGTAATGGGATATAATTTGGTAAGACATTACAGAAATGCATATGGCCTTCACGCTTGTAATGGTATTTTATTTAATCATGAATCCCCTCGCCGCGGCTCCAACTTCGTCACAAATAAAATTGTAAAGACAGCAGTTGAAATTAAAAAGGGTTTTAAAAATAAACTAGAGTTGGGAAATTTAGATTCGTATAGAGATTGGGGCCATTCAAAAGATTATGTAAGAGCAATGCACAAGATTGTTAATTATCATTCCCCGGAAGAATTTATTATTGCAACTGGAGAAACTTATTCTGTAAGAAATTTATGCGAAGTGGTTTTTACAAAATTAGGTATGAATTATAAAGATTATGTTATACAAAATCCAAAATATATGCGCCCAGAAGAACTTAAATATCTTAAAGGTGATTCTTCGAAGGCATTAGAAATATTAGATTGGCAGCCTGAATACACATTTGAATCTATGTTGGATGAAATGATTGAATTTTGGATGTCAAAAATTTAAGAATAAAAAATGATCAAAATTGAACAAATTTTAGAACTAGTTAGAAAATATATTAATCAGCAAGATTCGAACAAGACTTGGATCCCCGGCAAAGATTGGTTAGCATATTCAGGTCCAGTTTTTTCTTCTTCTGAATATGAAGAGGCAATAAGGACTCTTTTGGGCGGCTGGATCATTTACGGAGAAAAATCTCGAGAGTTTGAACTTAAATTTTCACAAAATATGGGTAAAAAATATGGGATTCTTACTAATTCCGGAAGTTCTGCAAATCTTTTAATGGTATCTGTATTAACTTCTATCGATAAGAGACTTAAAAAATATCATCTTCCAAAAGGCAGTAAATTTATCACACCTGTTGTTTGTTTCCCAACCACATTAAACCCTATTATTCAAAATGGATATGAGCCTGTATTTGTTGATGTAACAATCCCAGATCTTAATTTGGACCTAGATCAAGTTGAGCAATTGCTAAAAAAAGATCCAGATATTAAGGGAATTATTTTTGCTCATGTTTTGGGCAATCCCCCGAACATGGATCGATTAATGAGTTTAGTCGAAAAATATAATTTAACTTTTTTAGAAGATACATGTGATGCCTTGGGATCAACTTATGATGGTAAAAAGTTAGGTTCTTTTGGGTTAATGTCAACATGCTCTTTTTTTCCCGCTCATCATATGACTTTGGGAGAAGGAGGATTTGTATCAACAAGCGAGAATCAACTTCGAAGAGCATTAGCCAGTTTTAGAGACTGGGGAAGAGCGTGTTATTGCAATACAGAAAAGCCCGGAAACGTAACTTGTGGTACGGCCTGTGGAAACCGGTTTCAAGATTGGTTTCCAGAATTACCTGATGTAATTTATGATCATCGATATGTTTTTGATGAAATAGGTTATAATTTAAAGCCGCTTGATCTACAAGCATCTATTGGCCTGCAACAACTTGAGAAGTTGGAAATGTTTCACGAGGATAGAAAAAGAAATTTCAATAAACTTAATGAGATTTTTAAGCCCTATGAAGAATATTTTCACCTTCCAATTACAACAGAGAAAGCCGATCCAAGTTGGTTTGCTTATTTATTGACAATAAAAGATGATGCTCCATTCACCAGACATTCTTTTCAAACATATATGGAGGAACATAAAATCCAAACTCGAGCATATTTTACTGGAAATGCTTTGTATCATCCAGCATATAGGCATTTGGCAAAAAATTATAAAAATTTAAAGGAAGCTTTTCCAAATGCTTATAGGGCAACGATTAATACTTTATTTTTGGGAACTTTTTCTGGATTAACTAATGAAAAAATGGCGTATATTAAAGAAACTGTTGATAGTTTTTTTAAAAGTGGGGAAATAAAATGAAAATAGTTTATATTACGGGATGTTTGGGATTTATTGGTTCCTATGTTACTAGAAAATGTTTAGAAAAAGGATGGAAAGTATATGGAATTGATAAGTGTACATATGTAGCAAATACCAGTCTTATAGAAGAATTCCAGAAAAATAAAAATTTTAAATTTGAAAAAACCGATATTAAAGATTTGAAACATTTATACGATTGTGATTACGTCATCAATACCGCCGCAGAGTCTCATGTTGGCAATAGTATCGTAGATAGTCAAGTTTTTATTGATAGCAATATTGAGGGGGCGAGAAATTTGCTCGATCTTATCAGGTTTAAACAAATAAATGCCGGCGGAAGACCTGTATTTTTTCATTTCAGCACAGATGAAGTTTACGGAGATATTATGTATGGAGAGCATAGCGAAAAAGATATGTTGTGCCCAAGTAATCCATATTCTGCAGCAAAAGCAGCAGCAGATATGTTGGTTCTAGCGTGGGCCCGAACATATGATTTGAAATATATTATTTTCCGACCCACTAACAATTATGGCATTGGACAATATCCAGAAAAATTAATCCCCATAACAATTAAAAGTTTTAACCGTGGCCAAAAAGTTAATCTTCACGATGATGGCGAACCTGTGAGAAACTGGTTACACGCAGAAGATACAGCATCTGCTGTGTTAAAGATAATTGAATCAGGAGTGTGTAATCAAATTTTTAATGTTGCCGGCGGCTTTGAGCAAAAGAATATAGAAACAGTTAAAAAAATCATAAAATTATATTATAATAATGATCAATTGGATAAATATATCGACTTTTCTTATACTAGAGAAGGCCAAGATGTTAGATACGCTATCAGCGATGAAAAATTACAATCTTTGGGTTGGAAACCAGAAAAGAAGTTTGATGATGAACTGCCTAAGATAGTAGAATATTATAAAAATAAATTTATATGGTAGATATCAGGAGCCGCATTAAAGAGATATAATACAACATTTTCATCCGGCAAAAGGTATTGATATTACATCTGGAGTCAAAAAATATGAAAGAAGAAAATTCAAATTCGAAAGATAAATTTGTGAAAGAATTTGTTATAAGAGATCAAAAGAAGAAAAATATAGTCCATCAGGCGGAATATAATACAGAGTTGGACGATAAACATACCCGTACAGTTGACCGTCGATTAGGATCCAAGGATGTTAATCCTTTACTAAAAATAAATTATGATGGAAAAAACTTCAAAGATGCAAAGGGCCCTAAATATTATAAATTACCAAAATTGAAGAAAGGCGAAAAACGTGCCCGGTTTCTTTTTGTTATGATGGACCAATATGATAAAAGACCAAATTGGACATTTGGCCCATCTTATTTGGCTGCAGTGCTTGAAAAAAATGATTATTATGTGGAAATTTTTCATGGAACATGTTGGCACTTAAATGCAAAAGATCTTGAAAAGTTTTTGCTTGAAAGAGAACATTTTGATTACATAGGCTTCGGATATTTAACAAATTATGTTCATGATACCATTGAACACATAAAAGCAATCCGCTCAGCATCTCCAAGTTCAAAAGTTATATTGGGAGGAAATGGTTATTCTCCACTCCCAGCCTATTATTTGTCAAAGACTGGTGCAGATTATGGAGTAGCGGGTGAAGCAGAAACTTCACTCTTAAATTTGGTTAATGCTTTATCAATTGGCGAATCAGTTGAAAATATACCCTCTGTATCTTTCAGAGACGGCCAAGATATCTACGTTTCCGATTTAAGAGAACCTGTGCCTCTTATCTCAGGAATACCCCAACCGGCTTATCATCTTTTTCCTATTGAGAGTTATATATGGTATAAAAACAGAGGATATCATGGGGGAGTGAAAGCATTTAATTTTTTATCAAGCCGCGGCTGCCCTTTTCGTTGTAATTTTTGTTATCGCCTTGAAGAAGGGTTTCGATATCGTCCTTTTGATGATATTTTAGCAGAGTTTTCTTTTTTGAGTGAAAAATATGGCATAACTCACTTTACTATGTCAGATGAACTTTTTATGACCAGTAAAAAACATGTTATTAAGTTTTCTGAACAATTGGTTAATGCAATGGATAATAATATTATTCCTAGGATTTCATGGGAAACTACCGGAAGGCTTAATATAGTAGATCAAGATGTAGCCAATGCCATGGCCTCCGCCGGGTGTAATAGAATATTATATGGTTTGGAATCTGGAGATACAAAAGTTCTAGAACTAATGAACAAGAAAACTACAAATGAAATGATTGAAAAAGGCATTGAGGCAACATTTAATGCCGGCATGGAAGTTCAATTGCCGTGTATGTTTGGCAATATTGGCGAAACAGCAGAATCTGTAGACAAAACTGTTGAAATTTTAAATAAATACGGAGGTAGCGATGAAAGGCTATTGAGACCTGTGACGCCTTATCCCGGGTCACCACTTTATAAATATGCATTAGAAAAGGGCTTGTTAAAAGATCATGATCATTTTTTCGAAATTTCAAAAAATCCAGATCTTTTAACGGTAAATTTTACAGAAATGAATGATGAAACTTTTTATAAAGTTATGTACGAGGCAAATGTAAAATTGATTGATGCTTATCATGAACGCATGAAAGAAATTGAAAAGAAATCATTTAAACAATTATATTTTGTAGATCAAAGCGCATATGTACACCTTGTAGATCATCAATCGTAGGCCAGATCATCAAAATTAAACTAAAATTATATTAACTAATTAGATTTAATCTGATATAATAAAAATACATGAAACTAAAATTACAAGAACTTCAAAACAAACATAAAGGTGTTCCTTGTGTTGTGGCCCTGCACGGACCCAGCCTTAATCCACATTTAAAAAAGATTCAGCAATTACAAGAAGAAAAAGGTTATTTAAGAATTTCTGTTAATATGTGGTATGATTTTTTTAAGAAAAAACCAGATTATTGGGTTGTATCTAATACTGAATATACAATTTATAATAGCATTGTTCCGAATTGGTATTGGGACGAATATTCTGCTTTGGAAAAGGATGTTTTTAATAAATATAATATACCTTTATTGTACGATGATACAACAGATTTAACAGAATCTGATTTTGTTGAAAAAAATTTAAAATGTGATTATCTTTCATATGATGCTAAACATTTTAAAAATATGAAATGCAGAGACATATTAAATAGTTTTCGCGAGCATTACGAAAAAAACAAAAATTTTGAATTTAAGAAATTTGGAAATAATAGTGAAATGTGGCAACCACGCAGCACAAAAGGTACTAATTGTCATCCATCTTGGGCTACATTTGCCGGCATTTGGGCCCGAGATAATAAGTGTTGTCACAAAATAGACAAATCCAGAATGACGATTCAGGAAGCTTTGCAAAGTTTTACAGGACATGAGCAACATATAAGCCCAACTGTTTCTGTCTGTTTCCCTGCCATGGCATTTGCTATTTTGATGGGTTGTAATCCAATTTATGTCGCCGGAATGGATATGGATTGTGGAAAGGGATATGCAAATGCAGAAGTGACAAACTACAGACATCGTATTAATACCCTAGCGATAGGTCATTGGACAATTATAAATAAGACTCCAATAAAAGATGATTTAAGAATTTTGAAAGAAAGTGCAGAATTAATAGGAACAAAAATAATAAACTTGAACAAAGAAGCGTGGTTTGACACGCTGACTTTTGGGGATTTGCCGTGAAACAAATGACTGCTATAATTCCAGCCCGGGCAGGAAGTATTGGTGTGCCAAGAAAAAATATTGTTCCTATTGGCGTACACCCTCTTATTGCTTATTCTATTGTGGCTTGCAAACTTTCTAAGAGAATAAATAGAATTATTGTGTCCACAGAAGACGAAGAAATAGCGGAGATTGCCAGATCATATGGCGCTGAAGTGCCTTTTATGAGGCCTAAAGAATATTCTGAAAACGATTCTCGTGATGTGGAGTTTTTGAATCATTTTTTCGATAACATCAATGTAGAAGAAGCGGCATTTATAAGGCCCACAACGCCTCTTAGAAGCCCTTTTATTCTGGATAAGGCTATCGATGTCTATTATGAGAATAAGTCTCTTATAACTAGTTTAAGGAGCCTTCACAAGGCAAATAGTTCGCCCTTTAAGATGTTTGGAGTAAAGGAAAATATTTGCCATGGCTTTTTTAAGGATTATAACGGTATTGAAAATTATTCCAACTATCCCAGACAATTTTTCCCTAATGCTTATGAAGGTAATGGGCACATAGATATCGTGAAAAGAGAAGTTGTAAAAAACGGAGATACTTTTGGTGACAAAATATATGCTTTTGTTGTTGACAAAATTACAGATATTGATGTGCCTTTTGATCTAGAAATTTTGAATTTACAAATTAATACAGACAAAGATCTATTAACTAAACATTTAAGGAGATATAAAAATGAGAAAAACATTTGTTATTGCTGAGATTGGAATTAATCACAATGGAAGCCTAGAAATCGCAAAAAAACTTATTACTGGTGCAAAAGATGCTGGTTGCGACGCAGTTAAATTTCAGAAAAGAACTATCGAGGCAGTTTATACCATGGAAGATCTAGATAGGCCTAGGGAAAGTCCATGGGGGATAACTAATCGTGAGCAAAAAAATGGATTGGAATTTACAAAAAAAGAATATGATGAAATTGATAAATATTGCAGAGAGCAGGGCATTGAATGGCTAGCCTCATCTTGGGACATTGAAAGTCAGATATTTTTAAGACAATACAATTTAAAATATAATAAAATTGCTTCTCCTATGTTGACTCATCGAAGACTTTTAGAATCAGTTGCTGCAGAAGGTAAACACACCTTTATTTCCACGGGAATGAGCACTTTAGAGGAAATTTCGAAAGCAATTAGTATTTTTAAAAAGGCTAGGTGTTCTTTTGAGTTGATGCATTGTAACAGCAGTTATCCAATGGCAGTAAAAGATGCCAACTTGAGAACTATAAACACTTTAAAAGAAACTTTTAATTGTAACGTAGGATATAGTGGTCATGAATCCGGCTTGATAGTAAGTTGCGCAGCAGTTGCTTTGGGTGCAAGTTCTATAGAAAGACATATCACTTTAGATCGTTCTATATATGGTTCTGATCAAGCAGCCTCTGTAGAATTAGATGGCTTGAAAAGATTAGTAAAATATATTCGTTCTGTAGAAGATTCCATGGGAAGTGAAGAAAAAATAGTTACTGCCAAAGAGAAAGAAATTGCAAAAAAACTTAGAAAAGTTAATACGCTATGAAACTTCGACATGTCGGAATAACGATAACAGATATTTATAAATCTTTAGAGTTTTATAGGGATATTCTAGGGTTTGAAATTGTTGTAACCATGGACGAATCAGGTAAACATATTGACAATTTTTCGGCTTTATCAAATGTTGATGTCAAAACTATTAAAATGAGAGATGTTTCCGGAAATATGATAGAATTGGTGGAAGAATTAATATGAGTATTTTTAAAGAAAAGACAGCGCTTATAACTGGCGCCACTGGAGGAATCGGAGTCGCCACCGCGGAAGCATTCGCGGCACACGGTTGCAATTTGATCCTAGTATATCGCAGTGAAGACAAATTAAAACGTTTGGATAATCTTTATAATAAATTTCAAGATGACATCCGAATTGAAACAATAAAATGTGATCTTTCTTCAAAAAATGATTTAAATTTTTTACTTAATTTTACACAAAATAAAGATATTAATATATTAATAAACAATGCTGGAATTTTTCCTATCAAAGATTTGCTAAACAGTACAGAAGAAGATTATGAATATTGTTTTGATGTAAATGTTAAGGCGCCCTTTTTGCTAGCAAAAGTAATAGGCGCAAGAATGTGTCAAAAGGGATGGGGAAGAATATTAAATGTAGGCTCTTCTTCGTCATATAACGGTTCGGAAAACGCGGGCTTATATTGCGCATCGAAACATGCTTTATTGGGCCTCTCTCGCTCCTTTTATAAGGAGTTTAAAAGTTCTGGTGTGAGAGTATTTTCAATTTCCCCGGGCTCTGCGCAGACGGAAATGGGAGAAATCGATGTTGAACAAGATTTTAGTACCTTTATTATGCCGGAAGAAATTGCAAAGTACATTTGTTTTGCTTTATCTTTCGACGCAGAAGGAATTTCTGAAGAAATGAGAATTAATAGAATAGTAATAAGATGATTCATCTTATATAACAAATATTCACTCCATCCCAACAAAGGATGTAAAATTAAGGATTTATAGATGTCTAAATACGCTGAAATTAATTATCCCAACGATGAAAATAATCAATATCCTCTGAAATTGATAACCTATATTTATAATCGTTTTATGAAACCTTCCGGAACTAATCACTCTTCTCGAAAAATTTTAGACATAGGTTGTTCTTCCGGAGAAGCATTAAAATTATTTTCACGATGTGAAGATTTTGAACTATATGGGGTGGATCTTCGAGATGAAAATGTAAAGGGAATTAACTTTCAAGAATGCAATCTTGAAAATGAAAAATTACCTTTTCCGGATAATTATTTTGACTTTATTTATAATAAGTCAGTAATAGAGCATATAAACAATACCGATAATTTTGTTAGCGAGTCTTTGAGAGTTTTAAAGCCCGGAGGGTTATTTGTATGTTTGACCCCTGATTGGAAAAGTCAGTATAAAAGTTTTTGGAATGATTATACACATGTAAAACCTTTTACTAGAAAAGGATTGAGGAATGTTTTAAGAATTTATAATTTTGAAAATGTTGATTGTGAGATATTTTATCAACTTCCTTTTTTATGGAAATATCCTAAGCTTGTTTTCATCGCAAAACTGATTGCATTGTTGCCCGATTCATGGAGATGGAAAGATGATGAACAAGTTAACACAAAAGACAGAAAGTTAATTAGGTTTTCTAAGGAAAAAATGTTATTATCTTATGGGGCAAAAAAGTGAATAAAACACTAGAAATGACTTTTGCCAAAAAAGCGCACCCGGGAAAAAATAATGACTACTTTTAGACATGTTGGAGTTGTTGTGACCGATATGGATAGATCTATAAAATTTTATCAAGATTTTTTCCAACTTGAGATCATAAAAGACTTACAAGAGTCCGGAACGTATATTGATGAGTTCCTAGGAATACAAAATGTTGATGTCAACACAGTTAAAATGGCGGACACGTCGGGAAATATAGTTGAACTTTTAAAATATAAAAATCCTACAATAACTTCGAAGCGGCGCCCGATTAACGATGTGGGATGTTCGCATATTGCTCTTACAGTTGACAATCTTGAAAAAATGTTTATATTAATGAAAGAAGAGGGAGTTGAATTTATCAATGCTCCTCGAAAGTCAGAGGATCAAAAAGCAAAAGTTGCCTTTTGCAAAGATCCGGATGGCTGTTTTATTGAATTGGTGGAAGAATTATGAAAATAGGAATTATTCAGGGAAGATTATCTCCTCCAGTTGAAAATCATATACAGGAGTTTCCACAATTGTGGAAATATGAGCTAGATAATCTAAGAAATTTAGAACTTAATCACATAGAGTGGATTGTGACAAAAAGTTCTTTTCCCCATAATCCTATTTTTTTTAAAGATCTATCTCAATATCCCATTTCTTCAATATGCGCCGATAATTTGATTAACAATTATATATTGAACGAAGAGTTCTTAAGATTTCAATTATATCCTATTTGCAAAGCCGCTTTGAAAAACAATATTGAATATATTACCATTCCCCTGTTAGAAGAGAGCACTATGGTAGATAAAGTAAAAAGAAAAATCTTCTGCAAAAATATTTTACAAGTTTCGAGGGATTTTCCAGATTTAAAATTTTCATTTGAGGCTGAATTACATCCCGATTTACTGTTAGAGATAGTAAATTTATCTAACAGGTTTTTTACAACATATGACACCGGAAATATGACTTCTTGTGGTTTCATTCATGAAAAATCAATTAATTTGCTTTTTGATAAAATTAGCAATGTTCACTTAAAAGACCGAACTTACGACGGTAGGACAAAGCTTCCCGGATTGGGGGAGACAAATTTTGAAAATATATTTCAAATTTTAAATAGAAAAGGTTATAATAAGTTATTCACTTTGCAAACGGCCAGAGAAAAGACTGGTGATGAAAAAGAAACAATTTTAAAGCATAAAAGATATTTTGAGGAGTTATATTTTGCAAAATCTATTTGATTTAACCGGAAAGACGGCTTTGATCACCGGAGCCGGGGGATTATTGGGCCCAAAACACGCAGAGGCAATCATAGAGTTCGGAGGAAATGTGATCATAACAGATCATCATGTTCTTAGAGCGCAGGAAAAAGCAGAAATGCTTAATAATAAATTCAATAAAGAGTGCGCCACATATCACCATATGGATGTTACCGACAAGGGATCAATTCAACATGTTGCAGATCATTATGAAAAAATTGATATATTGATTAATAATGCAGCAAAGGATCCAAAGGTAAAAAAAGGCGGAGGCCTAACATCAGATTCTAGATTTGAGTCTATGTCAGAGGAATATTGGTATGAAGGTATAGACGCGGCAATTAACGGCACATTTCTTTGCTCTCAGATTATAGGGAACAAGATGTTGGAAAATGGAGGAGGAGTTATTCTTAATATCTCTTCTGATTTGGGAATTATCGCTCCTGACCAAAGAATTTACAGAAAAGAGGGAGTTCCGGAAGAAATGCAAAATGTTAAACCAATTACATATTCTGCTGCTAAGTGGGCTATTGTTGGTATGACAAAATATTTGGGAGTATATTTTGCTAAAAAAGGTATTCGAGTCAATTGTTTGAGCCCTACTGGGGTATATAATAATCATCCTGAAGATTTTGTTAAAAAACTTTCTAATATTATTCCTATGGGAAGAATGGCTGATATCAATGAATACAAAGGTGCAATTGTATTTCTTTGTTCAGGCGCAAGTTCTTATATGACTGGTGAAAATGTTGTAATTGATGGGGGAAAAACAGTGTGGTAAATAGAACCCCAGACATGACCTTTGTTAAAAAAGGTTGGGGATATGAAAAGTGGATTGTTAATAAACCAGAATATTGTGGAAAATTGCTATTTTTTGAAAAGGGTAAAAGATGTTCTTGGCATTATCATGAAATAAAAGATGAGGTTTTTTATGTCCAAAGTGGTAAGCTTTTGGTAAAATATGGTCTAGATGATGATATTGAAAAAGCAGAATCAATTATTCTAAAAAAAGGTGACAATTTTTATATTTATCGAGGTTTGAGACACCAAATGTTAGCATTGGAGACAACAGAACTTTTTGAGTTTTCTACAGAACATTTTGATGAGGATAGTTACAGAATTATTAAGGGAGATTGAAATGGTAATTATAGTTGATATTGATGAAACTATTTGTTCTCATGGGGATGGAGATAAATACGCCGAAAGAGATTATGCGGATGCAATACCTATTAAAAATAACATAGAAAAAATTAATCAGTTATTTGAAGAGGGGCATACTATTATCTATTGGACCGCGAGAGGAAGCCTATCGGGGATTGATTGGAGCGAATTGACCATTAAACAGTTAAATGATTGGGGAGCCAAATATAACGAAGCAAGTTGCGGAAAACCTTATTATGATTTATTTATTTGTGACAAAGCAGTAAACACCGATGTTTTTTTCGAAGATTGTCGTGGAAAATAATATGAATATTCCACAAATGTCTCCATTTATTGGAATGGAAGAATATGAATCAATGAGGGAATGCTTTGAGACAAACTGGTTAACAGAGGGCCCCAAGGCTAAACAATTTGTTGACAAATTATGTGGTATTATTGGAGTAGAATACGGTGTTTTAGCGCCTAATGGCACTCTTGCTTTATATCTTGGACTCAAGGCATTGGGAATAGGAGAAGGTGATGAAGTTATTGTTCCTAATTTTACATTTATAGCATCAGCCAATGCTGTGTTGTTAGCAGGAGCAACCCCTGTTTTTGTTGATGTGGAATTAGAAAGTTTACAAATTGATATTAAAAAGTGCAAAGATGTTTTAACAAAAAGCACCAAAGCATTAATGCCGGTTCATATGTATGGTGCGTCTTGCAATATGACACAAGTTACAGATTTTGCTAAAAAATATAATTTAAAAATTATCGAAGATGCAGCCCAAGCAATGGGGGTTACATGGAAGGGAAAACATTGTGGAAGTTTCGGAGATGCTGGATGTTTTTCTTTTTTCGCAGATAAAACTATAGCCACAATTGAAGGAGGTTTTATTGGAACAAATGATAAAAGTGTACATGAGAATCTTTTATATTTGAGAAATCACGGTAGGATAAAAAGTGGAACTTTTATACATCCACAAGTAGGATATAATTTCCGAATGAATGATATTCAGGCCGCTATTGGATTAACGCAATTGTCCAAACGTGAACTAATATATAAAAAGAAACAATATATTTATGATTTTTATTGTCAGCAATTGTCAGGTATAAAACAAATTCGAATTCTAAAATCTATGGACAATTCGAATTTAGTACCTTTTCGTTTTGCAATAATGACAGAAGAAAAACAAGAATTTTTAAATGATTACTTAACAAAAAAAGGAATTGAATCCCGTACATTTTTTTATCCTTTAAATAAACAACCATGTTTTTCCCAATTATTAAATAAACAAAATTTAAAAGATGAAAATTTTAAAAATTCAGTTTATGCTTATGATCACGGGTTATGTTTGCCGATATATCCTTCGCTAATTGACAGACAGATAAAATATATTTGTGACACAATAAAGAAATATTATGGATTATGAATAAAATAAAGGTATGTAGTTCACAATTTAATTATAAATATGGAGATCAAATTCATTTTCCATATAGTATTGCTACGTTGGTGGCATGGATCAAATCAAATCCGGAATTATCTGATGTATTTCAATTTGAAAAATGTTTTATTTTTCGGAATAAAATAGAAAAATATATTTCTACGTGCTGTGATTCTGATATTTTATTATGCTCCTGTTACGGGTGGAACTGGGAAATAACAAAAAAATTAGCAAAGAGGGTTAAAAAAATTAATCCAAAATGTATAATAATCTTTGGAGGGCCACAAGTTCCAAAATGGTATAAAGAACATTATAGTGAAAGTTTTTTCGAAAAACACGATTACGTTGATATTTTGGTTCACGGCGAAGGGGAGCAAATTATAGAAAATATATTCAAAGCATATTTGGAGGGTATTAATTTTGAGGGTATTAAGGGAATTGAAACAAAAGATTTCAAAGGAGAGCCTCAACCACGACTTAGCGACATTGATATATTACCATCACCCTATTTAACAAATATTGTATGGGACTTGGTGGAGCCTGAAGATGATATAAAATATATTGCTGCTTGGGAATCAAATCGCGGATGCCCATTTAAATGTGCTTTTTGTGACTGGGGAAGTGCAACTATGAGCAAGGTTAGAAAAAGAAATCAAAATAAACTCGAAGAAGAGATTAGGTGGTTTGGGGAGAACAAAATACCGTATATTGATGTTTGTGATGCTAATTGGGGAATTTTTAAAGATCGAGATTTAGAACTCTCTCGGAAGTTTTCGGAAGTCAAAAAACAACATGGATTCCCAGAAAAAATTCGTCCTGCATGGGCAAAAGTATCGTCTGAGAAGCTTATACCTGTTGCTAAAGTGTTGTTAGAGGCTGATATGTTGAGGGCAGTTACCTTGGCAGTACAGTCGTTAGATGAAGCCACCTTGACCGCGGTCAAACGAAAGAACATAAAGTTTAAAAAATGGGCTGATTTGGTAAATATTTTCCGATCAGAGGGGATAGAAAATTATACTGAGTTGATTTTAGGCCTGCCCGGAGAAACTATTGAGAGTTATAAAAATAATCTTGAGCAAATGATGGAATTGTTTCCTAGACCAGTACTTTATATTTATAATTGCGGTGTTTTTCCAAACGCGCCAATGAATGAGCCATCTTATAAAAAATTGCATGATATAAAAACAATAAGTTCACCAATTTTTCTGATGCACTCTACACCCAGTGAAACAAAATTGGTTGAATATGAAGATATTGTTTTATCAACGTCAACCATGACCGGAGAAGATCTTCGTGAAGCATATTTATATTCATGGGTAACGCAATCTTTTCATAGTTTTGGAATTTTGGAATATGTTTCAAAATATTTTCATGATCAATATGGCCTGAAATATGTTGATTTTTATTCTCATTTAATAGAATATTGCAAAGATAATGATCTTTCTATTTTTTCTGAGGAATACAGATCGGTCAAAAATTTAATAGAAATGGGCTATTCTGGCGAAGGCTGGGAACATTATGATTCGAATCTAGGGGAGATTTGTTGGCCACATGAGGAAGCAACATTTTTAAGATGTGCGATGGATTCTTCTAGCCTTAAAGAACACATGTTTTCTTTTTTGCAATGGCTCAATACTCATGGGCAATTTAACTCTGATATTTCTATTCTTGAGGATTTGTCCGAATTTCAAGTTTATCTCCTAACAACTAGGGATATTTTAGAAGATACAAAAATTAAAAATTTTAATTACGATTGGGTTCAATATTTCAATTCAAATGGTAATAACTATAACTTAGAAAAAAAGAAGGTAACGTATACGCATACCAATAAAATAACAGAGAGAGATATTACAAAATGGTGCTATAAAACAGCATGGTGGGGCCGTGGGCCAAAAAAATATAAGATAGATCCAGCAGATCTTAAAACTTATAGTGGAGAAGCAATGAGTGAACATTGTTATAAACAGAAATATAATATAAAAGGACAATAATAATGAAAATTTATATTCAACGACCAGAATCCATTTGTACTTATGGAGCATGGACATGGATTGTCAAAGGATATATATCAGCTTGGAAAGCAAAGGGGTATGAGGTGCTACAATATGATCATTTGGAGGAAATAGATGTTTCACAAAAATTTGATCTAATGACTTATGATATTTATATAAAAAATCAGAAATGTTTAGATGTGGTATCTAAAGCACATCGTGCATATATTTTTGTTGCTTCAAATAAGTTTCCTTCACCATGGGGGGATCACCCTAATTGGTTGACGCCATTGTCTGATAATTATATTGATAAAATTAATCAGATGAAAGACGTATATTTATGGTCGTGGGCCCATGCCGAGAGGAATGATTATTTCTATAAATGGAAAAAAATAAATACAGTACCATTGGCTTTTGATCATTTGAATTATCATCCCGTTGAAGATTCTAGATTTGCGTTTGATGTGTGTTATATTGGTAGTTGGTCAAATAATGGCTTTGATGAAAAGCGTAAAATTATGATTGATCACTTTAAAGAAATTAAAAAATTAAATTTAAAATGTGGGTTTTTTATTAACAAAGGTTTAGATGAAATTAGCATTCAACAGGAAGCTAATATATTATTTAATTCTAAAATTGCGCTTAATTTGCATGATCATTTTCAAAGAGTATTGGGCTTAGATCACAATGAGAGAACATTTAAATCTTTGGGAATAAATGGTTTTTTAATTAGTGACAAGGTGGCTATTTTAGAAGAGGACTTTCCTAACGTTCCCACTGCGGCAACTCCAAAGGAGATGGTAAATTTGATTGAAAAATATTTATCTTGTGATTTGACGGAGGAAAAGCAAAAAAACAGAGAAAACATTCTTAACAACCACACTTATTTACATCGTGTTGAAAAATTTTTGGCATTATAAAAAAAAAGGAGAGAGAAAATGAGTTTAAAATTATCAGATCAAGCACTCGGAGCGCTTATGATGGCCCTCCAAAAATCGCTTTTGGAGCAATCGGATATTGTTCCGGTTTTGAGAGAGTTTGAGTGGAAACCCGGGGCTAATGGTCAATTGTATGTGGAGAACCCGCCCATTGTTCGCGTTGTGCCTGAAGACGCGCAAGATAATGAGCAAGAAGAAAGTGCCTAAGTATTGTTATCGTTGTTCTGAATGTGATAAGGAATTTTTTATCAGACACAGCATTAAAGATAAACTTACACACTGTAACTGCGAGAAAAAAGGCAAAGTAATGAGGATTCCAATGATTGGTAGAATATTAAAAAATAAAACAAAAGAAAACAAGGCCGGTGAAAAAGTCAAACAGTTTATTGAGGAAACGAAAAAAGAACTTAAAGAAGAAAAGAAATCACTATCCGGTCAGGAGTATGACGCATGATATATATTGTTATTTTCTTTATTGTTTCGCTAATTGTCAATATCTTTTTATTTTGGTATATGAAAGGCATGTTAGATCGGCTACTATATGTGTCAGAAAATATTGGGATAATGAATGATTCTTTAGAAGATTTTCGAGAACATTTATCTTCTTTATATCAAATGGAAACATTTTATGGAGAACCAACAATTGAAAATTTGATCAATCACTCTCGTGAAGTATTGGCCGATATTGAAAGATTTAAAGAAATTTATGAATTAACTGAAGAAGAAGAGGTCGATGATATTGAAGAAGATGCAACCATCGCCGCCCAAAATGAAGAAGAAGATCCGCCGCCGCAGGGGTAGTGGTAAGCATTATTTTACTTCTGTACATGAAGAAAAAATAGTCGAATATTCCAATTCTTCCGATCAAAGGGTTAGGACAGAAATTTATATAAACTATATTCAACCGGTTTTTAATGAAATGGTTGATAAGATTGTATATACGTATAAATTTACAAATTTACCCAATATTGATTCTCTCAAAGAAGAGTGCAAAGTGTGGTTAACCACAATTTTAGATAAATTTGATCCTTCAAAGGGATCGAAGGCCTTTTCTTATTTTAGCGTTATTACAAAAAATTGGTTCATACAAGAGGTCAAAAAAAACACCCAACGCATGAAGAGAGAAATACAATACGAAGACATATCTTTTATCGCCGAAAAAGAGGAATTAATAACTTACAATCCTTATATGAAACATAGAGAAGATTTAGAATTTTGGAATTTGTTGGTGGTGGAATTGGAAACATGGGGAGGAGAAAATCTCAAAGAAAAAGAAAAGATGGTTCTAGAGGCAATCAAAATATTATTTGCAGAAATTGAATCAATAGAAATTTTTAATAAGAAAGCTATTTATCTATACTTGAGAGAGATAACAGGATTAAATACTAAGCAGGTCATTAATAATCTTAATAAAATAAGGATCAAGTATAGAATTTTTAAGAAAAAATGGGATAAAGGCGAATTGTGAAAAAATTAAAATCTTATGTTGACGAGGCAATCGGAAATATCAGAGATGATCGGGCAACAACAAAGGCTCTTTTAACAGATGCCATGATTTATCTTAAAAGGAACGAAGAGAATCATAAAACTACCGGTGTGGTTGTTGCAAAATATTTGGAAACTCTGCAACGTTCAAATGAACAGTTAGTCAAAGTTATTTCTCTATTAAAAAAAGAAGATAAAAACATAGATTTGTCAGAAGAAGATAAAGATGATATTTTTGATCAAATAAAAGAAAAAAAGGATTAATTTTGAGATATGGTTCAGTCCAAAGCATCAAGTCAAACAACCGCCGTTCCTGCCGGTGGAGCAGAGGCTTCTTTTAATCCGCACTTGGGGAAAAAGTTTGAAGGCCCGGAACTCGATCATCGAGAACAAACTGCTGCCGGCCTTATAGCAGCCACAATTGAGCATGGGTATGCCACCCCCGACATTTTTAAAGGTGTAACATTTTTCAAAGGAACAGTTTTAAAAAAAATCTCAGACTTTTTCGTGGTTGGCGGAACAACATTGGCTCGATATATTGTTCGAATACCGGAAATTGACGGGGCTTTCTATGATAATCCTTTTCAATACCAAATTGATAGTGATGAATACAATTGGTATCTCAATAAGCACAGAATTTTTACATGTGTTAATGAAAATTTATCTCAGGCCTCAATAAATCCTCGGGATACTGTTATTGTTACGTTCATGAATCTGGAAACCTTTTCTGGTCCAACAATCATGTGGGTTGAAAACTATAAAGCCTCGTTAGCCGGCGGAACTGGAACAGCAGCCAATGCCGGCCTACCTTATAGAACAAAACCAATTGTATCTAAGAAAGAAATTCAAAAATGTAAAAGAGATTTACCAAAGAAAATAGCAGAACATACAAAGAGTGCTAATCCTAGTATTTGGCGAAGGTTTTTAAAAACATTTACCGGCTCTAAAACACAGAATATTTTGGGAGTGTTTGGGGACTGTATGAGAAAAGAAATTATTAAAATTTCAAGAAAAGGAGCCAAATATAGCCATGGCGCCGCAGGTTTATATTCGCGCGACAAATACAGGACAGCCGGCAATATGCATCCTCCAAGATATGATTGCTCTGGAATTTTCTATGCTGTTTCTTTTGCATTAGGGGTAGAAATACCGCGAACTTCAACCGGCATGTGGAAAGCATGTTCTAGAACAAAAATTCCAGAAAATTTAGCCAAAAAAACAGAGGGAACTTTATTATTTTTTATCGATAAAAAAGGCAGTAAAGTTACCCATGTAGAAATGTCAAATGGAAATGGAAGTACTTCGGCTTCGCAAAATGGATCTGGAGTAAGACATAACATCGGCTGGGGATGGTGGAAAAACCAAGTTGGCGCTGCCAAAAAGTGGTCAAAAATAGAATATGGAATTTTGCCACATTTTTGCGCCGCAGCAAAAGTAATTAAATCTTGTCCAGTTCCATCCGGTATTATTGTTGCGAGATTGGCCGCAAAAAAAACAGAATGTGATATTTTAGAAAAAGAATATAAAGCGAAAAATTGGGCAGCCGGGACAGCAGAATATAAAAAATTGGTTAAATGTTGGAAAGAATTATCCGAAGAAAGCATTCGTGCTGGATCTGATCGAACAGCACGTAAAATGGCATTTAAGGGAATGACCAAAGAATCTGCAATGAATACAATTTCAAGAGAAAATGCATCCAACCGGTCCCGAACAGGAGGAAAGTAAAGATGTCTTTACAAAATAGAGTTATGGCTGCTGCTAAAAAAGTTACCAAAGAAAAACAAACTGCTCATCATTGTTGGGATGCTATAGCAAGAATATATGCTGCCGCAGGGTTTTATGATAAAAGCGCCTCCAATAGAAAATTTTTTCAATATATAACTAGTCCTTTTAATTTTCATAAAAAAAAGGATTCAATTTGGGGCCCATACGGCCAGCCATCTCAAGCGATGATTCCGGAAGATATGTATGGCACTTTGCAATTAGGAGATTGGCTATATGTTCACAATAGAAATACTCTTGATAATTATGGAAATCATAGTGCCTTATTTATGGGATGGAAAGATAAGGAGAGGAGGATAATTCATTCAGCAGAATGTTTAAACGGCGGGAAACCAATAAAATTATATGATAATCGAAGTTTGCATAAGGCCCCAGTAGTAGGTATTCTTAGGCCTAGGCCCGGAACAATAGTACAAGAATTTGATTATAAATATAAGTAAAAAGGCCAAGAAATAAAATGAGTTCAGAAAAAATTGCCAATCGAAGTGGAGATAGTAACCTTATTAAATGGCAAAGATCTAATTTATCTAAAGCCGAAAAAGATAAGGCCTCCGGCGCCCACAATAAACCTTTGGCAGAGGGATTTCCTAAGTTTCGAAAATCAGAATGTGAATTGGTCTTTGAAGGGGGAAATAATACATATATTGTATTGGGGAGGGACCGCCCTGCCGGGTTGGCCAGTGGATATGGCGGCGCCGCATCGACCCGTGCCGGTTCTATTGATATTGTTGTTGGGAGGGGAAGCCCTAATCCTAAGGCAACAGCCACGCGTGGACAAGAAGTTCAATTATGGGCCCATCCGGATTTTTATAAAGATGCTGCGAGAATTTATATAAGCCAGAAAACGGATATTGATGCCAATTTTGGATTGGTTGGGGGATCAATTGGAAGTCCACCATCGGGTGATGCTGATTTTGAATTGGAAGGAGATCCAGCGCCCCGATCCGGTATTGCAATTAAGGCTGACGGTGTTCGGATAATAGGCAGAGAGGGCGTTAAAATTGTTACTGGGGGTGTAATACCTTTTGACGTAAAAAACTCCTTAGATGGCTCTCAAACGCCCGCAGGAATCGATTTAATAGCAATGAACCATGATAAGAAGGGTACACCTTTCGAAGTGCAACCATTGGTCAAAGGAAAAAATCTCGAAAATGCTTTAGAGGAATTAGTAAGCCATGTTGATGCTTTAACCGGAATTCTGGCGGATTTTTGTGCGACTCAAATGGAACTTAATTATGCGATTATTGAACATGATCATCTTTCGCCTTGGCAACTTTCTGGAGGCGGAGATGCCACTTTTCAATCAGTAGGTTTAATGACTGAAGGTTTTTCCACTGTATTAAATTATGCTCAAAAGACATTTAAGTCACTTGTTTCTCAAAAGTGGAATTTATTAACATTTAATCAAAAATATTTACAACCATATGGAAAAGATGGAAAAACGAAAACTTCAACTTATATTAATAGTTTTTATAATCATACGAACTAGGACTAAAAAAGAATGGCCAGAAATTCTGAAATAATAAGTAAAAAAATAAGAGAAATAGAAAATAGCCTTGATGCTGTTATAGGTTTCACAAAATCGGTTCACGGTTCTAAAAAAAGATGGGCCACACAAAAGGATGTTGTTGGGAATGAAATTCACACAGTGAAAAACACTATACTTCCTGAAGTTAGTAAAGCAATTAAAGTTTTAACTTCTATGGATGAGTTGAAAAAAAGTGAAACCTATAGAATAAATGAAGCATCACAAAGTGCCGCCGTTGATGGTGTTTTACTAATTTTAAACGAAATGCAGGAAACCCTACTCGGAAAAACCCAAGAATATCTCATATGGTTTACAGAGAAAGTTGGAGGCCTTAAAGCCGCAACGCTTAAAGACAGAAGAAATTTAGTTGTTAATAGATTGGAATGGGTTCTTGGCGAAGAAAAAAAGGCTGAAAGAAAGAAAAAAATTGTTAAACCCCCTACTCGAACAGCACTAGTTAAAAAACACAAGCCTATACAAACAGAACGTCAAAAAGCCAACGAAGATACAATCATCAACAATCCAGAAATTCTTGCTCAAACAGTAATGGAGGCAGAAACTAAGAGAACGCAAACCGGAAATCAGCATCTTACCAATCTCAAAAAAACAAAAGGAAAAGTAGATAAATTTTTTAAAGATGCTAAAAGTGCATATACATGGTTTTTTAGTAAAGTTCCAATTCAGCCAATTTTAATTGCTTCGGTCGAATGTTTAATGAAGCAAATCGATTTAGAGCAACTTAAATATGAAATTTGTAGGAATTTTGTTCGAAAGGCAGTACAAAAGGCTATAGCATCGGTCGTTCAGGGAATTCAAGGTGTAGAAGGAGAGAGTGAAGAGGATACTGCAAAAGCATTAGCGGAAGCGCAAGAATTTATGGATAAAGTTGAGGTATGGGTCGAGAAGTTTGAACCTGTAAGAAAGTCATGGAGGCAACTTGCAAAACAAATAGATCGATCCCGGGGAACTCAGTACTCACAAATCGATCGCATGATTAATGAGTTTATTGATTTTATGGAAAAAGCCGGCGCTATTGAAGATCTATGTGAAAAAATAATCAATGCTTTTCCCGCTCTTGCTAGCGGCTTGGCCACTAATCCGGAAGATTTGTGGAGAAGACTTAAATCGCTGGTCCCGTCTATACCCAATATTACTATTCCTAAACTTTTTCCAACTGCAGATAATCTCAAGCCTTTAACTGATGAAATGATCAAAGCCATGGAAAAGGCTTTTGTTCAAGCCATTATTCAAGCCGGAGTGGCTATGGTGGCTGATGTTATTAGCAATGTGTGCCCCGAGCCCGGTGAAGATTTTGAAAATGTTAATGATATAGTAGACAATGAATTGAAAAGAAGAGTTCTTGTCGAAGATTTTGAAATTTCTAGAAATAATTTAGATGATGTCGAAGCGTTTTTATCGGCTGTTTCTTCTTTGCTGACACCTTTGGAGTTATGCAACCTTTTTAATGGTATTGCAACTATAGAAGTTTATGAAATGGTTTCTTCTTTATTACAGGTTGACTATCCTCAAATTAGAGGTAATTTTTCAGATTTAGCGAGAATAAGGGATCTTTTTACAATAATTGGAACATTGGTCGACCCCGGATTTTGTGAACAACAAATGCAAATTCCAGTGATTAGAGATTTTTGTTTTACTCCTGAAAGTAATGAATTCAAATGTAGAGAGGCTTTGTTAAAGGGAGCAGGAGAAAATGAAAATAATATTAACAATTCTTTAAATTTATTGAAAAAACAAAAGGTTTTGGATCTTCGAAGAATGCTGGATATGATTGGAAATGATAATATATTGGATGCAGTCACAGAAAACCCGGATATATTTGATTCTGCCACAGGCGCCGGTATGTTTCCTTCAGATCATCCGATGTTTAAAAATGTTGCCAATAAGACTATAGAAAGTGTTTTTGGAGCCGCTTTAAATTCTTACAATGAGGCAATTTCTGATTTTCCAACAGCAATGTCTAAAAATGTTGAAGTAGATGACAAACGAACTATTGCTGACATGCCGAATGTGAACAAATATAAAGGGAAAAGTCTTCTTCTCAACAAAGATGGCCAAAAGAAAAAGTCAGGGGACTTTGTTTCCCATAAAAAAAATCAGTTTACTAGTATGAGAATGCCAAAGTATGAAAGACGCACGGTCCCGGAACTGGAAGAAAGACTTAGTGATATACTGGAGAAAGGAAAAATCTCTAGGAAAAATGAACATAATAAATTAACGTATACATTTGATTTACCAGATCCTTCTGAGGTTTTGTTTCAAAAGAATCCGCAAGATCGTATCACATCGGAGAAGATAATCCCATTCGGTGTTGGTAAAAATTTTGGAAAAGAATTTATTAGAGTGTCATATGAGGGTAACTTAAACAAAGCAGAGAGCAAACAATTAGATACTCAAACAATTAATGTTAAAATCGAATCGACTCGTGAAATAACCCCGGTTCAAACACAAAAACAAAAAGGAAATGTTAAATATAAGATGGCGGTCATTGAAGCCCCTGTTTTAATTGATTTTAATTTTTTGCCTGAATTGTGGGATCCCGGCCGAAGGGAATTTTCTAATGGCAATATTACATATACCGATGGCGCGCCGGGCGAAGGCGCGTGTTCAATTCATATGAATATTTTGCCATATAACGGATCAGCCGTAGAACAACTCCCGTTTGGACATCTCGTTGAGATGTCCAAACCCGGAAAAAAAGGAGAAAAAACCTACGCCATGCCTGTGCCCGTCGACGGCCATTCTGGCCCAACGGATCCGCGCCCTTCACATGTTCTGCCCGATTTTTCCATGGCAGTTTCATTGGGTTTAATTTCACGAGCAGGAAATGGCGGAATAAAAAAGGCATACGACAACGGAAAAATTTATAAAGTTATAAGAGATTTGCAAAAAGAAAAGGTCCAATACGTTTTTCAAGTATTTGAAACTGGGGAAATATTTTTGGATAGAATTGAAAATCATGATGATGCCGGGAAGAAACATATCATCTATATAGCAGAATCTCAATCTCGCAAAGATGCCAACGTTGGAATTCCAGTCAATAAAAAGGCTTTGGCATCCGGCTGGAAAATGAGAAGTGCTCAAGCATGGCTAGGGGGGAAAGTGTTTCGGATCCCCTCGAGAGGAAATGCGGAGAAAGGAGCCGCGCTGGAAAGTATTTTTAGACTGTTCGGAAATAAAAAACGCAGAAAAGATATCAAATCAGATGTTAATGGACTGGTAAAACAGGTTACAACGTGGCTAAAATATTATCCATGGGATGGGAGATCGGCTTTTAGTGACGGCGATAAAAAAGCATCTCAACACTCTAAGCAGGCCGGGGGTAATTACACAATAGGATTTGGTCATTTTATGAATCCGAGAAGATGGGTTGGGAGTTCTAAGCAGGCCGGCGGAAGCGGCGGGGTAGAGAAAGAAGTCAACAGTGGAGCTATATATCACTATCCTTTTGGAGGAACTAAGACAGTTAACCCGAGCGATTCTAGCAATCTGTTAATTAAAAGATCGGAGGACTATCGGTTTTGGCATGGATTTGATGAACAACATGGAAATGGATCGCGCCTCAACCCCGGGTTGGATTTCGAATTCGGGTTGTCGACTAGCAATGGTATTTTAGAAATTGTAGAAAGAATGCAAAGTGTTGTAGAACATAACATTACTAATGTTGAAAAAGTGCTTGGTATTTTCGCCGAAGCAGGAGATATAGATTTTCTTAAATTGCTTTCTTATGAAGATTTTAAGAAAGGAATAAAAACTTTTCTTTGTGATGATACTTCCAAGTGGAAACAGTGGCCAGTTGGAAAGCAATCTAAACCCGCTTCGATAAGTGCTAATAAAGTTAGATATGAAATTGAACATGTCGCAAAAGTTGATGAAAATATTAAAAAATATATTCTCGAGAATGAGTTTCAACCCGGCCACCGCACAGGACTCAGCCTCAGAGGTGCCCCTTCAGTTCAATCTTATGTTTTTTCTGAGTTTTGCGAGAACAAGCTTTATGGTGCTTTTGGCGGGAAAAGCAATATATTAAAAACAGGTATAAGGGTCAGTAAAGACAGCCCCGGACTGGCGGGAATTCAGCAACTTTGGAAAAATATTGAATTTTTTAAAAAATATTTAAACCAAAAATATGCGCATATATTTGATGGCGTGTATGGCGCATTTGGACAAATCACAGCAGATTCTCCCTTATTTAAATCTCTAAATATAGGAAAGGGACTTGGTGCTCAAAAATTAAATTTAATAGAATTAATTAATTTTACTCCTACTCCATCACCAGAACAGGCTGCATGTAATATTGATTTTGACTTAATGGGCTTTAATTCTTTGAAATCTAAGACCAAACAGGCTTATAATAAAAAAGAGTCATTAAAACAAACTGTTGACGATATTTTAAATAATGACTTAACGGATGTAACTTTACTAACGGCCACTAGAATGCTTTTGAGAGTTTATGTTATAGAGGTAGTTTTAACATCTATTTTTGCTTTTTCGAAATTTGATTTTGAAGAAGAAAGTCCACCAGAATTACTTGTCAGCATGATCATCAATCGTATTGAAACAGAATTATTGCAGGGCTGGGATATCCGAATTGGAGAATTGGAAAAACGCAAAAAACATATAGAAGGCATAATAGCAAAACAAAAGAAAAATCCTAAACAATCTTTCAGAGAAGGAACTTTAGGACAAAACCAGAAAACTTTACAAGAAATTAATCTCAAAATAGAAAATGAGAAAAAATTATCTAATTTTGTGCTGGATAATTTTTTAAATAACGTGGCTGATATTTATAATTACGAATTTCCTTCGAGAAAAACGTCAGTAGATCACAAACATTCTCATCGATTTTACGTAGATGCAAATGGCAACGGTACCGCTTTTGAAGTTGTAGAGCCTGATGATCCGGAAGAAGTTCACTCTCATAAGATAATCAACTGGAATGTACAATCAGACGGGAAGGATTTACATTCTCATGAAATTCCCTTAGATTTTAAATATAAAGATAAATGCGAAGCAATGAGGAAATTGATACAACTTGAATTGATTGACATTTCCAAAAAAGTTAAAAGATTTTTATATGGTCGCGACACTATCAAAAATACAAATTTTAGTGTGCATACTCAATTTTTGAAAAATCTTCCTCTTGTTGGCGTAAGGGCCGAATCATTGGCAGTGGATGCGTCAAAAATGACTAAAACTGTCAAAACAACGAAGAGTAAAATTCAACAAAAAGTATTAATAGATCCCTTAGTTATATCCCCAGAAGATGAATTGTGGACTTATATTAATAGAAAAATTACAAAACCGGGCAGTGAACATACAGTGGCAGGTAGTAAAGTTCATTTTCCTAATAAAGATTTTTATTTTATTATAGAAAAATATATTCGTTCCAATGGAAAAGTCATGAATATTTTGGAATTGGAAAAAGACTTGATAGCAGAAAAAATCAAATCGCGAGTTGCACAAACGTTTGCTTCTTTATTCGGGGGAAAAAGTACAAAGTTTTTCGATCAAACACTCTCACAAACAAAATATAAAGATTGGAAATTTGGAATAAGACTTTCCGTTGTTTTACATGAAGATAATAAAGAAAATAAACCTTTCTTTAAATTTTTAAGAGAAGGAATAGATGAAATTCGAGACACCGGCATTTCAAACTCAATTGAACATCAACATAAAAATGAGAGAGCATTGTTGTACAAAGAAAAAGGAGTTCAAACCGGTGTAACGCAGGCAATCGAAAGAACCCGCACAAGAGGGTGGCACAAATATCGAGTCGATCAAGATTGGATAGGGCTTTGGGAAATAAACAGATATCCCATGACACATCCGGATAAAAGCAAAGCAGGGACAATTGAAAGTGTTTGGTTTGCGGATTTAACTGAAGATTCTCCTCATTATGACAAAGGAACTAAATATGCCTCAGCAGTAAAGTGGAATAAAATTGGCGTTGGTGAGTTGGGAGCATTGTTGGGAGTTTTTGCTGCTGATAAATTGGGATATAAAGGCCGCTTGGTTGATGATGATTTGGATTGGTCATATTGGCATGGCGTTGCCGGCCACGCCGTTCGTGGAGAGACTGCATCTAAAAAAACCCAAAATGACATCTTGGATCAAATGAGAAAAAGAGGATATACGACCCGTTTGGAAGGATGGACTTATTATACTTTGAAATCCTATGTTGATTTTCCAGATTCTTTTTATGATTATAAATGGCCATTCACATCAAAGTATAATGCGGATGGTACCGTGGCCGGGGAAGGAAAAGGATGGGTTTATAATCCTGCCGGCCACGATTATACTTATTACTGGCTCAGGGTTAATTATGAAGATATTATTAACTGGATTATTGAGAAAAAATTAATATATTCATATGATAGTATCAATATAAACAACGTGAACGCGGTCAATCCCAAGCAGTGGACCATCCATAAAAGCAAATATAAAATGTGCCACCCAACAGGATATAAGAAAAAAGAATATTGCAAAGTATATTCTAAGGCAATAAAGACTTTTGCCCCGGGATATGTTAATATTCCTCTGGTTTCCATAGAAGAAGAAGTTTCTGGAGATACAAAAATGTCTGATTTCTTCGAAGTTTCTCAGCCTAAGTCCTATTCAGGCCCCTCAGCATGGAAATCTTTTTGCGAAAAAAGGTCTTTATCCGAAGATGAAAAACTTAAATCTGCTCTCGGCGGCACCCCTAGGTTAAAAAAAGAATTTGAAAAATATTATTGTGATTGTCTTTTGGAAAAATTAGAAAATACTGATGAATATAAATTAATTTTTAATTATTCTTTTCCATTGACAAATATATTTGAAACTTTTGTAGCATACAATATGTTTTATGCCGAATCTGTAACTGATATTGAAGATTTATTTTCTTCTACAAAAAATATTCTAAAACATATGGATATGTCTTTGAGATATAGGGGAGATCAAAATTCTTCTAAGCCGCAAAGAATAAAAACTAATTTATCCATACCAGATCAAAAGCACAATCTTCCCCCATGGGGCGGTGTAGATGCTTTGATGATGGGAATAGCAAAAAAATTGGTTACAACCCCAATGCATATTTTTAAAGCCTTGATTGAAAATTTTGATCCACAAATTGCTTATTCAAAAAGAATTGCGGATCTTGCAACGGCTGTTGCTCAATTTTCTATTGAGATGGCAGGTGTTGATGAAGAGGATCTAGGGGGATACCCTCCAGAACTTATTTTTATGCCCGTTGCTGTGCCCTCTGCAGCCATGATTGCAGCGTCCATCGGGACGTTTTTACCCTCTATTCCATGGGGATTTGTATATTGGGGAGTCGAACCCGCGCTTAAGTTTTTAGAACATTATTGGAAAGATCCCGCAAGAAGAAAAATGTTACTTGCTGGACAGGGAATAGATGCCGACGCAGGTGATGATTTCTTGGAACTTCAATGCGAAATGATCAGAGAACAATTAAGAGAAGAAGCAAAATTAGGTAAAAGTCAAGGACCAGTTGTTCAAATCAATCTATTTACTGGTGGAGATGAATTTAAAATTGAAAATACTGGGGGGAAATATGAAGGTTTCTATCATGTTTATGAAGATGGCACCCGAATGACGGGAGCCTCCCCACGCGAAGGGGAAGCCCAAATAATAATACCAATTTAAGGAGAAGAAATAATGGCTGGTTTAACACCTATTTTGCCACTGCATAGGAGTGATGAAGATGGTTTTTATGCCCTTCACAAGAATCATGTGGATGTTATTAAACAAAATTTGAAAAATCTTTTGCTTACAATCCCCGGCGAAAGAATTATGGATCCAGATTTTGGAGTAGGATTGGAACAATATTTATTTGAAAATCCAGAATCTGATATACAGGCAGAAATTATGTCTAGCATTAGTGATCAGGTAAATATATATATGCCTTTTGTAGAAATACAAGATGTGTTGTTCTTTAGAGATGAAGAAATAAAAGGTGTTGATTTTGAACCACATAAATTATCTCTTCGAGTTACTTACGAAATTCTTCCTTTGGGTCTTGGCGATGAATTAGAAATAATATAAATTTAAACTAATTATTTGTAAATCATTTATGAGGAATTATATCAATGGCAATTAAAAAACAAATACCCATTAAATATACAGATAGGGATTTTCTAAGTATCCGAGAAGCATTGCTGGAGCATGCTCAAAGATATTACCCTAGTACATTTCAAGATTTTAACGAGGCTGGATTTGGCTCTCTTATGTTGGACACAGTTGCTTATGTTGGAGATGTTCTTTCGTTTTATCTAGATTATCAGGCTAATGAATGTTTTTTAGAAACCGCAAATGAAGAGGAAAATATTTTAAAAATTGGCAAACAATTGGGATTTAAACTTAAGCCAAACCCTTCTTCTCACGGAATAGCAACATTTTATGTTACAGTTCCGTCGATATCTAGTGGTTTTGGGCCGGATACAGATTATATTCCTGTATTAAAAAAAGGAACCACAGTTGCTTCGATTAATGGAAATATGTTTACTCTAAATGAAGATGTTAGGTTTGATAGAGAGGATAGCGAAATAGTTGTGGCAGAGGTTAACGACACTACCGGTGTACCAACTAGTTATGCAATAAAGGGATTTGGCCAAATAATTTCTGGAAGATTGGAAGAAGAATTTATTCAAATTACAGAATTTGAAAAGTTTTTAAAAGTAGTATTAGAAGATGTTGATATTGCCGAAGTTGTTTTGGTTGAAGACGAGAGCGGCAATGAATATTTTGAAGTTGATTATCTCTCTCAAGATGTTATATATCGCCCGGTTACAAATCGAGATCCTTCAACAGCTGCCCGCGCTCCTTTTTTGCTAAAGCCATATAGTGTACCCAGAAGATTTGTGGTTGACAGAGAAGGAGAGGATGTAATACTGCAGTTTGGCTCAGGTACAGTAAAAAAATCAATTCAAGAAAAAATAGCAGATCCCAGCCAAGTTATTTTACAAGTACACGGAAAAGATTATGTGTCTGATACTTTTTTTGATCCAACGAAATTAATACATAGCGATAAATTTGGCATTGCCCCTTCTAACACTGTGTTAAGAGTTGTTTATAGAGTTAATACTAGTGATATGGTCAATGCCGGGGCAAATACAATAACAGATGTTATTGGAGCAGATATGGAATTTAATGATCCATCGATATTGGATCCCGAAACGATATCTACCATTATTTCTTCTTTAGAGGCCGATAATGAAGAGCCGATAGTGGGTGATGTTTCTCTTCCGGATATTTTCGAATTAAAGAGAAGAATAATTGATAATTTTTCTTCTCAAGGAAGAGCCGTGACAGCATCTGACTATCAAGCTTTATCTTATTCAATGCCACCTCAATTTGGTTCAATTAAAAGAGTTAGTATTATCAGAGATCCTAATTCAGTTAAGAGAAATTTAAATTTATATATAGTTTCAGAAGATGAAGAGGGGCTATTAGTTAAAACAAATAGTGCTATTAAGAAAAATTTAAAAACTTGGTTAAATCAAAATAGGATGATTAATGATACAATTGATATATTAGATGCTAGAATTGTTAATTTGGGAATTGATTTTGTTGCTATTGGGGATTTAGAAAAAAATAAATATGATACTTTAGAAGAAGCATTAATTTTGCTTAGAGAATTTTATATTAACATGGCTGATATTGGAGAGCCTTTTTTTGTAACTGATATTTACAAAATTTTGAGAGATGTTGAAGGAATTGTTGATGTATTGGATGTTAATGTTGAAAGAAAAAGCGGCGGCTTATATGCTGATACAAAATATAATATTAATAATAATTTTTCTAAAGATGGAAGATACATAATATGTCCAGAAAATGTTATACTTGAAATAAAATATCCAGATATAGATATCAAGGGAGTTATCAGATAATGGGAATTAAAAGATATATTGCTTCCATAGATAATACAATAACTAATGCATTTGAAGAGAATTTGGTTGATCGCGGCACCGGATCTAATATGGGCGCATCAGATATTTTGGAAGTTTTTTCTATATATGGCCAGCATTCCGGATCCGAAACAAATTCACCGGCAGAACAAACCAGCGCATATAGCCAAGAATTATCTAGAATTTTAATTAAATTTCCTGTTACCGGTACTATTAGTATAACCACTGATAGAACAAACGGAATTATTCCGGCTAGCGGAAATGTTAATTTTTATTTAAGAATGTTTAATGTTGAGCATGGAGAGACACTGCCACGAAATTTTACTATATCTGCCAGCGCAATTCAAAAAGATTGGGAAGAAGGCACTGGTTTGGATATGGAATATTATCAAGATAAAACATATAACGCAGAAGGATCAAATTGGATTAATTTTTGCAGCAAATCTGCTTGGGCTAAAGCGGGCGGAGATTTTTATAATTCAGATCCAACTTTTGGCGCACTTAAGCAAACTTTCGATAAAGGCACAGAAGATTTGGAAATTTTTATAACTCCTTTGGTTGAAGAATGGATTATGAATTCCACTTCTAGTAATGGCCGACAAAATTATGGATTAGGGCTTTTCTTGACGGCTAGCAATGAGGCATATTTTTCAGGCGCCTCACAAATCGATACTGGTTCTCAAGGTTCACTTTTGCATCATTTGGCAGGGGCACAGAGATCATATTATACAAAAAGATTTTTTGGAAGAGGGACTGAATTTTTCTTTAAAAGACCAGTTATTGAAGCAAGGTGGGATTCTAGCCGACGAGATCATCGTGGAAGTTTTTATCTAAGTAGTTCTTTAGTTTCATCAGCAGAAAATTTACAAACGCTTTATCTTTATAATAATGTTCGAGGACAGTTAAGAGACATTCCCACGATCGATGCCCCAACTACCGCTGAGCCCGATCGAGGAAAGATATATGTAAGTCTTTTTTCCGGAACATCTGCAAACACCGCTCCTTCCGGAAATGCCCTTAAATTAGTCCAAGATGATACATATGTTACTAGTGAAATAGATTCAGTTGTAACTGGCGGTTGGGTGGCTACTGGTATTTATTCTGCTTCTTTTGCAACAACCTCTACTTTGGACACTTTGTATGATGTTTGGTTTAGCGGAGGAGACCATCAGGAGGTACTTAATGATATTGGGAATGGCGGAAAACATCTTTTTACCGGATCAATTACTCCCTTGTCTTTAACTGCTTCTTATATCAATCCATCCCAAAAGTACGTTACTGCAGTTTCTAATTTGAGAGCAATATATTCACGCGATGAAACGGCCCGTTTTAGATTGTTTACTCGCGAAAAGGATTGGAATCCAAATATATATACGAAAGCAATAGCAACCCCAACCGGTGTAAATGTAGAAAGTGGTTCATACAGAGTTCTAAGAACGATTGATAATTATGAAGTGATATCATATGGTACTGGAAGTGATTTGCATACTGTGATATCATATGATAATGATGGCAATTATTTTGACTTAGATATGGGAATATTAGAAAAAGATTATTCTTATACATTAAAATTTGCTTATTACAACAACTCAATTAAGAGTTGGGTTGAACAACCTGAAATTTTTAAGTTCAGAGTGGAAGAGTAACTTATGAGTCTTAAAGATCTTTTTAATAAATCTAAAACAAATAAAGTTTTAAAATCAACTAATTTGGATGACGTCGGCCGTGATGTTGAATCGCCGGAATATGTCAAAGAATATAAAATACAAAAAAACCAGTTTATTCCTTTTATCGATTTCGATGATCCGGCAAATTTTGCACGATATGGAAGCGCAGAAAGTTATTATGAAAATTCTTTAAGAAGAATTTATAAATCTTATCCTTATGATGGTTCTCACAAAGAAAAGATTAAATGGGAAAATGAATCTCTTTATTTAGATCGATATATTTTTAATAATAGATACCCTCGAACAACCGGTTATGCTTTGATCGGACAACTTTGGGGGGAACCTGCTTCCCCAATTCGCATCGGACAAGGATCCGCCGGCGGCGCTACTAATACCGGTTTTTATGGCAATCCTTCTATAAAAGAATATATTACAATTAAAGGCGGACCTCATAAAGAAGTCAATATTTATGGAAATAGAGGGATTACAAAGGGGAATATATATGATCCAAAAACCGGCAGAGGCGCAAATCTTGGCTTAGATTTAGTTAGCAATTTAAGTGGCACGGCAGTTGAATTCTGGTTGAAAAAAGATGCTTTTGGCTCAAACTCTAGTTTTACTGGCAAAGAAGTAATTTTTGACATGTCGACGGATATGTTGTCTAGTAGTGCTGGATATGGTCGTTTAACAATTGAACTAAGCGGCTGCGCAGCCGGATTCAATACTTCTCCTTTTTATGTTACACTGCAGTCTGGTAGCCTCCAACCTTCAAAGCATAATTGCTCTGGTGTTTATAATCAAGTAATCGGTACTAGTGAGGCCAGTTCTTCTATTTCAACCGGTGTCTGGAATCACTATGCTTTCACTTTTGCTAGCAGTTCGGTTGATTCCAGTGGTACACCTACCGAATTTGGGCGAATTATTACTAAATTATATATTAATGGCGATTTAAATGATACGGTTACTGCTGGAACTGCAATAGGTCGTATAACCGGTTCTTGCTTTGCTAATATTGGCGCTTTACGTGCCGCTCCTTCGGGTAACATTTTCCACCCTTCTGGTGATCACCTTTATGGTGACTCCATGGAAGGTTATGGAAAATTACTTTCTGGCTCAATTGATGAATTTAGATTTTGGAAAACAACACGAACAGATAAGGATATAGGTAGATATTGGCTAACCAATGTTCATGGCGGAGCAAACACTGATAATTCAAAGTATGATAAATTTAATCCAGTTGACTTAAGCGTATATTATAAATTTAATGAAGGTATTTCTACTGATAGCACAATCGATGCAGTGGCATTAGATTGTTCCGGCCGGTTAAGCCATGGCGCATGGACAGGATATTCTACAACTTTATCTAGGAATACTGGCTCTGCTTTTATGTCTGCTTCGGTTTCTTCTTCATGGGAAACTCCGGATCCTATAATTTATTCTGGTCATCCAAATATTGTTACCTTGTTGGCTTCTTTGAAGGCATCCGGTTCTCTACACGATGTACAAAATAATTCCAATATATATAATACTTTTCCCAAATGGATTCAAGAAGAAGAAGACAAAGAAGGGGAAAATTTTTATTTTAATGAAAATTCTAAATGGAAAGAAGAAAAATCAACCGGTGGCCTCAAAACTTTAACTCATATAATTTCTAGTTATTTTGATACATTACATTTGCAAATTGAAGCTTTGCCCAAGATTAAAGAGCCAACATATGATTCTTCTATATATTCTGTAACTGGAACTACATCGGCAAGTATTAAATATACTCCTGCTAATTATGGTAAGCCCCTTCCTTTTTCTAATAAATTATTAAATTCTTTGGGTATTATTTCTCCGGAATTGTTTGTAGATGCTGAAGTATTGGAACAATTGGTCAATAGAAACGAAAATAAGATTTATGATGAAAAACTTTATAATATTAAAAATTTAATTTATCAAAACATTTATAATAATTTAATTTATATCTTAAAGAGCAAAGGTACCCAAAAATCTATTGATAACCTAATCAGATGTTATGGTGTTGATAACAAATTAATCAGAACAAACATATATGCTGATAATGAAGTTTATACATTTGAGGATAAATATTATTCTTCTACAGTAAGAAGGAATTATTTAAATTTCTATAATGCTAATTCTTTGGGAGCATCTGTACATCAAACTAGTTCTCATGCAGCCCTTGTGGCCGACACAGACTCCGCAGGGCCCCTCGGAAATTCTTTTGGATTTATATCTGGTTCAATGAATCCGGCAAATATGTATCATATTCCTCTGACAGTAGAGGCTGAAGTTATTTTTCCAAAAAGACTTAAGGATAATAATGCGAATTTCTTTAATACTAATTTCCAAACTTCTTCTCTTTTTGGACTTCATAGTGCTTCTGCCAACACGTTAAAAGTCCCCGGTACAGGTGATGACGGTGCTTTTGTATACGATCAGTCCGCATTTCATGTTCGCGCTTTGAGGCCAACAGGATCAGGTATTGACGCTAAGTTTTGTTTAACCGGTAATTTCGGCGGAAAGCAAATTTTCCTAACTAGCAGTGTTTATAAAAATATTTATGATAATGAAAAGTGGAATTTTGCTGTAAGATTTAAACATTCTAAATATCCGTATTCTCAGAGAGTTTCCGGCGGTGCTGATGTAAAAAACGATGAAACATATAAGGTTGAGTTTTATGGAGTTAATGCTAAGTTAGATAATATTGAAAATGAATTTTTCGTTACATCTAGCAAGATCACCCGCGCACAAGGCGAAATATATGCATCCGCTGGCAAAAGACTTTATTTGGGCGCCGAAAGACAACATTTCACTGGTTCGTTGATCAATAAAACAGATGTTAAGTTTTCATATTTGAGATACTGGTTCAACTATCTAACAGATTATGAAATAAAGGAGCATTCAAAAGATGTTGAAAGATATGGTGCTTTAAACATTTATGAACATGCGTTTCCATTTCACTCGGGGGCGATATATACCAATGATTTATCTGGCACATTCATTCCTAAGATTGACACTTTGGCTTTACATTGGAATTTCAATCAGATAACCGGAACAACAGCCGTAGGAACATTTGAAATTAAAGATCTTACTTCTGGATCTCTTTCTGCTTCTTGGACGGATCGGTCCGGCTCGAGTGGGCCAAAAGAAATCAGCGCGAATTCAAGTCGATATGAATGGTTTAATAGTTTAGTCAAGAGAAATTATATAGGTTCAGGAAGCTTTTTCCCGGCCAGCAATACTAATATTATTGATCAAGATTACGCTTATGTCGCTAAACAACAGTTACCGGAATTGATGAATAGTACTGATATGGTTCGAATATTAGAAGAAGATGATGAGGTGTTTTCGCGGCAAAGAGATAAAAATGCAGTTAATTATTTTTATGCTATAGAAAAAAGCATGTATCAATCCATTTCTGAAGAAATGATCAATATGTTTTGCACTGTTAAGGATTTTAATAATTTAATTGGGGCCCCCGTTAATAAATATCGTAATGAATATAAAGATTTGGCCAAATTAAAACAATTATTTTTTGAAAAAGTTCAGAACACTCCGGATCTTGAAAAGTTTATTGATTTTTATAAATGGATCGATGAATCAGTAGCATCTATTATTCGTCAATTTTTGCCGGCTTCTGCAGCGGCATCTGACGATTTATATCATTCAGTTGAGAGTCATATTTTAGAAAGAAATAAATATCAACATAAATTTCCAATAATTCGACCAGTTTATGCTACACAGGGAAGAATAACAAATGTAAGAGATTTTAATTGGAAATTTGAACATGCACCTCTTACAAATCTTGAATCAGCTAACACCAAATGGTGGAAATTACGAGCAGAAAGAAGCAATCCTGCAATCACTACCGGTGATTCTGAAGTTGATTTAAAAAAATCCATTCTTAATGAGGTTATAACAACAAAAGTTCCTTTTGATGAGTTTGATCCATTCTTTAATCTTAAGCCGACTTTAAAGCCGGTTTTAATGAAAGACAATATTTTTTATACTGGTAGTTCACATTTTTTAGCTAACTTAGCAAAGCCATATAGTATGGTATGGAGTGATTTTTCGAGCAGATTAGATACTAATGTTAACAATTATACTAACTATACCAAAATTATCCATGGCGGTACGAATTATTCTATAAACAGAAATTTAAATTTTGCTAAAATTAACACAAAAAGACATGGCCCCCATTTGGGGATTTCTCCTAAAAATATTATGTTGACTTTTGCAAAAGATTTGGATATTGATCAGTCGACAGATGTAATCGATCCTTTACAAAAGAAAAGTCTAGATTTTAAATTTTTAATCCAGCGCGAATCTGGCAGTATACATGAAGAATTAAAAGGTCATCTTGTTGCACCATTTAATATAATAAGTTCATCTGTAACAACCGGCTATAGTCAGACCATGATCACAGATTTCACCGGTGGTGCTGAAATCGTTAATTTACATAGTGATACCTATGCAGTCGGTGGCGAAGAACCGATACAGGGCCCATTTACATTTGAGCATGTCGGGGGAAATCAACACCGTCATATCAGTGTCAATAGAAATGATTCTTCTAAAGGTGGTTCAAATAATATTGATGACGCCACTAATAGGCCGGAATTATGGAGAGTTTTAATAGGGTGTCTCCCCGGCGCCGGTTGCGGCGGAGCCATTGGAATTGCTGGTTCTGATTATCCTCTCCCCGGTGCTTTAGCGCCGTCATATCCACATAAACCATATCAGCCGGCTTCATACTTAAGAGATGAAACTGCAAAAAGATCTTTAAATATTAGAAATATTAGGACTACAACTTCTTCTCTTGTTCTGGGAAATTATGAAAGAACTTATGAAGTTATTCAAACTTCCGGCAGATTTGAAAATGATAGGTGGTTTATAAAAAACGAAGGTGCCGGACGGGGCTCTACTGTATCTCCTTATATAACTGGCGTGGTTGATTTTGCTGTTCCTGATAGGGCTTCAACAGGTTCTAAGGGAATCTTTGTTGAAAGATTTTCCGCTCCCGGCGGCCCAGAAATAAACTCTCGCGGATTTTTAGATTTAGAAACTGAAACTTTTTCTGTATATAATGCTATGACATTTCGAAATTTGGCAGTTCGTCAGCCTTTGAGGGCTTTATTATCTAGGCATTGTGGTCCATTGGGGTATGATAGCGTTAATCTTGCCGATTCAGACAATATTCAAGGCAGCGCTTCATATCACAAAATACAAAGAAATACTTTGTTAAGACCTACTAGTGATGCCGGAGCATTTGTACATAAAGACACAACTGTTATTGTTACCGGCACTGTATATGATAATGAATATATAACTCATCCAATTCCCAGAATGGATAAGCAATATCGATGGATTACCGCTTCTTTTGATAGTGGTTCGAACAGTTTTGCAAATTCCTCTATTTTTGAGCATGCTCGAAAAGATGGCATGTTTTCTTCATCCATAGGCCCTGTTCCTGCAATTAATTTTATAAGTGGAAGTGATTTTGGAAGTTATATCCCTGATGGCCGAGCGTTCGGGATTAATGCGGTTAACGGTACAGATGATTTTATTTTTACGGATTTTGTTGGAATTAATAGTAATATTCATGAACCTCTTACATCTAGTCTCACTGGTAACTTTTTGGGATATCCTTTGGGCGCTTCTATGGATGCATCTGAAATCGATAGATATATTAATGCAGCCTTATCACCGACCATCCTCAACAACGCTCTTATTTTAAATAGCCTTCTTCTTCACCGCAACGGCCCTTATGAATATCCCTCTTGGAAACAAATAAGGACCGGAGAAAGCCCAGTTTTTCGATATCATAGAAGGAATAATATTCTCTCTTTACATGCTCCGTCATTATCATATCGAATTACTGAAAATAATAAAACCAGAATTGAAAAATCATTAAGAAGTACGGTAACAAATTATACTGAATCAGCAATTAGTACAAAATATTACCCAATTGAACATGTTGTCTACAATAATAAAAAAATATTGAACCTTAAGCATACATATGGAAATAATTTATGTTATTTTGCAAATTTAGAAATTAATAAAAAATTGGCTCTTCCAAAGTCGACAACAAGGCAAATGTATAATCGAATATCTGATCAATATTTAAGGTCAATTAGGGAAGGTATTGCTAATCCCATCCAAAGATTTATTTCAGTGACATATAAAGAGGCTATATACCCAAAAGAAGTTTTCATTGGCCTTAAGCAAAGTCGCGCAAGATCGCCTTATACAGAATCATCCGGATACGGTGCCAGCGGCTATGATCGCCGGGCTGATCAAAGAAGAACATTTTGGGGCCCCGAAGGAGCCAGATTTCGTTCTCTAAGTAGTTCTGCAACGCCGGCTTTGAATGCTGTAGGTTTCCGCGCAGAGCCAGATGATGGCTTTTTTCCTTTGGGAAATATATGGAGTTTTGATTCAAATGGCGCCCCTCCGGGCAGTTCTGACATCCAAGTTCCTGTTGCTATTACTAGTTCACTTAAACCCGGCGCCCGAGAAGCCCGTGGAGAGATTTCTCCTTTTTCTTTATATATGGGAACAAATGAACAGTCAGGCAATCCTTATCCGGCCGAAAAAGTATATCTTCCAATGCCGAATATAGTTGGGATAGTTGGCAACGCTCTGGCGACCGCGGATGAGTCACCTTATAGGCTAAGTTCTTTGGGGTTTGATGAGACTCGAATTCCTAGATATTACGTCCGTCCAACTGCTTCGTTAGCATTTGTTAATCTTCCAGTTTTGCAATCTCGATATGAAAATAATAAAGCCGATCATCCGACAGAATATCTTTATCCTTACAATGTACCTGAAATGGCCGGAAAAAATCCATGGTATGATTCTTATGATGATTATGCTGCGGATATATATTATATGGTGAAAGATCATACAATTCTTCCAGAATTTAGAATTTCAGATCATATGAAATATTATGTTTCTCAGGAAGGAGGAAATTTTAGAGCAGTATTGGGAAGAAATGATGGATTTTTGAAAATTCATGGAAATGCTATATCTGCCAGCAGAAACTTAGATGATACCATAAATTCTGAATTTTGGAAAACATATTGCCATTCGGATTTTCTCAAACATTTTGGATATATTCGCGACGATCATGAAAAAATTAATGGAAGAACTTCAAAGATTTCTTTGACTTGCAAGGGAATTAAGAAAATATTACCTTATAATGGATTTTATCCTGTTACTAGGACAACTCAATTGGCTGCTCTTCTTTCTCAATCGATGGGGGATTTTATTACTTCAACCGAATCAGGCGGTGGTTTTCCCGGGATTCACATGCAAAGTTTGTTGTCTTTATATTTTGCTCCCGGCATTGTTTATAATACAATAAAGTCCGGGCTCGCAGTTGATTGGCCGGTTCTGACTGGTAGTTTCAATCTGGGTACTGGGTTTACTCCATTTGCCGGCGGTGTTCACGGTTCCCTTGCTAGCGGCTCAAATCAAGAATGTTATGTTCTTACATCTTCTGCAAACTATAGGGTACCCTTTGAATCGTTGGTGGATCTTCGCAATACTCTGCCGCAAACTTCGAGCATTTTTATGATTAATCCGGATAAATATGTGATGGCGGATATAGCGACTCCCGTACTTAATGATTTTGTTTGGACAGGAGAAAAGTATAATTATTTTGAATTGGCTATGAACAATTTTTTAGCAGAAATACCAAACTTCTTTTTGAAGGAAAGGGGCATGAAAACTTTTGTCTCTTCACCTGAATCAAAATTTAAACCCATGCTCCCCGGCACTGAATATTCTATGGATATCAAACTGTATAAAACAGATAAGATGTACATGATAAAAAGTGATCATAAAAGTAATAGAGCATATGCTGACTCGATGGGCCAAACCACCCATACCGTAACAAGAAGTTATGATGGGATGTATTTCGGCCCACCATTGATGTTTATGCACAGTGGTAATGATGGAGACAATGCAGCAACAGCATCTGTTAAGCAAGTAGATTCATCTTATTTTAGGGCGCAATTATATTCAGATCCGGCATATGCCCCTTATACTCCTCCATATTTTTATGGAGAATCTATAGCCAGAGTTAAGTTTACGCCAGATGCGGCAAGCCTACCTCAGAAATATAGCTTAGATGATATTTTTGCCGGCGCAACAGTTGAGTATAAAAATTCTGCTCAAGAAATAGGCACTGCTAGCAACGGATTCCCGGGCTTCAGGGCTTATGTAACTAACCCTCTGTATCCTTCAGCGTCAGAGAAATCTATGATGCATCTATCTTCATCTGTAAATATGTTTGGAAAAACAAGAAATCCAACATTAATCTTTGATCCCGGGGGAACCCCTCTGCAAATTCGAGACCCAGATGTGGGCGCCGAAAATGATCAGTGGGTGATTAGTCCGAAATTTGAATGTCCAGTTTTGAATTTTAGTGGAGTTATATCACCCAATTCCTTAACCGGTGCTTCCGGAATTTGGGCCACATATGCTCAGAAAAACTGGCCTATAGGGAATGAGGGAATTTTTATATCGATTGAAGAAAGCACTAAAGAACTCGAAGCATATGGAGTTCCAAAAGGCGCTAATGTTGGTTCTTTGATAGATGTATGCGGTTTCCGACCCGGTAAGCAAAGGATTGGTGAGATAGCAGATAAAACAACTATGAAAGAGGCTATTGTGGCAATTCCATTTTTAGAAAATGTGCCTTCTGGCAGATCTAAAGATATGATGAATATAGAAGGTTTCACTGGAAAAAATCTCTTTAAAATTAATAAAAACGTATATTTTAAACAAAAAAACAACATTGAGAGTAATAAGCCGGCCGTGACAGCGGGATACTTAGGCGCAGAAAAAGATATTGACGAAACAAGTATTTCTAAACTTATTAAATCTATGAAAGATTATTATTTTCCACCTTTTATGGATTTCTCAACATATGAATTATCAGATCCAACAAAAAATTTAAAGTCGGCCTTCGCTTCCACTTCCATGATTGAAGCCGGTATTCATCCATTTGTTATGTATGTGTTTGAATTTTCTACTACTTTCGATAAACAGGACTTGGCTGACATGTGGCAGGGGATTATGGCCAAGCCTATGATGAAAGCCGAAAAACAAGATGTGACAATTAGCCACAATATGGAAAAATATGAATTTTTTGAAGGCAAAGAATTAGAAGAAGAACTTCGTTGGATGGTTTTCAAAGTTAAACAAAAAGCAAACAAGAGTTATTTTGATTTAACAGCAGATCAAAAAGATGACAGCAGATTTAAATTTAACTTTGCAGTGGGAGAAAAACGTCCAGAATATAATTATAATTGGCCTTATGATTATTGTTCTTTGGTTGAATTGGCAAAAATAGAAGCAGCCATTGAAATAAAGGGAGATAAAAAACCCGACGAAGAAGTAGAGGCAGAAGGCTTTGAGCCTTTGCCGAGAGAAACCGGATTAATGTTTTAAGGAAAATAAGCAATGAGATTCTTTGATAATAAAGAAGATGTATTAGATATTCAGATGACATCATATGGAAAATTTTTGCTTTCTAAGGGAAAATTTAAGCCGGCCTATTATTCTTTTTCGGATGAAGGTATAATTTATGATTCTAATTGTGGGGGTTTTTCCGAATTGCAAAATGACGCGCAAGATAGAATAAAAAATAAAACTCCTTATTTAAAAGTTCAGACATCTTATGGTTCTGTTGAAGGAAGAAAAGTTTCTATTCCGCGTGATCAACTGAGACTTTCAACAGATCTTCCTGATTTTGATCAAACTGATTATCGACTAACTTATAATGCTTTAGGATCCATGGATCCAGCAAAAGAAAAGAAACCCGCATGGCTTGTTCGATGCTTGCAGGGAAATATAATACATGCTCAAACAACTATAACCGGTTCAACGACTATTCCCAATGCAATTGATGGAGTGCCGATTTCACAAGTTGATTTTAAGACAGTGGATTATGAAATTGTGCCTGTGCCTTATGACGCTTTGACCGGCCCAATGGAGTTTTTGCCAGACGAAGAAAACTGTGAATTGCAAACTGTTACTATCACCATGGACACCGGCGACGGCGATGTTTTTCTCGAGGATGGCTCTTCTTTTATTCTGGAAGGTCGACCAATTGTTTTGGAAATAGAAGAAGAAAATGTTTCTTTTACAAATGAAAATTTTGAAATAGAAATATTTGAAGTTGACGAAGCCGAGTCGGACAATCAGGCTATTAATGGTTCTGAGATATTGACTCGTTTATCTTTTACCTATGAAAAACCAGAAGTGATTAATGGAATATTGGTCGAGGAGAGCAAAGAAGAGGAAGTGAGCAGAGAAATTGATGAAGATTTTACTGAATATTTTTTTGATATTTTGACAGATGGAGATATCGATAAGACATTGTTGTGTCGACTTGGCGCCAATGATTCACCTGAAGGCTTGTTTTCAAAAAGAATGTTGGAATGCGATATATTGCAAGAAGATTCCAAAATTGGCGCTGATGATCTATATGCAACAGATGTAGATCCAGAAGATTTGGAGGATTGCTAAAATATGCATACTTTAGGGTTAAGCCATTTTAAGATAGAACAAGTAATTCACGGGATGTTGCATCCACCGCAATTTCAAAAGGTTCGGATATATAGAGGTCCGGCTGTACAGAACCGCGATCGGGACGAACCAAAGCACGTTAAAGTAAACTTTCGCGTTCCATGGTTTAAAAATAATCCTTTTTGGGATGATTTTGAAAAATATATGAAAGTCGGTGTTGTAAAATGTTATAATGAAAATGTAAGAGATGACTTAATAAAATATTTTGGTGTTCTTCTTGGCGGAGTTGAATTTGGATTTGTCCAAAAAGAAGGCCTCCCGGGATTTGATGTTGCTGAATATCCCTTATCACAAGGCACTAAAGATGATAAATATATTTATTTCGAAGATAATACTGATTTAACTCTTGCTTCGAGTGATTTTTTGAAAGTTTCTTTAAAAGAGCGGATAATAAGTTATTTTATTGTATCGTATTTGGATTTAGATGCAATTGCAGAAGATTTTAAATTTGACAGCGCTGCTTTGAGTTATTCTCTTGCCGAAACAGACACTTCCCGGGGATCTTTAAGGGCCGGCTCGTCTCGATTTAATGGTGAGTTCTTAATGTTTGATTTGTATGCTCCGCGTTTACAAGATATGGGCGGGTTTCGTTTTTTGGAATGGAATACGCTGGCTCCCGAACTTGAGATGCTCGGGATTGATGCATCTACCAATAAACCTACGGGTAAAACATTATGGAAAAAACTGATGCCCACTCGTAGGCACCGTTTTGGAAGAACTTGGAAAGGTCCAGTTCATAAAGTTGTGAAAAATGCAAGTTTAGCCGCGGATGGATTTAATACTTTTGATGCTACCGTGAAGGGAGGGCAAGGGAGATATGCTTTTATTGCCCGACAAATGACTAGGGAATGGTTTCCGGGATACAGGAATACCTATTCTGCAACATATCATACACGTTTTGTATTAATGGACAATCCCGTAATGACACCCGGCAAGGATTATCAATTTTTTGCAGAAACAGAACTTCTGACAATACCGGCAAAACCAAGAAGCAAAAACAGCACAGTTAGTCCTTTTATGGGCGGCGCCAGTTCAAACCCCTCCATAAAGGGGATATTTGCAATAGATTGGCTTGAAACAGTAAAAAAACATAATCCATATCCAGTAATTTTCGAAAATAATCCAAGTTTATTAGGTTTGATCAATATTGTTAATGTAAAGATAACAAGAAAAAGAGTAAAAGATGCTTTATCTAAAAAAGGTTTTGCCGATACTTTTGATACATCAATTCAAGAGCCAATAGAGATTATTTCTTTTAATAGTCCGGTCATTGGTTTAGGATCTGATATTTTTTTAGATTTGGGATTTAATGAAACAGCCCAATTAGTTGAAACAGATATAAAGTTTTCAAACCCGGATCACAACATAAGACATTTCAGTTTTGTTGATAGAGAATTACAAACTAAAGAAAAAGGCCTTTATCAATATGGTGTTGAATTTGAGATAGAAGATAAATTAACGGAATATCTTTATCGCATATTACAAAATTTAGCATCAGTAGAGGCAGAAGTTAAACAATATCTTACAAAAGCAGAAGAAAATTATGATCCACTTACATTGAAATATACTAAACGTTTCCTCGCAGAAAAGAGAGCAGAAGCGCGACATGGGACACCATGGTGGGTTAGGGCAGTTATCTCTTATATGGAATGCTTTAAACATTTATCTCCAAAATATTCATATTCATATTCCAAGGTTCAAAAAAATCATTTTGTGAATCTAAGCCCATTTTCTTCCACCCCGGAAAGTATAAGAAATTTTCTAGAATTATGTGGCAAACTTATTAAGGAATATGAAAAATTACATATTGTGGATGAATATGGCCAACTTAATTCTTTGAGCAAGAAAGCAGGAAAACAAGGAAAAGTTCCAGTTGTTAAGGAAACTATATATTTTGATGAAATTATTGACTTTGATATTTTGGACAAAGGTTATGATTATTTGCAGATTCAGGGTGGCGCTATTTTGGATGGTCTTTCTAGAATTCCAGTTAAAGGCTTAGAGCAGACGTTGTTTTTGGAGGGTACATATCAATCAGATATTCCCCTAATTGATCCTATTCGTGTAAAAACTCCCGGAAAAGATCTTGTTTCTATAGTTGATATGACTGATAATAGCATTCCTTCTATAGAATTAAGTATTGTTGATGCAAATTTGAATTCATTCTTTTCTGTTTCTCCCAATATAGTAGTTGATTCTAAGTCAAATTTAACTCCTGCTGCTCAAGAATATAAAATAAAAGCAACTAGTTTTTTCTCTCGAGAAGATTTAACAGTTAATACACAGAATGAAATATTTAAAGTAGAAGAATCTGATTGGACAGAGGATCAACCAGCGGATGTTTTTGTCATGGAAGAATCTCCAGAAAATAATAAGGAATTAACTTTGAGTTTATTTGAAAATGATCATAATCACAATAGTTTATTTGAATCATTGTTGGATGATTATAAAATATTGGGAAGAAATTCCAATACTCTTTCAATTGAAGAATATAAATCTCGAGTCAATACTCCAACTATGAAAGCAACAATGGATTATTTGTCAGGATATGAAACTGGAGATAATGGTGAGGCTATGCTTAAAAATCCTATATGGGAACCTTTAACACAGCAAGTTAGAAGAACTTTGAGAATTGGAGAAAATATTTTATGTAGAATATCTACGATAAATAATGCTTCCAAAAATGTGGGAATGAAGATGAATATATATGATAAATATTTTCTTCTAGAAGGTTCGGAGCCATTTGATCCCCCGGCGCCTGTTTTTCCGGATCCAATTAAATCTCTGGAAGACATGGCCACTTTAGACTTAGCCATGGCAGATCAACAATTTCTTATTGATGAACAGGAAGCTTTAGCATCTGAGCCTTCCACTGATGTTGCTTCTTCTGGAATGGTAGTGGCCACAGGAATGTACGAGAAAGTCCCACAACTTGGCGCATATGCGGAAACAACAACAGCCTTTCTTAATGCTGCTTCAGCCGCGGCACCTCTAGAGCCAGAAACTTCATCAACCGATTCTACGGACGATTCTTCTTTCAACGTCGACGATGGGAGCATTTATTAATGGAGCACTATAATGGCTGAAAAAAGAAAAACATTTTTGGAAGCATGCAAGCCCGGGCCCAAAGGTTGCCCGGATGGAATGGTGCTGGATCCAATAACTGGTCTTTGCAAAAAACCCGGCACCCGCGAAGAAAACGGCGATGAAGATTTCAAGCCAGATCCAAAAATAATATTAAAACCCAGTGTTCCTAAGTTGAAGGAAAGAATTGTTCTTAACAATGAGATTGTATATAGGCCCGGACTCAACCCCGGCATGGATCCAATAAGAGAAGTGTTGGGGTTATATTGGAGAATTATTCGCACTGAAAAAGCCGTGCAGGAAGACAATAGATTTGACTATTCTCGAGACCCGGGAGATGGACCAATTTTAATGGGGCATGATTACGGTATAGAAATTAAAGAAGAACGTAAATCTAATAACAATAATTTAGATGGTTTTTCAACAATGTGGGTTTCAGAAAAAAATGCTCATTACGCGAGTATTATAAAAGCATTTAACTCTATCAAAAATAAAGAATATTCTGATTATGGTTTCGCCATGGATCTTCCTTTTACGAGGACAGAAATTGAAGAAAATAAATCTTTGGAAAATGTTCCACAGTTTGCGCAACATGACTTTAATTATAAATATTATCTAAAACGATATGAAGACGTCACACAGGATCCTCGATTGGATGAAAGATTGATCCCCAACATGTATACGATTCTTAAATTGTTGGATATCCCGGGCCGCCCAATATTCCCGGGACCAAAGCCATCTTCATCGGCCCCAAAACAAAAAAGTACCGATTGGGATGATCAAAAGAAAGCTTGGGATAAATGGACAAAGAGGTATATGGGTCTGCCATCCATGGATCATGCTTCTTTATATCAACCCGGAAAAGTTGAACGTTTTTTTACATTTCCTAAAACAGCATTCTGGGAAGATTATTTAAAAAATCATTATCCATTTCTTTTTCGCACAGCATTGACAAACTCCGGAATCAAACCAAAATTGGGTAGTCTATCGCTAAAATATAAAAATCTTTTGGTTGCGTTGGACGATATGTCCAATGTTCAAAGTTCTTATGCGGGACAGTCCAATTTTCCCATGTCAGTTAATATAGAATTTATGACTTTTGATGGAGAAGGGGAATTGTTGCCCGGGCCACCACAACCCGCGGGACACAAAGCCGCCCCCAAAAGACGAGTCTTTGCTGATCTTTTGGAATTTACAAATGTTGATGTATTTTTGTTAAGCCATATTGCCAAAACAATTGAAATATATGACAATCTTCCGGGCCGAACACCGCCTCCCAGATCATTGAGTTTGTCACAGGTGGGTTCCAGCGCCAGCGACACCGCCGCCGCAAAAGCAGACGCAGGCGCTCTCCTGAAACATATCGGCGCGTCCCGCAGGAAGCCCCATGAGCCAGAAAAGAAAGGAAAATTTACAATAGAGGTTTCGGACTTTCTTCTTTCTAAAGAAGACATAGGTAGAATAATTCCAGATTTAAAAAACTTTAGTGTTAAAAAATTTAAAGAACTGGTTCACTTATATGGTTCAAACAATGCTGCTACAGCGGCCAGTTGGTTTCCCACGACAATTCGAACAATTCCCCGAAAAGTGTGGGATTTATCTAAGTTTATAAAAGAAATATTAGATTTTGATAAAGAAACTTTCGAAAAACAAAATTCCGGCACCGCCAACATAGGGCAATATGCCAACTTGTTCAAAATTGATCTTTTTGATGAAGGTGTTTGGCTGGGCGAGCAAGAACAATTTATTAATCAATATGGAAAATTTAAAAATTTTCAAGATTTTTTGACCATGATTTTTTCAATAAAAATTAGAGATCTGGTTTTGAAAAAGCGAAGAACTTTTGCAGATATTGTTAAAAAGGGAACACTAGCCAGCAATGAACCAGTATTTTATAGAATTGCAAAATATAATTCTACGGGAGAAATAATACAGAACTTTTATCTTCCTCATCCAATAAGCGAAAAAGATGTTATAAAGTTTGCTGATACCCAAGTCAAATATGGAAGTGAATATTTTTATAGGATATCCGTTTTTCAATTGGTTTATGGAATGAAATATAAATATACTGCAATGAGCTGGGAATATGCCATAGATGATGATTCGCGGCGGGATTATTCTGATCATCCAAATGATGAAGGGGATTATTCTGATCTTCCAGATGATGAAGACGACAAAACCGGCGAGTTCGGAGAGGATGAACAGGAAGGCTCTGAAGGCTCAGAAGCAGACGAAACTGATCCTATTTCTAAAAAATCCGCTGCCGGGAAACTTAATGATCTTTATCTTACAGTTAAACATGCCCCTCATTTGGTCATAGTGGAAGAGCCATTTTTTGAATTTTCCGGCGTTATGATAGATCGCCCACCAATGCCGCCATGTGTTGAGTTTGTTCCTTATAAAGATATAAACAATAAGATTCTTATTTTTATTAATCGTAGTATTGGAGAGAAAAAAGAAAAACCAATTTCTATCAATCCCGGCGACGAAAGAATATTTAATAATTTTAAAAGAAAAGCCGGAATTAAAACAGAAGAAATATTATTTAGAACAGATGATATATCTTCCGCATATGAAATTTATAGAATAGATTTTCTTCCGAGAAGTTATACAGATTTTGCTGGAAACTTAAAGTCTAGGGTGGAATCTCCAGCCTTGGGGTCTTTTATGGACAAGTTGATGCCCAATAAAAAATATTATTATACTTTTCGGACAATTGACATACATGAGCATTTTTCCAATCCTTCGCCTATTTATGAAGTAGAGTTAAGAGATGATCATGGCTTTGTGGTTCCTATGATAAGAATTGTTGAACCTCATCCGGAAAAAGACAGGACACATTCAAGAAATTTTAAAAAGTTTATTCAAATTTCTCCTTCACTGTCTCAACTTTTATTAGACGAAGCATCAATTAGCAGGGCCAAGCAGGGCAAGTCAAAAGATCTTTCCTTGGGAATTGGCAAATCTATTTGGGATAAAAAATATAAAATAAGAATAACTTCTAAGAACACAGGTCGTAAAATGGATTTAAATTTAAAATTTGATTATAAGTTTAGAAATACTAAAAATTGATTTCTAACTATTTATTAAGTAAAGGGGTAAAAAAATGGGTTTTTTAGACAATAGTGGCGATATCATTTTAGATGCAGTATTAACCGATACCGGCCGAATGAGATTGGCTCAAGGTGATGGAACTTTTAAAATTGCTAAGTTCGCTCTAGGGGATGATGAAATAAACTATAGTTTATATAATAGCGCACATGCTTCCGGATCTGCTTATTATGATTTAAGTATAATGCAAACGCCTGTTTTGGAAGCATTTACGAATAATGCTTCTTCTTTGAAATCAAAACTTATCACAATCACTAAAACAAGCCATGAATATTTACCAGTGCTTAAACTTAATGAACTAGATAATGATACTAGGCAACATTCCATTGGTGCTTTTCTTGTGGCAGTTGATCAAGATACTGAGTTGGATTTAGCAGTTACCAATTCCGCGGGATTGGATGGCCTTATATTTGGTGAAAATACTGGAAAAGGAAATCATTTTCGTGTCGATCAGGGAATTGATAATACAGTTTTTTCTTTTAAAAAGACTTTAAAAAGTCAGGCGCCGGATTTATATGAATCTGCTTATATAATTGAAATGGACAATCGTTTATGTACATTGGCTAACACTGCCGGCGCCAGTTGGACTCCAAACTTTATAGATGATGACAATATTGCTAGTTATTATGTTAAAGAAGGTACAGCCTTTGTTAATGAAAATAATAATACAAACAATGATCAAACTGAAGTGATTGCTGGCGCCAGAGGATCGACTCTTAGATTTAAATTAGTTTCTTCACTTAATTTAAATAATGATACATATTATTTTGATCTTTTGGGAAGTGCCATCCAGTTTTCAACTCTCAATGGCGCTTCAACTGCAACCGGGAAACACATTGACACAACGGTAAGAGTTACTGGCTTTAATACTGGATATTCAATTGATATACCTGTTAGATTTGTTAAGAAGGATTAAAGGAAAAAACCATGGCAAACGCAACTACATTTAAAAATTTTAATCCAGAAGATACTACTTCTGCTAGAACAATGCTACATGAAGCAATTCCCATTACAGGAACTATTGTTTCGGGAACATACGCGGATAATAATATTAAAGATTATTCTCATAAAATGTTTCAGTCTGTTTATGATTATCCATATTTATCTTCTTCGGCTAACCATATCTTTGATATAACATGTGGGTATAGTTCTCAATCGGCATTATCGAAATCTGTGTATTTGGCAGAAAGTCTTGGAGGTTCTGATGTATCCCAAGAGAAAAAAATAAATATTTATAATCAAATGGCTCAACTTCTTGTGGGTTATGATGCAACTGGATCAATTCGGGAGTTTGATCAAGATGGAAATATTGTTGCAGGTGGAACCAAACTGCAGGAAGTATTTTTTCTTAATTTTGCCAGACTTCTTTCAAAGGACGAGATCAAAAAAGGTAGTTTTTCAGTTTCGTTTATAACTGGAGGAGCGCCGAAAGATCATTTCAAAGCCCCAGCAACATTCGACACAGGCTCTATGACTTTGGCAGATTACCATTCCGGAGACGCATCTGGTAAATCATTTTTATCAAATTCTCCAGCAGGAGAATATGCTGTACTTTATACTGCATCTACCGATGCCAATGCTGATGGTTCTTCTGGCTTGGGTTTAATTTATTATCAAGCGGGCATCGCAGTTATAACTGCTTCTATTTTTAGTTCATCGGCCGCGGCCGTGCAGCCACAGTCCGCGCATCCTCAAAGCAACGCAGCCCACACTGAAGTTGGCTTTGGTTTAAGATCAAACACAATTGCTTCTTTTGACACTGGAAGCGTTGATAGGGTTCTTAGCGGAACAACAATTGACAATTTTGCTAATGGCTTAAGGGACCGACTCCAAAATGTTCAGTTCAATAATACAACTGAACTTAATTCAACAATTTATTTTTGCCGAGTTAATCACAATGCTTATAACTATAGTGCAAATCCCACTTATTTAACTGGTAGTAGAATTCGAGTGAAAAATAAAAAGAAAGATCCTCCTGTATCTTATATTACAACTATTGGTCTTTATTCTGAAAAGAATGAATTATTGGCTGTTGCTAAGCTTTCTGAGCCGCTCAAGAAGACTCCTAGCAATGAAATCACTTTACGCGTAAGGTTAGATTACTAATGTTATGTATTTATTCAAATTTGAAAAAAGCGACATATTTCACAATACTGTAAAGGCTTATCCAAAAAGTGATTTCTTTTTATATGACAGACAGATATATTATAACAACAATGTTCAAGTAAGTGGTGCCCTTTCGAGCAGTATTCTTGGTGTGCCTTCTGGGTATATAAGTTTATACGAATTAAATATTGATCGATCTTCTTCTTATTATACGACTGATTTATCGTCTCTTGATAACCACAAAAAAGCCGAACAAAGCACAATTTATCCTTTTATTTATAAATCCAGTGAAAGGCAATTCTATCGCAGACCTTATCCGGGAATAAAAGGTCTTTCAACTGGTTCTTTTATTGCTGCAGCCGGCGGAAAACAATTATCGGGAAGTTATCCTTTTTCTTCTTCTATCTCAAAATTATATTTTCATGGTGATTATGGTACACATGCTCTTTCACAATCAAGAAGTAAGATCATTGCTCTTGAAAACACTTTAAATTATTATCAAAAATGGAGCCCACATTTTGCCTTTTCTTCTTCTTTGTTTGGCTCCAATCTTTGGCCCGGGTGTTCTAGAAGTTATCTCAGCAGTTCTTTGGGCTTGATTAATATACCTGCTATTTTTTATGGCTCTTCAATGCGAAAAGGCTCAGTTAATTTAAAATATTATATTTCCGGAACATTGATAGGGGAACTGCAAGACGAAAGAAGGAATGGAGAATTAATTCAAGTCGGCCCTGTTGGTTCGCCTCAATCGGCTTCCATTGCAGGAGTTGTTCTTTATAATGAAGGCTTTATTTTGTTGACTGGATCGTGGGACTTAAGCGAAGGCCAGCACAAAGAAGCCTATACTGGCTCCATCCCCAGCGCTCCTTCATGGGATAATTTTGGTCAAACTATTTCAGGATCCCCGGGCCCACTTTCTGTTGAAACTCATTCCTCTAGTTATGGTTTATATTTCGAAGGAGTGGAAAAGATTCCAACTCTTACAATGTTGGCACATTTAAAAAAGGGTGCCGCAAACTTTACAAATAATCCAACTTTTGTAAAGTATGGAGAAAAATATTATACTAGTGGATCGAAAACATTTTATGAAAATTCCAACGCGCAAATTAAAAATATTGTAAAAACTGATTATTCTGATGTTACTGGAAGTTTTGAAAAAATTACATATGTCTCGAGAATCAACTTGTATGATGAAAATAAAAACTTGATAGGAATTGCCAAGTTAGCCAATCCAGTGAGAAATCGAGAACAAGATGAATTTTCTTTTAAATTAAAACTTGATATCTGATATAATAGCATATGCTTTTAGGACTTGACATAAGTACATCAATCACTGGAATAACAATTCTTGACAAAGAAGGTGAAATAGTATATAATGATGCTTTGGATACAAGGAAATACAAATCAATGTTTGAGAAAGCAAGAACTCTTCAAGAAAAATTAAAAGAAATAAAAAAGAATTATAAGATTAAAAGCATTTATATAGAAAAATCTCTTCAATCTTTCCGATCCGGCTTCTCATCTGCCAAAACACTTTCAGTACTTTCGGCTTTTAATGGCATTGTTTCTTGGATGTGTTATGAATATTTTAAGTTGACACCAGAATATCTCGCCGCAAATTCAGCAAGAAAATTGTGCGGCATAAAAATACCTCGCGGAGAAAAAGCAAAACTTGTTGTATTGAACTATTTATTAAAAAATGAATCTAAATTTCAAGTGGAATACACAAAATTTGGCAATCCGAAGCCAAAATACTACGATATGGCAGATTCAATTATTATTGCAAGAGCAGGTTTTCAAAGGGAGCAAAACAAATGAAAATTACCAAAAAACGATTGAAAAGAATTATCAAAGAAGAGATTCAAAAAATATTGCAGGAAGTCCATCAAGGTGATCCTACTCAGTGGGAACATGGAGGTCCTGTTAGTGCGAGATATCAATCCCCGCCTGAATGCGAACCAGAGCAGGAACCCGCCCGTGGGGGAAATTCCCCGGAAATTCAGGAGGCTGTCGATGCAGGCCTGCCCTGCGATAAACTTTTAGAAGAGTTTGGATCAGATGCTATGTATGCATATGAGCAATCAGGTGGTTCATCTGAATGTACAGAAGGCGCCACCCGTGCTCGAGGATATTTCGAAGAAGAAAAAAAGCAAATGAAGATAACCAAAAACAAATTAAAGAAAATTATTCAAGAAGAAATGGAAAGTATCTTAAAAGAATATGGAGTTGATCCATCCATGATTGATCTTACCACTCCATTGCCTCGACAACTTCATCGATCAGATCCACGTTACGGCAGAATGACAATTAGGTTCGAGAGTGATGTTCATAAGGCGCTTTATATAGTACACAATGCAATGGTTAAAAGCAAAGCAGAGCCTAAATTTTTAGAATGGCTTTCGAGTTTAGGTTACACTCAGGAGGATATGCTCCAAGAAGGTGAAAAAATTAAAGCCGAACTTAAACGACAATTACAGGCCCACCCAGATTTCCCCGGTTGGCAACGATGGTCTCAAATGACCGGAGAGCTTGTAATCCCAATTGATTTCAATACCGGAGGTCTTTAAAAAAAATAAATGAAATTTAGCAGTTTTAAAAAAGATCAACTTATAATGGAAAATTGGAGAGGATTCTTAAAGGAAGAGCACACATTTGATCCATCTAAATTTCCTTTCCCGGCGCCAGCAACACAACAACAAGCAGATAAAATTGCATCGGGAGGCAGCGAGGACGGTGTTCATCCTGAAGATGATCAGGCAGTTGTTACGCATCCGGATAATCTGTCAGTTACTAAATTAAAACCTTCGCAAACAGCAATTAAACTTGGCCAATCTTTAGGTATGGCCACCGATCAACTGGTGAAAGGAGAAATCGGTGGAAATTTAGGAGCAGTAATTTCTACAGATCTCTATATTATGGACGGCCATCATCGATGGGCTGCTACAATTTTCGCCGCCGGGGAAAAAGGTAAAGTTGGTGGAATACTTATTGATATTCCGGGAGAACAACTTGTAAAAGTGTTAGCGGCAGTTGGCGACCATTTTCATCCGGGAGTAAGAAAGGGCGCATCAACGGTGTCAATATTCGATGCCCAACCAGATGACATTGATCCCATTATTGATAAGTTAATAGCAGAAGGTAATAAATACGCGGAACCACCTTTTTCTGGTGAACAAGCCAAGGAAGCGTTCGAAAAGAATTTTGGTAGTGTGGAGCAAGCAAAAGAAGTATTTAAATCACGTTTACCTTTAATTCAAAAAGAACCACCACCTTCATGGGCTGAAAATCGGGACAAAATGCCTGTTCTTGAGCCCGAAAAAGGTGAGCCCGAAAAAGCCGGAATAAAAATAAAAAGAGGTGAAGTTGATATTTATGCTCCTTATAAAAAATAGAAATATCAAGATCAAACAAAACACTTGACAACCTCATATCTTTATGCTATAATAGGTATAATGATTTTTTTATGAGGTTAGATATGAAGAAAATAAAAATCCTAAAACAAGCTTTAAACCATGCTTACTCTAATAAGGGTGAGCATTTGTTTTATTGCCCCTTCTGCGATCACCACAAACCTAAACTTTCAGTTAATGTTGAAAAAAACGTTTTCAAATGTTGGGTTTGTGACACAAGAGGAAGAGACAATTACTATCTTATTAAGCGCTTTGGAAACTTCAACCAACAGCAAGAATGGCTTAAATTAACAAACCAAACAGATATTAATGATTTTGAGATCATGTTCTCAGGATCAATGCAAAAAGATATTGTCGAGCAAGTAATTGATTTGCCCGATGAATATAAGAGTTTGGTAAATAATAATTCCCTATCTTACACTCCAGCCTTAAATTATCTAAAAAAACGAGGATTAGAAAAAGAAGATATTTTAAAATGGAGAATTGGATATTGTGCATCAGGTGAATATGCCGGCAGAGTAATTATACCCTCTTTCAACGAGAATGGAAATGTAAATTATTTCGTTGCAAGGTCTTGTCAAGATAAATTTCCAAGATATAAAAACCCACCAGTTTCAAGGAACATCACATTTAATGAATTAAGCATTGATTGGGAAGGAGATGTGATCATCGTCGAAGGTGTTTTTGATGCAATGAAAGCAGGAAATGCAATTCCTCTTTTGGGCTCAACCCTTCGCGAAGATTCTGTTTTGTTTCAAAAACTGGTGGAACATTCGCCAACTGTTTATATTGCTTTGGATGCAGATGCTGAAAAAAAGGCATCGAGTTTAATCCAAAAATTACTTTCTTATGGAGTTGAAATATTTAAAATAATTCTTCCAAAAGATAAAGACGTTGGCGATATGACCAAAGAAGAATTTGAAACACGCAAATCAAATTCTCACAATGTTAACAATTTAAATATTATTGAATTTTCTTATTCAATGTTCTAAGGAAAACTTATGATTAGATTTGCTCATATAGCAGATACACATATTCGAAATCTCAAATATCACACAGAATATAAAGAAGTATTTCAGCAACTTTATAAAAAATTAAGAGAAAAAAAGGTAGATTATATTATCCATTGTGGTGATATTGCCCATACAAAAACTCAAATCTCACCAGAGTTTGTGGATCTTTGTTCTGACTTTTTCAGAAATCTGGCCGAAATTGCACCTACTTACATCATATTGGGGAACCATGATGGAAATTTACGCAATTTTAGCCGTTTAGATGCCCTCTCACCTATTGTAGAGGCCTTGGGTATACCTACCCTCCATTTGGCTAAAAAGTCCTCTCAGATCGCTTTAGAAGGCCCTTATACGTTAAACGTATTGAGCATCTTTGATAAGGATAATTGGGACTTGAATTTGGACGAAAATAAAATTAATATTGCACTTTATCATGGTGCAGTGAAAGGAGCAGTTACAGATGTTGGATATACTATTGAGCACGGGGATGTGGATTTTGAAACACTCACTAAGTTTGATTTTGCTTTTCTTGGAGATATTCACAAGAGCGATCAGATCCTCGATAAGGAGGGTAGAATCCGCTATGCAGGATCGACAATACAACAGAATCATGGAGAAACGGACGATAAGGGATTTCTTATTTGGGAAATCCAAGGAAGAGATGATTACTCCGTGGAACATGTATCTTTAAAGAATCCCAAACCTTTTAAAACAATTAATCTCACACCCAAGGGCCGCATTCCAAAAAAAGCAAATGTTCCCATGGGTTGTCGTCTTCGTCTGGTTGCAAATAAAAATGTATCGTTGGATGTATTTCGCAAAGCATTGAAAGTTGCAAAAACTCGATTTAAACCAGAGGCGTTAACGTTTCTAAATCGAGCCGCAGGAGACGTGTATCAGGAGGAGATGGAAGATTCATTTCACGGTAATCTTCGAGATGTTGTCGTTCAAGAAGATTTAATAAAGGAATATCTTAAAGATTATGAAGTGAAAGAGGATATTTTAGAAAAAGTTTTTGAATTAAATAAAAAATATAATTCAACAATTGAAGAAGAAGAGGAGCAATTGAGAAATGTTAATTGGAAACTTAAATCAATGGAGTGGGATAATTTGTTCAATTATAGCAAAGGGAATTCAATCGATTTTGAAAAACTTAACGGAATTGTGGGAATATTTGGTAAAAATTTCTCTGGTAAGTCTAGCATTATCGACTCTTTGCTTTTTGGTCTTTATAATTCAACTTCAAAGCCGGCCAAGAAAAACATCAATTTTGTAAATCAAAATAAACAAAATGCTGATATTACTTTAAAAATTGGAATTGGAAACAAAGATTATATAATCAATCGAAAAGTGGAAAAATATCAAAAGAAATTAAAGGGCAAAGTGACAGATGAAGCAAAAGTTAATTTAGATTTCGATTGTTATGATCCGATTATGGAAAAACAAGAAAGTTTAAATGGTTTAACAAGAGCAAATACTGATTCAAACATTAGAAAATATTTGGGATCAATTGATGATTTTTTGATCACATCCATGTCATCTCAACATGGCTCGCTTCAATTTGTTAACGAAGGTTCAACAAAAAGAAAAGAGATCCTTGCAAAGTTTCTAGACCTTGTGATGTTTGATCAAAAGTTTCAATTGGCAAAAGAAGATTCCTCAGATCTTAAAGGTGCTTTGAAAAGAATAGAAGATCGTGAATACGGTGACGAAATCTTTGAAGTTGAAAAAGATCTTATTTTCAATGAAGCAGAAACTCGTGAGAAAAAAGAATGTTGTGATGAAATGCGCGAAGATATTGAAAAATTAAAATTTGAAAAAAATGAATTAAATAATAAAATTGAAAATGTCCCCGCGAGAATTATTAATATTAAAAAGGCGCAGGAAAATCTCGAAAGATTTATGAAAGGATTGGAGATTATAAAAGAAGAGGATAAAGCGATATTAAAAAATCGAGAAGAAAAAGAAGATATTTTTGAGAAGATAAGTGAATTTCTTAAGACTTTTGATATTGAAACTTATAAAGAAAAGAAAGAAACAATATCTGAAAAGATCAGATTTCTTGAATTGATTCGAATTGAAATCAAGCAACAGGAATTAAAAGAGGAGATGGAAAAGAAGAAAGTTTCTCTTTTGGATGAAGTTCCTTGTGGTTCTGAATATTCTCATTGCAAGTTTATCAAAGACGCATACTCAGCCAAAAAAGAAATTGAGGCGCTTGTGTTGGCTCTTGAGGCTTTGGAAAATAAAAAAGAACAAATTTCCGGAGAAATAAATAACTTGGAACCTGAAAGGGTTGAAGAATATATTGAAAAATACGAACAAGTATTGACAAAAAGGAATAAAATAAAATCAGATTTGACTAAAATTGAACTTGCAAAAGAACAGAACTTTAATAAAATCAAAGTTTTGGAAAGAAAAATAGAAGAATTAAAAAGTGATATACAACAATATGAAGATAATCGAGAAGCAATTGAAAATTTAGAAAAACTTATTCGTGAGAGCAAAATATTTGATATCAAAATTAAAAATCAAGAAACAGAATATTCAAAATGCGAAGCAGAATATATCCACTTGCATACAATCGCAGGACAATTGCAACAAAAACTTGAGGATATACAGAATCAAAAACAAGAGCACGAAGACATGCAACAAGAATTTGCTGCTTATCACCTTTTCATGACTTGTTGTCATTCAAGTGGGATTTCTTATGAAATCATAAAAAAGAAACTTCCTGTGATCAATAACGAGATTCAAAAGATTCTTGCGAATGTTGTTGACTTTGAAGTTTTCTTTGAGAGCGAAGATAAGAAATTAAATATTCAAATCAAACATCCGAAACATGCGCCCCGGCCATTGGAATTGGGTTCAGGCGCCGAAAAGGCCATGGCCGCCATGGCAATTCGATTGGCGCTTTTAAATGTGTCCTCTCTTCCAAAAAGTGATATTTTTATTATGGATGAACCGGGAACTGCTTTGGACGAATCAAATTTGGAAGGCTTTACAAGAATAATTGATTTGGTGAAGTCATATTTTAAAACTGTATTGCTTATAAGTCACATGGATTCTCTCAAAGATATTGTCGATACAACAATAAATATTGAAAAAAGTGGAGGATATGCAAGAGTAAATCAATAATTTGAAACTATTTATGTTTAAAATCTTTAAAAGGAATGGTTTTATGCCTTATATAAAAGTTAAGCAAAAGTGTGAAAAGTCTTCTGGTAAATCAGGGACTCATGTTGTTTATGAAAAAAAGAAAGGCGGAAAACGAGGAAAGCGCGTTGGTTGCACAAGTACACCAAAAAAATATATGGGCGCCCTTCATGTCCATGCGGAGGAAAAAGAAATGAAAATTACCAAAAAACGATTGAGACAAATTATTAAAGAGGAAATTGAACTTATTCTAACAGATGAAGAATTTGAAGATCTTTTCGGCGAAGATCCCAAAGATCTATTAAGCAAAAAAGATTATGAGGTTTATAAAGAAAAATGAAACTTCTTTTTGAAAATTTTCGAAAATATGCTGAGTTACAAGATTTGGTTTCTGAATCCAAAAAGCAAGCAAAGCAATGGATGAAGCAGAAGAAAGTTGCCCCAGACCAAATAAAGGCTTTTTTCAAATATCTCGACGAGGAAATGGTTGCGTATCTTGGCACCGGCAAAGACGATGTGCAAAAATACATTGGCTGGCTTGTGACTAAATATGGCGTTATTAAAGATACCGGTCACATAGCGCTTGATAATGATAAAATGTATGCGGATACCGATGGGGCAATTTGGAATCTCTCGTCCGCCCTCAACGCTTTGCACGATTATGAATCTTACATTAGAAGAAACATTATTAAAGGTAAGGATGCCGACTTCGGCAGAAAAACTTTTAAAGAAATTGTTGATCTCAACAAACCAGCCAGCGAAGTTGTTTCTCGTTCTCAGGAAAAAGAAATGGCGAAAGCAGGAGCAAGCATCGTTCTAGAAGACGACGACTTCTTTATCGTCCGACCCGATACCGCAGAGGCTTCCTGCCTCTTTGGAAGACAAACACGTTGGTGTATTTCAGCCACCAAAGGTCAAAACTACTTTGATCAATATACCAGCGAAGGAAAAGTATTCTACTTCCTCCGTAACGAAAACCTCCCCGAATATCACAAACTTAAAAAAATGGCATTTGTTTATGATCAGGATTCTATTGATACCGGAGATCCTTATGAGATCTATGACGCCGAAGATACACAAATTGATATGGATGAGGTGAGAGATGGTATAAAAGAAAATATCTTTGGTGAAAAACTTTTTAGTATTATGGAGGGTGATCTTAAAGCCACAATGGATGACATAAGGCGTTATGTAGATCTTGGAATGAAAGACTTTGAAGATCTCACAGACGAGAACATAGGCGATTTTATAGAGATGGACGAGGAACTTAGAGAACAGTCTGATGAAATCACATATGAAAAATGGGGTGACATTCGAAATGAAATGCTTGCCCACCTCGAAGAAAACCAACCCGGCGAGATCCTTGAAGAGCAGATGCAAAAAATCCAAGAGGCATTCGAACAAAAGGCAAAGTATTTTCATGTTCATCATGACGACAGCGGAGAAGGACACTGGTATTTCAGCGGAGGAACTTCCTTTGATTTTGAAGATTTCGAATGGTCGATGGACAACGCAGAAGACGATATTAAGAAAATCATAGAGAGCGTTTTGGATGATAACTATATCTACCCGGAATATATTGAAGTTGAAGAATCCGGCGATGGTTATAGAGCCATGGCTGATATTTCTGTAGATCACGACGAACCCGCCGGCCCCGAAGGATTTCAATCCTATACCGAACGTTTGCTCGGATACGACGAAGAATATGAAGGAATGGTAGAAGAGATGAAGGAGATGTTCCTTCAAAATGGTCTTTTACAGAGCGAGACTTTTGATTATCTTTCAACGCTCAAAGATACTCTAGATGAAAAGATTAGAAATTTCAGTGTCGATTTCGTGGCCGGCGCCGTGGAATTGAGCCGTTCGCTTCAAATTGATTATGCTTTGGAAGTGGAGAGACTTTGGAATTATAAGGATCAAAAAGGAATATGGAAGAGAGAAGGAAATGTAGCGCCAGCAGCGGAAATGAGCCGAGCCCTCAGATATTTTCTTCACGGTGATCGCGGCCTCCAAAATGTTTTTGAAATTATATTTGAAGACGAGATCAAGAAACACATTAAGCCTGAACTCCAACAGATGTTCCTTCCGGGCTTTGAAAAGGAAGAGGAAGAACAGGGAGATCTTAAGAAACAGTTAGATACTATTTTGAAAAACTTTCTCCATGTCGCCGCCCCACGATACATCATCCACAAAAATCTCTTTGCTATCCCTATAACATTCCGCATTCCTTATTCCGTCAGTGGTGAAAAACTTGAACAAAAATATGGGGTTCAATTCGCGAAACTTTTAGTAAAAGTTGCCGAAATCTTAGACGCCATATATCCCGCGGCTTTTAAAAAGATTAAAGAACTTGTAGATAAGAAATTTAAAGAAGCAGAAAAACGTGTTGATCAGTCGGAAGCGGATCGCAGACCGCAACCTGTTACAGAAAATAAAAAAAGAATAAAAATAAGGATTTTGAAATCATGAAATTTAGCAGTTTTAAAAAAGATCAACTTTTAATGGAAAGTTGGAGAAGATTTTTGAAGGAAGAGGAAGAACGCGGTGCTAAAGGATCATATATTTTAACATCTGCAGATGAAAAAGTTGTTATACTTCCTTTTTGGGCTTTAGACCATATTAAAGAGGTTCATATGACTCCCGGGCAAGGTTCTTTTTTTTCTTTTGGAATAAAGCCTGAAGATTTAATTGACACAATTAAAAAAATGACAATTTCTGGCAGAACAGTTACCACTGATCATGGTCGACCAACCGGATATGATTTGGTGGGCGAAATTAAAGGTGATAAAGTTATAAATCCTGTAACACGCGCCCCGATTGAGGGAGAAATGCAAAAATCTCAAAAAAGTAGAAAAGTTGGACGGCCACCGGAAGAAGAAGAAGTTGAATTTGAAGTTAATTCAATTTCAACTCCGGAGCCTTTGGAAAACTTTAAGACTAATAGAATTTCATTTGTAATGCCGGAAACCGACAATCTCGACTATGTTACGGAAGATGTTAAAGAGAACCCTCTGATTAAACAAGCGTTTGAAGAGAAAAAATTATATACAATTGTATCTACATGGCCCGGAGAAATTGCTCCACCAGCACATGAATGGGGTAATAAATATGCGGTTATAATCCCGCAAGGCGAAGTAGAAGGAGAAGAATCATGAAAATGGACGAAAATTACCCCCTTATTCCAGATGATGAAGAATTAGATTCTTGGCAACTTTGCTTGAAAGATGCAATCATCCAAATACAGGCAAACGCCAAGCCATATCAACGAGGAGCGCATGGAGGGTGTACTGAGCACGTTTATTATCAAGATAAGAGGGTAGGGTACTCCAAGGGCTATTCCTACTGCTGTGGGGCTACTTACGAAGCATTTATAAGGGCTTGGATAAACTGGAACGGTGACGACAAAGAAGATGGTAATATGACAGCCGCACAAGCCAAGGAAATGCGAGCACACTTTTTTGTTTATGGTGACAAAGACGAACATGGAAATTATAAGTATTGGAGAGGAGCCTGTGGAGGGATCGAATGGTTGGCTCAACAGCCGGGATTGAACGAGTGGCTGGAAATACAAGTCACAGAAGATCCAAGAGAA
>Ga0080013_1000168_pt2 | contig 79477 bp, 104 predicted proteins | sample ETNvirenome_6_85_FD_69236 | JGI IMG/M metagenome (GOLD analysis project Ga0080013, IMG submission 69236) | Marine viral communities from the Pacific Ocean - ETNP_6_85 (SPADES assembly) (version 2) | ecosystem: Environmental > Aquatic > Marine > Oceanic | place: Pacific Ocean | collected 2013-06-19
GAGTTCGTCTCTTCGATGACTGCCGCCGCCGAAGCAGCCACAATGTCAAACGCGACAAATGGAGTGGCTGCCATGGCGAAGGCTGTCAGCACTTCGGCGCCACAAGCTACCGCCGGCGGTTCTTCTCGCGCGCAAGAAACTCAAGTTACCGCCGGCGGTTCTTCTCGCGCGCAAGAAACCATTAGACAACCAGTGAGCATTGCCCTGAACGGCGATAAGATGTCCGATTTTGTTGTGGAAGTTATCGGAGAGAAGATCAAAGAGATTAATATTGTATAAGGGGGTTTTATAATGACATTTTTTAACAGTAAACGGTATGATCCATTAACTAGCGAGCTAAACGTCCCAGATCCGTCTGATATAATGGCCATGTCCGGTCGCGTTATAGGATTTAAACATATTCCTTCTGGGAAATCAATATATTTCAAAGCGTTTATAACAACCTTTAATGATGGCTACAGTTCAGATTGGGCGTCAGAACCAGTTTTTGGCCGAGCAGATCCGATTTATTCATTTAAAAACACCACAAGGAGAATAACGATAGCGTTTAAGGTGCCGGCTCATGCAGAGGGCGAGGCATACGAGAATTTGGGGAAGGTTCAGCAGCTTATACAGTTTCTATATCCGGCGTATACTGAAATAGAAAGAAATGCCACAACAATCGCACAGTCCCCACTGGTTCGTCTTTCCTTCATGAATCTTGTAGGGAAAAGTGAAGTAAAGCAGCATGGCAGCGGTGAGCCCCCAGAAGATATATTTTCGGCCTACACTTGGGTTAACAATCCAGACAACGGGCTTCTGGGGGCGATTATGAGTTTAACCGTCAATCATAATCTCGAGAATCCAAACGCCGGAATAATAGAAAAAGGCGGCGGCGACCAAGTGGTGACGATCCTACCAACCTACATTGATGTTAATCTAGATTTCGCCCCGATACACGAACACACACTGGGTTGGACATCTCCAGAGCAGTTTGGAACTGGCGAAAGCTTTCCATATGGCGCCCCGATAAACCCAGAATTCTCGATGGGACCGCCAGACCCCTCAGAAACCCAAGTTGACGAGAATAATACCGCAGCCCGGGCCCAGCGGGAAGCCGCCTTAAAAGAAGTGTTCCGGCAAGACTTAGCTGACGCCTTCGCCACGTGGGCGCGACACCGCGCTCTTTCAACGGACTAAGGAATAACCAATGCCAACAAGATACAATAAAGCCAGAACAATAACCAACAGTAGCGAATACCATGAGCCGCTCCGTGAATCGAGAGGGGGCAAGGATATTGTACATTACGGCACACAACGCTTAAAAAACCCCACAGTTGCAGAAAGAGCAACCGTCAAAACAACAAGACACGTTTGGGGATATGGTGATAGGCTATATAATCTTGCGCACAAATATTATGGAGATCAGAGATATTGGTGGGTTATTGCTTGGTGGAACGGCGTGGCGTTAGAAGCAGATCTGACAAATGGCTCGCTTATATATATACCATTAAATATCGAGCGCGTGATAGCGATCTTGGAGGTTTAAAGTGCCTTATACACAAGAACAGTTAGATCAGATAAAAAAAGATCTAGTAAGAGATCAAATAGAGCAAATCAAAGAGCTTACCGGTTGGGAACCCAACCCGAAAGCCGATCCGGCCATTCTTTTCTTTAGCGAAAGCACATTATTAGCCGGCGCCGCCAATCTAAATGACGAGGCAAAATTACTTAGAGCAGCATTAGATGAATTTTTTGTTACAGAAGAAATTAAAAAAAAATATCCGGATGGTATTACTGAAAAAGAGCTAATCGCAGAGGCTTCAGAATTAACCACTCTACGTGTGGCTGAAAATTTACTAGCACTCGCAGCGGAAGAAGCAGAAGAACATGGGGAAACTTCAATTTTAGAAAAAGTTGCCCGTGGGGCTGCGGCCGGCCACGCCGTTGGCGGTTTACCGGGGGCAATTGTCGGCGCCGCCGGCGCGGTTATAGTCGGTGAGGCCAAAGAAACAGCAATTAAAAATAATTTAGAAAAAGCAGAAGAACTAGCTGAAGCAATAGCCAAAAAAGCAGGAATAGTTCGCTCTGTAAGCTATAAAGAACAGTGTTTCTTATTAGCGAATGTTGAAATTTGGTCGGAGATGAAAATACACATTGACAGGCTTACCGACAATAAAACTCTTCCCTCAGAAGACAAGAACTCTTCGTTATTAGTCAACGGCGATCCATTTGGCTTTATTAATAAATTGACACAATATCCAGATAAAGGCAAGTTTTTTGATATAACTAATCAGGAACTTTCCTCCCTCCAGCCGATGATAAGGCTTTTTAAGATAATTTCGGACGAAAATGGCAAAGAGAGTCAGGTAGAACTGAGATTTGATTCGCATTATGCCTATAAAAATATAGAAAGTCTGTTTCATACGCGTCAGGCTGGTGTCGGCCTAAAAAGCTTTAACTTTTCCTATGAAGCTAGCAATCCTTACGCCATTAAAAAAAGCATTAAAGCAAAGCTTGTGCTGTTTGCCAGTTCTTTTGACGAGCTATTTTTTGAGAACGATTCAAATGGCATAAAGTATAAATATATTGATCTCGCCCTTAAAACGGGAGGCCAAAAAAGCTTTGACCCCGATAAAATCAGCCCACAATTGAGAGATGTTGCTATCGAAAATATGGCGAAATTGAACTTTCGCCTAAAAGCGATAGTAGGCTGGGCCAATCCCGTAGGAAATGGATTCGATACAGTTTTTACCAACATGAACACCTTAAACGCCGTATACAACTCTTACATAACTCTAAATCTCACACCAACGGTACATACATTCGATATCGATGACTTCGGTAGGGTTACTTTTACGATTAATTATTTTGCTTATGTTGAGGATTTTTTTGAGCAATCAGAATTTGATATCTTTTGTGATCCAGAGATAAAGAAAAGTCAGATACTTAGAGCGGCGGAATACAAAGAACTATCAAAAGAGTGCAAAGTAGAGGATATCAATAAGCTAAAGAATAGTGAGGAAGCGCTAAAAACAATAAAAGACGAAAAGAAACAAAATTTAAAGTTTTTGATAAAGAAACTCTTAGAGGAGGGCAAAATAAGAGTTTACGAAGAAGACATAGCAGAACTAAAAAACTATAAAAGAGGCGGCTCGCTTCGTAAGTTGTCGGATGAAAGGCGACTAGAATGGTTTAATGCCAATATACATCCCACTGACGCCGCCTTTTTTAGCGCGTCCCAGTTCGGGCGGCTGGGGACGCGCGCGAAGCGGAAGGCCGAAGCCGACGAAGCCGACGCGGTTATTGATACTGTCGTTGAAGGAGAAGAAAGTGAAAGATCCGTTCGACCGGTTGACTATAACGGGGTTGTTTCCTTTGTCTACGTTTCGGATTTGGTTGATGTAATACTGAAACATATTGGAGAGATGCTAGATTTTGTTATAAAGGATCCTGAAATACCGCCCGAAGATGTAATAAAATATAAGAGGTATAAATCAAATTTTCAAAAACTTAGAATACTATTGGGGCCGATAGAACTAGTAAACTCCATGATAGACGGAAGTGAGTATTATTTTGTAACATTGGGCGATATTCCGATTTCTATTCGGTATCTTATGGAGTGGTTGACAACAAAAATGTTAAAAAACGACAGGCAGACCTATCCCCTATCCAAATTTCTTAATGATCTTTTCAACGAACTGCTAACAAATTTCTTGAATAACGATACCTGCTTTGATGGGCGTTCAAAACAAAAAACAAGACTATTCCAAACATCCTTAACAGAATATAAAACAGGCGAGGTAGACTCGATAACGGCTGCAATAGGCGATTCAAAGCCTCCGAGATTGGATGTGGGCAAGGCCGGCGTTATTCCAGTTTTAAATATCGCAGGGAACCCCAATAATCCGGGCGGCGACGGCGGTTTTGATAATGAAATTAATTTCATGACTTACTTTGCTGGTCGCACGCAGCCCACAGACAAAATGACAGGCGATCGAGAAGAGGATCACAAAAGAGGTATTTGGCATTATGGCATCGGCAGAGACAGGGGTATTATAAAAACTATTCAACTTCAAAAAAATGAAGCCCCAGGCTTGGCAGAAACACGCTTTGAACAAGAGGGCTATGATGGCTTAAAGCAGTTGAGAGTGCTATATCATACGAATGTAAAAACTTTTCTTGATGTCAACTCATTTCCCGGTTCTTATATCTATATTGTTCCCGAAAGTTTTGCTCCAGGCACTCAAGAAGAATTAACCCAGTATGGAATTGGTGGCTATAACATGATTGTGAAATCAGAACATACATTGGGCCCGGGCCTTGCCGAAACCTCCATAACAGCAAAATGGGTAGCGGAGATAGATGGCGAAGAGACGAGAACGACGACAAGAAGCGACGGCTCAGAAGAAACTAAAAAAAGCCCAAAGAAATGCTATGGAGCCGAAACGGGGAGAATTAGCTCTCTCGATTCTTTTGAAACAAGAGCTTTGGACAGAACATTTTTTGAAAATTATATAGAACCGATAGCGGGCGATGAGTAGAGGGATAATAATGTCAAAATTCCTAGCAGAAAACAACTCAGAAAGCACACTTCTTTTGTTCAATAAGAGAATATTCTACAATAATCTTGTTGATAATCCGCAAAACAATGTTGAGGATTTTATAGCAGAAAAATTCATGTATGGGAGAGTTAATAGAAGATTCGTTCCAATTTATGTACCGGGCGACAGTAAATTCAGATTAAAGAGTTTTAACCCGGTAATAGCCCAAGAAAGAAATATGCGCGCGCTCAATTTTGTCGTTGACGCTTTCGAAGCCATGGCCCGCCAATTTGATAAATGCGCGTCTATAGGGCAAATAAAGACAACAGACCCCTATCTAAGCCGGCTTAAGGTGTACAAGGCTTATCAAGATCCAAAAATAATCTACCAAAATCACCTAAACCAAGTTACTCAAAGATTAAAAAGGGCGAATAAGAGAAGCAAGAAGAAAATAGAAGACTTTGAGCAGTTTGAAGATCTGTTAATTAGAAATACTAAAGCTAGCGGCCTTAACGTGCCCTTTACATTTCCTGCTTTTTTAAAAAGTAGAAGGTGCCCGATGAATGTATCGGGACTTGTTATAGAAATAGCAGATCTGGACGCTTCCAACGATCATGAAAAAGCAAAACAGTTTGTTCAGAGCAAGAATTGGCAGTTCTTTGTTAACGCCGCGCGCACATACGGCTTCATGATAGACAAAAACGTTCCGTGGAGGCTAATCGCTGATATCGGCGTTTCTCCGGTGGTAAGCCCTATGATCGAATATGCAGCGGTGTACGGTGCGGACACAACAGACAAGATACTTTTCAGATATTTCGCGCCATCATATGTCAATTATTATTCATCTTTTCAGAGCCGGCTGCTAAATATTTACAATACGGTAAAAACGCGCAATATACAATATACAATTGAATGCGGCGGAAAAACAGTGTCAAAGGTAAAAAAGCCAAGAGATTACAGAGACTTATCGACTTTACAATCTCTTTACAGCGAAGCATACTTTTTGGAGCTATATTGTAGTATAAGGATGCTGGAAGAAGAGTCCAACATCGCAGAAAATGATCAGAAATTAACAATAAATGACGTAATAAAGATGGTTGATTTCTCTAATAAATACAAAGCGATAGCACAATTTGAGCGATACCTGAATAAACCATTTGACTATCAGGGCTCCTTGAGTTATTATAGTAGACGAGCACAAGCTAAAATTCTGGAGTAAATTTGTATTTTCAAGCGCTTGACGATAAGAGCGAGTGTGTTGGGGTATACGTTAATGGCGAATTGCATTTCAAAGAATCGCCGGCAAACCTCACGAAGACCTGGAAGTATTCTGGTTCCATAGGCGATCCAAGTGTAGAATACGCATGGCTTTACTGTCACGGTAAGAAATTGGAAGAGGTGTGCCCAAAGACCTTGGCGGAAGAATTAAAGCGCGCTCAAAAGAAGTTCGGCGCCTATTTAAAAAGCTTTAGGCTAGCGAAAATCAATCTCAACGACAATTGTTTTTTTGATCTGGTTCCTGAAAGCTTTCTGATGGAATTTTGCGAGGTCAAAAATAAAATCACAAAGCATGTTTTCGAAACTTACGATAGGCCGCCAAATTACCAATTTCTCGATGGCGTTCAAAAACTTTTGCACAAGATGCGTTACCGAGAACTTAATGTTAACAAGGTAGATTGCCGCTCTCTTTATTACAGTTCCGAAGGGCGGCTCACCGCGAACGACCTGATCGAAAACCGACGTTATATGGACTATAACCTGTTCGGGACGGTCACAGGACGGCTCACAACGCTGCCAAATTCTTTTCCCATACTGACGGTCAAGAAAAAATTTAGGAAGCTTCTGAAGCCCCACAACGACTGGTTTTTGTCTCTGGATTACAATGCTGCGGAGATCAGGACATTTATTTCTCTGGCCGGCCAGGAGCAGCCCCAAGAAGATATCCACAATTGGAACATCAAAAATATTTTTGACAATAAATGCAACAGGGCCGACGCTAAAGCCTTGTTTTTCTCTTGGTTTTATAATCCGGAGTCAAATCTGATCCAAAAAGATTGCTACGATCGAAAGAAAGTGCTTGACAAATGGTTCAAACAAGGCTATATTGTTACTCCAAGGAAGAGAAAAATCATAGTCGATGAGAGAAGGGCTTTAAGTTACTTAATCCAAAGTGATACCTCTGATCGCGTTCTGAGCAGGGCCGTCGAAATTGACAGGTTGCTGGAGAAACGTTCATCGTTCGTATCACATATAGTCCACGATGAAATAGTAATCGACTATAAAGAAAAAGACCAAGACTACGTTTTGAAAATCAAACAGATTTTTGAAAAGGACAATTTTAAGGCTAACGTCGCCGTTGGCAAAAACTACCTCGATTTCAAGGAATTAAATATATGATTTCAGTAATCGGCTTGGGTTCTGCGGGCTCCAGATTGGCAAAAGGCTTTTCAGGAGCGCCGCAATACAAAGTTTATTGTTTGAGCGACGAAATTAAGCGTTCGTCTAAATACAACCTTAAACTAAAAAAATATGAAACGCCCGAAGAGTACGAAGAAAATGTGCCTGACGTTACAGATTTTTTTAGCGATGTCGATGAAGACGTTCAATTCTTCATAGCCGGCGCCTCCTTCAGTTCTAATTATTCTTTGGGCATTCTAAGCCAAATCAAGGATAAGAATATTGATTTATTTTATATTAAGCCGGATATCGAACTCCTGTCGGGGCTTCCTAAATTAATGGAAAGGGCCGTATTCGGGGTTATGCAGGAATACGCGCGTTCTGGTTTATTTAAAAGCTTTACAATTATCTCCAATCTGAAATTGGAGGAAATTATACAGAATGTGCCGGTTAAGAAGTATTACGAAACTCTAAATGACACGATTCAGTCTGCAATTCATTATGTAAACTTTTTCGATCACAATGAGCCGGAAATAGGTATTATGGCAAAACCGTCAGAAATTTGCCGTATAAGAACGTTCGGCGTTTTGAGCATGGAAAATCTTGAAGAAAAATGGTTTTTTGACCTTGACATCGAGAGAGAAGTGTGCTATTATCTATGTATAAATAAGGAAAGATTATTGACAGACGGCAATTTACATAAGCGGTATGTGGACATTCTCAAACAAAAGCCACGGAATGCTTTTAGGAATATCTCATATGCTATTTATGAAACCGATCTGGAAAGAGACTTTGGGTTCTGTGTTGCTCGTACCAATGCAGTTCAACAAAACGCTTGACATGTTAAGTCGAGTGTGTTACAATAGATGCCAAGGAATGCTTGGCATACTTTACCCATCAAAAGGAGAAAAAAATGGGAATTAATATGGAGCTTATGCGCCGCAAGCTCGCAATTTTGCGCGGTGATTTCAAGGACAATGGGCCTTCGGTATGGTTTAAGCCGGATGAGGGCGATACTGATATTCGTATCGTCCCCAATAACGATGGTGACCCGCTGAAGGAGATGTTTTTCCACTACAATGTGGGCAATCACCGGGGCGGCGTTTTGTGCCCGAAGCGCAACTTCGGTGAGGGCTGTCCGATTTGTGAATTCGCGACCCAATTGTGGCGTGAAGGAACGGATCAGAATGATGAAGAAAGCAAGAAGCTGGCGAAACAACTGTTTGTTAGAACGCGCTACTTCTCTCCGGTGGTGGTGCGCGGCCGCGAATCCGAAGGAATTAAGGTGTATGGCTATGGAAAGCGTGCCTATGAGGCGCTTCTGGGCTATATTCTTGATCCGGAATACGGGGATATCACAGATGCCAACGAGGGCACTGATATCACCCTGACCTATACGAAGCCGAGTCATCCCGGCGCCTATCCACAAACAAATCTCAAGATGCGGAGAAACACAACGCCGCTCCTGCCTGACGTGGAAGCGATTCCCTCGCTTCTCGATGGTATGCCCGACTTTGATGGTCTTTGGGACCGCCTGAGTAGCGCCCAGGTCGGAGCCATTCTTGATGAGCAGCTTTCCAGCGATGATTCTGCGGAGAGTCGTTCCTCGGAAACCACACAGTATGGTGCCGGCACAAGCCGGGTTGATAAGGCGTTTAAGGAATTGATGAGCGGCACGTAAAAAAATAAGTGGGCGGCGGGCGCTGCTAGCAGACCAGTTGTAAAATAGTCTGCCACAGCCAGTTATGGTAACTCTTTGGGTGTCAACTTCAAAGAGGCCAGATTCGATTTCTGGGCTGGCGATTGCCAAACAAAAGGAGAGCATATGTACCGTAGGTATTATTTTAAGACATCAGATTCGATTGGGCGAGATACACCGGCCAATAATTTGCTAAGTAGTATGTTTTATGATTCGGCTTATAGCGGGGAGTACCCTGGAATAAATATCAATAGCACGCTTGAGGAGACGCGGATTGAGGTCACCATCCCGGGAATTCCGAAGGATGATATATTAATAGAACTGGAGGGCGAGATTCTTACTGTTTCTGTTGATACTGCGGAGATGCCGGCTAGCGGCAGGATCATCGGGTCCGAGCGCTTTTCTAGATCGGTAGAACTCCCCCTCGATTCTGATTTAGAAAATATAAGTGCTAATCACAACAATGGGATTTTAATTGTACTAGTGCCCAAACTGAGTGTCGCCCCCATTCCACATCGAACTATCAAAATTTCATAAGGGAGATGTATGGCAAAAAAGAAAACGAAACCCGGGCGAGTATCCACACAAGACTTGATGAAGCTTATCAACAAGAAAGCTGGGAGAAATATTGCATATGATTTGACCGGCGAAAATCCAACCGAAGTTAAAGAGTGGATTCCAACTGGTTCACGCTGGCTAGATTCCATAATATGCAAAGGGCACTTGGCCGGCATACCCGTTGGTAAGGTTTCTGAAATTGCCGGCCTCGAGTCTACTGGTAAATCCTATATGGCGGCTCAAATAGCGGCCAACGCTCAGAAACAGGGCAAGATTGTCGTATACTTCGATTCTGAATCGGCTATCGATCCAGATTTCTTAGAGAGGGCCGGCTGCGATCTGAATAAATTGATATATATCCAGGCGGCGTCCGTTGAACTAGTGTTGGAGACGATCGAAGAGCTATTAGCTGCCTCTGATGACAAGCTTTTGTTTATTTGGGATTCGCTAGCTCTCACGCCTTCGATATCTGATATCGAAGGGGACTTTAACCCGCAGTCTTCGATGGCAGTGAAGCCACGTATACTTGCGAAGGGCATGTCCAAACTTGTTATACCGATTGCCGATAAGCAGGCGACCATGCTAGTTCTGAATCAGCTTAAAACGAATATCCCTTCGGGCCCAAATGCGCGCATCATAGCTATGACAACCCCTTACACCACTCCCGGTGGAAAGGCGATGCATTATTCGTATTCATTGCGAATTTGGCTTACCGGGAGAAAGGCGAAGAGCGCATTCGTTGCTGACGAGCGAGGCTTTCGGATCGGCTCAGAAGTCAAATGCAAGCTAGAGAAATCTAGATTCGGGACACAGGGACGTTCGTGTGTTTTTCGAATTTTGTGGGGAACGGATGATATTGGTATCCGCGATGAAGAAAGCTGGTTTGACGCCATTAAGGGCTCAGAATATATCACTAGCGCTGGCTCCTGGTACACCCTTGCGATGGAAGACGGATACACTAAAAAGTTCCAACCGTCTAAGTGGACTGAGTTAATTTTGTCTGATGACGATTTTAAAGAACGCATCATACACTTGATGGACAAGGAAATAATTCAGAAATTCCATTTGCGCGAAGGGAGCGCCGAAGCCTTTTATTCGGAACCGGGAGAGTTAACGGTTCCGCTTAAACTCAGCGGCAGCGACGAAAATAACGCTTGACTTTGTGCCTCCCGATCGGTTATAATAGGTTAACCGATCGGGAGGTTATTTGTCAGACGTAAGAAGTATCGAAAGTATTCATCTTTATACCGGTAAGATTCGCCGCTATATGAATTTGGCGAAAAGAGTCGCCTACCAGTCGTGTTTTCCGGATTATAGACACGGCGCCGTTTTGGTAAAGGGCGGCAGCGTACTTAATACTGCACACAACAAATCCAACTTTTCCTCTTTTGGCAGAAGGTTCCGAAGGGCGAAAAACGGCAAGGCTACAGTCCACGCCGAACTAGGTGCTATTTTGGGATTGGATCGCTCCATTACAGAGGGCGCTGTAGTTTATGTTGCCAGAATAGGCGCCACGGGCGACTTCAAATTGAGCAAACCTTGCCCGATGTGCCATTCCGCAATGAAATACGTCGGGGTAAAGCGTGTAGTATACACAATTAATAGTCAAATTACAGGGAGCTATAAGCTATGAAAAGAGTATTGGTAATAGATGCGCTAAACGCATATTTGAGGGCGTATATCGTTGACCCCTCCCTATCAACTAACGGCCAGCCGATCGGCGGCATTAAAGGCTTCTTTAAAATTCTACAGAAACTCGTTAAGGACACGAAGCCCGATGAGATAGTGATAGCGTGGGATGGGCCTGATGGCTCTAGAAAGCGCAAGGATATGGATAAAAACTATAAGAAGGGTAGGAAGCCGATCAAATTAAATCGAGCCTTCCATAACCTTACAGGGCCAGAAGAGCTTGAAAACAAATTTTGGCAGCAGGGCCGGGTTATGGAATATTTAAACAGTATGCCCATACTTCAGATAATTCTTCCAAAGATCGAAGCCGATGATATAATAGCATATGTTACCCAGATGGATTATTATAAAGGATGGCAAAAAATTATTGTTTCGAATGATAAAGACTTTATGCAGTTGTGCGATGACGAGACAGTCCTACTTCGCTCTGTCAAAAAAGAGGTTTTAAACAAGAGCAGGATTATCGATCAAGTTGGTATACATCCGGTTAATATGGCTCTGGCTCGAGCCATTATTGGAGACGCTTCTGATAATCTCCCCGGGATTACCGGCGCTGGCTTTAAAACCGTTGCAAAGCGGTTAAATTTTCTTGCATCGGAGAAAGCCCACACGATCCAAGATGTTATGGACTTTTGCCGGGAAACCGATAGCAAGCTTAAAGTCTTCTCGAGAATTTTAGAGGGGAAGGAGATTATCGAACATAATTATAAGATGATGCAATTATACGCCCCCCTGATGTCCTTTCAATCAAAGATGCACGTCAAGGAATCGATTGAGAATTTTGATAGCACATTCAACAAGACCGCAATTATTCGCATGATGAAAGAAGATGGTTTCGGGGAATTGAATTGGGAAGAACTTAAAGCGAATCTTAACCGAATCAGCTTTATGCAAAAAAGCACCACATCAGCGGCTAGCTGAATTCAATGTCGAGCGACAAACCAACCTTGAGGAGTATTAATGGCTGCTGAAAATATAAATTTTAGTAGATACGGCAAGGCGTTCCAAGAGGGCCTAGTACAGCTAATCTTTGAAGATCGTTCGTTTGCAGATCAGATTACTGAAGTTTTAGATGTCAATTTTTTAGATCTTAGATATCTTCGAATTTTTGTTCGCATGATTATAAGCTATCGCACCAAATATGATAGACATCCCTCGGTCGAAACCCTCATGGCGATAATAGAGACTGAGCTTGATAACGAGGACGAGGTTACACAAAAGCAAATAAAAGATTATTTTATTCGGATTCACACAAAAGAAGTGAGCGATATCGGCTACATTAAAGAGCAGTCGATTGATTTTTGCAGAAAACAGAATCTAAAGGAGGCAATGCTGAAGTCTGTTGGACTGCTGCAATCGTGCTCCTTCGATGAAATTTCCAGTACGATTAACGAGGCACTCAAGCTTGGGTCAGAAACTAATTTTGGTTATGATTATATGGCGGATTTTGAGGAGCGATTCCTGCCCAAGTTCCGCAATCCCGTGACAACTGGCTGGCCCGAAATAGATAGTATTTGTGGTGGTGGCTTGGGCAAAAAAGAACTAGGAGTGGTTATCGCGCCCACTGGCGCTGGTAAATCCATGGCGCTAGTTCACCTCGGCGCGCAGGCTTTGCGGGAAGGTAAAAACGTTGTGCATTATACCCTCGAGCTTCAAGACACTGTTGTCGCTAGTAGATACGACAGTTGCTTAACCGGGTACCCACTTTCCGATCTGATCAACTTTAAAGAAGAAATCTATAAAGAGATCCGAGAAATCAAAGGCGCACTGATAGTTAAAGAGTATCCTTCAAAATCTGCTAGCACAAACACTATCCGCGCGCACCTGAGCCGACTAGTTAAGAGGGGCATAAAGCCGGGACTAATTATTGTAGATTACGGAGACTTACTAAGGCCCGTGGTGATACGGAAAGAGAAGAGAAACGAATTAGAATCGATTTACGAAGAAATGAGAGCCCTCTGCAGCGAATTTGGCTGTCCTTTGTGGACTGCATCGCAGACAAACCGTAGTGGCCTCAATATGGAAGTGATCACGATGGAACAAATATCTGAAGCCTTTAGCAAGTGTTTTGTGGCGGATTTTATTTTCTCCATCTCCCGCACCATTGAGGACAAACAGAAGAACCAGGGCAAGATCTTTATTGCCAAAAACAGAAACGGGCCCGATGGCATAGTATACCCGATTTTTATGGACACCTCAAACGTAAATATTAAAATCTTGCCGGCCCCCGGGCCCGCACATACAGCCGGCCCGATCCCTCTCAATCCCGTTGTATTGAGCGCGGCCGCGCAGAAAGAACTTTTACAAAAAAAGTACCAAAAATTAAGAAGAAAAGGAGCTTGAACCGCATGAGAACTCTACAAAATATTCGTAGATTTAGACTATCAGACACTTTCGTTGATCCCTATAAAACTAAAAAAGTGCCGTGGGGCCCTCTGGGTTATGTAACGTTCAAACGCACGTATGCGCGCCGGCTCAATGAATTTGAGCCGACCGCCACCGGTACCGAAGAATGGTGGCAAACTTGTCGGCGCGTGATAGAGGGCATGTTTAATATGCAGAAGAAGCATATTTATGCCCTTGGGCTCGAGTGGAACGATAGCAAGGCCCAGCGAACAGCGAAAGATGCCTTCGAACGTCTATTTTTTCTGAAGTGGACGCCACCCGGTCGCGGCCTTTGGATGATGGGTACAAAATTTGTTGATGAGCGCACGGCGGCCGGATTATATAATTGCGCTTTCCGCTCGACAAAGGATCTCCCCTACAAGGGTGGATACCTTTTCGCATGGATGATGGACGCCTTGATGGTGGGCATTGGGGTCGGGTTCGATACCGAAGGCGCCGGCACAATTACGATCAAAGAACCACAATATACGAGCGAGACTGAGATAATTGATGATTCACGCGAGGGCTGGGTAGAGTCGGTGCATGTGCTATTGGATGGCTTTTTCTTTGGGGGAAAAGTTCCCATATTTGACTATTCGGCCATTCGACCGGAGGGCGCCCTTATTCGCGGGTTCGGAGGAACCGCTAGCGGCTGCGGACCCCTAAGAGAGCTACATGAGAATCTTAAAGGGCTTTACTCCGGAAAAATAGGAGAACTGATCAGTTCTGTAGACATTGTTGACACTGAGAACCTGATCGGGCGCTGTGTCGTGGCTGGGAACGTGCGCCGCTCAGCGGCATTGGCCATGGGGCGCCATGATGACAAGCACTATCTCCAAATGAAAAACGATCAAGAAAAACTCTATCATCATCGCTGGGGCTCTAACAATTCTTTTCACGCCGTTGTCGGGATGGATTACACGTGGCATGCTGAGCAGAGCCAAAAGAACGGCGAGCCGGGATATATTTGGCTGGATAACGCGAGAACGAGAGGGCGCTTCAAGGAGTCAGAGCGGTATGACGATATCAATGTTGCGGGGTTCAATCCCTGCGTCGAACAACAATTAGAGGATGCAGAGTTGTGCTGCTTGGTGGAGACTTTTCCGGCCAAACATGATGATCTGGAAGACTACTTAAAGACTTTGAAAATTGCATATCTTTATGGTAAAACAGTGACGCTTAGTAATACTCACTGGCCGGAAACAAACGCCAAAATGCTCAAAAATCGGCGCATTGGCCTTTCCCAGTCGGGTGTTGTCCAGGCTTTTAATAAATTCGGACGCAGGACTGTTTATAGTTGGTGTGATCGGGCGTATGAACATGTTAAGCAGTTGGATGAAGAATACTCCAATTGGTTTTGTATTCCCAAGTCGGTTCGAACGACATCAATTAAGCCGTCTGGAACGGTTTCGCTTTTGAACGGATCGACGCCCGGAATCCACTTTCCAGAGAGTGAGTACTATATTAGACGAATTCGCTTCTCCAAAGATTCAGAGTTGTTGGGGGTTTTGAAAAATTCAGGCTATAATGTTGAGGATGATGAATATTCGCCAAACACAGCAGTTGTAGAGTTCCCGATTCGTGAGCCGTATTTTGATAAAAGCAAAAAGGATGTTTCTATGTGGGAGCAGCTAGAGATCGCCGCTCAGTACCAACATTATTGGGCGGATAATTCAGTATCGGTAACAGTGACGTTTAAGCCGGAAGAGGCATCACAAATTAAAAATGCACTAGAAATGTATGAAACAAGATTGAAAGCGGTGTCTTTCCTAAAATATGAGGAAACCGGCTATTTACAGGCGCCTTACGAGCCGATCACGAAAGAGCGCTACGAGGAGTTATACGCGAAAGCAACGCCTATTCAGCGCTTTGAAAGCAATCAGGGCGGCGCCGGTACAAAATTTTGTGATGGCGAGTCTTGCGTAATATAGTTTTAACGATAAAGGGAGACTTATGTTTAAACCAGTTAACAGGCATTTTTTAGTAGAACTTCCAGCGCCGGAAGACGGAGGCGACTCTATTGTTTTGCTGCCAGAAAATTATAAAAAGCCGAATGCTCGTTACGGCGTTGTTAGTGTGCGTGAGATCGCGCCTGACGTGAGGATGAGTTGTTATCCGCACGATGAATTAATTGTTGATTTGCGCATGATAGAAGAGATACGACATGAGAATCATGTGTGGCACGTGATTCTGGAAAATCACGTCGTAGGAATACTAAAAGGAGAAGAGTAAATCATGGACAAGGATTTTTATAACAAATCGTCAGCGACCCAATTGGGCTGGCGGCCCTCTTGGTTCGGAGAGAAGTATTTTGATGATAAGCTGGTGCGCGCAATTAAGAAGTGGCAGAAATCCAACGGCTTGGCCGCCGATGGTTTGTGCGGACCATCGACGTTCCGGCGCGTTTGGACAGAAAGGCAAGCAGAGATTGATGAGCATAAGCCAAATAATGTACATTATTCAAACCATCTCGTTTACAATGGCAATTTTATTCCGGTTGAGTGGGATAAGGTAATTTTGTGGTCAGAAGACAGCGGATTAGAAGCAAAGGCGGGAAACTATTACGACTATTCCGGCCGCGCCGATCGCAATATTAGCCTTTTTGTAAATCACTGGGACGTTTGTCTGAATTCTCACTCATGTGACGATATTCTAGACAGGAGGGGTGCATCGGTTCACTTTTTAATTGACAACGATGGTACAATATATCAAACTTTAGATATACAACACGGCGCATGGCATGCTGGGAACGTTAATCGCAAGTCGGTTGGCGTAGAAATCAGTAATGCATATTACCCCAAATACCAAGACTGGTATGAGAGAAACGGATACGGCCCTCGCGCTCTGGTGGAAGGTGCCGTCGTTCATGGCAGTAAGCTGGAGCCCTTTATGGACTTTTATCCTATTCAGATCGAGGCCCTAAAGGCTTTGTGGGCGGCGATACACAAGGCTACTGGTATTCCTTATAAAACCTTGATTGGCTCAGACGGCTTTACTTCGAAAAAGTATGAGCCCGCCGCCACCTACGGTAATTTTAGTGGCTTCATTTCTCACTATCATGTGAGCAAGAATAAGATTGATTGCGCCAACTTAGACATTAAAAAGCTGCTGACAGAAATATGACTTGACAAACCGGCCAAAAGCGGCTATATTGTTATGTATGGAGGATAAATGTTTGAGTATTCCAAGTCGATTGATTTGTATAATGACGGAATCGGTAAGGTTGAATATGTGCAGCATATGGGAGAAGATCTCACCGTCGTCAATAGTGCGAGAGTGTCGTTCGGGGCGCGAAAAGAGGAATTAGATGAGAAAGACAAGAGACTTATTAAATACCTTATCAAACATAGGCACACTTCTACGCTTGAGCATAATGCTGTCACTTTCAGGTTTCTTGTTCCTCTCTATGTTCGCTCTCAGCATCATCGCCATAGGACTTGGAGTTACAACGAGATTAGCCGCCGCTATACTGATGTAAACATCCAGTTTTACGAACCCAAAGAGTTTAGAACACAGCACAAGAGCAACCGACAGGCAAGCAATGCCGAAGAGTTGATTGATCCACAAATTACAAGAATCTTTGAACCCCTGCCTGCTTCAAAAATAGTAAAAGATCATCATCAAGCAAGCCTTGCTCTGTATGAAATGTTGATTGAAGCAGGCGTTTGCCGAGAACAAGCAAGAGGGGTTCTACCACAGAATCTCTACACCGAATACTACGGCACAGTCAATCTATCTAACCTTTTGAAGTTCATTGACCTTCGCACACACGAAGGGGCGCAATGGGAGATTGTGAAAGTTGCTGAAGCCTGTCTAGAGATTGCTACTGATCTGTTCCCTGTAACTGTGGGTGCTTATCGTAGAATTAGGAACGAAGAATGACCGAAGTTGAAATTTGTCCCGCCGGGCATGATGATCTTTACGAGATCACAGTAAATAACCCTATTGGTTTTGAGGTTGATTATTGGGAGGCAAGCAGTTTTTCTTTGTCATTCACGATGACCGCTGATGACATAGAAAGGCTTATAAGTCAATATCTAAAGGAGTGCGAAGAATGAGAAAAGAACTAGAAGACAAACTTATAGAGAAGTATCCGGAGATTTTTTGCCAAAAGTCCCTGCCAATGAGCCAGACCGCCATGTGTTGGGGCATAGAAACGGGTAATGGCTGGTTTGGACTGATCAGCGCTCTTTGTTCTTGCATTGACAATCACGTTAAGAATCGACCGGCGCTTGCAGTTGAAGCCGTGCAGGTTAAGGAGAAATACGGCGGCCTTCGTTTTTATATCAATGGTGGCGATGATTTTGTTGAAGGGCTGATAGAGATGGCCGAAACAATGTCCTATAGAATTTGTGATGTTTGCGGGGCCCCGGGTAAGCGCAGCGGGCGAGGCTGGATTACTACTCGCTGCGACAAGCATTTCGGCGCTCTGGGACGGCTCAATCATGATGGCGCAGAAAATGAATGAAGACCTGAAACAAGAATTGGGCGCCGCCGGAGTTGCCTTTGTCGAATCAGTGAAACAATCAATTCACATGTCAGGCTCCCATGGGTTTTGGCTGCGCGCTGAAGCGGAACTTCTCAGTCAATTCCGAGATATTTTGATGAAGCACAAAGGCGCCCACGCTACGGAAGAACTAGTGTTTTACAGCCTCATATTAGGGCAAGCAATCCAGCGAACAATGGACGATTTACACAAGTTTGATAAGGGGCCCGGGGAAGAATAATGCCTTGCCCGGCGTCTACAATTAAAAAAGAAAATATCACGCTTCGGCGTAGACTGAATTTTCTTTTGGATAGCCTTGAGAGGAGGAAATTCTGTTATTCTGTGTTGGCTGAATACCGGGCGAAATATTCCAGCGAAGAAATAGAAAATTTAAAACCCTTAGAGGGGGAGGGCAAAAAATGAAAGTAATTGCATTAAAGTGTAATAATTGTCATACTATAATTTTTTCCAGAGCAAGACACGATATGAGGGGCTGCTCATGCTGGAGCGCTAGTCCTGATAATCCCGGGATTGCGATTGACGGGGGATTTGAATATTGTAAAGTTAGCCATGGCTCAAAATCAAAATATAGTGTTATTTCTAATTATGACATTGGCGAAATTAGCAAAGAAGCCCTTTATCATGACTGGAATATGCAAAATGATAATTATGGCTTGATTATGGAGAACGAAGACACTACAAGATGGTATAACTGCCCTCATTGTGATGCGGGATACCCAGACCAAGAGTGTATTTGTAAGGAGAACGAAGAATGAGTAAGAAAAAGCCTATCGCTAGGGTTTGGGCCAACTCAAAATCTTATCTAATTTATAAACTTCCTGTAATGGGAGAAGTTGCTGATAAAATAGAGTTATACCGACCCCTAACGGCGAATGAAAAAACGTGTATAGAACCCCTCATTATTGATGCCGAAGTTGTATTATGCTATAAGAAAGAAGAGCTGTGATAGAGTATGACAAGATAGTGATCGGCGGCTCATTAAAAGCAATTATGTTTGCTTTTAATAATTTTTTGCCAGTTTTCTTCTCAGAAGGGCAAAGGCCCTTCCGGTTTGATTATTTTGAGCCCGGGATAGACTTTTCTTTTCTTAAGCTTGAGGATTCTGAAAAAACTTTAAAGACCTTCGAAAACGACAAAGTTGTTGGCATGCCGAAGTGGCTTCTTTGGGAAAGGCTGATTTTTATACTTTCTTGTTTCGGCAAAGTACCGCTAGCAAATCTCTGTAAGACAATGAGATACGATGGCGAAACTATAACTTTTGCAGACGAGTATTCAAAATTGACACAGTTGAAATTCAATTATTGCTATTACTTTGGAGACAAAAATTGTCAGCATCTCATAGAAAAATTGGCTGACACCGACCATTATATATGCCATGATTGGATCGCATTCAATGGGGGCGGAAAGCACGATATCGACCTGATAGAAACTAACAATAAATTTGTTAAGAAAATATGGTTTTATCCTTCAGACAGAATCGATGGGAACACACCAGTTAAAGACGCATGTGTCGTTTCACACTTGGCGACGGACCAGCTATTAGAATTTGACTATTCGGAAACGATGGCGCGGTTCAAGACAGTCTATGAAATGGAATCGCGCGGCATGAAAGGCAAATTTAATGGTTACGGGCCAAACGGGAAGCCGAAGCATTATAAATTTAGAACATCCCATTCGGGCCGAGAGTTGACAAGGGGGGAGAACGGCAGATCTGATGTAGATAATATCAAAATTGCCAATTATGCCGAAAAGGCGCTGCTCGGGGAACTACGTTCGTCGCATACGAATTACAACAGACTTTTGAAAATTTTGTGAGTCATCATACGCACGTCGCCGGCATCATTCCGTTGGCAAATCTTATAACGGATCATGAATTGGATATTCCGTCGTGTTTGTTGCCGATAGACGCAAGCTTTACAGCAATTCAAAAATCAGTATTCGAATGTGCGCTCGCTGGCTGTCGAACTATATGGATTGTTGCCAACCAGGACATGGCACCGATTATCCGAAAAACTATTGGAGAATGGGTGCATGACCCGGTATATTACAACCGGAACCGAGTCAAGTTCTACCGGGAGATAAGAAAGGAAATCCCCATTTACTATATTCCCATTAGTGAGCGGGATCGTGATCGCCGCGATTCATACGGGTGGTCGGCGCTACACGGCATATATTCAGCATGGTGGGTCGCTAATAAGATTTCGAAATGGGTTATACCAGAGAAATATTTTATTTCGTTTCCTATGGGCGTGTACAATATATATCATTTAAGAGAACACCGAAAAGCCATAGCCAATCCGAATAGTAACTTTTTTATGACTCACAATGACCAGACCGTAAAAGAAAATTTACCGCTACCTTTCGCGATAAGGGGCGAAGATTATATTCAATGCCGAAGGGATGTAAACAGACTGACAACGCGCGCCTATTATCCCCCAGCCGAGGGCGAAAAATATCCTTCAAAAAAGCTGCCCCTGCAAGAAAGGTGGTCGGCTAGGAACTTTGATTTTAAATTAGTTTTTGGTAGCGCCCGAGAAGAGGACGCAGAAAAAATAGAGTTAGATTGGTTTTACGATATGTCCGCTTGGCAAGAGTATAGAAGTTTTCTTGGTTCGGAAAATACTGTCAAGAAACCGTATGAAGGCTTGATTAAACCGCGATTACATGCTAAGATGTTAACATAAGGAGTTGAGACATGGAACGGAAACAATCTAAAATCAAATATGCGAATCTTCATTCTCACACAACATGTGGTTCTATTTTTGATGCGATCGGCTATCCGGCGGAACATTTTGATTTTTGTTACGAGAACGGTGGGGATGCCATGGCGATTACAGATCATGGTAATGCAAACGCCATCCCGTACATGATTCTTCACGCCAAGAAGATGCAGGAGGCCGGCAAAAAGTTTAAACCGATCTTCGGGTGCGAAGCATATTTTATTCCCTCTATAGACGACTGGCGCCAAGAATATGTGGAAGCCATGGAAGACAAGAAGCGTGCGCGGGCTGTTAAGAAAGCCGGCCAATCCGGCGCAACGGTGGAAGATGAGAGCGACAGCAAAAAGACGCAAAACATCTTGCGCCGGCGCCGCCATTTGTTATTGATGGCACAAAACCAGACAGGCTTGAATAATCTCTATAAGCTTATTTCAGAGTCCTATAAGGCAGAAAATTATTACCGCTATCCTCGTATGGATTACAAACTCTTAAAGAAGTATAGCGAGGGCATTATTGCAGCGTCCGCATGTCTGGGCGGTGTATATGCTGGAAATTATTGGGAAAATCGGGAAAAAGGTTCCGAAGCGGTTCTAAAGGCTATGAGAAACAGTACGAAAAAAATGATTGGCATTTTTGGTGATCGGTGGTACGGCGAACTTCAGTGGAACAATATACCAGAACAGCACGAACTAAATAAGTACATTATTCAGATTTCCAAAGAATTTGATATCGGTCTGATTTCAACAGCAGACAGCCACTACCCCAGTCCCGATGCATGGCGGAACAGAGAACTCTATAAGCGCCTGGGTTGGCTGGGAAAAAGAAAACCATCATGGGCCAAAGATAACAATTTGCCGGATAGTGTAGACGATATCGGCTACGAGCTTTTTCCAAAAAATGGCGATCAGATGTGGGCGGCGTATAAGAAATATTCAAAAGAGCATGATTACGACGATCGGCTGGTTTTAAACTCCATCGAAGAAACGTACAAGATAGCCCACAAAAGAATAGAAAGTTTCCTGCCTGACAATACGGTGCGCCTTCCGTCTTTTGTGGTTCCGGCCGGCCTTTCAGCAATTGATGCACTAGTTAATTTCTCGCTTGAGGGCCTTCGGGAGAAAAATCTACATGAGCAGTCGTCGTATTTTGACCGTCTTAGTCATGAGTTACGCGTTATTGATAGTCGCGGTTTTAGCAAGTATTTCTTAACAATGAAGGCGATCTCAGATGTCGCCAACACTATGATGCTATCTGGCCCTGCGCGCGGATCCGCCGCAGGATCCTTGGTCGCGTATGCTCTCGGGATTACACAGGTCGATCCAATCAAGCACGGGCTTCTGTTTTCGCGATTTCTTCGCTCAGACGCAACTGATTACCCAGACATTGATTATGATGTGTCCGACAGCATGCTTTTGAAGGAAAAACTAGTAGAAATGTGGGGAGAGGATACAGTCGCCCCCATATCCAATTGGAACACTCTGCAGCTTCGCTCTCTCATCAAGGACATTTCAAAGCATTATGAAGTGCCCTTTATCGAGGCCAACAATGTTACTAATGTTATGCTGAAGGAGGCGACTCCGATCGCGAAAAGCAAGCACGGAATTAAGGCCGGAGTTTATGTCCCAACGTGGGAAGAGGTGATGGAATATTCGCCCTCCTTGCAGGCTTATCTTGCAAAATACCCAGCTATCAAGGCGCATGTCGAGGGATTAGTCGGGCAGGTTCGCTCATGCTCACGGCATGCCGGCGGCGTTGTTGTGGCTGAAAACTTAGATCGCAATATGCCATTAATTAACTCTGGCGGCGTTCGGCAAACCCCCTGGTCAGAGGGGCAAAACGTTCGGCATCTTGAGCCCATGGGTTTTATCAAGTTTGATCTTCTGGGTTTGGCCACTTTGAAGATGATAGAGGGCTGCATAGAACATATTCTTAGTCGCCATTGCGGAGTCGAAGAGCCCACATTCAACGACATCAAAAAGTTTTACGATGAAAATATTCACCCAGACGTAATTGACCTGAATGACAGAAAAGTCTATAAGAATACCTTCCACAAAGGCAAATGGCCCGGCGGCTTTCAGTTTACAGAGACAGGCTCTCAGAAGTTCTGTAAGAGGGTGAGCCCAAACAACATTATTGACATTTCAGCAGCCACATCAATTTACCGCCCGGGCCCGTTATCTGCCGGGGTTCATGACGAATTTATCGAAGCGATGAAGAGCCCCAGCTATATTAAATATTTATCCGAAGATGCTAGAAAGATTACAGAAGAAACTTTCGGATTTCTTATCTTTCAGGAGCAAATTGCCCTCCTCGCACACAAACTTGGTGGTTTGACGCTCGATGAGGGTAACCTGTTGCGCAAGCTGCTGACGAAGAAGGGGACTGGTAAAAACAGCATTAAGGCTAAATTATATAAGAAATTTATTGCCGGCTGTATTTCAAATAATATCAGCAGCCAAGAAGCACAGGGCCTGTGGGACAAGTTTGAATATTTTTCTGGATACGGCTTTAACAAGTCGCATGCAGTTTCTTATAGTATTATTTCCTATCAGTGCGCGTGGTTTTGGACATACTACCCAGCCGAATGGATGGCGGCCTTTTTAGACAAGGAGCCCGAAAAGAGAAAGGAAAAGGCGATTAATATTGCAAAGAGTTACGGCTTCGATATCGAACCCTTGGACATTAATCGGTCAGGTGTCGTGTGGGAAATCAGCGAAGACGGCAAAACTCTGATTCAGCCGCTCACTTCGATCAAGGGCTTGGGGATGGCGGCTATTGAACAAATTCTAAATAACCGCCCCTTCACTACCGCCGAAGATTTACTCTTCAGAGAGGAGGTAGTGTATGGCAAATTAAATAAAAAGTCGCTGGACGCCCTGTGCCGTTCTGGCGCGATTGATGATTTAGTGGACGCGCGCTTTACCGGGCGTAAACACTTTTGGTCTGCATGTATTGTAGATCGCCCAAAAAGTCTAAAGAAGTTCAAAAGTAATATAGAAATGTATAAACCAGAAGGAGATTTTACGCAACAGGAGATCATTCAGTTTAAGGCGGATCTGACAGGCGTATTTCCAATTAATTTGGTGATTGATGAAGTGACCATCGCAAGGTTGCAAGAGAAGCTGGTTCCGCCTATTTCTGAATTTGATAGGGAATTGTTGATCTGTTGGTTTATCCCGCGCAAGATCACCGAGAAGAAGACAAAAAATGGAAAACCATATTGGATTGTAGAGGTGATTGATAACAATAATGAATTAACGAAAATCAGATGCTGGGGCGTCAACCCCGAGAGAGATCGCATTTATGTTAATAGGCCATATATGGCTCAATTAAAATACGATGAGCAGTGGGGATTTTCCTCACGTGCAATTGGCAGAACATTCAAGCTGCTATCGTGAAAGTGAAAACTTAGTTTGGGCCTGTATAAGTTTTTGCTTGACAGGCGACGAGAAAGCTGCTATATTAATATCCAAGGAGGTCATTTTTGGCTAACACAGAAGAAGAAAAAAAGTTTTATGTTAAAGAATACATTAAGTCTCTCCGAGCAATCGAGGCGGCTATGGAACCGTATAAAGAGCAGAAGAGGGATCTTCGATCAGAGTATAAAGAAAACAAATGGCTGAACACTGATGAACTTCGATCCGCCGTGAAGGCTTATCGGCTTTTCAAGGGAAAGTTCGACATTGATGAGGTTATTGATAATTATCGCCTGTTGGCGAGGGAGGAAGAGTAATGATATTAAGATATACCAAGGCCCGCCCGTGGGTGGTTAGCCCCACGCGCGCCAACCCGTCAGATGCTGGATTAGATGTTTATTATTCTCCAGAGCCGGCCTTCAATTTTGTAACAGATGAATCGCGAGAACCGGACTGCGGCGGCGATACCCACCACATGTTGCAGCCCGGCCAATCTAAGATCTTTCCAACTGGCTTGAAGTTCGAAGTCCCGCATGGATATATGTTGGAGGTTAAGAATCGTTCGGGCAATGCTGCGAAAAGAAACTTGGTTGTCGGCGCATGTGTCATCGATTCTGGCTATAGCGGCGAGGTATTCATAGACCTCCACAACATCGGAACAGAGGAACAGGAGATACACGCAGGAATGAAGATAGCCCAATTGGTCCTTTTGCCCGTAGTCCACTTTCAGCCGGTCGAGAGCACAGAAGAAGAACTGTATAAATACCCAGTAACAATTTCTAACAGGGGCGCCAACGCCCTAGGGAGTACCGATGGATAAATCGACACAAGACACCATGTTTAGTTCAAAATCAGCGGAGTGGGCGACACCGCAGCACTTTTTTGACAAACTTGAGGAATTTTTCGGAACTTTTACCCTCGATCCGTGTTCGAACGCCTCCAATTATAAGGTTAAAAATCACTTTACCGAAAAGGATGACGGGCTCGCTCAAGATTGGGGAGGTCATAACGTTTTTATGAATCCCCCCTACGGACGCACAATCAAGCATTGGGTCGAGAAGGCTTATAATGAAAGCCGGAAAGAAAACACTACCGTTGTGGCGCTTCTTCCCGCGCGAACTGATACAAAGTATTGGCATGAATTTGTGATGAAAGCAGAAGCTTTATATTTTGTGAAGGGCCGCCTGAAGTTCGGAAACGGAGATGGCAGCGCGCCGTTTCCTTCGGTGGTCGCTCTTTTTAAGAGGGTCGATGGCCCGGCGGCCATGCCGCGATTAGGTGTTTTATTGGCAAAAGAAAAAAGAAAATGAACAGGAAGCAGAGAAAGCGCGCCGCCCGACGACGACCGCGCCGCCGCAACGCGAGATCTCGCGCTCTCGCTAGCAAAAAGAGAGATCCGAAGCAGCTAATGGCGGATAAAGTTCAATTATTTGGTAAATTGCCGCGTGCATGTGATTTGTGCCAAGAACCGTTTGATAAAAAGGATAAAAGCATGGCTCTTTCATGGAGTGTAGTGGTAAGACAGGAAACAGTTAGATTATTTTGTCCAGTATGTGTTAACAAGGTTCAAACCTTAATTAATAAAGGAGAGGGATATGAGTCGTAGAGGGAGTAACAGGAGCCGCTACCGCCGGCAAGAATTGCGTGAGCAGGCCATTATATTCGCGGAAGCCCGCGCCACGCGGTCACCGAAACAACAGCTTGCACTACTTGATTTGCGTTTGGGCGTTGGTATGGGCGCTGCGAAAGAACGAGCCGCGCTAGCCGCCTTGATAGAAGATAGGCGTAAAAACAAAAAAGGAAAAGTACAAAATGGTAAAAAGACTAAGCAAAGAGGCGCTGCAAAAAATACTAGCAGGAAAAACTAAAGGATCTGCATCAATTGCTATAAAATTTTATAGTAACAACTGCCATTATTGCCATGCCCTAAAATCAGCTTACGAAGATGTGCAAAAGGAATACGAGGACATTCTGTTTTTCGCCTTTAACATCGAAGATCATCCAGGGTTGGGTAAGATTTTAAATTTTCAGGGGGTACCGACAATCTGCACAATAAAAATTGACAGTGGCCGCCACCGAATTCGTGTTATGCCGGATCCAGAGAAGCCCAATGGAGATACTTGGTATAACATATCCGATGTTAAGGCTTTTATAGGACAAATATGAAAGACTTGTGTTTTAGATAGGGAGGGCAAATGTCGCACGATATAGATTACGGTAATTTAACAAAGAGAATCGTTTTTACCGAGAACGATCACCGACACGCGCAACTTGTTTTAAAATTGAAATACTTGCGAATGTCTCAATCCGCCTTTTTTAGATATATAATCACCGGCTTTCTGGAAGAAGATCCCAACATAATCAAGTACATTGATCGTGTTTCCAATAGATCGAAATCAAAAAAAGCGAAGACCGCGAATCTTAAAAAAAAAGGCCAACAGAAATTACAAGATTTGGCGCTATCTGATGGGGATGTGGAAAATTTATTTGACATGATTGAGCAAGATCATCCCGATTTGTGATTAAATTGCAAATTTGTTTATTACGTAGCACTTTTTTAGGGCGCTTATCATTTGTGGCCACTAATTAAAGGTGAGTTTGTATTTAAGGGAGAATTAAAATGGCTCGTAAAAAGCTTTTAACAGAGACGGAAATCCGACGTTTCATGAAGTTGGCTATGATTCGGCCAGTCGGTGCTGCGGGCCTGAGAGAAGGTGATGAGTACCCGGGCCAAGATGAAGATGAAGAAGAAGAACCAGTGCCGGGCGAAATGGAAATGGGAGGCCCGGAAGATGGCGAAGTAGAAATGGCCGATCTGGAAGAGCCGGCCGAAGACGACATGGAAGCAGACATGGACATGGACATGGGCATGGACGCGGACATGGGGGGCGACGTTTCCGAAGGAGATGTGGTTGATATTGTTTCAACAATTGCTGACGCGCTAGGGGACAAATATGGAATCATGGTTAGCGTCGAAGGTGGCGATGAAGAAATGCCGGAAGAAGGGGGTGAAGACGAATTTCCCGGCGATGAAGAAATGGGCTTTCCCGGCGGCGACCCCCTGGGCTTTCCCGGTGATGAAGAAGGAGATCTCGGTATGGCATCAGAAGAGGAAGAAGAAGAAGAAGAAGAGATGATGGCCGAAGTAGCCCGCCGAGTTGTCGCGCGATTGAAAGAGAGTCGGAAAAAGCGCGCTAGCGCCAAAAGGCGCCCTGCATCGCCCAAGCGAGTCAAGAGAGTCAAGAGAGTCAAGAGAGTCGATAGACTATCTGAACAAATTGCCGGTAGGGTTTATGCGCGCCTCAATGGCGTACCTTCTGCCGGCGCTAAAGCCCGATCGAGAAAACGCCCCAGCCGCGAACAGTTGTCGGAACAATTAGCTGAGAGAATTTTTGCGCGCCTCACAAAATAGTAGTTGACTTCTCGTCACTGATGGGCTATAATAACCACTAGTACTCCTAGTGGTTATTTTTTTAAGAGGAATTTATGGAACATCCATGGTTATTTTACGCACTGTTTTTTATACTTGGTTATGTAACTTGCAAAACGTTTTATTTCTTCAATTCGGCTAGAAAAAGCCTGAAACTGTTGCAGTTGAGCCAAGTAGTAAGTTTGTTTATATTGGCAAGTTCAATGGAGCATTTCCAATATTCTAAAACGTACCGCCTCAATACGATGCGCGAGGAAAATGAAAGCGAGCACAACATTAATGCCTATCTTGCGCGCCACGAAGAAGAAGTCGCGCTCTTCAAGGCGCGCTCGATTGCCGGCATAGTAGAGATTCACGGAGAATTGTTTAGCTCCGTGATCACTTTTGAAGATTGGACCGGCGCCATGGCATATTTAGAGGAAAACAAACCACTGATTGTAGACTTTATTTTAAGGAGCCAAAATGATTAAAAAAATATTAGAGAAGATAGGGAATATGCTAACAACCGGTGACGAAGAAAAGAAACTTGTAATAATGGGCCTCGACGCGCCCAAAGAGCCCGACACAAGGCTGGTAGGTCTGTTCGCTGATATACGAGAAGAGAAAGTGGCCGAGGTGATACATATGATGTTGATCATGAATGAGGCCAATAAAGCCGAACTAGATGTAGAAAAGAAAAGGGGTATCGAGTTCTACCTTTCAACATACGGGGGCTCTGCTGACGACATGTTTGCCCTATACGACATCATGAAGTTGGTGCAGAAAGATACCGATATTAGTGTAACCGGCATGGGTAAGGTTATGTCTGCCGGGGTCTTAATTCTCGCGGCCGGAACCCCCGGCAAAAGGAAGATCGGAAAAAACTGCAGAGTGATGCTCCATTCAGTCATTGGCACAAATGCCGGCAATATCCACAATCTCATGAACGAGATGGAGGCCATACAGGATCTGCAGGATACGTACATAGATTGCATAGTTCAAGAAACCAAGATGACGAGGAAGCAATTAAAAAAAATGCTAGAACGCAAAGTGGATATCTATTTATCAGCAGAGCAAGCGGTTGAGTATGGTATTGCTGACGAAATTATTTGAGGTTATTACATGTCTGAATTAAGAAAAGTACTGCAAGAAGAGTATTCCAAAAAAGAATCCTTAATGTCAACAGATTCTTTGATTGAGATGATCGAAGAGATGATGATTTTGGGTGAATCGTTGGGAATCTTGACGGAGATTGAAAGCGCCCCGGGAACTATTGCCGGTGCAGAGGCTCACCTTCAGAGAGAAAGGATTCTTCGGCGCGTACCTATTCCACAGTTTTCTGAATTGGGATGGGGTACTGCTGCGACAGGCGATGGTGTTCAAATTGCAATTCCTTCGTCTGTTGAAAGAAGCGCATTAGCGCTGTATTTGAATAATATTGGCGGCACCAACCTTAAAGAGAAGATAGAGAACCTGAACGGGTTTATAAATGACCCTCCGGTAGACGATATTAAAGCTTCAATGTCATTTTTAGTTTTTTACAGAACACTTTCAATGATTATACACCACTTCAATCCGTCTTCAGCCGGCTTTCTTTTTGAATCTTTTCTCGCCGTTCTCTTAGATTCTGATAGAGGCCGACAGGTTCCTGCGTCAGACGGTAAAACTATTGCAGATATTATAGTTCAAGCCCCCGGCGCCGATGGTACTGAAGTCTATATATCCATTAAATTATACTCTGAAACGTCGTTAACAGTCGGGGGTTCGTTCAGACAACTTATTGACGACCTAACCGGCGACTACAATCCAATGCAGTATTTAGTAGTCACCAAGGGCATTAACGCGGACACCAGAGAAGTTAACAGATTAAATTTCTATTCCTTCACATTAAATAGAGATAATGTTGTCGGCGCTTTTCATTTTTTGAACCCGAGATTACTAAAGGTCCCCGACATATTTAGCTCAGAAAATGCCGTCGAATATGCGCGCATGCAGCAATTGCCGGATGATAATCCCGATAGCCTTGAAAAATATTTAACTCTGCCTCCTAAAGCCCTTGTGGATATTACAAATAATTTCGAACAATTTAAAGAACAAGTTACGGAAAGTCTAGCTGACGTTGATTCATCTATAGGCCGCATGATAAACGCGCGTAACGAAGAAATAAAAGGACTTAACAGCGCGCTCCAGTCCACGCGCGCGAAAACAGCATGGTCATCATTAGCAAAAGACGCCATCCCCGCACGAGAAATAACAAATATATTTCTACAAAACGTAGAGGAGAATTATGACGACAAAGGAAAATTAAAGGGCGCGCCCAGAGACATATATATGTTCTCCGGTGCCGGCAGCGCCAAATTGACGAGGCTAGGTAAAACCTACAAGCAGTGGGATTCCGTCACCAAGGCAATGCTAGACAAGACGATGGAAAATATTACCGGTGGCGTGAGGGGCGCGGTGACACCCAGCCAACTCACGCTCTTGTCTCGCGAGATCCGCACTCATTACATAACTATAATCACAAACGCATTCCAGGCGGCTATGCCGAGACAGCCCGAAGAATCTGACACGCCTACGCCTGCCGAGGTCAGTTTACGCGAACAGAAGATTGCTAATTTGTACGGCTCTTCCGCTATAACTGGCGATGGGGCAAGGGATTTATTAGTAAGGCTTCAAGCTTCCCCCGAGAAATATGCCAGAGCCCTTAAGGCGACGGCGGGTTATCAATTTGAAGAGCAATTTGAATTTAGAAAGACAAAACTTCTGGATCTATTGAAATCTAATCTGGTGCCGGCAGAACCACCCGGCAACGATCCGGACGCGCCAGGAGCTTTTGTTTCTTTAGAAGTGGGCAGCGACAAGGTTTATAAAGTGGTAAGTGAAGTTCTGGCGGGGATCGACATGTCTTTGAATACTATTTTTGATCAGCTTGAACTGCTACAAGACAATATTAACAAATATGTGGCTGGTGGACTAACAGAGTCGTCCGTTGCGCTCAAAGCAGAAAAAAATGCGGACGTTATTAGCGACAAAACCGCGCAAGTGAGAACTGAAGCGGCAGGAAACGAAATTCCGAAAGCTAGTTCTGGGGGGCGTGGGCCTAGGTAAAACTGTGCGAAGAACTGGTCGAGACTCGCCCATCGGCCGGTGGAGATTCGGGAGAGAATAAAGAAAGTACTTGACAACGCATCGTTTCGCGGTTATACTATAGTAGGTGTCAACAATTTAGAGGTGTAAATGAGCAGAGCATATGAAAGTCACGATGTTCTCCAGCAAAAAATTATTAGAGGTGCTAACATTTTAGCAGATAATGTAGCATCGACACTCGGCCCCAGAGGAAGAAATGTGCTTTTACAGGAAAAAGGTCAAAATCCTTTTATTACAAAAGACGGTGTTACCGTAGCACATTTTGTGGCTCTTGACGATCCGTTTGAAAATGCTGGAGCACAAATCATCAAACAAGCAGCCGTCCAAACAAACAATGACGCTGGCGACGGAACAACTACAGCCACAGTGTTGGCTCGTTCAATATTGCAAGAATCACAAAAGTATATTCTAGCTGGTGCGTCTCCGACAGAATTACAGAGAAATTTGTTGACAACCTGCGAACAAGTTGTGGAAAAGCTAAAAGCAATTGCCAAACCGGTTCAAAGTATTGAAGATATTGAACATGTCGCGTCTCTGTCTGCGAACAATGACAGAGCAATTGGCAAATTGATTGCGATGGCAGTTGAGCGTGTTGGTCAAGACGGCTCAATTACGATTGAAGAGTCACGTTCTTTAGAAACTTCGCTAGACGTGACCGAAGGATTTAAACTAGAGTCTGGTTATTGCGCTGGTGCTTTTATTAATAACGAGCGCAGAGCTATGATGTTCCACGATGAGCCGCTGATTTTGGTGACAGACCACAAGATCAGTGCAGTCGAACAGATTTTACCAATTTTAGAAATGATCGCACGCGAAGGCAGACCTTTAATTGTTATTTCTGAAGAGATTGAGGGACAGGCGCTAGCGGCTCTTATTATGAATTCAGCGCGAGGAACAATGAAGATCGCTGCGATCAATGCTCCGCGTTATGGCGAAGAACGCAAAAGCCTTCTTGATGATTTGGCAATTTCTGTTGGTGCCACATTCATAACTCGCACCAGCGGTATGAAATTAAGAGATGTCAAATTGCCTAATTTGGGTACTGCTAAGTTTATCGAGAGCACTAAATATTTGACAACGATCGTAGGGGGTCGTGGAAATTTTGAGTTGATTGAGGAGCGTATTACGAAGCTTAAGGCACTAATTAAACAGACAGACGATCTTCATAAGTGCGCGCAGTTTCAGGACAGGATTATTAGACTTTCTTCAGGAGTTGCTGTAATTCGCGTTGGAGGAGCCACAGCGGTGGAAATGACAGAAAAGAAACATCGGGTTGAAGATGCCCTAGAAGCTGTACATTCCGCTCAAGAAGAAGGAATTATTGCCGGCGGCGGAACAACGCTATTGCATATTAGCAATTCGCTTGAAGATTCCATAGCTGGCAGTATTATAAAAATAGCATGCCAAGCACCGATCCGGCAAATGGCTGAAAATGCCGGCTTTTCTGCTGATATCATAACAAAAGAAGTATTGTCAGCGGACGAAAATTGTGGATGGGATTTCCGCAATAACGAGTTAACAAATCTCTATGAGAGAGGCGTTATCGATCCGGTTAAAGTAACAAGAACTGCTTTACAAAATGCCGTTAGTTGCGCCGGTACGCTCATAACTACCAATTATGGGATAATTCAAACAGGGCCGGCTAAATGATATTTAGCATAGGAGATCTGGTACACATTCCGCAAGATATCTTGTTGTTTAACGCCTCCAAGACCTCGCTTCATCGCACCAAAGAGCCGGCCACGGCCATTGTTGTTAAAGTAAGGACATGTTCGGATCCCCACATAGCTATTTATATACAAGGCAAAGAAATGATGGCAAGATCGGAAGACATATACCCAATGAGGATAAAATAATGCTAGTCAAACTTACCGAGATACAAAAAAATGGCATCGAATGGGAGCTAAACGAGATTTTTGTTAACCCAGAACACATCAGTATGGTTAAGGAGGTGAAATTTCTGCAAAAGCTTAACGAAGGCGGTTATTTGCCAAAAAATCTAGATATTGATCATAGGTTTTCTAGAATTGTGGTTAAAAGCCGGCCCTTTCTGGTGGTTGGTGCCCCGGAGTTTATAGCCAGGAAGCTTCGCATAAATCCAAAACAACTGCTAAGGGGGTAGCATGGGACAAAGAATAAATATACAGTATTCTGTAGATATAGATGACTTGTACGGAGAAGTGGAAAGGATATTGCAAGGCGCACACAGCACCCTAGACGCCGTGACTGGTGACAGCGCAGATCTAGTTATTTCGGCGCGACCGGAGGGAGTACTATCTTTGGATGCTCTTGGGAGAATAGATATGATTCGTCAGAAATTAGCCGCAATTGATTTTACGTTACGCGATGCCTCGACAATAATAAGTGCCTATGTTTCTTATAAGGCGGCGCCGCTAGCGCAATCAATCGCCGCCGCCGCAGAAGAGCCAGATGAAGTCGCCCCTTAAAAGCTCTATTCAATTTAAGAGCGCCTCGATGCTTAAGAAAATAATTAATCCCGACAGCACGGTTAGCTCTTTCTTTTTATATTCGGGCGATATTGAAATGGCATTGGCTAGTGTTGGAAGAACGATTGTTGCGCACACCAACAAATACGCTGTATACGAATTTTGGGCGGTGCTGACGAAGGATGCTAGCGCCTTGTACGAAGCGGTTAAACATATTTACCCGACCATCAGTGACCCCGAATTCTATCCACTACAGGAGAACTGGACTAGCTATAAAAATCCCATTCTGAGATCTGCACTATTTTTTATTTTAAATCGATGCTCGGATAGCGGCATGGTATCGAGCGGCAAGATAGATAGAAGCGGCTTTAATCCGATGGCCATGTCTTATCTCGGGGGTTTTAATCCACGCAACTTTTGTCCGCTTTTGGACAAATCTGAAGATCCTATCGCCGCCCTAGATATAGTAAAGAAAACACGAACTGATTATATGTTATTGCCCGTTGGGAAATATAGCCGGAACCTATTCGAATATGGCAAGAATCAGGGCGCCGATACTATATCAATAGATCATCACTCCCTTCATGATAAGTTGAAGGCTATTGATAAAAAGTGGATTCTTTTATATAAAAAGCACAGCGCGCTGTTCGACTTATATAGCGAATACAACATTAGAATGATTGATAAATACGGCCGACCCACCGATAGCCGCGATGTGTGCGTAGAGATTATAGTTGCCAACTTCTAGATTACTTTGGGCTTGCTTCTTGTTTCTTGTGGGTCAGACCTTGATATGGTTTTATGGCAATTCTCAATTCGTGTGGGAATGGTGGAAAGACAAGCCAATTGTTGCGTTATTTGTTTTTTCCCTTCCGGCTAGCCTGTGTTTTTGGTACGGCATACGGATAGCCTACGTTGAAATGGGCGGCGCCTGGGGCCCTAGATTTTTAACGTTTGCTCTTTCTTATTTAACTTTCCCCATTCTGACATGGTATTTCTTACATGAAAGCATGTTTACCACTAAGACGATGATTTGTGTAATATTGTCTTTCGCGATAGCAATGATACAAATATTTTGGAAGTGAGTCTTAATTATTTTTGACAAATCAATATAATCCCCACTATTTATTATAACGACAGGGCAAAAAGAAATGGATATATTCGTTGAGAGTTGGCTCGAGTTTCTCGAGGAAGCCGAGATTGATGATGCGCCGGTACTCCTAAAGGAGCTAACAGAACGCGAAGCTCGAGCACTTCGGCTGTGGATCGCAGCAAACGGCCCGCTGATTAGCAGTAACTTCAGAGAATTATTCGATGGCAAGCTCCGAGTGGTAATTCCGGCAGCTTCTGATGATGAGCAAAAAGCTGCCGCGATTATAGATGGCTTGAAGAAGGCCGGCTGGCGCCCATCAATGCCGGATACCGGCCAGGGTCGCCGCAACTTTAAGACCCGATCGGTCGTACAGAGAGATCTGGTTCAGGGCGCCCCGCAAGAGCCCGCCGATCGCCGGCCGGAACACTATACCACTACCACAGTTCAGGTTGCCAAATTAGATCTGGAAAGGGAAGTAACACGTGTTATCCCGAAGGGCCCCCGCGCCGGCGAAACGATTGTAAAGAACGAGAAAACCACGATGACTCGCGCCATAACAAACTTGGCCCGCCAAGGGGAGATAAGCGAAGCTTTGCTAAAGTGGTGGAGGAAGACTCAGGCACTTTATACTAAAAAAAGAAATTGGGAGGCCCTCGAGCACATATTCGCCGGTACCGCCGGCAACAATTATAGTATTATAATTTCGCGCGCACCTATTGATGTCTTAAGGATGAGCGACGTAGGAACAATCAGAACATGCCATTCGGAAGGCGCCGCCTATTACAAATGCGCTGTATCAGAATCCAAAGCTACTGGTCTGTTAGCTTATCTTGTACCGACAGACGAATTAAATGCATTTTTAAGTGGGGAGTCCGATAATCCAGAGTTTTTAGCTCAGAAGTTCGTTACATCCTACATCCTATCGCAAGTCAACGTACTTAACGCGTTTAAATCGATGCGTCCCGTCGAGCGCGAACGGGCCTTACAAGTTTTAAAAGACCACCACGCCACGATGCCCGGGGCCCCCAGCGACGGCCTGGGTGTGCCACAGCACGTAAGAGATTTAGTAACCCCCGAGATGGTTCAATCCGCGATAGAACATGCATCAAGAGGTGTACCGTGGCCGCCGAGTAAGGCCGCCACCGCACCGATTTCTGATTATGACCAGAGAGAGATTTTTGCCGACCCAGACCGCCAAATCGGAGGAGTTGTCCCCGTTGAGCGTGTGCGTTTAAGGAAGTTTGTTGATGAAGCGACGAACACGGCTTGGGCTGTTCCCGAAAAGATTACTTATGGCCAGGGTGTTCCGGGCTTCTTAAGTGTTGTCAAAAAGTGGGCCTGGGAAAAACAAAAAAGCCTTTTTCTACGCGACGACGGTTCGATCTATACACCAGATCCAGGTGAGTTGACGCGCTGGGGCGGCACCTATGAGGATACGCCTGATGGTCAATTACTAAATCGTTTTTTTGACATGTCTGGCTTAATTTCTGAACCCTACCAAAGATATTTTGAAGCCAAGAAACAAGCGCCCGGCGAGGAAGACCTTGCCGATCTTTGGGCTGGAGAGGTTGACGATCTGGTATCCCTGGCAAATGATCGATCAGAACACATAGGCTTTTTGGGGGACGTTGAAGATTACGATGGGCAACCGACTATTCATGTTAGCGCCGATGCCACTTTTCGGTTCGAACTTCCGAATGGCGCGCAGGAGAAGCTTCGCGACCTGCGCGATCAGCCCTCCAGCGCAATCTATAATTTTGAAAAACTCTTCACTGAGAAACTCGACCAACACCCACGCGAGTTGTTGTGGCACCTCGACACGACGGTCGCGTGGCCCGCCCCAGACCGTGAGAATCTCACGGTAACCTTTGAATTCGATTGTGAAGACTGTGTGAACCCAGATGCTGTTGACAGTTTTCTGGATTATACAATTGGCTGGTTAGATGACCACTATGCGGAGTACCATGAGCGGTTTCGCCGGGCCCTAGTTGAAGGGGACTATCTCCCCCCCACTCCATTTGACGATATGATAACCGCCGCCGAAGAGGGCTCCGAAGCAGACCGATCGGTAGGCTTTGACTATTTTCATGTATTTGGCGCCGATTCAGATGATTACGACTCAGAAATTTATTTCCAGTTTAAGAATCACTCATCGGACGCTAGCCTTCGTGGCCTATTGTATGATATTGGGACTGGTGTTAAGTGGCCGTTTGATGTGGCTAACAGCGTTTGGGGCGGCCCAAACGCTGATGCGGCTGCAACTGGCCTTTTCGGCCCCCACCCGCAGATAGCGCCGGCTGGAATGAGAGATTTTATAATCGCAGACGAGGACTTCCACGCGCTGGTGGCTTCAGCCATGGAGCCATTAGCCCGCGCCGCCGACGCCCACGTCGATGCACAGTTACAATTCGATTTTGGGGAGAAGTGGTGCCAGGAGAACCCGGAATACGTGGGAATACCCTGCTCCTTTGACGAGGATATGGAAATCAAGTTTCACATACACCCAGAAACAAAAGAGTTCTTCTTCCATTTAAAACTATCAGTTACGCCGACCCAAGACAAATTACAGGTTGATAGTATATTTAATTTTGTAGACTATCTCGATGAACACCCAAAAACGATCATTAAAGCTGTTACAATTGCCCTCGAGGCGAGGGTGCTGGCGGCAATTAAAGCAAAAACCACGCCCGAGCCTGTCAGCCGGGGTACAATGGAGCAATTAGCCGATAACATCGAAGCAAACTTTAGAGATATTCGAATCGCACAACAACAGGACATGGACTTAGATCCCGGTGAAGAAGAAATATTAGATAACGCAGAATATGGGATCGAATGGATCAGGGAAAGTTGGGAGACTATGGATGCTTTTGAAAAGTCTGTCGCGGTAGAGAATTATTTGCGTCCCCTGATCAGCGGTCAACTCAACATCGCCAATTTTTTTGATGCCACCGCAGACATGCCTCTCTTTTGGAAAGGGATGGTGCGTATTAAATATTTAAGCCATGGTGTCCAGCCCCCGGCGCGGGTTGGGCCGCGCGAGGTGCCCGGCGGCGCTGAAGACTTGGCAGAGATTAATCGATTGATTGGCATGCCGCTTGAGATGCAAACAATAAGATTGGAGAAATTTCTAACCGAGATCCGATCCGCGATAGATTTAAGAATTTATAAAGTTGAAATCGGATGCGTGGCTGATCTCAGAACTGCCGGGCGAGATAGCCAAATAGAAAATCAAATCCGTGGCATCGAAGGAGTTACGACTGTAAGGCACCGAATAGAGTATCAAAAAAAAATGGGCCCGGATTTCTCATATCGTGTTTATGAAATAAAATTTGAACTATCGGGACTGCAGCCACGTAATCTGTATCGGGATCATACCTTGGTCCCTGGGATTATGTCTGGGGTTACGGGGCTTACTGTTAGGCAGCGCGGCGCGGTAAGGCTAGCCGGCCCCCAATTAAAAGAATACGGCAGACAGGGCGCCGTCCACTCGCCCCCGCCAAAGCACGTGCCAACTATGGTGACGCCACGCGTGAGCATTGAAGACACGGCTAAAGATTGGGCCGAAGGAGGTGTTCAAGTGTATGACGCGCCGATGAACACCAATCAAATGCGGTATCATGTTATGACACCAATTGAAGAATTGTGGCCGTACTGTCAAAGATATTATAGGGGAACCAAATCGGAATTTGATGGCGACTATGAAAGCTTTATAAGAAATGGCGCCCGGGCACCTGTTTACGTGGCGCTGGGGCAAAATGGGCGCGCCAAAATAACAGGGAATGAAGATCTGGTATGGTTCGCAAAGAAATCGGGATTGGAGGAATTGCCGGTATTTTTTAGTTATCAGCGGCAAGTGTAGGTCCATGGAGATTATTAAAAAAGCTACTAGAATCTTTACCATGGTATCTTTGGGTGCTCTCATCATTTTGGGCGCCTTTTACAACATGTTCGCGCTAACCATGGACTTTCCGTCTCCCGCAGAGATACAGGCTCTTGATAATGTGGCGAATCACTTCCCAGACGAAGAGCGGATAGCCGTTAAAAGATCAAGAATGAGCACTGTACATGTTGTGTCTGAGGCACCATCCGGCCGGCTCACTAAACTGACGGGAATCTATCTTACTGCGCGAAAGAAGTTCTATGTCCTAACAGCAGCACATGGTATTGTTGGCACATGCGCCACCACGTGGATTTGGTCAAGAAATATGAGTTATTCAGATTGTAAAGAAATTGTACTGGTTGATTTGGAGAGTGATTATGCGATAATTGAAATTGAAAAAATGCCGGCCCTATCCCCCATAATCATCCCTGGGATGCTTCCAGCAGCCCAAGAGTGGACAATAGTTCTGGCAGCACAAACAAAAATTTATTATACCGGTTTTCCGAACGGATCGGGCTTGCTGACCTTTGACGGTAGAATAGCGGGCTATTCGGATAACGGGTTTATATGTGTTAATTCGCACGCATGGTATGGCTCCTCTGGTTCTGGCGTGTTCAATCGCGCCGGAAAACTAATTGGATACATCGTGGCGATAGATGCTGGACGGACTGAGTACGGAATAGAGGTTATACCGGGAATGATGTATGCAGAGCCGGCGTTTAAAGTTGATTGGTCAGTAATATTATAAAAACAATAAGGAGCTATCATGGGAAACATAAAAGAAAATAGTTACATCGATGTAATCGCGCGTCTGGAAGCCATTGAGGGCGCCCTGTCGGAAATACGTATCGAAATTCAGACGATAAGAGCCATGGCATCCTCAGAGGTCTGCCCTGACGAGAACGAAGCAAACAGCGCTGCCTACGAGGCTATACGCGAAATATGCTTAGATTCATTGTTCGATGTGGAGCCCATGGGAGATGCGTAGGGTACCGCGCACCTTAATAATATATACAGGGCGGCTAATGCAAGTGGGATCATTTATAAGGAGGCGTTGCAATGAACTGGGATGAATATCTTTTAATGGTGCAGGAGGTAAACTCTTATAGAGAACGAGTTAAACCAAAGAGACTGGCAAAAGATATGAATACATATCTTTCAAAGGGATCCTCGGCGGCCATAGAGGGGAGTCCCCTGAAATCAGTAAAGATTGACTTTGCGAAAAAGAAATTTACCGATATCTCGGCACCACCCGGCGCGCTCGAGGAAGATACAGAAGCCGATCCCGAAGAGGAAGCTGCGATCGAAGGAGAGGATTAAATGGAGTTTTTTGAGATTAATGAGAATGACCGACCGCATCCCGGCGAGTATTTGCTCCATGCCCCGTCAAAAAAAATTGTGGTTTGTGGCGCTTTTAAGCCGGCCGAAGGCAAAATAAAGGTCTTGTCTGACGGCCGCTTATTTGAGGATGCGATCGTCAACTTTCAGAAAATTAAGTTGACGATCGCAGAAAAAAAGAGCCGCCGGCCATCGCGCTGCGGGGGTTGTAAAAAATGAGCGCTCATGCTTCTTTTACTTGCGGGCCGTTTTACGTGGCAAAAAAAAGAGTTCAAGGGTTGGCTGCAAATATGTATTATTTCAGTTGTTTAGATATCGCGATAAAAGAGCTAAATAAGATAGAGGAAGAATACAAAATTTTACGTACTTCTGGCCTAGATCCCGCCGCCGCCGCCGAAAAAAGAGATGCGCTGGAGGTTCATGAAAGTATAATAATTTGTGCTAGTGAGTTGGTTGATTCGTATGCCGGTGACTCGCGTGACTAAAATTTATATATATTGCCTTTTTGACGAAAAGGATGTTTTCTGTGGGGCGTACTCCTCCCTTAAAGCAGTTCACAGAGACGCCTTGAAGATAGCTAATACCGGCGCCTCTTCTGTCTTCGTGGAAACCAGCGCCGGCCCCCGCAAGCCGTCCCTCTCGGCCCTCAGAAACACTTTCAAAGGAAAGTGTGAGATATGGATTAGATATCGCGGTGGCGCCTCGTCCAAAATTGTGAAAACGAAACTAAAGGAGTGAAAATATGGGTATCAAAGTCGGAGACTTAGTTCATCTTTTTCGCCGGCGAAATCCCGGTATCGCACTGGTACTCGGACACATTCCAGATATAATTGAGAAAGTGGCATGCCCGGAAGCATTTTTTCAATTTTTAAAAAAATGGTCTTCTACCAAGCCCGGCGCCAGAGGCCAGAAGACAAAATGGCTGTCATATGATAGAATTTTAATCGACTCTGGCTTGCGGCACGATGTGTTAGACTCCTTTATGCTATACAATAGATTCCATGGAACATTTTTGAGTTCTCATCGCCATATGAAAATCCCTAGCGGCCTGATAAGAGAGTTTATTTATGTGAGGTGGGTGAAACCTTCTTCGAACTATACGATCAACAGGATACGAGATAGGACCGGGTGGTACCCCGCCGATTGGTTTAAGAAGTTGCAGTGACACCAGCAGTGACATGCGATCTGAAGGGTTAAATATTGGTGATTTGGTGATTTGCAAATACGATTTTGAAGAACTGTATCGCCCTTCCACATTGCCCTTCCACAAGCGCCGGTTTTTTATGGGGATTGTTGTGCAGTGTCGCCGGCACACCATATATCCTTTTGGGCGCGATATTGTATATGATGTGCTGTGTACCGATGGTGTTCGTAGGAGTTTTATGAAATGGGAAATAGAGGCTGTGGGGTAATCAAGAGCCTCTGCTGTGTTATGACAACTCCTTGACAACTTTCTGCTTGCTTTTTGGCCTAAACGGACCTATAATATAGTCATGAAAGTAGAACTTGCGCAACTCATCAACGACCCGGCTTATGGCATTGGTCTTGTGGTGGAATACACAGACCAGTACAACTTCACTGTGCTGGTTGGTGGTACAACCTGGAAGTACGAAAGCGAAATATATGCTAACGGCACCAAGTACTGGTATCTAAACGACAAACGCCACCGCACCGATGGCCCTGCTGTTGTGTATGCTAACGGCACCAAGTACTGGTATCTAAACGGTGAATACCACCGCACCGATGGCCCTGCTATTGTGGATGCTGACGGCGGCAAGTACTGGTACCTTAACGGCAAACGCCACCGCACCGATGGCCCTGCTTATGTGGATGCTGACGGCCGCAAGTTCTGGTGGCTCAACGGCAAACTCCACCGCACCGATGGCCCTGCCGTTATGCGTGCTAGCGGCGACAATCGCTGGTTTCTAAACGGCAAAGAACTTTCAGAAGCCGAATGGGAAGCCTTGACATCCTCTTGACAAGAAAAAGCTTGCTTTTTAGTTCAAATGGGCCTATATTGTTAGTGTAAGAGGAGAATAAAGAATGAAACGACATATCAGTAATTTTGTAGGTGCGATGCTCGTCGCTGGAATGATCTATGCCGCTTGGTTGATCGCATACGTGTTGGGGCCCCACAATGGCTAGGAAGCATAAAAAGCGCGATCCCGCCAAGAAACAGCGCGGAGAGAATCGTAAAGCGCATTTCGCTGCGCTGGGCACCCTCGCGGCGTGGAGGGGAGACTCGTATGTCTTTAGTGACCGTAAAAAGGAAGGCAGCAGGAGAGAATGTCGAAAGAAAATTCGGCGGTAGTTCATAATCTCGAGAGTATAAGGGCGCTCTAAAGCAATTTGTTTGGTTCCCGCCATTCCCAATCGAGCGCACACCCGCAAACGGTTTCCGTTAGGACCGAAACAGTTATTTCGTAACATTCGCCGGCCCCTACGACTTCGAATTCAAAGCCTTCAATCGTATATATATTGGGGGGCTCAAATGTCCACGGATACCAAACTCTGGCATGCTCCGTGAATTCTTCATATATCCAGACATTTTGTTCCCGATCTTCAAACACATTAAAGCAAAAATCACCCCCCCACAGCGTGTACGCCCACCAATTGTTTTCGAACGAGTCCCGGTGTTCGTAGAATTGTTCGGCTGCTGTGGTATCGCAGCCGCCACCGATAAAGAGACATAGTACAATTCCCAATAAGCGCATTGCCATTATATAATACTCCCGGCTGTTAATAACTATCCTTTTTCCAGTTATTTACACTTTTTTTGCAATGATTTCTTGACTTTTATCCGTTCTAGTGCTATTATGTAGCTACGAGGAAAAATTGTCTAGTAAGAGAGTCAAAAACCAGCGCTGGAACTCTGAGTGGGATGAGACTAAGGGTTTTCGCTATACTACCGCACTATGCTATCTTAGAGAAAATTGGCCCAGCGCTAACTACTTTTGGGTTCACAAGGCATATTCGCAGTGGTTGGCGAGCCCCTCCTCCCCTCCCAGCAAGCGAATGTATAAGAAAGTCACGGGCGAAGATAGTGCTGCTAAAATTCTTAAGGGATGGTTCGAACCGCCAAAATATCCCCTTGGTTCCATGGTTTTGGTTAACCGCAACCAATTCTTTACGATCCGTTCTTTCATTGGAATTGTTATAAGAGTGAACGCGGCGATCCCCTCCGAAGCCCGCCTTCACAACAAAAAATATATGGTCTTACCAGTCGGCAAGCCCTACGTGGTACTCTGCACGGAGTACCAGCTAACCAAACCTCAGAACCCCCCCGGGAATACAACAAATGAGTAAAACACCACAGAAGATAGCGAAAACTAAATTGATAAAGCAGATTTCTACCGTATACAAGGGGGCCTTTAAAGTAACGGTTGAGTCAGATGACGGAGGTTCTCATCTGTGTCTTTATATAGAAACGGATGGTTTATCGGATAATTTACCTCAAACAGTCAAAGACTGTTTGCCCTCGTCGTATTGGCTAGACTGGCGGCTGCTGGTGATGCGATGCCCCCCGGGCTGGGCCCGGGCGCCCGACGACGAGGTCCGCAATTGATATTTTCTTGACAAGAAAAGGCTTGCTTTTTGGCCCAAACGAAGGTATATTGTAAGAGTAGAAGGGGGAACGAAGAATGAAAATTGGGATGTTGGTGATCGATGAGTGGAAAACAGGCTTCAGCGAGCGGAGCATGCGCGGTACCGGGATTATCATAGGATTTGATAAAGCAGGCGATCCTATCGTTTGGTTTAATCGTCCCGACCCCCACAGCAAGAAGTGCATGCAGGCATGCTACCCCTCGGAAATAAAAATAATTAGCAATTAAGGGACTATGGTGAAAGGGATATCACAGGGGTCTTCTAAACCCTAGTTCCAGGTTCGAATCCTGGTAGTCCTATTTGGCTCTCTGGCTGGCTGGTAGTCAGGAGGCGTCTTATAAGCGTCTTGAAGCAAGGTTCAATTCCTTGAGGGAGCATTTATTTTGACAACTTTTGCGATAGCTTTTGTCTAAAGGTAGGTTTATAATCATGAAAGTGAAACTTGCACAACTCATCAACGACCCGGCTTACGGCATTGGTCTTGTGGTGGAATACGCAGACCAGTACAACTTCACTGTGTTTGCTGGTGGTACAACCTGGAAGTACCAAAGCGGAATAGATGCTGACGGCAACAAGTACTGGTACCTTAACGGCAAACGCCACCGCACCGATGGCCCTGCTGTTGTGTATGCTGGCGGCACCACGGAATGGTTTCTAAACGGCAAACGCCACCGCACCGATGGCCCTGCTATTGTGTATGCTAGCCTCTCCGAGCACTGGTTTCTAAACGGCAAACGCCACCGCACCGATGGCCCTGCTGCTATATATTCTGACGGCGGCAAGTACTGGTACCTAAACGACAAAGGACTTTCAGAAGCCGAATGGGAAGCCTTGACATCCTCTTGACAAGAAAAAGCTTGCTTTTTAGCCCAAACGGAGGTATATTATAAGAGTAGAAAGGAGATATGACCGAGTGGCCGAAGGTGCCTGATTGCTAATCAGGTGTGCGGTAAAACCGCACCGAAGGTTCGAATCCTTCTGTCTCCGCTATATGCTCACCACCAACATAGGGTCCAGAATATCAAAAGTCCTCTCGTCGCCATGGCATCTTCTGCTTGATCACCGGAAGCCCTAAACGATCATGACTAGATATTCTACCCGTGAGCGGGTCGCGCTAATGATGTTGGCGCTTCAGTCCTAAGCATAATCGGAAGCCATATAAACGTAACAGCGCTCTGATATGGACAACCGCCGGCACACCGGTTAAAGTGTGCCACCCTTTCGGGATATAGCTCAGCTTGGTAGAGCGCCTGCTTTGGGAGCAGGAAGTCGCAGGTTCAAATCCTGCTGTCCCGACAACACAAACCATCAAAGGTACATACACAAATGGAAAAGACTACTACCGCCACTCGCCTTCGTGTGGATTTCTCAGATATCCTCCGCAACCTTCATACCGGGCCTGTCGAGATCACTAAGCACGGCAAGGTCGTCGCGGTTCTCGCAGCGCCCAAGGAGAGCCATACTCAGGCTCCCCCGCCGACTGTTGAGGTTTCTACGCCCATCGATATCGGCGCTATCCCCGAAAACGAGGGCGCTGACATGGGCGATGATAATTTGCCTGACTGTGACGATAACAGCGGGAGCACTGACACGGGTGATGATAATTTGTCCGACTGTGACGATAACAGCGAGAGCACCGATACGGGCGATGATAATTTGTCTGATTGGTTTGATTTGCCCGATGATAACGACAATTTCGGAGCCAAGGACGCGCCGCTCCCCTCTGCGCTAAACGATATTGATGATGGTGCTACTGAAGAACGCGCCAGCGAAGAGGATTGGCGGGTTGCACTGTTGGCCGCCCGGGCCCGAATCGCCGCGAAGCAGCACACAATCCAGTAACACCCAGCAAAAGGACAGAGAACCACATGAGGATAACAAACGGATTGGTAGTTAGGGCATGGGTAGAAGGCAGGCCAGCCTGCGCCGGCCACCTAAGTACTGATGGCGAAAAGCTTTTTTCGTATCAATTGTTGATTGGTGATCGATATCGGGGTGTCCCTCGTATCTGGAACTATACCGCTTCCGGCGTTTACAGATCACAAACGACATCGTGTCATGTAGGATTGGCGCGCGGGTTGGCAAAGCACGCGATTCTTGTAATGCCGGCCTAGGCCGGCTTGACCCCATAGCTCAATTGGCAGAGCATCTGGCTGTTAACCAGAGGGTTCCAGGTTCAAGTCCTGGTGGGGTCGCTTAAGGGGCTATAGCTCAGTTGGGAGAGCACCAGATTTGCAATCTGGGGGTCAAGGGTTCAAATCCCTTTAGTTCCATTGTTTATTTCTCGGATATAATATGGCGAAAGTATTAGGTTTTACGGGTACTCGTCGTGGTATGACCTTGGCGCAGAAAAGGGCAATTGAAGCCCTGCTGGGCGCCGGCACTGTCTTGGACAAAGTACTGGTGCATGGCGACTGTATTGGTGCAGATGCCGATATGCATGCCTTGGCACGTGCCGCCGGCATGCGCGTAGAGATTCGTCCGTGCAATTTAAATTCTCAGCGTGCCGGATGCCAAGCAGATAAATATTATGACACCAAGAGTCCGCTAGCGCGCAACCGAGATATTGTAGAGCAGGCAGATGTGATGCTGGCATGTCCTAGTGGGTTCAAGGAGGAGTTGCGCTCTGGTACGTGGGCGACCGTGCGCCATGCGAAGAAGAGAGCGAAGCCCTTGTTTATCGCGTGGCCTAACGGCGTCCTCGAGCGCGCTTGACACCCTCTTGACAAGAAAAAGTTTGCTTTTTAGCCCAAACGGACCTATAATATAGTCATGAAAGTGAAACTTGCACAACTCATCAACGACCCGGCTTACGGCACTGGTCTTGTGGTGGTATACACAGACCAGTACAACTTCACTGTGCTGGTTGGTGGCACAACCTGGAAGTACGAAAGTGAAATAGATGCTAGCGGCGACAAGCACTGGTACCTAAACGACAAACTCCACCGCACCGATGGCCCTGCTGTTGTGGGTGCTCACGGCGACAAGCACTGGTTTCTAAACGGCAAACTCCACCGCACCGATGGCCCTGCTGTTGTGTATGCTAGCGGCGCCAAGTACTGGTACCTAAACGGCAAACGCCACCGCACCGATGGCCCTGCTATTGTGTACGGTACCGGCGCCAAGTGCTGGTGGCTAAACGGCAAACGCCACCGCACCGATGGCCCTGCTTATGTGCATGCTAACGGCGCCAAGTGCTGGTGGCTAAACAACAGAGAGTTTTCAGAAGCCGAATGGAAACAAGAAGTTAAAGCCTTGACATTCTCTTGACAAGAAAAAACTTGCTTTTTAGTTCAAGCGGAGGTATATTATAAGAGTAGGAAGGAGAGTAGATTACTGATACGGGGTTGTGGCGGAATGGTATACGCGGTGGACTCAAAATCCGCTGTCTGATCAGACATGAGGGTTCGAATCCCTCCAGCCCTATTGGATCCCTAGCTCAATTGGTAGAGCAAGAGTCTTTTAAACTCGAGGTTCTGGGTTCGAATCCCAGGGGATCCACTCCCACTGGCGCACCGGCACGGTGTGGTACTTTTTTAGGTCCATCGAGGATCTCGTTCTTGATACTTGTGACATATCGCACTTTCAAGACTCCAGCAAAAAGGATAAGTCAATGAACATGTTCACTTAATTAAGGGCGCGGGGATGAGAGTGCGGAAGGGATGGCTCGTTAGTGGCTATACTTCTTTTACAAATCAAGGGTTCAATGTCTTGTACGAACCCATTAGTTGCGCAACTTTCCTATTATGTTCTGGAAACTTGATGAACCGCGACAAATAGCCTTGGCATGGTTGTTTTTATTAATGCCGGCAGTTGAAGTAAGACTAGCAAGGGGGGTGGTGAAGACACCCCTCCGCTCGACCCCCCGTAGCCTTAGTTAAGCGAAATCATGACAACCCCTTGACAAGAAAAAGCTTGCTTTTTAGCCCAAACGGACCTATAATATAACTATGAAAGCAAGACTAGCAGAACTTTACTCCGAACAAGGTGCCTACAAGATCGGTCTTGTGGTGGAATACACAGACCAGTACAACTTCACTGTGTTTGCTGGTGGTACAACCTGGAAGTACGAAAGCGAAATAGATGCTGACGGCAACAAGCAATGGTACCTAAACGGCAAACGCCACCGCACCGATGGCCCTGCTGTTGTGTATGCTAACGGCACCAAGTACTGGTACCTAAACAACAAACTCCACCGCACCGATGGCCCTGCTGTTGTGGGTGGTGACGGCGACAAGTTCTGGTATCTAAACGGTAAACCCCACCGCGCCGATGGCCCTGCTGTTGTGCATGCTAACGGCGACAAGGAGTGGTATCTAAACGGTAAACCCCACCGCACCGATGGCCCTGCTGCTATGTATTCTAACGGCGCCAAGTGCTGGTTTCTAAACGGCAAACGCCACCGCACCGATGGCCCTGCTGCTATATATTCTGACGGCAGCAAAGGATGGCATCTAAACGACAAAGAACTTTCAGAAGCCGAATGGGAAGCCTTGACATCCTCTTGACAAGAAAAAGCTTGCTTTTTAGCCCAAACGGACCTATAATATAAAGGTAGGAAGGAAGAATGATCGGAACGCACGTACAGGCAGTGCCCACAGCTTGCGCCGGCATGCGCACAAAGAACCGGATCCGCGAGCAGGGGAATTTGGGCTTTGTGGTGGAGGCGCGCTCTGAAGGTCATCGCCTTTTTGGCAATCGCCCCGCGATCCTGCTCCGCAGCGCCACCGGCTCCGACCCCTGGTTTGGCTGGCTCCCTGCTAAAGAAATCACTGTAATCCCGTGGACTTCTCGCGCTTGACATTCACTTGACAACTTTCCGCTTGCAAATTGGTGCCAGCGGGCCTATAATATAAGAGTAAGAAAGAATGAGGTAACCGAAAATGAGCAGCTACCGCCGCCCCCGCCGATGTGGCTACTGTTGGAACACCGGGCACGATCGCCGCACGTGTACTCAGCTTACGGCAAATGCACGCCGCAGGTTCGATGAGGCCACCGCCGCCGGAGGCGACCCCCTTCTTCTTAATCATTATGCTGATATCCTAATGGGACGCACGGGTATCGATCCAAGAACAGACAAGGCATGCTCCCGCCCCAAACGACAGCGCAGATGTTCATATTGCAAACACAAGTTTGGGGTGCGCTGTTCAGAGGGATTGGATCACACCCGTCGCACATGTGCAACCCTGCGTAGTGATAAAGCGGCAGACGCAGCCAAGAACACAAAGTTCCGTGCAGGAATCCTCGATCAGCTACAGCATTTGGGTTTCGCCCCTGGCGCACTGGTTGTTATGGGCGTACACGGCTTTTTTACCGATTCGGGCCGCTTTGCCGATAACCAACACGCGCCAAACGTAAGGTGGCGTTACAATGAAAAGGCGCTAATGGTGGTCGGACAGATCGACTGGCACAGAATAAATTTTTGGAGCGCCAGGGCTCAAGTCGCACTGTGCTTTCCGGCGCCAACGCCCGGGCGCAACGCCCATAAATACGCGCTTCCCCAGTACTCGAGGGAAGGAGAACTATGTTATTGGAACGCTGACGGAACGTGGGGACCGTGGAGGGCTGGGTCGGCTCATGTCGGGCGGGCGCGAGGACAGCGCGTTGTTGGGCGCGTCGATGCTCCGCTAATTACCCCCCCCGATTGGCTGGATGGAACGGGAGAGGCTCTTGATCGCAGATTCGATAAGCTGCGTGATTAGCCGCGCTACAATATAGTCATGAAAGTGAAACTTGCACAACTCATCAACGACCCGGCTTACGGCACTGGTCTTGTGGTGGGATACACAGACCAGTACAACTTCACTGTGCTGGTTGGTGGCACAACCTGGAAGTACGAAAGCGAAATAGATGCTGACGGCAACAAGCAATGGTACCTAAACGGCAAACGCCACCGCACCGATGGCCCTGCTGTTGTGTATGCTAACGGCACCAAGTACTGGTATCTAAACGGCAAACGCCACCGCACCGATGGCCCTGCCGTTGTGCGGGCTGACGGCACCAAGTACTGGTATCTAAACGACAAAACCCACCGCACCGATGGCCCTGCTATTGTGTACGGTACCGGCGCCAAGTGCTGGTGGCTAAACGGCAAACGCCACCGCACCGATGGCCCTGCTTCTGTGTATGCTAACGGCGACAAGTACTGGTATCTAAACGGTGAACTCCACCGCACCGATGGCCCTGCTGTTGTGTATGCTAGCGGCGCCAAGCACTGGCATCTAAACGGTGAACAACTTTCAGAAGCCGAGTGGGAAGCCTTGACATCCTCTTGACAAGAAAAAGCTTGCTTTTTGGTCAAAACGGACCTATAATATAGTCATGAAAGTAGAACTTGCACAACTCATCAACGACCCGGCTTACGGCATTGGTCTTGTGGTGGAATACACAGACCAGTACAACTTCACTGTGCTGGTTGGCGGTACAACCTGGAAGTACGAAAGTGAAATAGATGCTAGCGGCGACAAGCACTGGTACCTTAACGGCAAACGCCACCGCACCGATGGCCCTGCTATTGTGGATGCTAACGGCAACAAGTACTGGTACCTTAACGACAAACGCCACCGCACCGATGGCCCTGCTATTGTGTATGCTGACGGCTCCAAGTTCTGGTTTCTAAACGGCAAACGCCACCGCACCGATGGCCCTGCTGTTGTGTATGCTAACGGCACCAAGTACTGGTATCTAAACGACAAAACCCACCGCACCGATGGCCCTGCTGTTGTGTATGCTAACGGCACCAAGTGCTGGTGGCTAAACAACAGAGAGTTTTCAGAAGCCGAATGGAATGGAAACAAGAAGTTAAAGCCTTGACATTCTCTTGACAAGAAAAAGCTTGCTTTTTGGTCAAAACGGACCTATAATATAAAGGTAGGAAGGAGAAATAATGACCGTTAAAGAACTAATCGAAAGACTCCAGCGCCACGATGGCAACCTCGAGGTGGTTGTCGGCCATCCACTGCACGATTATTGCGGCCAGATCGAAGCCACCACCCCCCTAATCGAAGAGGGGCACAAGCACAAGCCAGGATCCTGGGCCAACCGGTGGCTGCTTCGTGACCGCGACGGCGGCGCCTACGAGGACGCCGATGATATTTGGGTTCCCATCCTGGTAATCGCTTGACACTTTCTTGACAAGAAAAAGCTTGCTTTATGACCCAAACGGAGGTATATTGTAGTTATGGAAACGAGAACTCCTAAAAACGCCCGGGGCCTTGCTAACGCCCTGCGCAAGTATCTGACCAGCATCCAGAGCGAAAATGCCCATGAAATGGGCCCCGCTTGGGGCGCTGGCGGTCGGTACGATATGCTGGCGGATACCGGGGTGTGGATTGGCGAAGAGATCAAGCGCTTCGCCACCTCCTGCAACGCCGATGTAGTCCTGCACTACGATGGTGCGGGGTACGATTATCTCTCATACAGCACCTCGATAGAGCGATATCGATCGGAGATCTGCGCGCTCGCTGCGCAGCATGGCTACGGCATGGAAGACCTGAATAGCTGGTCGTCAGGCTTCTACACACTTTCTTGACAACATTTCGCTTGCTTTTGGGTCGAAACGGACCTATAATATATATAGAACGAAACGGAGAAACGACATGGCTGTTGACTTTGCCACCTTCCTCGCAACTGCACCCTTTATTCTGGACGCCAAGCTTCCGGTTCTGATCCGTGGCCGCCACGGAATCGGGAAGTCCCAGGTTGTCTATCAGATCGCCGCCGATCGTAGCTTGCCCGTCGAAGAGCGCCGGGCCTCTCAGATGACCGAAGGCGATCTGCTGGGTCTGCCGGATACCACTGAAATGTCGGACGGTCGCAAGGCGACCACGTGGAACGCACCAGACTGGCTGGTGCGCGGGTGCAGTGCGCCGACTCTGATCTTTCTGGATGAGGTGGACCGCGCGACCATGGAGGTTCGCCAGGGGCTTTTTGAGCTTACTGATAGCCGCAAGATCAACGGCTGGGTGCTGCACCCGGAAACGCTGATCGTCGCCGCCGTCAATGGCGGCGAGCATGGCGCGCAGTATCAAGTGGGGGAAATGGATCCCGCCGAGTTGGATCGTTGGACTGTTTTTGATGTTGAGCCGACCGACGAAGATTGGCTTCAGTGGGCCAATGGCAAGCTTCACGCCCTCGTTTGGGACTTCATCAATCACAATCGGGCTCACCTCGAGCATACCGGCGACTTTGAGCCAAACAAGGTATACCCCTCGCGCCGTAGCTGGGAGCGCTTTAGCAAAACTGCCGGGCCGGCTGGGGTCTTTGATGAGGGTGGGGATCTGGATATTCTATTCAACCTCGCTGTGGCGTTTCTGGGCTTCGAAGCCGCCGTGGCGCTTAAGGACTTCACGGTCAACTACGCATGGCAAGTGACTGTTGAGGATATCCTTGATCGCGGCCAACTCGAGAAGACTGCCAAGTGGGGGATCAATGATCACGCCGCGATGGTTGAAAAGTTTGATGCTTCTGGCGCCTTTGACCGTGAATTGACAGAGAGCCAGATTAAGAATCTTGCCAATTACTTCGTAACGCTGCCCTCCGAGATCAGCATGAAGCTTTGGACTTGTCTGGGTGACAAGGATAGCGTGACGAACGTGATGAACTTCCATAAGGCTTCGTCCTCGACGGGTGTGAAGGTGGTGGATTTCCTGGTTAAGATTCTGGGCGCTTCGTAGCCCCTCAGAGCCTCCCAGGCGCCGGCCCGGTCCCAATCCGGGCGCCAATCGCCTGGGAGGGCCCCCGGAGGCTCTCAGAGTGTCTGAGAGCCTCTGCGCGCTACCGTAGCTCAGTTGGTAGAGCAGTGGTTTTGTAAACCGCCGGTCGGAGGTTCGAATCCTCTCGGTAGCTTTGTAAGAGGAGAAAAATGTACGGTCCTAAAGGCTGGTATGTGTCTAAGGTAGTTTGTGCGGAGGTTGACGGCAGACTGATTGCCACGGAAACCGTGCTCACCACTTCATCTACACACGCCCAGGCGCGCGAGACATATCGTAGAATGGGCCGGGTGGGAATCGAGAATCTGCATCTATGTCCTCCAGATAACAAGCGTTTTAAGCGCCTGTTGCGCGAGCAGCGCATGCGGCGCGGGCGAGCCCGGCGCTTGACGCGCGGCGAAGTGGCTGAAATAATGGGCGAAAACGGCTCTTGACGAGTTCTTGACAAGAAAAAGCTTGCTTTTTGGTCAAAACGGACCTATATTGTTAGAGTAGGAAGGAGAAAACAAAAATGGCTCGCACCACTTACCGCACCCGCCTCCAAGATCTGCTCGCGAAGGATTTTGTGGGGGCACGTGACCGGCAATTCATCACGTCGCTCCTCGCGACTTACAACCAGAAGGGGTATCTGTCCAGTGGTCGGGCTCATTGGGTACGCAAGCTGGAAGCGCGCTATGAAAAGGCGCCGACTGTCGATGCGACTGCCGCCGCCAGAATCAGTAACCTCCGTAGCCTTATGGCGCGGATCCCCAAGGCGGAAACTTGGGAAGCCGAATTCACCAAGTCTGTGATCGGTCAATTGCTGTCTGGTCGCAAGCTGTCCGATAAGCAAAACGAGATCTTGATCAAGATCGAAGCGAACTATAGCCCGGCGGCGCTTAAGGTTGCGGCTGGTTGGGCGGCGCGGTATGCAGCCAGCGGACCGATGCGCGAACAGTTCGCGATCATGGTCAGCTATTACAAGCGTGGCAGTTACTACTCCGCTTTGGTGGCAAAGGCAGCAGATCAGTCTTTTGTTCCGAGTGCGAAGGAATTCCGACTTCTGACCGAAAACAAATATGCCGTAAAGATTTTGAAGGGCTACTATGCTTCTCCGAAATTTGTCGCTGGAACCATGGTCGTTGTCCGCGCCAACTTTCCGGCTACTTACACATCTCGTCAAAGGGGCGTCAAGGCTGGGGGGATGGTACTGATTCTCAAGGCCAACATTACCGCGCCGATCAGCGCATGCGCCGGCAACAAGGTATACCGGGTGCTGCCAATTGGCGCGGGCGCCCCCTTCGACATTGAAGAGCGCTATATCAAGAAGGCGCCCAAGGGCAAGAAGTAGCCCTTGACATTCTCTTGACAAGAAAAAACTTGCTTTTTAGGCCAAACGGGGCTATATTTATTATAGCCCAAAGGAGTTCTTCATGGACGATACGCCCTTCAACTTGAACCACAACACAGCTAAGCTGCTTATGTCTGAGCCGTTTTTTGCGGCCATTAGCCGCTGCATCGATAAGACGGCTACCACAGCCATACCAACAGCCGCGATCTGCGTGAACCCGGATCGCCAGCAGTTTGAACTGATCTACAATCCTGCCTTCATGGGGGCTCTCAAGGAAGAGCACCAGCTTGGTGTACTAATGCATGAATTCTATCATGTCATTCTTGAGCACGTAACACGGCGTAAGCCAGAAGGAGGCATCCAGCGCCTCGACAATATCGCGATGGATCTTGCGATTAACGGGCTCCCAGAAATGTGCGGGAAGCTTCCCACTGTTTCGGATCCCGGGCCGATGATGGCATCCGGCAAGCCGATGATGGCATGCCTACCGGGCCACGCGCCCTTCGAAGAACTGCCGACTGGAGAGTCCTACGAGTGGTACTTGCATGCGCTTAAGGACATGACTGAAGGCAGCGGTGACGGCGGTGACGGCGGTGACGGCGGTGACGGCGGTGACGGCGGTGACGGCGGTGACGGCGGTGATGGCGACCCTCTGGACGGCGCTGATTCCTTTGATGATCATGATAAGTTTGGTGAGAGCACCGGCACGTGTAATCAGATCGCAGAACAGCGGCTTCTAAAGGCTGTCAAAAAGGCAGCAGAGGAGGCCGAAAAGGCCGGCAATTGGGGATCTGTGTCCTCTTCTGTGCGGCGCTCTATTATGGCGAGAATTCAGACCAAAGTGGATTGGCGTAAGGTGCTGAGATATTTCATCAAGACCAGTCAGCGCGCCGATCGGCGCTCGACGCCCAGGCGCCTAAACCGGCGCTTTCCGAAGATCCATCCGGGCAAGCGTGTACGCCGTCATGCGAAAATTGCGATATCGATTGATCAGAGCGGATCGGTGAGCGATCAGATGCTTGCCGCGTTCTTTAGCGAATTGAACGAACTGGCGGGAATTGCTGAGTTTACGGTGATCCCTTTCGATACGAAGGTCGCAGAAGCCGAAGTATACGTCTGGAAGAAGGGGCAAACCCGCGCGTGGAACCGTGTTATGTGTGGTGGCACCGACTTTAATCCGCCGACCAAGTACGTGAACGAAAACAAGTTCGATGGTCATATTGTTTTGACCGATATGTGTGCGCCTAAGCCAATTCCCAGCGCATGCCAGCGTATGTGGATGACAACGAAGGCATATGCCGATCGACCCTACTTTAAGACCAGAGAGCGAGTGATCGCAATTGATTGTTGATGATACAGCTTCATGAGTGGAGGATAGTCATGTCACCCTAACACCTAAACGGCAAACTCCACCGCACCGATGGCTCAAACGCCCCCGTTTTCGGGGGCGTTTCTCGTTGGCGAAGGCGAGGGCATGCTAGCGCAGATATTGGCGCGTGAATAGATGGATGAATAGCTAAAGCCCAGCAATAACAGGCACTAAGGTCGAATTTGGGTAGTGGCGTGAATAGATAAATGAATAGAAGGATGAGATGAAGGCGACCCGCGAGAGCCCGGCGCCGGCAGCGAGAGAGGCTCTCAGAGCCTCCGCAGCGCCTCTTCAGACGCTCCTCGACCTCGAGGCTAGCCCCAATGGCTCCAGGCGCTTCAGCGCGCTCTGAGAGCGAAGGAGAGCCATTCTGACGCCCAGCCGCCCCCGTTCATCGTCTACGAGCCCCCAGGAGCCCTTGACATTCGTTTGACAACTTTCCGCTTGCAAATTGGTGCCAGCGGACCTATATTGTTAGAGTAGGAAGGAGAAAACAAAAATGGCTAGCCGACTCCCCGTCGTCGTGACTCGCGCCGAGGCGATCATCGAATTCGAAGAAAATGTGTTGCCCCGCGTTATCGAGATTTACGAACAAGACGGCATCCCCGATATCCCTGCGCGCAGCGAGGCATGGAACGACTGGACCGATTCGATGTGCAAGACGCGCTGGATCAGCGACTGGCAGTACGCCAATTGGTCTTGCCCGCGCTCTTGCGAGCGTTGACATTCGCTTGACAACTTTCCGCTTGCAAATTGGTGCCAGCGGAGGTATATTGTTAGTAGAGGAAAGGAAATAACATGGACATTATCGGAACTCTCAAGGCCGCGACCCCTGGTCAGAAGTACGTCACTTGGCGCGAAGGGAAGCGCCAGATCCGCGCGCTGCTGGCGAAGGCGAAGATTAAGCCGGAAGGCACTTTTCGCCCGCGCAAGATCAATCGCGATCAGTTCACCCTGAACATCGAGGGTGGGGGCTTCGTCACTGCGACCCGCAAGCCCAACGCGGAGGTGTCGATCCAGAAGATTGAGGCTGTGAGCGCGAAGGAACTGTCCGCGAAGCTGCTGGCCGATATCATGGCGCAGGGCTAAAGACTTTTTTGACAACTTTCCGCTTGCAAATTGGTGCCAGCGGAGGTATATTGTAAGAGTAGGAAGGAGAAAACAAACATGGCTGAAATGACCATCGAAATTCCCCGTTGCGACTTGCCGGCGTGGATGCTGGAAACCGGGCCGCATGGCGGCGGAAACTGGCGCGCCACCGGCTGCAACGTTGACAGCGACACGATTACTCTGACGGAGACGCAGATTGCTGTTGGGCTCGTCCGCGCGGTCCGCGAAATGAATGAGGCGCGCCACCGCTTGGATAGCTTGCGTCTTTTTACCCAAGCTCTTGGCATGGAATACGACTTCCTGCGGCAGACCGTGGATTAAACGGCAAACGACAAACGCCGGCGCCCGCCGTTAGGCAAAGCCGGGAACTATAGGGAGAACGAAGAATGAGAAAAGGTCAAACTGTTATAGCAACGCGCCGAATTGAGTCTTTGCGCGCCGGAGGAATCGCTATTGTGGCGAACCCGGGTGATATCGGGTGCATAGTCCAGTCTGTGCGCCGGGGACAGCGCACGATTAGCGTGGCTTTCGAAGCCGGCTCGCGCCCTGTTGCAGTCGGGATCGAGGAAGTTAGAGTGTTCCGGGCGCCACCATGCGATTGATCGTCACGGTAGTTTGGAATCTCTTTCTCGCTGCTGTGGCTTTCATCCCGGTAGTTGTAGCGCCTGCGATATTTCCGCCGGTCATGGGACTATTCGGTATCGCCTTTATTGGCTTCGCGATTCATGCTATTTGGAGTCGCTAATGGCCGACAATAAGACAAACAAGAGAAAAAGGATATATATATGAATGTAGCTACAATAAACTCTTTGGCCGACAAGCTGCGCGAATACGGTCCATTGGACCGCACCAAGATCACATGTGAAATGATCATATTCAGTCTGTCGATCGCCTTTGTAGATGGTGCCGAATTTGGCGCCACCCCAGAGGAGAGCCTGATCAGTTATGCTTCCGTTCTCCAGCCGGCAGAGGCTTAAGGGCATGGAGTCACCCAACTATATGACTGTCGGCAGTATGTATCGACTTCACGGCATGAGTAAAAATGTGCTGGCGCGTACCATGCGAATATCGACGTGGCATCGCTACTCCAATCAACCGTTCACACTCGAGCGCCACCGCCGGTGGAGCGGCGCGCCCCGCCCGGATCCGCTGCCGGCGGGGGAATATACTGACGGTGCGCTGTTTCTGTGCGTGAAGACGATCAACACTAAGCCCCAGCACACTCTGCACCAACGGGGGTATATACTGCTAACGCCGGATGGGCAGCTAACGTACTTGCCGCATGCTCGCAATAAGACAAAATTTAAAGAGTGCAAAACAAATACCCGCGCTCAGTAGGGGCATTGGCGTGTCACGTGACGACCGGTTTAAAATAGGCGACTTAGTAAGGCCAGCGCCGATGGTGGTGGGCAGGCTCTTGACCCACGAATTCGCGGCATGTCGGGTTGGGATAGTTATTCCACTCGATCTCAATGACTTCTTCGCTGGTCAAGGATGGGTGCCCGATCGCGTTACGGTGCTATGGGCCGGGCGCCCCCGCGCGATGACAGTCTGGTGTAGCGCTGTTGAACTTGTCGCTGCGCAGGAGGGCTCTTGTGTTGGTAAAGATGAAAGTAGGTGATCTGGTGGCATGGCATGCAGATCATGCGCCAGAACGCGAACTGGTCGAGGGTCCATCCCCGGGCGTGGTTGTTAAAATTACCCGGCATCTTTATGATGAACAATATAGAACCTTGGCGGTTACGGTATACTGGTGCCGATTCAACCGCTCCTCTGTTGTCGCCCGGCGATATTTGGTTGCGTATGATGAACGCGCGCAATTGTACCTGTGCGGCACGTTATAGTCGCACGGAGAATGAATGGAATTTAAAGTAGGCGATCTTGTCATGCGCAGACGGCGGCGATCTCTTCGCCGTCGAGGTCCTCGACCTTGGCCTCCTCGCCGGTCGGTGGGGTTGATTACGTTTATTCCAGAATCAATGGGCTTCTCCGATATGAATCTTTGGGTTAAGGTGTTGTGGGTTAAAGGTGATGGCGTACCGAGAAGGCACTATACTGAATATTTAACGTTAGTTTCAAGGCCGGCTATGGGAGAATACAATGCCAATTGAAGTCAAGTGGCCGCCTGTCATATCCCGGGGAGGCAGCGGGCAACTATATGCGGTTAGTGGGGATGCGTGGATCCCGGTACCCGAAGGCACAAGCCAAAAGGACATTCATCTGTATATGACGGCGCCGAAGATACTTGTTTCAGAGCAATACAAAACAAATGTAGTATCTCAGCAAGTGAAGGGCTCAAAGGGCAATACGTATATAGTAAAGAGAAACTCTTCAGGTCACTGGTCATGTACGTGTCCAGGCTTTGGATATAGAAGAAGATGCAAACATGTAACCTCAGTGGCTTCAGGCAGTTCGTGTAGCCTCGTAAAAAGTAATTGATGCGGGTGGTGCCCTTTAATATATGAGCGGCACTGTGGCGGTTTGGTGGGGGTATAAAGCACCAACACAGCCAAATTGGCCTACAGAGCCATTCTATATAGTTTTATACAGGAGAGAAACGCATGCGAATTGGAAGTCTTGTACACGCCCGGCGCGACCGGGTTTCGCTAAGCCGGGGCTGTCGGGGGCGCGGCATTGTTATCTCCTGGCGCCCCTCCCGCGACGGCGCCGGGGACAGAATCTTCAAAGTGTTGTTTGTCGATGGGAACACAATGGAATTCTATGCATGCGGACTGAACGTTATCTCCCTTTAAGGCGAACCTCAATTAAGTACCTGTAATCATTAAGCTTTTTTAAAAGGACTTTTCATGCAAGTAGGCGATTTGGTCAGGCGCATACCTGAATATGAAGAACGACTCGGCCACTCTCCCGTGGGTATTGTCGTGGAAACGCCGGCTCCCTCGCGTTTCGGCAACCACGATCAGTTTGTGCGGGTACTGTGGTTCGGCAGTCGGCAGGATCTACCGACGCTGACCATGTGGCATCACGGCACCAATCTGAAGGTTATCTCCTCTAAGGCGAAGGTCAACTAAGTGCTTGTAATTGTTAGAGATTAAATTTGTCGCTTTCTGTGATAGAACATTATTAATTGATGGTGGTACCCCCCTCCTCCCCCCTCCCCCCTCGGAATGTAAGTCTCTGGGATTACTGGGCTTTGGGCGCCGTGCTTAGGTCGCCCGCACAATACCGACCAAATTTTCACAGATTTGAGTAATGCCCCGAATTTGAATTATATTCGCGACAGTGTTAGCGCGACTTTTATGATAAAAAAACCTTAAAAAATTTTGCTGGGCTAACAGTCTGATATATACTATTTAAAATATAAAGCATAAAGCTTTTGGAGAAAAATTATGAAAATTGCGAAATCACAGCTTAAACAGATTGTCAAAGAAGAATTTATGAGGCTTGTTGAGGGTGATGTAATACAATTCCCGACCGGCAAAAAACCAACTGCTAGTATACCTCCCGGTGAGGAACTTGAAAGCGGCGCTCTCGATCGGCAGGCGGCGGGGCCCTCTGACGGAAAGAAGTGGGCTGTCATTTCAATGGGCATGCGCGCGCCGTATAAACCTTGGGACGACCTGGACCGCCGCTCCAGGTCGCAGTTGCAAGCATCGACGCTAGAAAACTCGGAAGTGCGGCGGGCCTTCGAAGAAGCGTACAAAGAAACCATGAGACAGAAAGACATCGCAGATGCGGCACATCAAGCCCGCAAAGATATCGCGCGGGCTTTTTATAGTTTGCTGGGCTAACAGTCTGATATGTACTATTTAAAGTATAAAGCATAAAGCTTTTGGAGAAAAATTATGAAAATCACCAAATCACAGCTTAAGAGAATTATTAAAGAAGAACTATTAGAGGCGCGGGATCCGGACGGCGTGGCCGACCAGTTCACTAGCGCGTGGGCTGGATTCGGTCCGCCGGGAACTCTAGAAATGGAAAAGAAAAATCATCCAAGCGAGTACAAGGAAGCGGACGAAAAAGGCTTACTTCCAACATACGAAAAAGTTTCGAAGAAGTACACGGCAGAGAACCCGCATCATCACCTTCCATTGCCGTCTTTTTTAAAGAATTTAGATAGGGTAAAAGAAAAATACCCGGAATTCTTTTCGGAGACTTCGCCGGCACCTTCCGCCGGCAGTAAAAAGTCTTATTCAACAAAAAAAGCAGCCGAATCTATAGCCAAAATGAACACGGCTTTAAGAAATATGGAACCAACCTTTAGAAGAAGTCAAGACTTAAGACAAAAGTATGATAAAGCAACTGAAGCAGTCAGCGCTTTGCATTTCGCGATTCAGAACAGACAGACATAACAGTCTGATATGTACTATTTAAAGCATAAAGCATAAAGCTTTGGAGAAAAATTATGAAAATCACAAAATCACAGCTTAAGAGAATCATCAAAGAAGAAGTTTTAAGGCTCGTTGAAGGCGATGTAATAAAGTTTCCGGGCAGCAAAAAACCATCTACCACAGCATTGGCCGGCGAAGACGATGCGGAAGTTGTTTCTATGGCTGATAGAAGAAAACAGAAAGAATTGAGTACAGTTAATTTTGGCGATGCCGACGCTGAAGAAGTAGAAGCCACCTTAAGAAAGTTTGTGTCGGACTGGCCGGCAATCAACAAGACTTTTGAAGCTTTAAACAAGGCAGGGATTACCAAGGATCTAAGTGTCGATAGCCTAACTCCCGCGCAGTGGATGCCATTTCTGAAAGCAATGTGGCCGCGCGTTGATGCTGCTAGTAAAGACCCCAGTATTCCGCATGATGTCTCCGGATGGACTCGGCGCATCCCGGGTCGTAAAAATCTTGAAGAAGCAATTATGGAAATAACCGTTGAAGTTTTAGATGAAATCGGCGTTATTGATCTTGAAGGTCTGAGATCATAGTTCTCAACGCCCGCAATAGCTAAAGGACCAAAAACTATGAAACTCCTATTTGAAAATTGGCGACAGTTCCTGAGCGAAGGCGAAGAAGAGCTTGAAGAGGGCTGGAAGCATAATCTAGCCTTGATGGCTGCTTTAGCCGGGGCGGGACCGAGCGCGCATGCCGGCGCTCTTCCAACTGATTCTACCCCCACAACACAACAGGTAGAATACTCAGCACAAGATGATTATAGCGCTATGCTGGGATTTATTGATCTCTATATTAAAGATAAGCCCGTAAGAGAGCGCCACAGTATTAATATCGAGCTAATGAATCTACAAAAAGCGCTAGCTGTGGCTGCTGATAATTCTGATACCACTTTATTGGATGCACTCAAAGGTTATGAAGCCAAAATGTATAATCATCTGACTAATGAGATCTCAAATATGAAATCAACCAATGTTAAATTATATAATCGTTACCTTTCGCATGGTCAAGAAATCGACATTAATTTGGCGATAACATCGTCAAAAAATTGATAAGCAAATCCAAAATAAAATGAAACTCCTATTTGAAAATTGGCGGAAGTATTTGAAGGAAGGTGAATCACACCCTTCCGAATATATTGATTTTAAAAGGGGTGATTGCTCACTCTTGGCCAATACAGTTGCGGATTTACTAAATTTACCGACTTATGGTGTTTTTGATAAAGATGGCAATATACATCATGTCTTTGCCTATGACCCCAACACAGATGAGGCTATAGATTGTCGCGGAAGAATACCGGCTGAAGATGTAATCCAAAACATTCGTGGAGATAATTTAACTTATCAAAAAGTAACACAACAAGAAATTGAAGATACATTTGGCACATATAGCGATGAAGAATATGAATATGCCGAAGAGGAGGCATACTCAATAATATGAAACTCCTATTTGAAAGTTGGCGGCAGTATTTAAACGAAGAACAAGTTTACTTATATCACGGAACCTCAAGTGATTTCGCCCACGAAATGATTGACAGCTACACAGTCACAGCAGTTGAAACATATTGGGGAGATTATCATACCGCAAAAGACTATGCTAAGAGTTATGAGAACCCGGCAATAATAAAAGTGCCATTGAAAAATATAAGAGATGAAATAAAGCCAAATGAAGCATTAATACAGTCTTATCAAGAAGACTATCCAGAAGATCTGGAGGACTGGACTAACAGTGATCAAACTGCTTTGGAAAGTTTGGAGATTTTCGGTTCGGTTCTTTTGCCCTCTGGTGCTCTACTGCAAGGAGCGACGATAGATGAAACTCCTATTTGAAAATTCACAGTTTCTTGGCAACCCGGCGTCTTTGATTGGTGTATACTATTTAAAATATAAAGCATAAAGCTTTGGAGAAAAAATTATGAAAATCACAAAATCACAGCTTAAGAGAATCATCAAAGAAGAAGTTTTAAGGCTCGTTGAAGGCGATGTAATAAAGTTTCCGGGCAGCAAAAAACCATCTACCAAGGCCAGACCATGGCAGCGAGGCGATGCCGAAGTCGTTTCTATGGACGATAGAAGAAAACAACAGGCGGCCGACGAGGAGGACGAGCGCTTCCAGGCGGCCTTGAACTCAGCGCGCAGCGATGGGCTCTTCAACGACCGGCCCGGCGCTGGGTCCACTAATTACGCTGATGCGATCGCGACCATAATGAGCCACGACCTCTTTAAAAACGCTAGCGCCGCCGACAAAAGAACCGCAAAAAGAAAGATTCTTAAGCAAGCAAAGGAAGACTTTTTTGAAGAGGGAGGATGGGAGGCCCTTGGAGTACACCCTATAGAGGGTGAAGAAGAGTACGGTTCCGACTTAAGCTTAAGACTGTCAAAAGCGGCTGGGATGGATTATACGGATTGGGGTATGGAATTTGGAGAACTGTGGAGTGACGTATTCTTTGGGGATGGCGACTGGGAATAGAATTTGCAGATCTTTTGACTGCGGGTATATGGAGAGCGATGAACAATATGAAACTCCTATTTGAAAGTTGGCGAGGGTATTTGAAAGAGAATCTAAACTTTCTTCCCGATGAAGTTCTCCGAGGAGAAGAAGAATTTGATGAAGAAGAAGGCGAAGAAGGAATTCTAGTTAAAAATATCCCGATGACAATGCTTAGCATGCTCAAAAGCCAAGGTGAAAATATACTAAAAGACATAAGGAGACGCGAGTTTAGTATGACGGAGGGGTTGCCCGTTCTCTTTTATAATACAGACGTACAACAGCTAATTATCGATGACGGTAATCATAGGATATTTCAACAATGGCTTGATGGCGGAAATCACTTCGATGCTTATATATACAGCGGCTCCTATCACGGCTATCTTAGGCACGTTTATGCTGGCGAAGAAAGGTTTGACTGGGGCGAGGATTATAGATGAAACTCCTATTTGAAAATTCACAGTTTCTTGACAACTCGGCGTCTTTGATTGGTGTATACTATTTAAAGCATAAAGCATAAAGCTTTGGAGAAAAATTATGAAAATCACAAAATCACAGCTTAAGAGAATCATCAAAGAAGAAATAGAAAACATATTAATGGATGACGACGCCAATTATGATCCATTTCGCGTTTTATTGGATGTCGATATAACCGCTAATGAGGAATTGAACGAAGATATGGGAGTTCTGACTATTCCGCTTATTGCTGCTGTCGTTTTGGCGGGGGGTGCCGGCTTCTTATCTTATATAGGAAGAAAGGCGATCAAGGCAGAACAGGAGTTTAATGATTTTGTAGAAACATCAAAAGCCGACATGTTGCTTTTAACAGAGATGTTGGTAACCGATCCGGTTCTGATTATGCAAGCTAAAAGACTAGCAGAGCTAACTATTTTAGTAGACCTAAACAAAGGAAAGCGCTCAAAAGAATTACAATCTTTAAGGGAAGAGCACAAAGACTTGACCGGTTCATTAAATCGCGGGATTAGTTCAGGAATCGAAAAATATGCTGGCAGCGATGAAAGAACTAAGGTTTCTCTAAAATATGGCATGCGACAAGCGCGAAAGGACTCGGTGGACATTGATCGCGCGGTGAAGCGCGTGCTGAAGGCTTCTGGAGAAGAAAGACTAGATCTCAATTCAGTTAAGGACGAAGCTGATCGATTGGGCAAGGAAGCAACGGGCAAAAGAACCGGCGGCGCTGGACATGCAAGAAAGAAATTCTTAAGCAGAACCCGTTCTCAAAGAAAAAGTACTCGCTCCCAAGAAATGCCGGAGCCCGCCGCCGGCGACCAAAACACAGATAATTTAGACCGCGCCCGCCGCGCAAGGGCCAGCAAAATAAAAAGATAATTATAAAAGGACTAAACACAATGAAAATCATCAAATCACAGCTTAAGAAGATCATCAAAGAAGAAATAAAAAGAGCCCTTAAGGAAGTTGGGTACCCGGAGATGGACCCCGAAGCTTTTAGCGATATGGAAGTTCCGGCCGGTTTTGGTGGCGGTGCGTTAGGCGAAAATGAATTAGAAAGAGCCCGTGATGATCATGCCGCATACGAGATGATTAAAAGAATGATCCAAGATGAAATGATAGCATTTCATATTCCCAATCCGGCCCGCTTAATGGATCATTTCCATAGACTAAGGAGCCAAAGAACTCCCGCCAAGCCAATCGGTTCTTTATACGAAATATTCAACAATGCATACGATGAAATTGACTCGCCGCCGGGAGGAAAAGTGACAAAAAATAAACAAATTTATTATGCGAGAATTCTCTTAAAGGTTGCTGCCGACAGTGGGTACTCGATTGACGATGACAATCTTAGATTATTAAAAACGGCGGCTAGCGCAGCTTACAAGCCTTAGCTCTTAACGCCAGCAATTGTCCCTTAAGCCCGCCAGTAATACGGCGGGTTTTTAATGTTTTTGAAAATCATAAAGAAAATTTACCGGCAATTGATAGCCATCAAAAACAATGCTAACTATTTATAGCATATGCGAAGCTAACAGGGGCATTCAAATGAAAATTACTAAGGCGCAATTAAAGAGAATTATCAAAGAAGAGGTGAATACCTTGCTTAAAGAAGGGGATCCGGCGCACGAAGCCTCAGATATATACCGCCAAGAGCTAGCACCCTACCACCAAGCGCTAGCACGCTGGGCGGCGGTCGATCCTCCGCTCAGTTCTATGATGGATCTGGAGAGGGAGCCGGAAAAAGAAAAAGAAGAAGATGATTTGAAAGACTATTATGATGCCTTACGACAACGTACGAAACATGATGATGCCTTACGACAACGTACGAAACATGATGATTTAACTGAAAATATAGAAAACTTGACTGTGGAAAATATGCTAATGGCGATAGAGGCCCTAAGTCAGATGGCTGTTACTATCGGAATTCCGGTTGGACTCTCTGGCATGGTATTTAACAAACTTAGAAAGTACATTGCATCAAAAAATGAAACTCCTATTTGAAAGTTGGCGTCAGTTCCTGACTGAAGTAACGTTTGCGGCCTTGGATGACGAACGTTTATATAAATTTTTAAAGCCGTCGATTGTTCATCAAAAACAATACCAACTATTTAAAGTATAAAGCATTAAAGCTTTGGAGAAAAATTATGAAAATCACGAAATCACAGTTGAAGAAAATCATTAAGGAAGAGCTTGAAGGTGGGATGATCAAAATTGGCAGCGATATTGAGCTTGCGCGGACGCCCGGAGGGGCCATACTATCAATCTGGGGCGCCCCAGCGACGAGCGGGATAAACAACAGCACTGAGGGCTATGGCGAGGTAGACCTCAGTGAAGACCACGCAAAGGAAATGGTTGCGGCGTTGGTTAAAATATTTGGCGAATCAGTCCTTCCGGGTTCAAGTGCGCCACCACGTGACTACGACGGTGTAGATTTCTTGGAAGAGTATTAAACACAATGAAACTCCTATTTGAAAGTTGGCGTCAGTTCCTTACTGAAGTAAGTTTTGCGAGCGTTGAAGAAAAAAGTTTGAGTGACAAACATTTATATAAATACTTAAAAGCCGCTAGATGGGATTTTAATAATAATGAACAACTTAGAAAATTGTACGGGGACTACACCCCCGAGGCGGCGAAGAAGGGCATCGAAACACCAACGATAAAAAAGGCGAAAGAGACAATACTAAAATTTATTCCACAAGATATTCCAGAGGAATACCGAGGAATCGCCCTCTTGTGGTTTATAAAGAGAGTATTGTCATCACCTCCAGGCGAACCCGAAGAATTTCTAAGGTTGAGCGTTTTTGATGGTATCTGGGGCACCGGCTTAGACCCGGGCAATGACGCGCGACGTTTGGGTATCGATCATTTGCAAAATATTATTGGAGGACTTTTAGAGACTTTCTTCCAGCACAATCAGTTCATGTCAGAACGCGACATTAACAATATCAAAACCTTAGAAGAGTTTCACGATGTGGTTGAAGCTGCGGGTGACGACATTCAAGCTTACTTGGAGAATGAATCATACCTTAATGCCGAAGAAGGCAAGCAAGTGATCTACGAAGACGATGAATGGCAGATCATCATACCAATAAACAAAGGCGCTGCTTGTGAACTAGGAAAGGGAACTGATTGGTGTACTGCCGCGCCCGGCCTTGAGTATTATGAAGAATATCACAAGCCAGATGATCCGCTTTTCATATTTGTAGAAAAAGTTGAAAGCGGAAACATTGAGATACAGGAAGGAGAAGCGCCGGAACTAAAATTGAAGGCTAAGCCATCGGGCGATAAATTTGCAATTGCATTATACAATGAAGGAAGGGAGCTAGTAAAAGAGTTTAGAACTTATTTTAAGAAAATTATAACTTTCGATACCGAATCATTAGCTTCCGGAACATATCATTACGTTGTGAAAGTGAGCAGATATCAATTCCATTTTGGCAGTAAGCAGTTTATGAACCAGAATGATAAAAGTATTGAAGGTAACAAAGAACTATTCTATAGCCTGCTGGCGCTTTTAAAGAAGGCAGAAAATGTGCCGGCCCCCATAAAAGAAAAGATCAAAAATATTGATTATCAAAAGCTAGATAATGGTGGGATATTTATTGGCCACTTAAACGGCGGCAAGGGCTGGTACCTAAACAACAAACTCCACCGCACCGATGGCCCTGCTTATGTGTGGGCTCACGGCGCCAAGGGCTGGTATCTAAACCATATGCTCCACCGCACCGATGGCCCTGCTTATGTGGATGCTGACGGCCGCAAGTTCTGGTATCTAAACGACGATCAACTTTCAAAAGCCGAATGGGAGCAAGAAGTTCAAAAAATGAAAGGCACAGAACTGACAGAACAGAGACTAATTAGAATTATAAAAGAGGAGCTACAGAATTACCAGAGGCATGCCCAACGAGAGCTAAAAGAATACGGCCGCCGCCAAAGAGACGCAGCATCATGCTGCCTCTTTAACGAAGAAGATAAATTATTAATTATTAGAAGATCCGAAACAGATCCATGGCGGCCCGGGTGGTGGGATCTCCCGGGCGGCATTGTAGATGCCGGGGAAGGCCCAATGGAGGCCGCCGTCCGAGAGGCAGATGAAGAAACTGGTATAGCCGTTGACAATTTAGTCAAAGTGCAAGTCGTCGCGGGGCGGCGGCTCATAAGGCATTATTTTACAACAAAAAATTGGAGCGGCCAAGTGGTCTTTAAGCGAAATCCAAAATCTGACTTTATCGAACACGATGATTATAAGTGGGTCACCATCGAAGAGCTATCAAGAATACAAAATTCCATTATTCCCGTCTATGTTGTGAGAAAGGCTTTAAATAAGGCTGGTAATTAAAAGTTTGATAGATTCTTGATAAATCTGCCCCGCCGTCGAGCGGCCCACTATTTAAATACACAAGACCATAAAAGAAGAAATCATGAAACTACTATTTGAAAATTGGCGGAAGCACTTAAAAGAGATAGACAGTACTAGCACCGTAAAGCAATTCGCCTTTAGTCCCGCAGAACTAAAAAGAGTCAATAGCTCAATTGAGTTAATCATCAACAAAGCAAAAAAGGTTTTGGGTGCTAGTGGCTCTGTGCCTCGTTTAGAGGAAGAAGAACCTTTGGCGATGGTAGCTGAACAAACGGAGGAACCCCCCACAGAAGAGGAGGAAGAAGAGGCCCGAAATTTAGGGATAACGGTGCGGCAATTACGTGATGCTACGCCAGAACAAATAGGGCTTCGTAAGAAGTATTACGGGCCAGAAGGCGAATTAAAAAAATATGGACCTCGCGCTGTACGCGGACTAGAAAAGGGCTTAGGTCAAATGACAGCCGGCGAATTTGAAGAGGCCGACATAGTAATAGCCATACCCAATGCCGTACTAGAAGATTTTAGAGTCTTAGTGGAGAGCACAAAAGAAGTTGATGGCCTATACGAAGCCGCTCGCGATTGGTATCATGACATACGCAAGCTATTAGATGAAGAAGCCAAAACAGATCGTGACGCAACACTCCTAGGAATGCTAATAGCGACTTATTCACCACTAACCAAGTTTGCTCTCAATTTGGCACATGCAGTCTTTATGTACAAGGCGGTCGCAACTGATGTTTCTGAGGGGCGCTCCGAAAGACTGAGGGAATATCTAGAAACGTTTCCGGGCGCTGAAAAGCGTACTCCCGGCTCTTACCGTGGTTTTAAAAATTCCCACAAGGTGCCGAACTTCGCGCTAAACTTAATTGCGCCTAATCTGGCGGGTTCTCGCGACGAATTTAAAAACATTGTTTATAACGAAATGTATGAGTGGAATTCAACAATTGATACTTGGATGATTGACGCCTTTTATCCCACACTCCGCGCATCTTCCACCGCAAAAGAATGGAGTAATCTTAAAGGTTCTTTGATGTCTAATGTGGTATCGTATCGATACATGGCTAGGTTGGTTGCGCAAGAAGCAAAAAAAATAGGAATTCTCCCCCACGAACTACAAGCGCTCATTTGGGTATCGTCCCAGATAAGGCAAACGGGCGAAGCGGGCTTGGGTGTTACTACTCAGTTTGCTTTTGACCAAATCAGAGACGCTATCAAAAATATTGCGGAAATAAAAAATGATCTTGCGATTTTGGAAACTTTGGACAAAGAGGATTGGCTTGGCACAATTCTTCACACAATCGACAGTAAGGGGTTTGAATCTGCCGCTAGATATATCCTAGAACCCAAAAAGGGCGTAAGAAGTTTGACTTCTAGAGGAAAACGCGGAACGTCATTCAAATATTTTCCACCCCTAGAGAAGAAGAAAAAAGGGCGTAAGAAAAAAGGCGTTGTAATCAAAATGCCCTCAAACAAGCCAAAGCCCGTTAAAAGACATAAAGACGAACAGTTCAGCGATCTCAAAACTTTCTATGTTATGAATAACGTAATCCAAATGCCCGGCAGCACGTTTAACAATCTTTATGACAGCATTACATTGTATTTGGATCCCAACTTCTCAGCAGATAAAGCAGTCGCACATATTCTAGGAAATTTTAATCCGTCTGCTAAGGCTTCGAAAGACTATTTCATTAAGGAAATAAAGAATATTATTCGCGAAGAATTGAGAAGGTATAAAGATGAAACTCCTATTTGAAAATTGGCGTCAGTTCCTTACTGAAGTAACTTACAAGAAAGCCAAGAGCAATTTAAGTGACAAAACCTTGGACAAAGCTTTCAATGCTGCCAAATGGGACTTAGAGAATCACAAATTAGATCCCCGGGTTCCCACACAATGGAGAAACCCTCCCCAGCGCCAGCGCTCTGCGAAGATGCGTTCTGGTATACTGTATTGGATACCAGACGATATTGAAGACAACCAGAAAGGTTCTGCTCTTTTATGGCTTATAAGAGTTATATTGAAAAAACCATCTACCGTAGAAGAAAAATCAACACGGGCTTGGCTGACTATAAGGGGCTCGAGCATCTGGGTGTACGCGATGCCCGCCGTCGCAGCGCGCGCGGCTTTAGAAACTTTCTTCCAGCACAATCGGTTCATGTCAGAACGCGACATTAATAAATTTAAAACCTTAAAAGAACTTTATGATGTGGTTGATCAAGCCAAGCCTGACATTCAAGCTTACTTGGAGAATGAATCATACCTTAATGCCGAAGAAGGCAAGCTAGTGATCTACGAAGACGATGAATGGCAGATCATCATACCAATAAACAAAGGCGCTGCTTGTGAACTAGGAAAGGGAACTGATTGGTGTACTGCTTCGCCCGGCCTTGAGTATTATGAAGAATATCACAAGCCAGATGATCCGCTTTTCATATTTGTAGAAAAAGTTGAAAGCGGAAACATTGAGATACAGGAAGGAGAAGCGCCGGAACTAAAATTGAAGGCTAAGCCATCGAGCGATAAATTTGCAATTGCATTATATAATGAAGGAAGGGAGCTAGTAAAAGAATTTAGAACTGATTTTAAGAAAATTATAACTTTCGATACCGAATCATTAGCTTCCGGAACATATCATTACGTTGTGAAAGTAAGCAGATATCAATTCCATTTTGGCAGTGAACAGTTTATGAACCAGGACGATGTTAGTATTGAAGGTAACGAAGAGCTATTCTATATGCTGGCGCTTTTAAAGAAAGCAGAAAATGTGCCGGCCCCCATAAAAGAAAAGATCAAAAATATTGATTATCAAAAGCTAGATAATGGTGGGATATTTATTGGCCACTTAAACGGCGGCAAGGGCTGGTACCTAAACGGCAAACGCCACCGCACCGATGGCCCTGCTTATGTGTGGGCTCACGGCGCCAAGGGCTGGTATCTAAACGGCGAACTCCACCGCACCGATGGCCCTGCTTATGTGCGTGCTGACGGCGCCAAGTACTGGTTTCTAAACGGCGAACTCCACCGCACCGATGGCCCTGCTGCTGTGGATGCTGACGGCGGCAAGGAGTGGTATCTAAACGGCAAAACCCACCGCACCGATGGCCCTGCCGTTGTGTGGGCTGACGGCACCAAGGGCTGGTATCTAAACGGTAGACCCCACCGCACCGATGGCCCTGCTGCTGTGTATCCTAACGGCACCAAGCACTGGTATCTAAACGGCAAACAATTTTCAGAAGCCGAGTGGGAACAAAAAGTTCAAAAAATGAAAGGCACAGAACTGACAGAGCAAAGACTAATTAGAATTATAAAAGAGGAACTTAGAAATTATGAAACTCCTATTTGAAAATTGGCGTCAATACTTGAAAGAAGTGAATACCACATGGGCCCCGCCGGGCACATCAACTCAAACGACATCGTCAAGCGCGTCCCTTAAAGAGTATTTTAACAGCAAGGGTTTCTTCTTTGATCAATATTTAGGTGGGGGCGCCCACGGGCGGGTTTATGAAATAGTAGATAAACAAACCGGGGAGAAAATGGCAGCAAAAATAGTCCAGCACCAGGGCTTCGTGGGAGCGCGAGGGGCTAATCCCGCCAAAGAGCATGCTAACTACCTTTATGTGAAAAACAATAGGGCAGCGTTCTCGCCGTATTCCAAATATTTGCCAGTCGTATATAGTTCAGAATTGGTAAATATGGATAACGGGCGCGTAACACCTACCGGCACCCCCGCCAATACTGTGATTATAATAATGGAAAAACTAGTCGCGCCACCCAGAAGTGTGATTCGGCAATTTGTTCGCTCCGGAGCTATTGAGGATTTCTCTGAAAGAGATAAGCGAATGTTCAAAAATCCATCAATTTTGGATAATATTCTCAAAGATACTGTGTCCTCTTCACCGATCGGACACCTTCTAAGTGATTCGGAGCGTAAAGTCGCCGTCGCTGCCGTATTAGAGAAATACTACGCGTCTGGGGAGGAAGCCGATCTGGGTCTTTTCCAAACAAAATACGGAGTAAGCGACGACCGTATGGCTGTTTTGGACAGGGTTGCCACAACGGAGGCTATAAATTTGTTACTATTGCTCTTTGAGGGAATCGAACAAGCCCTTAATGATAGGTACCGTGACTCAGAAGCCTTCACAACTATGCAAATGAACGGCGTCCTTCACACTATACCAAATAATTTTATCGAGGCGTATAGGAGGCCAATGATGACCGGCGGGGTTAATATTTCCCCGCTAAGCGCATTGAGTGGCCGAGATCGGGGGGGCGCCGGCCGCATTGAGGTAGAACAGGAATTTCCGGAAACAATTGGCTTACGAAAAGCCATGGATGCCTTTCACAATGCCGGAATAACACCAAAGGATGTACATATTGAGAATATCATGATGAGGCCAAACACAAATGAATTGGTTATTGTCGATTTGGGCTTATTCAAGCTAACGTCCCATTAAAATGTATATGTTCGGCTAAGATCTTTTACTTGACAGCAGCTATGAGCGTGGTATAATGAAACAACCCAAAAAGGAAGAGCACATCGAAAAAGAAAATAACATTATTAAGGGCCCATGGCCGGAAAAAGAGGAAGAAGATGTTACTCCACCCCGGGTGCCTCTACCGCTGCGGCCTCTTCATTGGGCGGCGCAGCAGATTAAACGAACCTGCCGGGCAATAATCGAATTTCTTTGGTGATGGGGCGCCTCCTCATAAAAGTAACGTGTAATATTTGTAACGGCAGTGGAATGTATAGCGCCGGCGGTTATGCTAATTCGGCCCACCCGGGGAAATGGGGCTCATGCCCATACTGTGATAAAAACAGAGAAACATATATAGAACCAACACTCGATATAATAATTGATATATTACTAGACCTTCCGGAACACAAAAAGCAATTAATTATCAAAAGACTTAAACAAACTGATTAATAACAAACTATATATGATGTATTTACAAGAGGATCCATGCAGTGAAAATCACAAAAACTCGGCTTAAGCAAATCATCATAGAAGAGCTTTTAAAAGAAGAAGAACGAGAGGGAACGTGGCATCGCGAGCCTGACGGAAGCAAAGTGTTTAGGCCGAAAAGAAAAACATTTGTTCCAGAACTTTCTCCGGTACGAAGGGTGAGCGCGAACGAAATATTAAAAAAACACTGGCACGACCTAGGATTGTTCATCGACTGGCTTGTAACAGAAAGAAAGTTGCCCGAGGCCATAAAATGGCAGCGCGCTACTTCAGGGTGGGCACCGACCCGGACGCTGCGCCCGGGAGCTTTCAGGGGTATCGGAAACATAGAAGAGGCCCAGATTGAGAAAAAAATCGAAGAAATCATAACTGAATTTCCAACTGATATCGCGCCATGGAAAGATTGTGTAGAAAAACTCAATCTTTTAAAAGCTCTTCCGCGCGCTTTTATGGCCGCACCCACGCACGCTGCAATTGAAAAATTTAACGGACGTACTCTCGACTGGGAGGGGGGACCAGAAGAATCAGAGCCAGAAGAATCATGGATGCAGCGGTGGACACGTAATTTGCGCGGGAGCGGTCTTTTGCCAGAAAATAACAGCGGCGAAACGCCATATCAGATTTGTAAAAGAACAATAGAAGCTTATAAACAAACACAAAGAGATATGGGCCCGTTTATTGCTCGCACTAGCGCCGAAGATTCGGACATAGCAGAGCCGCCCGGCGCCGAGGCGGAACTCCGGGCGCTGGGCCGCGCGAACCTCTACCGGGAGGTCAGGCGCACGTACTCGCCGGCGCCTCCTCCAGCTCACACACTCGCAGGAATATCTGAGGGGCAACTTAAGCAAATTATTGCAGAAGAGCTAACGAAAACCGACAAAGCTGATATTAAAAAGATGATCTCCAAAGAACTCAAAGACATTCTGGAAGATGAACTGGTCAAAGCTTTAAAAACTAGCGATATTAAGTCAGATATTGGCGAAGTAGCAAAAAAAGTGATAAAAAAGCTTTATAAAGACCTATCGTTCCACCATCCATACATTATTGATAGAATTAAGGTATAATATGTTAGAAATTGCAACAGAATCCTATAAAAATACTAAAAATTGGTTCGCGCGGGCTGAAAACGGAGATTTTATCAAGGATAGGAGCCCTCAGAAGAGATCTCTCGGCGTAGTTGTGGCGATCGACTATGATTGCAATATGATGCGCGTTAAATTTCCGAAAATAGGCAAATTTCTTTGGATTCCATGGAAAAATAACGGTCATTATTACGTAGTATAGGCCATAATGCCGGCAAAATTTCCTTGCAATGTGGTGAAATGAGTGGTATACTGTTATTATTACGAAGGAGATACTTTTGAGTCATAAATGGAACGTATATAAAGTCTTTAGCAACGGCCGGCGCGCCAAGGCGCCCCTTCAGTCTTTCACTCACGAAGACCCGGAAACAGTTGAAGAGCATTTTGAAAGCAAAATCAAGGTATCTTTTGCCGGCAAGGCAAAACGTGCCAAATTCATCCTAATTCGCAGCGATTTGCCACAAAATCGCTGCGAAGAGAGCGTCGATAAAGAGCAAAAACTCTTTGAGCAGAACAAAATGAGAGTTTTTCAGAAGCATTTTTGTTCAGTAGGCAAACAAAAGATAAGAAATACCCATATCGCTACCGGCTTGATTCTTTGCGAAAAGACCGGATGGAAGTGGCAATGGGCCTTCATAGAGGCGGCGACATCGCGCTATTTGGGGCCTCTCTCTTCACGTTTCTCTACGTATTCCGCAGCCCAAGCATGGATGCAGGCTGAAATAAGAGAACTATGACCGTTAAGCGGGGTGATTTGGTGCGAATTAAGATTTATTCTGGTTCTTTCCCCGATGACACCGTCATACGACCACACTGGGGGCTAGGGCTGGTAATTAGTGAGTTAATGCCATTTCCGCAGGGCATAGATCGCGAAACGGGAAATCAATTGGCTTTGGTTACTGTCCCATGGGTCGAGGTTTACCTGCTAAAGAGCGAAAGAGTGGTGGAGGCTTACCCGGGCGGAAATTTGGAAATTATTTCCACGTCATAAGATTAAAACATTCATATTTGCGGAAATAGTCAAATAGCCTCATATTTAATTATATGAGGCTATCGCTGTTAACGCTGTTTATGATTGTATTCGGCAGTTGTGCCAGTGATCACGGCCTGACACCAATATACGAACATGTTTTATTCGATGAAGCGCCAGATATTGTAGTAGAGCCCACCGTGATCAATTTCGGCTCGCTTAACGCAGATGGTGAGATAGCTTCCGAAGTGGTTTCTATTACCAATATCGGAAACGCGGCGCTGGCAATAAAGGATATTAAATTAAGCATCGACAGCCGCGTTTTTGCAATCACGGCGCGTCCTGAAAAAAATGAAATAAAGCAGCTTGAAACAGTCACGTTTACAGTAGCATATAACCCAGAAACATACAAAGCAGATACAAACGGCATATTCATTTCTTCTAACGATCCCGATGAACGTTCCGTGTTAGTGTATATATCTGGTTTGGGGGAGGCGCCCGTCATCAATATCGAGCCAGAAGAGTTCGATTTCGGTAGTACTCTGGTTGGCTGTGAGGGCACAACAGAAGTTGTGCTCTCAAACATAGGTAATGTTGATTTAGTGGTTGAACAAATCGATTATTTCGTTACTTACCCTGCCGATCTGGGAATTGAAGACTTCGAAAGTGTATATGGAGCGCTTCCATGGGTCTTGAGGCCCGGCGATAGTTACATTTTGGAAATTTTCCATCATCCTAACGACAGTGACTTGGATTACGGCGTGATAGATGTCTATTCTAACGACCCCCTTGATCCTGTGATAACGGCTAATCAAATAGCCGATAGCTCTTACGGCACCTTGATCGAGGAAACTTTTGAGCAAGCAATTGTAAATTCTGTAGATATCATGTTCATTATTGACAATTCAGGCTCGATGGGCAGTAAACAGGCGCAATTGGCCAATAATTTTGACATATTTATGAATGTATTTCAATTATCTGGGGTTGATTACCACATGGGCTTCATTACCACCGATAGTTATAATATGCATGGGCCACTAATCACGACGACGACTGCCGATCCCGTTTCGGAGGTTATACAAATAATTGATGATATTGGAGTCGCGGGAAATTATACGGAAAAGGGAATTGATTTTTCCTATTATGCGTTGCAGGTTGGATATGAATTCGGGCCCGGTAGTGTATTCTGGAGAAGCAATTCCAAACTCATACTAATCTATATTTCCGATGAGGATGACCAATCTAGCAGCATTACGCCGGCGATTTTAAAGGCTTACGTTATATCAGCCAAGGGTAGCGTCAATTATGTCGCAGCCCACGCCGTGGCTGGTGATTACCCGGGTGGCTGTGTGTCCAACGGTGGCGCCACGGAGGCTTACCAGTATTATACCACCGTGGGCCTCCTTAACGGAGCGTTCTTATCAATTTGCCTAGACGACTGGGGAACTCCTCTAGAATTTTTAGCCAATGAATCGATTTTAAAGTCCTCCTTCCTCCTCGCAGAAACTGCAGTGGCGGAAACCATATATGTCGAAGTGGATAATGTAAAAACTAGCGAGTGGACGTATGATTCTACCAATAACGCTGTAAGCTTTAATAGTGGACATGTCCCGGCGGCCGGCTCGACAATATATATTCGTTATGGTAGTACGCCAGACTGCCCAACCAAAAAGGAATTATGAATATGAAAAATTTGCTACTTTTAGGTGCTCTTTTGTTTCTGGGACTGGCACCCGAAGCGGCGGGTGCTGGGCGCGTAGATGACATAAACACAAATATGAAAGCAGTTCCAATAAGTTCTAACATAAGCGCCGTCGAGCAAAAAGTAAGAAATGCAGCCGTAAGAGTTATGACATCGAAGGGGGGCTATGGATCGGGAACTCTGATCAAGTATAAGGGTTTAACCCTGGTATTGACCGCGAATCATGTAGCTGATGATTATTTGGGAAGCACATTTTATGTTTTAAACGAGGAATTTGAATCAGCGGCCGTCTTAATATATGTCGATCCGGCTCACGACATTTCTATTCTTTATTTATTGGAAGAAAATATTAACGCCACTCCAATAAAATATTCGCCGCGTAAGAATATTATAGAAATGGGTGAAGAAGTTACCTATTCTGGATTTCCATCCTCGCATCAAATCATGACATTCCGGGGCCGAGTGGCCGGCTACGAATCGTTGCAGAAATCCGGCAGTCAAATCTTGTTGCACACGCACGGATGGTTTGGGTGCAGCGGATCTGGGGTGTATGATTCGAAGGGGAATATTGTTGGAATTTTGTGGGGGGTCGATGCCGAAAGTACACCTTACCCTCAAATAATAAGCAATCTCGTTTGGGTGCAGCCGATCCGGGCGCTTAATATCGATAGTGCGCTGCACATGTTGTGTCTAGCGATAGACAAAAAGCCCAGAGCATGCAAATAAAGTAAGTTCTGCTTCTTTTAAGAAGTTTCATTGCCTATTTAATAAGCAATATACCATGAGGTGGTACGTATGAGTTCTATTAACGCCTGGAAAAAGTTTTTAATTGAAAGGGGGCATGCTGCCCCCGCCGAACATTTCAATGAAAATATGGCCAAGGAAGTGGAATTAATTGAAAAAATGCTCCACGAAGCGACCAACGAAGAATTATCAAACATCAAATACGCCATAAATCAACTTGGGCCGGAAGATTTGGCGTTTGACGGGATATTTAAGGGCAAAAAGAGGCTTGTAATCGATATTCCAGTTGCCGACTCAACAACAGAATTCGGAAAATTTGTTGGATTGTGGGAAAAAATGGGATATACTGTCAATTGGAGCAAGGGAATTGTTTCAGCGATAAAGCCCTATAAAGATATGAGCCCAGACGGGGCATTAATAGACTTACTGGGAACAGGCGACGGACTGTCTAAAAATCGCAAGATTAAAATGAAGATCGGCAAATGGCTCAATAGAGTCGGCCGACTGGCTCAGAAATTGAGGGGCGCAGAGAATCAGATAATATCTTTCTTCGCTGCTGGCGGTGCGCCTGGACTTCACGGATCTGAGCGCTCGACTCGCGGGGCCCATTCAACATTAATCGCATCTGAGATTCTAAAAGACAAGGAGGCACTATACAAATTAAACAACCCGGCAACGGCCGCTGCGCTACCGCAATCCGCCATTCAAGCGGCCCTAGAAGCGTGGCTAGCTAAGCGACGAAGATTTCTTCGTCAATCCCTAACAGGCTTTGATATTCAGCGCTCTTTTGATTCGCGCTTTAACCACGCAGAACTCAATTATGATCTTAAAACGTATTATCGCTTGATATCTGATATCGAGTGGCTTGCTGGAGAGCCAGCAGACGATGTCTGGGGCGCAGGGCCTATCTCGAGAGATTTTCAGAACCCAGAATATACTAGCAAATTGCTTAAATTTTGGCAAGAAAAGGCCGCCTTTGCTAAGAAAATGTCTATCGAGGCGCTAAGTGACAAGTATGCCGTTATTATAACACGCGACCCAATTGATGTTTATAGAATGTCAGATTTTGAAAAAATTCAATCATGCCATTCTCCCCGCTCCAAAGGCGGCGACTCGTCGGAGCACAAGTGTGCAATTGCTGAAGCTCACGGCCATGGCGCCGTGGCGTACTTGGTGCTCAGAGAGGATTTATTTAATTTTATAAATCACGGCCGATCGCCCGGCGAAGTTGGCTTTATTTCCAATTTGAAAGAAGCAGAGGGTGAAATTCAATCAGGTGAAATATTCGAAGATACCGTAGATACCGTACGATATGAAAGCGCCGGCGACATAGTTCCAATCGCGCGCATACGAATACGCCAGATGCGCTATTTTAAAAACAGCGAACAATTTATGAGAGCTAAGCAAATCAAGCAAAATGCATTCACCGAGCCCGACCAAAGAATGGGCTACGGAGGAACAGAGATAGCAGTCCCAGAAAAAGACATTTATCCCCACGGAGCGCTGCCCGGGCTCAGAAACAGAGTACTAAAATGGGCTCGAGATAACCAAGGTGAACAACTAAGGACAGCCCCCCGGAGCGACCAGCGCCCGATGACAAAGTATGGAGAAGAACCATGGCAATTTGGAACAATTGACACCAGCCTTTTTATCATATACGGAGGCTCTTACGAGGATACGGCACGAAAGAGATTGTTAATAAATTTGTTTGGCGAAGCCACCCCCGTAATAGGAAAACCTTTCCAAGACAAAAGAACAGAAGAAGTGATAGAGCACAATTTAATAAATAGCCTTCGCGTAGTTTATCAAAGAGAGTGCGACGAGATTACAGATAGATATATGGACACATTAAGAGCAACCACTATAAGCGCTCAGACCTTTGCGGCGGGCGCTCAGACCCACATAAAAATTCACGCAGGCATGCATATAAGCTGGGAAGAAGAAGATTGGATTACATGGCCCGATATCCAGACAATAGGCCATGCGTTAGAAGAAATAAAGGATTTCGGCTATACCTGGATAGAATCCGATTACCCGCATGGTTTTAAGCGGGTCAATCACGGCCATCCTGAAGGCCCTTATGGTGTGCATAACAAGCGAATTCTAGAAATTGAAGTGACCTACGACGCTAGCGCGACGAGCGAAGGTGTTCGGTGGGTTGACACGCCCGGAGAATATGAAGCTTTCTGTGATTTTGTGACTACAGATGTTGATGCGAACCACGATGCCATCAAGCTGTATCTAACAAACTTCTTTAAACGAGAGCGCGCCATAGTCGGTGGTGAATTGATGATATTAGGGAGAGCCGTAGAAAATAGTGAAATTACTTTTGAAATGTGGGAGGGCGAAACCGAAGAAGGAAATGAACTTGATGAATACGAATCGATCACTTTTATAGCAGAACCCGAGGTCGATTACGAGAAGAACAAGCTAGCGCCAACAATCGTATATAAAATTCTAACAGATAATAGTCTGCAATTTTTAACCTTAGTAAACGACTTAATGACAGCCGGCCGGCCGGAGTGGGAAGAGAAAGGCTATGTGCCAGAGATGTGCTTAGATTGTGATCTGCTTAAAACATTTGATGAGCAGAATGGCACTGCAACCTTAGAAATACGTTACAGTGTGTTTGATGGTGATCCGGAACCGACCGTTCGTAATCTCAAAACACTAATAACCTCTTGGGACGATCAGGATAGGCTAAATGAGGTGGCCACCAGTGCCTTGTTGCAATTGTCGGCCAATGCACTTAAAGAGGCCAAATCAGCAGAATTATATGGTGATTCTGTTGATTTAAACTTTATTGGCGAGACAGATAAGGCCCTAAGCCAGCTTGGCGAAGTCATTCACGGCCCCAGGAAGAAAGCCCTGCCCATGTCAGAAATTACAAGATACGAAAAGGAAACCGGCAAGAAATCCTTTGGCAAATTTGACATAACAAAGTATGTTACTAATACAGTACCAGTTAAATATGCCTTCACAATGGTTGATATAGAAAAAGTCGGCCTGA